>Ga0315280_10004280_pt1 | contig 21216 bp, 15 predicted proteins | sample YL17G06_40_MG_FD_203697 | JGI IMG/M metagenome (GOLD analysis project Ga0315280, IMG submission 203697) | Sediment microbial communities from Yellowstone Lake, YNP, Wyoming, USA - YL17G06_40 | ecosystem: Environmental > Aquatic > Freshwater > Lake > Sediment | place: USA: Wyoming | collected...
AAACGGGACTATCGACATCTTCGACTTGATAATAATCGCTCAGAACTTCGGACGCAAACTCTAGCCTCTTCTTTTTTTATTATGGCTTCGTGCCCTTCGTTTTTTCTCTGCATTCAAAGAATATCTCTACTGCGCGCCGAATGTGAGGAATCGTTATTGAACCACCTACAACCAAGGCAACATTTATCACTTCAAAAAACTCCTCGTCACTTATCCCTTCCTGAACACAGTGGATAACGTGATAGGTAATACAGTCATTGTATCAGATTGAGTGATAAGTAATCTTTTTATACTCGTTCAGACAGTAGGGTCTAATAGGTGCTTGTATGAGCCACATTTACGTTACAAAGAAAGAAACAGAGTTTTTGTCTTCTTTTCCATCAGTCCAGAAGATTCGGAGCTTCCTCTTGAGGAAAGCTGGGAAGAAGGAATACTTCAGCGAAGCAACTTATCAGCAATATTTGAGGGCAGTAAATAGCATTACGCACTTCGCAAACTGTCAAAACCCTGACCAAGTGATCGAGAAACTTAGAGGAAACACGGAAACCGTGACAAAGCTTGTCAACGGCTGGATTGACACCTTCACTGAGAAAGATTTTGCGCCAGCTACGCAGACCGGTTTATGCACCGGTTTGAAGAGGTTCTTCCGCGTCAATGACATTGACATCAACTGGAAACAAATCATACTGCCGAAGCTTCGACAGATAAGACACGACAAGGCCCCAGACAAACAGGAGCTTCGCACTATACTTATGTACGCTCCCTTATGGTTGAAGGCTGCGGTTCTAGTTCTTGCGACAAGTGGCATGCGTGCAGGTTCTCTCTGCAAACTGAAGGTGAAAAATGTCAACTTTGACTATGACCCTCAAGGACAGATCGCACTCGTTGATGTTCCCCCGGAAGCGAACAAAGCAAGAGTTGGATACTACACTTTCATAGGTCCTGAAGCAGTGAACTCTCTCAAGAAACATCTGGCATTCAGAGAAGCAAAAGGCCAGAAGCTTACTGAAGATTCACCTCTGATAAAACCGACGAAAGGCAAGAATCTGACGTATCCAAGCATTCTGAACAGCTACAACCGCACTTTGAAAAGAGCTAGCCTAGTCAAGAAGGACCAAGGAGGCTTCATTCTACATCTTCACACACTAAGAAAGTTCTTCAGAAGCAACCTTGAAGCGATCCTCACCAAAAGCCAGATTGAACGATTAATGGGCCATGTCAACACCGAATACCTAGATGGGAGCTACTTCCGGCCGGTTGAAAAGGAAATGCTTGAAAACTACAGACGCGCATTGCCTAATCTGACGATTTTACAGGACATTCAAAGCGAAGACTACCAGAAGAAGCAGTTACTCATGCAAGCTTCACTGGTTCTTTCCGGGGATAAGCTTGCGAGACTAAAAGAGATCTTGGCAAGAGCGAAGAGTGTTGATGATGCGGTTCAGGAGTTCAGAAGATTCAGAGAAGAACATGAGGAGATACAGGAACCGCGAAAGAAGACAAAGACCGCGCATGATGGAAACGGCAAATACTTTGTAGCACACAACGAAGACGAGATGATTGACAAGCTGCATGAAGGTTTCAAGCTTGTGCAGTCCTTGAACAACGACAAATATCTGCTCGAAGCAACCGGAGTCTGAACCCACGACCCCCCCCCCTTTTTCAAGGGATTCGTTTGGAACGCTCTTCGCGCGCACTCCAGATTTCAGGTTGACGCTGGCTAAACGCTTCTTCAAGGCAACACCAACAGAAAAATGCTACGAGCTACTTGGCACTTTTCTGAAAAACCTGAAAAACCTGAATTTCCCGCGTAGCTATTTAATTAATATTGATCGGTTTAGAGGAAGATTTAAGGTTCTTTCATTAACAATGACCATGATTTGACCTTAACGTGGAAAGGTCAAATCTTCATAGTTCATATTCAAACAGGCTTTAAATCTGGCTCCTTTGATTTCATGATTAATTAATGGGATGGGCTAGTGGAATTGTGTTTTTTGTGGGAATTGAGGGTTTACATGGCCCTCGACTCGGTTTCTCATAAGAAATCCTTTCCAGGCTTAACAAACCTACCACAGTGACGACTGGTGTAACTGATTGATGGTACACGGTTCGTTCAACTATAGTGGCAATAGAGGAGCGTTCCACAAGAGTTATTTTCTTGGTTGACTACTAACGTCTCAGGGGAAAGGGGAATGAAGGGCAGAATTTCTGTAATCTTGCTAGTATACTTGACAGTCTGTGTTATTGGATTACCGTCAGCTGTAGTTGGGGTTAGCAGTTCAAGTGACTTCTGGGCCACAGCATACTACTGCTGCTACGAATCCGAGATGGGCGGTACTCAGACAGTAAATTGGATAATCTCGGGCAATACCTATTCTGCAAAAGCGTCTTTCCTATTTGGAGGATTCGGCGTGTCAATGCAAGGAACTGGTAGGACTGGACCCAATGGAGAGTACATACACTATGACGGAGGAGGAGGGAGTCATGTTCATATAGACAATCCTGGGGAGTTTACTCTTGAAGTGAGACAACGATATACCAACCTTGGGGTAACAGACTTTGCGGGCTTCGGCAATTTGGCGTTGACGCATCCTGAAGGAGCCACTTACTCTATAGGTTCTGGAGTTATAGGCGCAAATCTTAACACTCTGATACCATGGTACTCAATTGCTGTTGATCCTGACGTAATCCCTCTCAGTACCATTGGGACCTTAGTATTTGAGAGTGGCTCCCAAATGAATTTTCTCGCAGATGACACAGGAGGCCGTATACTAGGTAAGCGTATTGATGTTTATGTGGGTGAAGGCGAGGCTGCGATAAATGAGTGGTCTCAAACTGGAGGAAATCGTTGGGTGACAGTGGTTCCTCAGCGAATACCCACACTGTATGCTGGAACTAGTAACCCTGGACTTGTTTGTCGTTATCTTGGAGGTAAAGTGTGGCAGCCAATTTCTACCGAAGCAGAACTAGATCATGCTTATGCTGTGCTTTGTCTGACTGAGTATGAAGGTCACTTGTACGCCGGAACGATGTCAATTTCTAATCCTCAGGGTGGTGTGGGCAGAGTCTACAGATATGAGGGGGGAACAAGCTGGACATTAGTAGGAGATAACTTAGACAATCAAGTCTGCTCGTTGGCGGTCTACAAAGGTGACTTATACGCTGGCACTGCATGGAACGGTATGAAGCTCTATAGATATGAAGGAGACATGAATTGGCCGCAAGTCATACATCCCGTGGTGTGGGACGGCACAAGAGCGTTGTATGTTTCTCATGGCTCTCTCTTCATGGGTGACATCGGATGGGACCGGATAGGACACTATGATGGCAGCCTGTTTTTCCATCAAGATCTGACCGCAGCAACAGGTTCTTGTATTTATGATTTTGAGGATTACGGCGATTATGTGTATGCGGCAGCGTATGTTGGAAGGATGTGGCGATCAACAGATGGAGTTCTTTCCTTTTGGGATCTGGCGCCAGGTTTTGGCTATTACGATGGAAATATCTGGGAACTGGAGACGTTCCAAGGCTCGCTGTACATGGCATACGCCAATGGAGAGTTGAGAGTATCAAATATTCCAGATCGAGGAGCGGTCAAGTACACGGCTCCAGACGGAATAATCTCAATGGAATCAGACGGTATCAACTTGTACTTTGGCACAGGTGGCGAAGCTGGAGCACTTTACGGTAGTGAGACTGATGGGATAGCCAATATCTATAGATACGACGGAATTAGTGTAACCCGAATTTCTCATTCGGACGAATTTGGGGGTGGAGTCCAAGTGCTGTATCACATCCCGAGTTTGGACACTACAACTAAGAGTGGCGTTGCTACATTTTCAGCAGACACAGGCCGAATAGAGGATCTGGCACCCGTAGACGAAGCAACACTGCCCACGTCTGGAAAGCCAAATCTAATCTTTCCACATGGATTCTTCATCTTCAAGGTGAAAGGACTAGGAGCCAGTCAGACAGTAACCATAACAATCACGCTTCCTTTTAGTATGCCAGTAAGAACCGAATACTGGATGTGGCAAACAGGCACATGGTTCAAAATACAGATTGGCAGCGACAATGGAGACAACGCGATAACCATCACAATTACTGATGGCAGCATCGGCGATGGAGACGGCGAGGCAAATGGAATAGTAGTGGACCCGGGCGGTCCGGGATTCTTAGCCGCACCGCCAGTTGGAGGCGAATGGGTTCCAATAAACAGGCTTCAGCTAATGGCTCCGTGGATGACTTCGATTGCATTGATGACGATACTCACAACGTCATTTGTGTATGTCAGACGCAGGAAACAACGAAAATAGACTTCCGTCCCCTTTTTATCTATAACAATTCGCAGCTTATTCTCTGACTCACATTCCATCGCTAATGGATATCATCCTCCGAACCTTTTTCGGGTTGTCTCCCGCAACCCTCCTTTTTTTCTGTAGCCTATTCTATAGAAGATCTATAAACGACTCTGAGCCGCTCAAAAAGGCGTGCGTTTTTGACAGAATCTTGTAAAAGTAGTTTTATGGGTTGAAGGCTTCGAGGCACTACGCGGTTTTTGCTTCTAGAATCGAACTTGGCCGAAGTTAATCAAAAGGATAATCTATATGTCCAGTACAGTTTGGTTGCGGGGAAAATCTGTGAAAAAACCTGAAAGTTTGGAGCAAGTCAGAGCCATAATGGAGAAGTCACTTCGTTTCGCAAGGGTCTCAAGAGAAGACATAGACACGATAATGAGGATTGCCGCGCCGATGACATGTGCGTCTTTGTATGTCAGCTGGAATAGAAATGAGTACCTGAGCAATAATGCTTACGTGTTACGAACTAAAAGCAGCGTCGTTGTTGGCACGTCATTGTTAAATATCCCCGTCAAAGTAACTAACTAGCATGCCGATCAAGTCAGGATTCCTGCCAAAAGAAGCGCGCGCACCAAGTTAGTGACGCTGAAAAAGGATATTCTACCTGAGAGGCCTGTCCTTCACATGATCACTGAGGCTCTTGCGCGTACGCCGCTTTCCTGACACAACAATAATCGCGAAAATCAGAACTAAGCCGACGGCAAGAGTGGCGGTTATCGCCGAGAAAGCCCAGAACGGAATCTCCTGAGAACTTTGCGTTGGAAATGGGATCGTAATGCTGGAATTGTCCATGGGCAGATCTGGTAGCGGATCAGGCCACTGACCCCATCCGCCTCCAAACCAAGTTATGTCAAGCGGCGGCACTACAAGGTCGTTCACAGCCGTAAGATTGTACAGTCTGTCCTCGACAGGATGCAACCTGGAAACAACGAACCGTCTTGGTCCTGGATCGTCGAAAGAGTATGATTTCTCCCATCTATCGTACGTATAAGAGAAATCCATTGGATCTGTTCGGTTCCAAACCCAAACCCAATGTTGGGCAGATCCGTTATACACTAGGACATAGACATCCAAGTACACGGTGCCGTTTGCCCCCTTAAACACCATATTGTCGTATTCGTAGAGGACCATTACCCAAACCGTTTCGGGTTTCCCGATTTGAGTCTGCTTGCCGGACACGCCTCCGACATTGATCTTGAATCTGTCCCATATGCAAAAGACCGAATTGCTTTGGAAAGCGGTCAGACCGAACTTGGTGTCATTGATATTGGAAGTAGTAATACAATATCTGCCAACGGTCGCTTTGGTCAAAGTATCATTTAGTTCAACAGAACCTGTGAATCTTGAATTGTCGTACTCGTAGACACTGCTGCCCCAGGTTATGTCTACCTTACTGTTGACATCAATTCTATCGTCAGTTACTTTGAGAATGACCCTAACACGATCCCAGATTGCAGTCAAGTTCTCAGCTCTCTGAGTGAAGGATTTTATATGGTACAGCTGGTTGTCTTTTGTGTAGATGAAATCCACGGCGGAAACCCAGAAAGTCTCACTACCTGCAGACGGTAGACTGATCTGGAAGCTAATCCATCCTGTACCGTTGGGCGTAAGCGGCAATTGATAGCCCCCTACTGTTACTGTCCCGGAAGCTGCGTAAGAGCAGTTATGCGTCCACTTCACGTGGAAAGCAAAGGTCACGTTCTCATCAATGTTGGAACGCAGTGGAGCTGGCAGAGAACACCATGAATCGTCGATCACTATATCTCTTATTGTGAAGCGTACCAGTACCACCCATCTTGGAACCGATCCGTTAGCAACTACCGTGAGTTCGGTAACGTAGAGGTTGGGGTCCAGGCAACTAGTTGTATCAACAGTCAGGGCGACCGTTGTGCTCCTACCTGGTTGCAGTATTCCATTGGGTGGCAAGATTGATTTTAACCAATCACCACTGTTGACGGTTGTAATGTTCCATGCCAGATTTTCTTGACCCACGTTAGAAAGAGTAAGACGACTGTCAGTTCTCTTTTCGCCTCTGTACATCACGCCTAGGTCGATGTCGCATGGTTCCAGACTTGTCGCGGTATTGTTCACAGACAACGTTGAAACTATCAAGACGCGTATTCCCGGGCCAGCGATGGAAGCGTTGTTTCCAGCTTTGTCGACCGCCAGTATGTTGTAGGACAGAGTTGTATTTCCAGGCTGTTTTGGCATCAAAGCAGTATAGTTGTCACTGCTGGTCCGTATCATCTCTGCCGTCCACCATGTATTTCCGAAAAGGTATGAGAGAGAAACGCTTGCTACCCCGCTCGCGTTGGGTGGCTCGTTCACGATCGCCCAAACCACAATGGTTGTTTCATTATCCGGTGCGGAAGGTGTCCACCCATTCGATCCTATATTTGGCTTGGTGTGATCTTCAATGGAAAATGGCCCCGTTAGAGGGTAATCAGTTGAATTCACTTCAATGTCCATTTCGGCATGCGCACTGATATTGTACGTGACCATTGTGCCATATTTCTTGCCAGGTATTGTTCCCCGCCAGGCATTGTTGCCTATGTCAGATATTCCCATTGTCATGCTTTCGTGACTATGATCAAATGCAAGCGAAGATTCCACATAAATGGTGGCGTTGGCGACGGTCACGTTTCTCAGCATGTATGCCGTGACTGCTACGCCAGTGTCGTAGTCAACATTGTGTTGAACACAGGGGTCGCTCTCACTAGTGGTCTTGGTATCGTCTGTGACTCCTTGTATCAGAAATAGTGGATATCTATCTTGGGTCTGAGGGGATAGACTGTAGGGTGAGTCAGAGATACCGTCAGGAGCCGGGAAACATGAACGTTGGCTTTGGTCGGCACCAGAATACCTATCTACACTATCCAAGTCGCTCCAATAGTTTCCTCCTCCCGTCTGAATATCAGGTTCGTACGGGTATCCGTCATCCCACTGGTTAACGCCGTATTCAAGTGCCTGCGGTTTCTTGTCATTGCCTATGAAACGATTTTGATAGATACGATTGTTCTGCGTTCCTGAGTCGCATTCTAGCCCGATTCCATTTGCAGTGATCGTGTTGTTTCTTATGAGATTGCGATCGCCTTTGAATATGAGGATGCCGCGGTCACGACTTGATTTGATAAAATTGTCATAAACTGCGCAGCCTGAACCTGAAATGTTTATCCCGCACAGGTCGTTCGATGAGATTGTGTTGTCTTTCAACGTGCAGTTCGACCCGATGACTTGAACGCCGCTCCAGCTGTTATCTGTGATGATGTTTCCAGCGAAGTAGTTTCCTGAACCGACAACGTGCATGCCATCGCGAAGTCCGCCTGTGACGTTGTTGTCCTCGATAGTGTTGTTCGAACCTTGCACGCGAATTCCCGCTCCTCGCGTTGTTCTGATCGTAAATCCGTACATGCAGACATCGTCGGCCTGTATCGATACCCCGTCTGGAATGCCTTCAGGAGAAACTAATCCGCCGTCAATTATCGTCGTGCGCATGTCTTCTCCAACAAGGCATATGCTCTTATTTATTATGACGCTCTCATAGTAGGTTCTCTTTCCTGTCACGAAAACAAGATCGCTTTCGTTGGCTTTGTTGATTCCTTCTTGGATCGTAGGGTAGTCTCGTGGTATTTCAATCCCTAGTCTTCCCCAGAGTTCGTCGAAATACGCGACTGAAAGCGATGACCCGTCTTGGCCACCTGTGTTATTGAACACTATCCTATGTAGTTGCGTACAAGCACCCATGAAATCCGCACCGATTTCTTCCAGATGGTCGTCGATGTGGATGTTGTATGTGTTGGCAGGAATGTTAAGAATCATTTTGATGTTATACCACCTGTCCGGAACGTATGAAGTGCGCAAATCGTAGGCGCCGCTGTCCGTCCGATAGGCTATTTTTCCCTTCGTGAAGATTATGTTTGCCCCGTTGAAATTGCCGTCATCAATGAAGATTTCGATATTTGCGTTTGGACCAGCGTTGCTGGTCGGCTTGATCGCAAAGGCGATTCCAATAGTATTGGTCTGTTCGGCGAAGTATCGGTAAGGGGATGGGTTATCGCTTGTTGAGTTGTCTATGATCATTGCACATTTGTTATGAAAACCAGCGCCGTCAACGGTGACGTTTCCGTACTGCGAAGTCGTTATGTACCAGTCCTTTGGAACTGCTCCTGTGTTTTCGTCGTCAAAAGTCTGTTTGAGAAACAGTCGATTTGTATTTGAAGCCACATGAGAAATCTGTGAAAGATCACTTTCTCCGGAGGTCATGCCTGAAAATCCGATTACGTGGGCAACGTTAGGAGCGACGATTGGTACAATCAAAAGAAGCGCTATCAGCACTGATCGTAGAGCTGACTTCACATCAAGTTTTCCTCTGAGAAGCTTATTTCAATGCAGTGGAGTTAACACTTGCGAAATGCTTTTCTAGAAGAAAGTTCTATGCGACAAGGACCATGGATTCAAGCGTCAGATTTCGAAAAGTCTGATGCCGCGGCCTGACCAAAAGAAAACGCGCGCGCTTGATCGTTCAAGTTCATTCACTGTTCATTTATTTGGAGACAGATTCCACAACACACTATAACGCGCGCGCTCTTGGAAATATTATGCGCTTTAGAAAACGCAGATAGATTCGAGGCTTGTCGAAAACAAACTTCTGCAATAAGTTTATGGCACTGCAAAGCTCTTCAATTGTACAAGGGTAACTATGGACAAAGAAGAAAGGAAATTCCAGAAAGAAATGGCAAAACTTCAAGCAGATATTCAAATTTGGCTTACAGCAGCTTTTGGTTTCATTGCTCTAATGGGAGTGTTTGCCGTTGCAACTTGGCAACTGTATTCTTCTACGCCGTCAGACTCTTCGCAGAGATACCCTTTAGTCTATATACTTCTGCTTATGGCAGTCATTTGCAGAGTGATCGCAGGAATTAGTGCAAAAATGATGCGGTCATCAAGAGATGCAATGGACAAAATATAGAAGCAGATCTTGTTCAAGCCAAAGCATAAATGGGGGTCGCCTGAAAAAAGAGAAATGGATGCCTGACATGAAGGTATCAATAATTGCACTAGCTGTTCTTCTTGTAGCGTTTCTCATTTTGACACTCTTTTTCTTTGGGGTAATGCATTGACCTTATTCAACTTCCAATTACAAAATCGGAGATGAAATAAAGGGCTTTCCAGTTGATGAACTGTCCATTACTGTTCTGAATTGGTCAACTAAAACAACAGTAGAAGGAATGGGACCGCCAGGGCTAGATTCAGAATATGTAGTTATTCCTATAATCGTCCGCAATCTAGCCAACCATACGTTATACTTTAACAGAACTGATGATTTCAATGACGAACTTACTAAAGCTATGAGTAAGCATCTCTATTTGGCATATGGCGAGAAAAACTATGAGATCACTTCTGGATTTAGCAGTTTCACCTCGTGGGGAAGCCTTTCTGTTGGATGGGGACTTAATCAGGCGAATCGAACTGAAGCCAGTTCATTGGCTGCAAATCAAAGTGCTACGGGCTTCCTCTGTTTTGATACGGGTTCTAATTATACGCCTAAGGAATTAGTCTGCAGCAATGGGCCAAACACACAACCGATTTTCAGTGTTAATCTGAATATGCAATAGAGAACCTGTTTTGATAGCGCGCGCGCTTTTGCTGATTCTAGCGTTAACGTAGAAAGATCAAGCTAGCTAGTCCTCGTTTCCTTTCGCTCGAGTTGAAGCTCCTTCCACATTTCATCTGGAATCATCATCGTGAAAATATCGAAAACCTTTGTGTAATCATGAAGTATCGTACCATCAGGCAAAACTACATTTTTTCCCTTGATATATTTCTTGGCTCTTTGTGGTGCTGTCTTGAGAAGATCCGCAAAACTAAACATACATGAGAAGAGGGGAAGTAGACCAATCAGCTCTTCTTTGAAGTATGGGTTTGGGCCAAGTTCAACATGGCGATAATAACGTTCTGGAAAATCCTTTTCCATCTCTTTGGTAAGAGAAATGAATGCGGGCGTAGCACTGGCAAAAGGTTCAGGGATACATGGTATTTCGATTTTATGCTTAATTCTCACATTATGAGCTTCTTCTGGTTTAATCGCTTTTATCTGGACCGCGTAGATCAAACCTTTGTAGGTAAGCCAACAGTTACCAGCATTTCTCTTACCTGGATCTATGCGCAGAATACCTTTCTCTGTGAGCTTGTACTGTTCTTTGACTTTCCTCACCACTGTCGTACGGTTTATCTTGGATTTATCCGCAATTCCATAAAATGAAGCGCCAGGATTCTTGGCTATTGTTCTGAACACCTTCTGAAATTTGAGATCATCTACCTCTTTAAACATGTGCATTATTTCTCCTGTTTCTGAACATGTACATGTGCATGTATTGGACATGTTCATAATCTGTATATGTCACTTACTCTTACTTAACTGTTGTTTAACAAGAGGTGTTTAAAAGAAAAATGCCATTGGTAAGAAAGATAATCGATGCTGGTAAAACTAGCAGAGCTGTAATTCTTCCGAAGTCCTGGCTCGAATTTCTGGAAAAAGAGAACGGTCAAGAAATCAAGGAAGTTACTATAGAAGTCGATAAGGTTCTAATGATAGCTCCTATTTTGCTAAAGAAAGAGGTCTCTAAACATGAGTGAGGCAAATCTTTTGGTCAAGTTGCGAGATGCAGCGTTGCTACCGATTCCAAGAAAGCGGAAAATCGCATGCGTGAGAGCTAGGAGACGAAACCTTGACAGACGCAAAAATTGAAATGTTAGTCAAAACACGCGATGGTCTAAGGATGGCCGCCGATTCAATCAACGAGTATCTTGAAACCTTAGGTCCAAGAGACCGCGCGTCCCACACGGAAGACGTTTTCCCAGATCTATCTATGGTTATCTGGAAACCTATGACCGGCCCTAAGGGTCCGTTTGAAATCGCCGACCGAGATTCTAACAAGAATAACGCGGCTTTCACCAGACTCGGAGAATACTTGAACGCCCACGGCGGGAGAGCGACGGTTGAACGCTTCTTTGTGTGGAAATTCAGTGACTCAAGCGGCAGCATTGGCCGCAAACTTGTCCAGAAGCAATCCTGAACTTGAAAGTGGACAGCGTGGAATTGAGGGTCGAGAAGTTGCATGTTTCGGGCATTAGGGATTCCCTGCAAATCCTTGATCCTCCCACGCCCATAGAAACGCTTCGGGAAGGGCAGTAACTTATGATTGCTGAAGAGCATAAAAGCCTTTGCCACTCGTTCAATGACCAAAAAACTGTCAGATTGTTAAGTGACTTGTTCGTTACCAGAAGAGACTGCTATTGCGTGCAGTTGAAGCATGGATATTCAAAAGTCGACGAGCCATTAACTGACGATGTTCTAAGAGAGCATGTTCAAGGAAAAAGGACCGTCGGCGGCTACCAGCTAACAAAGGATAACCTTGTTAAATGGTTGGGTTTTGACCTTGACCCTGAAAAACTGAGTGGTCCGCGAGAAACAGCGTTAAAGATTCTTCATGTGTGTTTTGAGGAAAAAGAAGAGGCCGATGAAAGGAAAAGACCGCGAATATGGCAGAAAGCCGTATTGTTGGAGGCAAGCCGGTATCCAGACCCGTCATATCATATTTGGATACTGTTTGAACCTAGAATCTTGGCCAAGGTCGCTCATTGGCTTGGGCTCGGAATTTTGGAACTTGCGAACCTGAATCCAAAAGAGGTTGAGGTCTTTCCAAAGCAAACAGAGCTTACGACTGATAGGCCTTTCGGGAACTTTGTTAAACTGCCATGTGGTCTTCACCAGGTAGAACGGAAATGGAGCAAGTTTCTGGATCCGTCAACCTTTGAACCCTTGTCTATGGAGATGTTGCAGCACGTCCAAGGTATCAGTTTTTCCGAGTCAGACTTGACTAGGATAATGAGTTTTGAAAAGAAAAACCATGTTCAAACTAGCCTATTGACTCCTGAAAACTTCAAGTGTTTGAACGACAAAGAAGAGGAAGAAGCAGTCAAATTTCTGTGTAAGTATTGGGTCAAAGGACATCGCAACGAACTTGAAATGTATTTTCTTGGACTATGTTTGAAACGCGGAGTAAGCCATGAATCAGCACGACGCATTATTGAAGAGGTCACGATACGCACAAACGATGAAGACAAACAACAGCGGCTTGAACTTGTTGACTACCATTATAAAAACCGCTTGAATGTTTCGTTGAAAGGCAAGTCGGGAATACGTGAGATTTTCGGAGAGCTGAGAAAGAGTGGGCAGCATTAGCAAAGACCTAAAGGAACTTGAGAAAGAACGGCTCGTCCAACGAGCTACCATAGTGACGGACGACTTTCTCGCCGAAGAGATATGGAACCGTAAGACCCTCCCAAAGTTCTACGTCAAGTATTTCGATGGAAGAAAAAACGAAGAGAAAGACAGAATAGACCTAGGCGAAACCGACAACAAAGGAACGCCTATCTTTTATGTGCCTGTTGATAATGCGGCACTACGAAAAGGTCTAGTGATTCTACCAAGCGAGCCCAAAGAAACAACATTCAAAGAACTCTTTGAGAAAAGCGATAAATTTGCGTTTAAGTGTTACGACCCATGTGGCAGAGAATCAATAGTCAAGTTGCTTAACCGTGTGGTTATTGGCTCTTGGTTTCTCGATAGGTTTGTTGAAAATCCAAGGTTCGACATCGCTGGCAGCGGCAAGTTTGCGCCGGTAATACCTCTTCGTGGCCCAAGCCAATCAGGAAAGAACCGTTACGCGTTTGTCCTCAGACTTTTGAGTTATCGACCCTACTTTGAAATGTCAACTTATCGCATTCCAAGCCTCTACAGACCCTTGGATCTATGGAATGGAACGCTTGTTCTGGACGAGGCCGACTTTGCCAACACAAACGAAAAAAGTGAGCTGATTCATTTTTTAAACTGTCGTGCAACTGGAACACCGATAAGCCGTCAAGACGCAAAGAACCCTAGAAAAACAGATGTTTTCTCCAATTTTGGCCAGACAATACTGACGCAGAGGCGCATTTTTGATGATAACGCCACAGAAAGCCGCTGTTTACCATTCTATTCAGAGGTCACGGATAAGAAGCTGCCCACGGTCGAAACTGAAGAAATGCTCAAGGAAGGCCTTGAACTCCAAAATATGCTGTTCTATCTTCGCTTAGAATATTTCAAACAAGTGACAATCGATAAGACCGCATGGCTCAACGATATTTCAGATCCACGTCTCGTTGCTTCTCTGCTTCCTTTGCTTGCACTTTCCAAGTTTGACTCTAGCATAGAAGAGACGATAAAGGAGACTGTTAAAGATGTTGAACGCTTGAAGGTTGAGCAGAAGGCAAACAGCGAAGATGGTGTACTCATCAACGCATTATGGGAGAAAGGCCTCTTTGCACAATATAGTGGATTCGCAAACAACGAACATTATTACTTCCAGACACAAGAACATGAAGACGATGACAGTGTTAACGTAATACCTTTGACTATTTCGACATTGGCAGAAGAATTCAAAGCAACAAGCCGAAACATAAGGAAAATATTGAACAGTTTAAACCTGTGTGCTTGTGGACTCCCGAGAGTCGTCAAAGTTGGAAACAAGAGTTGTCGTGTTATCTTTTTCGACCCTTCCAAGTTTGAGAAGAGGTTGCGTGAGTTCGTTGCCGACTATGAACCTTTTGGCTTGTACAAGATTCTTGGATTAGAAAAGCCGGTTACAGAAGTTACGCAAGTTACACATCCAACATGCAGTCTAGACCAATTCGCCGGAAAGAAAGACGAAGAGGAACTGCATGCTGGAACTGTAACTTCTGTAACTTGTGTAACCGACTCGGATTCTAAGAGGTTGAATGAAGCATGACTGAGATAGAGGTCCAGCCTGAAGACAGTATCCTAGATGTCGAAAACACTAGGGGGGACCATGACCTCTATTGTCCTCGAAAAGGACAAACCGTTTTGGTTCTAGATGGAACATGCTTTTCTCGCGCACGAGATCATGGTTGCTGCGACTGTGTCTGCGATCGGAACTTCATTCTGACTCGGTTGATCTTGTTCATGTTAGATATTCTTGAAGGATTCTGAGAATCATGGCTGAAAAGTCCACTCCTGATAGGCTTGTTCAAGGAAGGATGCAGCGTTGTCTAGACCGGCTAGGCATTCCCCTTGAAGTTTGCTGGACCCCGGACTCTGAAAAAGACAAGCAAGGCGAGATCGTCTTGTCTTCAAAAACCCTGTTCATCTATTCACCCTCTGAAAGTGAAGCTTGGCAGACGCTCATTCATGAAATCTTGGAGTTCAAGCTGAAAGGAGTCACCAGTCATTATAGGAATGTGATTAATGGTTTGATCGAAATCATTGAGAAATCATGCTATCAGGAAAAAGAAGAGTTTCTAGAGTTCATTCCTCAAGTGTTTGAAGAGGTAAGGAAATTTGAGCAAAAAACCTAAGAAGAAAGATTCAGAGCAAGAAACCAGGAACGAAGAAGAAGAGGACGCAGAATTTCTGCTTGGTGCAACTCGCGCACCTCGGCAAGGCAGTTATGAACACTTTCTAATTCAAAGTCTGGCTCAAACAATATTCATGACTGATGATCTGAAACGGACAAAGGCCGTGACCGTAGCTGCATTAATGGTTCAGGAATCAGAACGAGAAAACCTAGTCATAGACTATGATATAGTTGAAGTTTTAAATGGCGTAGCAACTGCCATGCTCAACTATTCAGTTCGCAAAATAGGCGAGATTGACTTAGTGGCGATTCCTTGGGGTTTCACATGGAGCGAGGAAAACTTTGAGAAATTTATAGTGCCTTGGCTTACTGTCAGACCGATCTACTATCCACATTTCATGCGAACACACGTTGTTCTAGGCAAGACTCATTATAATTGGGAATATCCACCGATAATAAAGATAATTGAAGAACCCTTGTGGAGTTGGTTTTTCGATGTCGTCACTTGCCTAAGCGTTGAAGGCTACAGTATGATGAAGAATGCTTTTACAGCATGGGCAATTCCAAAGGTTCAACAGTTTCTTGCAGAACTAACGCATATGGTCGATCCGAACCTCTATGCTGAAATGCTAGGCTTGTACTCGAGGCGAGGAAAACAGAGTCTTTCGGAAAAAGTCAAAGAAGCAACAGAAGGATCGAAAAGTGAAAATCCACTGGGTTAGAGAAGAAGAGACTCTAAGGTTCAATCGTCCACACACCTTCTTTGTTATAGGCGTGCGCGGCTCCGGTAAGAGTGCATGTTTAGAGCATATTGGCGAAGGCTACCTAGCTGAAGGCCACACCGTTCTTGACCTGTTTGGTTCAAGAGATGGAGAAGGACTTGCATGGCTCCGTTCACCTCACGTAGAAGACAAAAAGATCCTTCTCGTTCACGGTGACAACGTGAGTGTCTCAAGCTCGTTTGACATGAAGCCAGTAAACAAACTCTGCGTGAACGACTTCAGCACCTATGACATTGTCCTTTCTAGTTCACCTTTGTATAGTAGCATAGACGATGAATTTTTCCAAGTCAACACGATAGTTGACCAGCTCTACAAGAGGCTAACGTGGAAGAACCTGGTCTACATGCTAACTAGAGAAGCCAGCAACCTCTACTATAGTCGGCTTAGGATAAGTCCAAATCAGTTGGCAGCAAAGGAGTTGACGACCTACTTGATTCGTGAAGGGCGTCATTGCGGAATAGCATTAGGCTTGGACACGCTCAAGTTTACTTCAATCGACGCGGATATCCGCGCTGTCGTGGACTACTTCATCTTCAAAAGCCAAGGCATCCAAGGTTTCCCGGCAGACAAACAATGGCTCTACGGCTACTTCAACCCTGCAACAGTCAGACACATGCCTAACAAATTCTTCTTCATCATGAGTGCGAAGGGTCCGTTAGGCATAGGCAAGTTTCCATGCCCACCCTGGCACAAGCAAGAGCGAGAGAACATTCTGAAAGCTGTAGGCGTCAAGGTTGACTTTGGCGATAGCATAGACTACGGAACAAACCGAGGCACCTTCAAGACTGTAGGCGATCAAGAGCACACAAACATAATCAACACCTACTTTGAAGGCTTAAGCATGGGCAAGATCGCAAAGAAACAGAGCCGGTCAGCAGCAACAGTCTACGCACAGATACACAGTCACGATGAATCTATAGGCAAAGTGGGCTATTGCGTTGAATGCAGACGGTTGAAAGGTAAACATGAAACGGAAAAAACGGATAATCGCATAATGTAGAAGCGCGCGCTATTAATAAGGTCCGAAATAGAAAAGGTAGGTTGCTGGCGTTTTTCAACTTGTTTACAGTGGAAAGTGTTTCATGAAGTTGTTTGCCAGTGTGATGGCGTCCAAAATGTCTATGACTTGCTTGTTGCTTACTGGGTCGGGTGTTGTGTTGAGGTTGGCGTCTGCGTTGTATCTTGCTTGTCCTGCTTGTGTTCCGTAGGCACCTGCCAACGTGATGGCGTCCAAGATGTCGACTATGCCGTCGCCGTTGATGTCGCCGATCAATGGGCCTTCTGCAATCGTCTGGTTACCGGTCGTTGGAACTGCCTGAAGCAGGCTTGGGTCTGTTTGTTGTGTGTCGCCGAGCGGGGCTGCCACAGCGCTTATGTTCCAGACGTTGAGAGGATTGGATGCGTCAGAATATGGCAGGAAGAACTGCGGATTTGTGCCGTCTTCCCACCAATCCAATTCTACGGTGGCGTTTCCTCCGATGGGCAGGTAAACGATTGTGCTGTTCATGAATTGGTAGCCGTTGAAATTGACTCCTGGTCCTGCGTAGCTTCCGTTTATTCTTTCCAGAGAGATTGCTACCGCCAGCAATGGAACGTTCGTGTTTGCGTCGGTTCTTTCCACGTGGATCGAGTACTTGAAGATAGCCGCGCTGCCGTTGCCGTTGCCTATGAGCGCTTGGCCCTTGTACCAGTAGACTGCTGGGTAGGTCACAATCGGTGTGATGGTCTTTGTGAGGTCCACCGTGACCGGTTGAAGCGGAGCTGGTTGATACTCGTACAGGTCGTACGCGTAGGAGAGTCCTGGCAGGAGTGGGTTGTAGTACCATCCTTGAACCCAGTTATTCGCGAACCTTCTGCCGAGCGGTTGACCTAGTGGTAGGCTTATGCAGTCGTTCCAGTACCTGTACTCCAGGTCATGGTACTCGTTCATACGTGCTAAAACGTTTGCTTCGGTCGCTGCTTGGGTGACTTCCGCGTCGATTATTGCTTGATCTGCCGGGTACGGAGGCCCTTGAAAGTACGAAAACCACGAGCTCGCCGAACTGGCCATGTATGTTCCTGCGAAATCCGCAGCGTCTCCGAAGTCTGCCAGCCAGGCGTCCGCGTAGCCTGGCATGCTCCGGCTGGCCAGCAAGCTCGAGAACGTTGACCAGGCTACGCCTACGACGTTCACGTGGTACTTTGAATTCAGACTATTCCATGCGTTGGCAAATGCCTGGCACGCGATCATTCTCTGGACGTTGCCGGTGTTGTACAGAAAGGTCACGTCGAAACCTTCTTGGCTGACGCTGTGTCCCTCAATGGGCGCTGCACTGTTCAGTTCAGTCATCATGTTGGCTGAGTTGAGATTGCGGAGTGTTAGGAACGAGTCGTTAGCTCCTGTCGGTGTCAAACCAGTAACCCACCATGAGCCATGCTGTATAGCTTCACCCCCATACGCACTGCTAATGTAGGCCGCGTAGTCGATCGCCCACGCAAAGGCTCTTCTGATGTGGTCGTCGGCGAAGAAGGTTGCAATCGGCCCTGTGGTGTGCGCGCCGGGTGGACCTACGTAGGATTGATAAGCACTTGAGGTTGACACGTTCATGGTGAAGAAGAATGCATCGTTGACTAGGGTTGGAATGTTGTAGACCATGTTTATGCCTGCAATCGGTGTGTGGCCCGATGGGTCTGATGAGTCTAGAAGGCCCCACATGTTGGCTCTCGGAACGACTACGGCGTCGAATTCACCGCTGAGGAACAGCATCCTCCTCGTCGGCCAAGCGGCAACTCCCGTTTCAATGACCGTCTTTATGTAGTTGCCTGCCTTGTCTCCTGCGTTACCCCATCCGCGCCAGTAGTTCGGGTTGTAGTCGATTCTCCAAGTGCTGGTAGTTTTGTCCCAGCTTGTGAAGGTGTACGGGCCCGTGCCCAACATGTTGGGTATGTCGTGGTTCCCACTGGTGTACTTTGAGCCTGCTGCGCCGTACACGGCTGGGTCTTTGTACCGGTCTAGCTCGGAGTACGAGTCGCTTGGCTTTCTTCTGTAATCGTTGGACCAGCCGTTGTAGAAAGTGCCGTTCCAGCCACCATGCTCGATCACCCAGCTCTTCTCAAGTATGGATCCCCATGTCTGCGCAAAGATCTGGTACATTGCGACATCCGGGTATGGGTGGAGGAAGTGGAAGCTCACGCTGTTTCCGCCGCTAGCATAGACCCAACTCGTTATCAGGTTAGCTACTGCGGTCTCGTCCGCCGTATTTACAAATGTGCCGTTAGCGTAGTCGCTGAAGGCGGTGCTAAAGGTGGCCCATCCAAGATTGAAAGCTGTGCCTATCCACATCCAATCTGGCGAGGCGTCCGAGTCGTAGACCAGCTGTCTCTGAAACGAGTAGACGACGTCGTCCACGGTGACGCTGTGCGCGGGGATCACGGTGCCGTTCGCTGCGGTCCATGATGGGAATTGAGCGTTGGTGTTGATGGTGAACGTCCAGAGTTCGTCTCCGACTCCTGCGTAGTTGCGGATTATTCCTCCGTTCGTGCCAGTCGGAACCTGCGTTGCAATCATGGGCACATACACTGAGAGGTCTGCTATGTCTGAAGTCTGCAGGTTGTATCCGACACCTGCAGTGAAACTGATTGGGTGTTTGTCGCCGTACCATATCAGTGGCTGGTAAACGTTCTGTATTATGTCGCCGCTGGCCGTGTCGTATGCACACGCTGGGTCAAGCCTAGTTGGCTGAGCTGCGGTTCCTACACAGTATATGTCGCTCACTGTCACAATCGCGGTCGCGCTTGCCTGAATTGCCATCATGTCACTGACAGACACAGAGATCGTGTAAGAGCCTGGTGACGTAGGTGTGAAAATAACGCTGCTTGAAGTCATACCTGAAACCGCGGCACCGTTTAGATACCACTGATAAATGTAAGGGGGATTGCCACCGGAGCCGACGCTCGATGTGAATGTTTGAGACCGACGACCAACACTTAAGGTTGCGGAGCTAGGCGAAACATAAACATTGTAGCCGTAGGCGGGAAGGGCGCCAGTTACAAATTGATAGGCGTTGCTGTACTCAGTTGCTCCGTTGGAGCTGAATGGTTGGAGCTGAAGCGGGTTGCTGACATACGAGACTGGATTTGGAGTGCTAACGTTGAACAAAAGATTGCCCACCCAATCCCATTCTTCCATCCACATCCAAGCAGATGACTTGGCGAAAGTCGAATCGCTGTATACTTGTGCCACCATATTACCATAATATGGATTGGCATGATACTGTTCTGTCAAAAATCCGGTGTAATAACCTAGAGGGTCCTCCAAATTGTTTTGGAGACCAACGAACTGTTTTGCTCCGTTGGCACCGTAATATTGGGAACTGTAATATCCACTTAGCGCGCCGCGCGCGCGCAGTCAAGTCCTCGACAGTCGCGATGACGGAGGCCGCGGGCATGCCTCCCGAAAAGCTTAGGCTCAGGGCTACATTGTCTCCTCCTCTTACGGAAGGAAGATAAACCAACAAAGCACCGCCCGGAAGCTGGTATCCGTTCTTATCATAGACATTAAAGTAGGCGTTCCACCCGGGAGTGTATACTGGTAATGGAAAGTCCCATGATAGCCCAACCTCGTACATGTATCCCTTGTCGGAAAGGCCACATAGCAGGTATGCGGGGCCTGCTAAAGTTGAGCCCGAATATTGATAATCCTGGGCCACTGCAATGACATTGCAGCTTAAGCTACCCCAATTTTGTGCGCGTGCTTGTGTGAAAGTCGTTTTGAGTAGTTCGCAATATGGACCGACCAATGCTGCGGCATTAGACGTTCTTGGTGCAGGGTTGAATTGTGCGGCGCCATAGTGCGCCCTGGTAGTCGAATCGGGGACTAAACTGTTGGCGTCTCCCCCCTGCGCAACGGTGAACTGTGACTGAGAAACTTCAGAGCTGCCATGAGAATCAGCCGCTCCAAAGAAATCACTCATAGGAAACAGAGAGACCAAAAACAACACAACCAAGACGATACTAACAACTGTTTTTCTGTTCATTTTCCAAACCCTTCCCGCGCGCGCTCCCCCGAACAGGTCCGCTCGACTAATTGGTGGTTAGCCCAGTGGTACTATTTAAGCTCTGTGAAAGAAAGTTTTGGCCCTCACTGGGGCAATGTCTCGTGCCTTATGCGCGATTTATCCCTGAACTGCAGAAGGCTAAGGCTCTCTTACGGAAGATTTGGTGTGCCTTGCCGAAGAGTTGCATCTCACTATTCGCGCGCGCTATGAGATGGCATAATCTACGATGTGATCACACTCGCAAACTACTTCGGAAAAACAGCATAGAGCATTCATTTATTCAGTAGCCGACGGCGGTCAACCACTCACAGAGGGAAAATGAGACAAAAGTGAATGAATAAAAGAGTTTCACGTTCACTTTTTTAACTACTAATCATCCGTTCGCGATAACGCCTAAACTCTTCAACACTACCCATCGAAATTCCTCAGACTATTATACTGCAACTGCTGCAAAAAAATCTTTGCGCTTGTTCGCGTAGAAGGACTTTGGTAGATGTGGGAGGAAAACAGGTAAGCCGGCAGGATAGAGAAAAGAAAGAAGCAGAAAGGAAACTGAAAAACAGAAGAGGGTAGTAATACTCGTTTGCATTGTCGTATTTAAGCGACATGTAATCTAGGATACACA
>Ga0315280_10004281_pt1 | contig 21211 bp, 20 predicted proteins | sample YL17G06_40_MG_FD_203697 | JGI IMG/M metagenome (GOLD analysis project Ga0315280, IMG submission 203697) | Sediment microbial communities from Yellowstone Lake, YNP, Wyoming, USA - YL17G06_40 | ecosystem: Environmental > Aquatic > Freshwater > Lake > Sediment | place: USA: Wyoming | collected...
CTAATTCTTTTGTAGCGGGCAGTCCGCATCTCGATATCCGCGACTGGAGAAAAGTCTGGGTCCTGCTCCCGCAACTCTATGACTTCATCAGGGATGTGAAGAAATTAAAGGCCCGCGTGGAAGAGCTCGAAAAAAAAATTGGGGACGGTTCTATTAAAATTGGGGACGGTTCTGAACTGAAAGAAAATAGAACTGAAAGAAAATAGAACCGTCCCCTTAACCTAACCTTGCAGGTAGTCGTTAACGGCAAGGGCGGCGACAACGCCTGTTCCTGCGGCCGTGGTGACCTGCTTAGGACAGGCCTCGGCCACATCTCCTGCGGCAAATATGCCGGGCTGAGACGTGGCCATGTTGGACTTGACTTTGATCTCGCCCCACTCATTCAATTCTAAGAGATCCCTGACAAAATCGGTGTGAGGATCCATTCCAACGGAGACGAAAAGGCCGTCCAAATGGAGTGGAAACGTTCTGTTCTCTTTAACGTTCCTGACCATAATCCTTTCAAGGTGATTCTCGCCCTCAGCAGACTCAACCACGCAATTCCAAAGAACCTCGATCTTCGGGTTGGCAAAAACCCGCTCCTGGAGGATTTTGATGGCCCGGAATTGGTCTCTGCGGTGGATCAAATACAGCTTCCGGCAGAACTTTGTCAGGAATATCGCTTCGGTCAGCGCATTGTCTCCTCCGCCGACCACAGCCACCACCTTGTCCCTAAAAAAGGCGGCGTCACACGTAGCGCAATAAGAGACGCCCCTTCCGGTTAATCTCGCTTCGTTGGGAATTCCGAGTTTCCGGTAGGCCGCACCCGTGGCGATGATGACCGTCCGCGCCGCATACTCTCTGTTTTGGCCCACAACCACCCAAGACTCATCTTTTTTGCGGATGCTTTTGGCTTCATCCGTTTCGATCACGGCTCCAAATTTCTCGGCCTGCTTCCTGAAACGCTCCATCAGCTCAAAGGGCGCGATGCCTTCGGGAAAGCCGGGGTAATTTTCCACCCAATCGCTCAGGAGAATTTGCCCGCCGGCAAGGCCCTTTTCGAGGACGATGGTTTTCAGCCGGGCCCGTCCGGTGTAGACCGCGGCAGTCAGGCCGGCCGGCCCGGCCCCTATGATAACGACATCATGCTTCTGGTCCGGACTCATAGATGTTTAGAAATGATCTCGACGATCTTATCGCGCGGATGCACCCCGACCATGGTCTCTTTCAGCTCCCCGGCCTTGAAAAGAAGGAGAGTCGGAATGCCGCGGATGCCGTATTTCGCCGGCGTCTTCATGTTCTCATCCACATTCATCTTCGCCACTTTCAGCTTATCCTTATAGGTTTGGGCAATATTTTCAACGGTGGGAGCAATCATCCGGCAGGGCATGCACCATTCAGCCCAAAAATCCACCAGCACCGCCAGCGACGATTTTAACACCTCTTCCTCAAAATTGGCGTCTGAGACGATGAGAATGTCAGCGGACAATTTTGCCTCCTCTCTTTTATGTCCCCCAGCCTAACTTTTCTTTGAGAAGGTCAAAGTAGTTCCTTTTGGGAGAAGAGACGAGGCGGAGCTTAAAACTGGCCCTTTCGATCTCCACCACATCATTTTTGTCCAAAGGGACCCCTCTCTGTCCGTCAAGAGTCAGGTAAACCTCCTCGCCGGCCGTCAATAGCTGAAGCTTAACCTTGGAATTGGATGAGACAATCATAGGCCTGAAGGAGAGGGTATGAGGACAAATGGGGGCTAAAACGATGGCGGGAATATAAGGCTGGATGATAGGCCCTCCCGCCGAAAGAGAATAGGCTGTCGATCCTGTTGGCGTTGAGACGACGAGGCCGTCAGCCTTTAAAGCCGCAATTTCTTTATCATCGATCCAGATGGCGATCTGGATCATCCTGGCCACGGCACCTTTATTGATGACGACATCATTCAAACAAAAATACTTGCTCCCTTTGCACCTGGCTTCAAGCAGGAACCTCGGGCTGACGATTTCCTCATTTCCTTCGAGGAAAGAATCCAGAGTGACATACATTTCGTCTATGGGCACCTCTGTCAAAAACCCGAGTCGGCCTAAGTTTACACCCAGGACCGGAACATTTCCCCGGGCTGCAAGATGGGCGATGCTGAGCAGGGTTCCATCGCCGCCCAGAACAATCATCAAATCCACTTTGGCCAGCAGCTCTTCCCTCGGTATTCCCCCTTCCCGGAGCAGCTTTTTTGCAGCCACATCTTCAAGAATGCAAGCGATGCCCTTCTCTTCAAGATGGCGCACAAGGCCGGATAAGATCTTTTCGATATGGGGCGCATGCGGCTTGATAACGATGCCCGCCCTTTTAATTCTTCTACTCATAAACCACCTTCCTAACCAATTCCCTGACTCTTTCCTGAGACAAATAATCTTCTGCCAAAGTCCAGTAAGCAAAAAACTCTCTGTTTCCCCTCTGCCCGCGGACTGAGCACTGGATCAGGCCGCGGACGCCGAATCCCATCTTCTGGGCCTCTCCAAGCACTTGGTTAAGCACAGCTTCGTGCTGGGCCGGGCTTCTGACAATCCCCTTTTTCCCAACCTGCCCCTTTTCCACCTCAAACTGAGGCTTAAGCAGACTCAAGAGAATCCCCTCCCCCAGGAATTCCTTAATCGCAGGCAAAACCTTAAGCACAGAAATGAAGGAGAGGTCAAGAGTGACAACGCCTGGCACTTCGGCGAAGTCTTCTCTTTTGAGATAGCGCGCATTCTTTTCAATCAGAATTACCCTCGGGTCATTCCTCAAACGCCAATCAAGCTGGCTTACGGAGACATCTACGGCATAAACAAGTCTCGCCCCTCTCTGGAGGAGACAATCCGTAAATCCGCCGGTGGAAGAGCCCAGATCGGCGGCGACCATTCCAGCGACAGGAATCGAAAAGGCATCCAGGGCTTCCTCAAGCTTCAATCCGCCTCGGCTGACATAAGGAATTTCTTGCCGCAATGAGAGCTCTTCATCCGCGCCGATCATCTGGCCTGGCTTTTCAACCTTGAGCCCTCCTGCATAGACAAGCCCGGCCATAATAAGCGCCTGGGCCTTGTGCTGGCTCTCGGCTAACTGACGGCTCAGGAGAAGCTTATCAGCCCTCTCCTTCTTTTTGACCATGGAGAGACTCAAAAAAATCTTTTATCTGTGAAAAAAGACCATCGGCGTCAAGGCCAAATTCCCGTTTGATCTGGTCTGACTTCCCCACAGGATAAACCTCCAGCGGCAGGCCGATGCTCTTGAAGCGGACATCAAACCTCTTCTCTCTGTCCAGAAGCTCCCGGACAGCGCTTCCAAATCCTCCCGCCACCACTCCCTCTTCAACTGTGATGATGACGTTCCCCTTTTGGGCAAAACAGAGAATTGCCTCTTCGTCCAAAGGCTTGGCAAACCGAGCGTTCACAACGGCGAGGTTGATCCCCTCCTTTTCCAGACGCCGAGCGGCCCTTAACGCCGGGTAGACCATACTTCCCAGAGCAAGCAAAAGGTTCTTACCCTCCTTGAGCAGCTCGCTTTTGCCCAAAAGAATCTCCTGCGGAATCTCCTCGAGGGGCACTCCCACGCCCTGCCCCTTGGGGAAGCGGATCGCCGCCGGGTGGGAATAGGAGAGGGCTGAGGCGAGCATCCGCTGCAATTCGTTCTCATCTTTAGGGGCCATAACAATCATATGAGGCATATGCCGAAGATAGACAATATCGTTGATCCCCTGGTGAGTGGGCCCGTCATCGGAGACGATGCCGGCCCGGTCAAGGGCAAAAACAACCGGCAGGTCCATCAAAGAAACATCATGGTAGAGTTGGTCATAAGCGCGCTGAAGGAAAGTCGAGTAGATGGCCACGACGGGCTTCAACCCGCGGAGGGCCAACCCGGCCGCGAAATTCACGGCATGCTGCTCGGCGATGCCCACATCGTAAAAACGGTCCGGAAACTCCCGGGCAAAATAGCTCAGGCCCGTTCCTTCACGCATGGCTGCCGTGATGGCGATGATTTTCTCGTCCTTTCCGGCAAGTTTAACCAGAGTCTCCCCAAACACCGAAGAATATGTCGGCCTGGTCGCATTGCTCAAGGGCTCTCCTGTCGCCCGATTAAAAGGAGCCGCTCCGTGGAATTTTTCTGGGTTCGTTTGCGCCGGCGCGTAGCCGCGGCCTTTCTGGGTGACACAGTGGATCAGGACAGGACCATCATAGGTTTTGGCCTCATTAAAAACTTCGATGAGGGAGGAAATGCTGTGTCCCTGGACAGGTCCGATATACCTGATCCCGAGCTCCTCAAAAACCAGGCCGGGGAAAAAGATTTTTTTGACGGCATCCTCAACAGCCCGGCCGACTTTGATCATCGGCCAGCCCACGGTCGGGATGGATTTAAGAATAGATTTGGCGTGGTCTTTGATTCGCAAGTAATGCTGACCTGAGACGAGATAACGCAGATATCTCGACAGGGCGCCCACGTTCGGCGATATCGACATCTCGTTATAGTTGAGGACGATGATGATTTTTTCCCTGATCTGGCCGATCTGGTTAAGCGCTTCCCAGGCCACGCCGCCTGTCAGGCCTCCGTCGCCGACAACGGCCACGACTTTATGGTCTTCCTTGCGCTTGTCCCGAGCCACAGCAATGCCCATGGCCGCAGAAAGGGCCGTGGAAGCATGCCCCGTGTTATAAATATCATGTTCGCTTTCCTCACGGCCAGGAAAACCGAGGAGCCCACCCTGTTGCCGGAGCGTCGGAAACCGATCCTTTCTCCCCGTTAATATTTTGTGGGTGTAGCATTGATGGCCGACATCCCAGATGATTTTATCCCTGGGTGAATCAAAGACGTAATGGAGGGCAATCGTCAGCTCCACCACTCCCAGGTTCGAGGCGAGATGGCCTCCGTTCTTAGAGACAACTTCGAGGATCAAGGCCCTAACCTCGCCAGCCAGGACCGGAAGCTTTTCCACCGGGAGTTTTTTCAAGTCCAGGGGACTTCGGATTTCGTCCAGAATCTTAGCCATGTCTTGCCTCAGATTTCAGGCTGAGGAGCGAGGAGGCCAAATACCTGAGCTCCGAAGCTCTCCGTGAGAAACCATCCAAAGAGGCCACGGCCTCTCGGACAAGCTCCTCCAGCCTCTTTTTGGCCTTGTCCAGCCCAAGGAAACCCACGTAATCTGGCCGCACAGGGCTTTTCCTCTTCAGTCTGCCCTGAGAATCAATAATGTCATCGCGGATCTGGAAGGCCAGCCCGACATTTTTTCCATAGTCCATGATGGACCGCACCTCAGAGGGCCGCGCCCGGCCGAGCAAGGCTCCCACCTCCACGGCGGCGATGATCAATGCCCCTGTTTTTTTTAAGGTAAGCTCATGGACCAGCTCCTCTGTCAGCTTTCCAGGCTCGAGCGTGATATCCAGGACCTGCCCTCCGATCATTCCGGAGGCGCCGGCTCTGTGACTGATCGCCTTGATGACTTCCTGTTTTTGGGGGAGAAGCTCCGCAGACGCCGAGGCGCCGGCTATGATTTCAAAAGCCAAGGTCAGCAGGCCATCGCCTGCTAAGAGAGCAATATTTTCCCCAAAAGCTCTATGGCAAGACGGCTTTCCCCGGCGATAATCGTCGTTGTCCATGGAAGGAAGGTCATCATGAATGAGAGAATAATTATGGATGAGCTCCAGAGCGCAGGCAAAGGGAAGAAGGACATCCCGGCGGACCCCAAAACAGGCTCCCGAAGAAAGGAGGAGAAGCGGCCTGAATCTTTTCCCCCCAGAGAGAACAGCATATCGCATGGCCCGATAAAGAAGAGAATCTTCCTGCGACAGAAGGCGCCGCAGTTCCCCCTCGACGAGATTTTTTTTGGATTCGAGGCTCTCTGCGACGCGCATGGTCTAAAAGGGAGTTTCCTCTTTATCCTCCTCTTCTTCTTCTTTCTCCTCTTCTTTCTCCTCTTCTTCCGGCGATGAAAAGCCTTCTATCTGCTCAGGGCTGAAGGGCTCCTTACGGATCTCTCCTTTTTCATCTTTGAGAAGGATTTCGACTTTCTTCTCCGCTTTTCCGAGCTCCTCCCTGAGGAACTTGGCCAGCTTCACCCCTTTTTCAAAAAGGGCCAGGGATTCATTCAGGGAGAGACCGCCCTTTTCCAGTTTCTCGACGATACTTTCCAGGTCGGCTAAAGCTTTTTCAAAACTCAGGCTGGTCATTTTTTCTCCTTTATTAAGCGCTCTTCCAGGAGTATTTTCCGGTCGATATTCTTCGCCCGGCAAGTGAACTCGCCTTTAAAGAAAGATACTGTGATGTCCTTGTCTTTTTCGACGTCTTCAATCCTCCGGATGAGCTGGAGGTCGTCCTTCCAGCAGAGGGTGTAGCCTTTTTTAAGTATATTCAACGGGCTGAGGCTGTGCAACTCGAGAGAGAACTTCTCCCACTTGGCCAGAAGGTCCTGGACCAGGCTCCTGATGCTGTTGGCCATCTTTTCCTCAAAGAGAAGGACAGAGGCTTTGTTTTCAGCAAGCAACATCTTTTTGCGGCGGAGAATATCTCTGGCTCTTTCCTCAAGCTCATCCACTCTCTGCTCGAGGTTGAGGAGCTTGATCCTGAAATTCTGAAATATCCGGTGATGGCTGAGGTTAAAGACCTGCTGTTTCAATCCCTGCAAGAAATACAACGACGTCTGGACAAGCCCTTTCTCCAGGTGTTCGATATGGTCGGCGAGGGCCTGTTCCTTCTCGATAACAATTTCCGCGGCCACCGAGGGCGTTGAAGCGCGGACGTCGGCCACAAAATCGGCGATGGTAAAATCAACCTCATGGCCGACCGCTGAAATGACTGGAATGGGGCAGCGGAAGATGGCCCGGGCCACTTTCTCTTCGTTAAAAGCCCAGAGATCCTCGATCGAACCGCCGCCGCGGCCAACGATCATGACGTCGACATCCGGCTGGCTGCCGAGATAATCAATCCCCTCGACGATTTCATCGGCTGCGCCCTCGCCCTGAACCTTGGCGGGATAGATGAGGATGTGAAGACGGGCAAATCTTCGCTCCAGTGTCCGGAGGATGTCCACAATAGCGGCTCCGCGGGGAGAGGTGACAATCCCGACTTTCTTGGGAAGAAGAGGGAGCTTTTTCTTGTGTTTGGGGTCAAATAGTCCTTCGGCGCGGAGCTTCTCCTTTAATTGCTCAAACGCCAGTTGAAGAGCTCCCTTGCCTTTGGGTTCAACTCTCTCGGCGATAAGCTGATATTCTCCCCGGGGCTCGTAGACATTCAGACGGCCGCGGCAGATGACTTTGAGCCCGTCTTTCAATTCAAAGGAAATCTGACGGGCTTCGCTCCGGAACATGACCGCGCGCAACTGACTTTGCTCGTCTTTCAGGGTGAAGTAGAGATGGCCGGAAGTGTGACGGTGGAAATTCGAAATTTCCCCTTCCACCCAGAGCGAAGGGAAAGCGTTCTCGATCTCCAGTTTGACAAGCCTGGTGATCTCGGAAACCGTATAAATTTTATCGGGCGTCACCAGGGTTTCTTTATTCACCTTTTTCCTCAAAGAGGATTTCCCTCCGGATAGTAAGAGATTTTCCTGTCTGAGCCTCAACTTCAACGAAGACCGCGGAAAAAAAGATGCCTTCTTTCTCCGGCTCGAAACGCTGCGGCCGGGACGTCAGGAAGCGGGCTAAGGCCTGATCCCGGCGGATCCCGATCACGGAATTGTATCCTCCGACCATGCCCACATCCGTGATATAAGCCGTCCCTTTGGAGAGGATCCGCTCGTCAGCCGTGGGGACATGGGTGTGAGTGCCGATCACTGCGGAGACTCTTCCGTCCAGATACCAGCCCAGGGCTTGCTTTTCAGAAGTGGCCTCAGCATGAAAATCGACAACAATAAGAGGAGTCACGGCCCGGAGCTTTTCCACTTCTTCATCGGCTACGCGAAACGGGCAGTCAATAGGCTCCATGAAGACCCTTCCCTGAAGGTTCAAGATCGCCGCCTTCCAACCGCTCTTGTTCTCAAGAACGTAGGACCCTTTTCCCGGATTCTGAGGAGGATAGTTAGCCGGCCGAAGCAGCCTCGGCTCGCGGTCAAGATAGGGAATGGCTTCCTTCCTATCCCAGATGTGGTTGCCCGAGGTAAGGATATCTGCCGAGCTGAAAAGCTCCCGGCCCACTTCTTCAGTGATCCCCACTCCTCCGGCAGCATTTTCAGCATTGGCCACAACAAAATCCGGGGAATACTTATCCCTAAGGGAAGGCAGAAATTTTCTCAGAGCCATACGGCCAGGACGGCCGATGATATCGCCCAAAAAGAGAAACCTTAGCTTATCTGGCATATTCTACGGCCCTCATCTCGCGGATGACCGTGACCTTGATCTGCCCGGGATAATTCAGCTCGTTTTTGATCTTCTGGGCGATTTCCTTGGCAACCACAGTTGCCCTCTCGTCAGAGACCTTCTGACTCTCGACGATGATCCGGATCTCCCTGCCCGCCTGCAAAGCAAAAGCCTTGGACACTCCTTCAAAAGAATGGGCTATCTCTTCGAGTTTCTCCAGCCGCTTTATATATGTCTCCAGGAGCTCGCGCCGCGCTCCCGGCCTGGCCGCAGAAAGAGTATCGGCTGCCTGGACGAGGACAGCTTCGACGGATGGAAAATCGACATCGCGATGATGAGAGGCGATGGCCTGGGCCACGGCATTGGATTCACCGTAGCGCTTGACGAGCTCGACGCTTAATTCTGTATGGGTCCCTTCCACTTCTTTGTCCACGGCTTTGCCGATGTCATGCAGCAGACCGGCCCTGAGCGCCACCTGGGTATCCAACCCCAGCTCCCTGGCCATGAGAGCAGCCAACAGAGCCACTTCCTTAGAGTGCTGGAGGACATTCTGGCCATAGCTTGTCCTGTACTTCAGCTTGCCGAAGAGTTTCACGAGCTCGGGATGGATATTCTGGACGCGAAGCTCAAGCATGACCGATTCTCCCTCTTGCTTGATTTTCTCTTCCAGTTCCGCTTTGACCGTCTCGACGATTTCCTCGATACGGGCGGGATGGATCCGGCCGTCAATGACCAGTTTCTCGATGGCTAAGCGGGCCAGTTCGCGGCGGATGGGGTCAAAGCTCGAGAGAATAACCGCCTCGGGCGTATCATCCACGATGATATCCACTCCCGTGGCCAATTCGAGAGCGCGGATGTTCCGGCCTTCTCGGCCGATGATGCGGCCTTTCATATCTTCGGAAGGCAGGTCAACCACAGACACGGTCGTTTCCACGACATGCTCTGCCGCCGACCTCTGGATAGCCTGGCCGATGATTTCCCTGGCCAGGCTCTGGCTTTTCTCCCGCGTTTCTTCTTCAATCCTCCTCAGAGAGTGGACGGCTTCGAGCTTCGCTTCATCCTCAATTTTTCTGATGAGCTGGCTCTTCGCCTCCTCCTGAGTTAACCCTGAGATCCGCTCCAGTTCCTCCATCTGCTTCTTGATCAATCCGCTCACTTTTTCTTCCTGGAGGTCAAGTTCTTTCTCTCGCTGATAGACCCGGCGCTCTTTGCCTGTAAAATCCCTCTCTTTCCGTTCGAGGGCCTGGAATCTCCGGTCCAGGTTTTCTTCTTTGTTCACCAGCCTTCTTTCCATCTCGTTGATCTTTTTCCGTCGCTCGCGCGTCTGCCTATCAAACTCCGCTTCAAAGTTGAGGAATTTCTCTTTCGACTCCAGAGCAGCCTTCTGAGCAATTTTTTCGGCTTCCGTTTTCGCCTGATGCAAGATATTCTTGGCCTCTTCCTGGGCTTTAAACAGAGATCTGGATCCCTGCCGCTTTTTCACCAGGAAAAAGACGACCGCGCTGACCCACAAGAGCAAGGCAGCAAGGCCAATAATAAGAGCTACGTTCAATTTGATACCTCCTTCGAGGAGTATCGGAGGAGAGGAAATCGGGAAGGTTTAAGAAGTCACATTTTTTGGGCGAATTGGGGTTGCTCTCTTTCCCATGCGCACATGGTCCCCAGCACATTTATGACAGGTCGAGCCATATGTCCTGTCGTTTTATGGAGTCTTTTCAAAATCATTGTAAGTCTTGTCCTGTTTAAAAAGATTAGCCTCTAAACTCCCTATTTCACTCTCCATATGTCCGATGACTTCATTCAGTTGATCCAATTTCTTCTGGCAGAGAAAGTATTCGTCGGCAATGTTCAGCGCCGCCAGCACAGCTATCTTCAACATGTCCGCCGACTTTGATTTGACCGCCACCTCGTGCATTTTTTGATCAACGTATGAAGTCAGATGACTTATATATTTTTCATCCTCTTCTCCTTTGACTCTTATCCGGTATTTCTGCCCGTAAATTTCGACTTCGATGATTCTATCGATCATATCCCGAGCTTATCAATCTGGCCGATAATGGCCTCGATTTTGTTTTTTATGATATCTCTCTCGCTTTCGTAGCGTTTTAAATCCTCCTCAAACTTAGCCGTTCGTTTGGCCTGCTCCTCATGGTCCTTTATCCCCGCTTTGAGCTCTTTGACCTGTTGTTTGAGCTTGTCGTTTTCTGTCGTCAGCTTATTGATGTATTCAATAACCTGAGTAATTTTTCCTTCGAGTATTTTAATTCTTTCTAATTCCATTGTCAATTTTGCCTCCTTCTCTGCCTTCTCTGAGCTGGACTTTAAAAGCCCTCTTTAAATGACTCAAGATCTGCTGTTCAGTCTTATCTACCTCCTCGGTAAGAAGTGTCCTCTGGGGATGACGGTAGATAAAACGGAACGTCAGACTGACTCTGTCTCGCGGGATCGATCCTCCGGAATAAAGGTCGATAAGCTGGAACTCTTCCAGGATAGGAAGAGGAAGCTTCTCAATGGCCCTTTTTATTTCCTGGAAAGCGACACCGCGCGGAACAACCAAAGAGATGTCGCGGGATACGCTTGGAAATTTCGCCACAGGCAAGTAGGAGAAAGCCCTCGGCTGTTTCCCGAACAAGAGCTCGAGGTCAATCTCGGCTGCATAAACAGCCTGCTTCGCAGAAAAGCCATCCATAATTTTTTTTCTGACCAGGCCCAGATAGCCGACCTTTTCCTCTTTGTAAACCAGCGCAAGCGAGCAGCCGGGTTCAAAGAGAGGACGACCTTCGCTCTCAAAGGAGAAAGGCTCATACCTGAGCTGTTTCATCAGCGCCTCGCAGGCCCCTTTAAGATGGAAAAAATCCGCTTCTTGGCTCTTCTTTTGCCAGTGGGGCTCATCCAGCAGACCTGCGCTTAAAAGGGCCAGGGAAAGCTTTTCTCGGCAGTCCATCTCGTCCCAGAAATAGATATTTCCTATCTCAAAGATATGGACGCCATCCAGGCCGCGATTCTTGTTCCAGGCCAGCGTCTCCATCAGGCCGCCGAGGAGTGTCGTTCTCAAAAGGGAGGACCTGGTGGAGATGGGGTTGCGGATTTCCACAGCCTTGAGTCCCGTGCCGAAAATCTCCTCCTTCTCGGGGTCGGAAAAGCTAAAATTGATGACTTCATTGAACCCGTGATGGAAGAGGACGGGCCGGAGCTTAGCTACCCTGTCCTTCTTTTTATCAGGGATGGGTTCAACGACCTTCAGAGGCGGAAGGACGCTGGGAATTTTTTCGTAGCCGTAGAAACGGGCGATCTCCTCGACAAGGTCCGCCTCCCTATCGATATCCACGCGGAAAAAAGGAACCTTGACAAGCCAGACTCCGCTCTGGCCCGCCTCAACGCTAAATTCTAAGTCTGTGAGCGTCTTTTTTACAAAACTCTCCTCCACCTCGACGCCCAACAGATCGGCGATGCGGCGGTGGCGAAGGATAACCTCCTTTTTCTTCCGGGGTTGAGGATAGACATCGGCCAGCTCCTTGGTTGCTCGCCCCCCGAATTGGGCCAGGAGTGAGGCTGCCATCAAGGCAGCCTGGGGAGGAAAAGAGATATCCGCGCCTCTTTCAAAGCGATAGGAAGCATCGGTCTGAATTCCGGCAGCCTTGCGGGTTTTCCTGACCGAAACCGGGTCGAAATAGGCGCTCTCGATGAAGACGTCTTTCGTCTCTTCAGAAACGGCTGATCCCTGCCCGCCGATAATTCCAGCCAGAGCCACGGGCTTCTCCTCATCAGCAATGACCAGCATGTCCGGGGCAAGGGCAAGGTCCTGGCCGTCGAGGCAGAGAAGCCTCTCCCCTTTATTGGCTCTCCGGATAATGATTTTAGCCCCGGCGATCTTGTCAAGGTCAAAGGCGTGAATGGGGTGTGATGTCGAGAAAAGGACATAATTGCTGATATCGACCACGTTGTTGACCGGGTTAAGGCCCATCGACTCGATCCTTTTTTTAAGCCAAAGAGGCGAGGGCCCGATCTTCACGGCTCTGACCACAATGCCGCAGTACCGGGGGCAGAGGTTCTCATCCCAAATCTGGACATCGATCAGGTCGGATGTCTTCTGGCTCAATTCCGTGATGGGCCAGGCTTTCTCTTTTAAGCGCAGACCTAATGCCGCGGCCAAATCCCGGGCCATGCCCAGGTGTCCGAGAGTATCCGGACGATTGGCATAGGTCTCGATATCGAGAACGACATCCCCCTCCTTCTCTTCTCGGGTCTCGACCATCAGGCCGATCCGGTTCAGAGCATCTATCAACCGGGAGACAGGGACGTCCACATCCAAATAGTCTTTCAGCCAGTCCAAACTAATTTTCATTTTAGGAAAAATTGCCGGGTGAAGCGCAGGTCATTCTCATAGAAGGTCCGCATATCGGATATCTGGTAGCAAAACATGGCCGTGCGCTCGATGCCCAAGCCGAAGGCCCATCCTGTATACTTCTCGGGGTCAATGTTCACGTTCTTGAAAACCTGCGGGTCAACCAGGCCCGCGCCCAGAAGCTCTTTCCAGCCGGTGCCCCCGCAGACAGGGCAGGTTTTGTCCTTGCCATGGCAGACCGTGCAGCCGATATCCACTTCGGCCGAAGGCTCGGTGAAGGGGAAGAAGCTCGGCCGGAAACGGATTTCGATCTTTTCGCCGAGGAGGGCTCGCAGAAAATATTCCAGGGTTCCTTTGAGGTGGCCAAAGGTCACTCCTTCGTCCACAACAAGCCCTTCCACCTGATAAAACATCGGCAGGTGGGTGGGGTCGATGGCTTCCCGGCGGAAAACTCTGCCGGGGATGATAATCCGGATAGGAGGCTTATATTTCTCCATCACCCGGATCTGCATCGGTGAGGTGTGCGTCCTCAGAAGCAGTTTATCATTGATATACAGGGTGTCCCAGTCATCTCTGGCCGGATGATCCGGGGGAAAATTCAGAGCTTCAAAATTATAGTAATCGGTTTCTATTTCCGGCCCTTCGGCCACGGAAAAACCCATGGCCAGAAAAATGTTCTCGACCTCCTGCTCAAAAAGGAAAAGAGGATGGGGCACTCCCCAGTAAGCCTTTTTCCCGGGCAGGGTCAGGTCCTCTTTTTGCCTCCCAACAATATCGACTTTAGAAAGACCTTCCCCAACAGAGATCTGCTCTCGGACGGAAATATTAAGATCGCTGAAGCGCCTGCCGGCCGAAGAAAGGCCGTCTCGGACGTGAATCTTAAGATCGTTGAGGAGTTTCCCTGCCGCCGGTTTATCCTCAGCCGGGAATGTTTTCAGCTCTTCGAAAAGGAGAGTGATATAGCCTTTTTTCCGGCTCAGGTAGAGGTTGCGCAGGTCCTGGAGCGTTTTTTCATCCTTGATGAGCTCCAGGCTCCTGTCAAACTCCTTCTTGTATTCTTCAATCCTGCTCTCAAAATTTTTCATCTCACGTGGCGGCCTCTTTGACCTTTTGGACGAGGGAGGCAAATGCCCGGGGAGAATTCACAGCCAGGTCGGCGAGAACCTTCCTGTCAAGCTCTATCTGCAATTTCTTCAGGCCGTTGATGAAACGGCTGTAGGTGATTCCGTTCACTTGGGAGGCGGCCTTGATCCGGATGATCCAAAGGCGCCGGAAATCTCTCTTGCGGTTGCGCCTGTCCCGGTAAGCATAAAGGAGGGATTTTTCCACGGCCTCCTTGGCGATCCGGTAATTGTGACTCTTGGCTCCCCAATAGCCTTTAGCCAGCTTCAAGACCTTTGCCCTGCGAGCTCTTCTCTTTGTTCCTCTTTTCACTCTCGGCATCTTGTTCTCCTTGCTATGGTCTAAAATTCATAGGGCAGCATCTTTTTTATCGCCGCTCGATCGGCTCGGCTCACAACCACTTTTTTGCCCAATTGCCTCTTCCTCTTGGCATTTTTTCTGGCAAGCAGGTGGCTTCTAAAAGCCTTGCTATGAACGATCTTCTTCTTGGCTGTTACCTTGAACCTCTTTTGGGCTCCCTTGTGTGTCTTTAGCTTTGGCATCTTTTCCTCCTGATTTGGCGGAGACAAGCAGGACCGATATAGCCCAATCCTGTTTCCTCATCACTCCATCCTGGCGGCCGTGCTCCTTAATATCCTCGAGGATGCGGTCCATGAGCTGCTGGGCCAACTCCGGCCTGGCCCTTTCCCTCCCCCTGATCATGATGGTCACTTTGACTTTATTCCCCTCGTCTAAAAACTCCTGCACATGGCGCATCTTGAAATTGTAATCATGGATGCTGATTTTGGGCCTGAATTTGATCTCCTTGAGCTGGACCTGCTTCTGGTGCTTCTTGGCTTCATGCTCTTTCTTGTGCTGCTCATACAGGAATTTCCCGTAATCCATGATGCGGCAGACGGGCGGGTTGCCTTCTGGCGCGATTTCCACGAGGTCCAGGCCTCTTTGCCTTGCCAACGTCAGAGCTTCGGGCACAAGCAGGATACCGACCTGCTTTTTTTCTTCGTCGATAACCCTGATCTCTCTGGCGCGTATCATCTCGTTAATCCGATGTGGCTTTGGCTTTCTGACTCCAGGATAGAAAGACCTTTTCTTAAAAATGCTTGGCCTCCTTTAAATAGTCAATGTTAAAGATCTATTTTTATTCAAATCAATGATTTTTTCAAGAAATTCCGCCACCTGGACCTCGCCTTTATCTCCCTGGGTGTGGATCCTGAGAGAAGCGGTTCCGTTGGCCGCCTCCTTGTCCCCGACAACAAGAATAAGTGGTATTTTCTGGTTTTCTGCATCCCTAATTTTGTAACCTATTTTCTCCCGGCGAGTATCCACATGAGACCTCAATCCCTTTTCTTTAAACTTCTTGTCCAGGGAAGCGGCGTAATCATGGTGCCTTTCGGCAATCGGAAGGATGCCCACCTGGACTGGCGCAAGCCAGACCGGAAAATTCCCGTTGTAGTGTTCGATCAAGATGCCGAAAAATCTTTCCAGCGAGCCGAGCAGAGCGCGGTGGATGAGGAAGGGCCGGTGGAGTTTGCCGTCTTCCCCGACATAATAGATATTAAACCTTTCCGCCAGGTTAAAATCAAGCTGGACTGTGGTGCACTGCCAGGACCTCCGGATAGCATCCTTAATTTTGATATCAATTTTAGGGCCATAAAAGACTCCCTCTCCCACATCAATCCTGTAATCAAGGCCAGACGCTTTCAAAGACTGCTCCAAAGCGCGAGTCGCTTTGTCCCAATCCTCGAGCCGGCCGACGTATATCTCGGGGCGGGTGGAGAGAAAGACATCGTATTGAGTGAACCCAAAGGTTTTTAAGAGCCTCAAAGCAAGGAAAATGACGCCCCTGATTTCTTCCTCTAACTGGTCCTCGCGGCAGAAGATGTGGGCATCATCCTGGGTGAAGCCTCTGACTCGCAGCAGCCCGTGGAGAACTCCGCTTCTTTCAAACCGGTAAACTGTCCCCAATTCCGCCCAGCGCAGCGGAAGGTCCCTGTAGCTTCGCTGGCGCGAATTATAAACCATGATGTGAAAGGGGCAGTTCATCGGCTTCAGCTCGTATTCGACGCCTTCTGTCAAGAGGCAAGGGTACATGGCCTCATAGAACTCGGTGTGTCCGCTCTTCCGCCAGACATCCAGCTTGGCCAGATGAGGAGTATACAGGAATTCGTAGCCGTCTTTGACATGTTCTTCCCGCCAGTATTCTTCGATGATGTGGCGGATGGTGGCTCCCTTGGGATGCCAGAGAATCAGCCCAGCCCCTAAGTCCTCATTGGAGCTGAAAAGGTCGAGCTCCGCGCCCAGCCGACGGTGATCTCTTTTGCGCGCTTCTTCAAGCAGGGTCAGGTAATCCTCGAGCTGTTGTTTTTCGAAAAAAGCTGTCCCATAGATTCTCTGGAGCTGCCTTCCCTTCTCATCTCCTTTCCAGTAGGCCCCAGAAACGGAAAGGAGCCGGAAATTCTGGATATAGCCAGTGGAAGGGGCATGGGGTCCGAGGCAGAAATCAACGAAACTCCCCTGCCGATAACAGGTGACCTCACTTCCCCCTTTCTCCTGGATGAGCTCCACCTTAAGCTCCTGCCCCAGGTCCTGGAAGAGGCGAAGGGCTTCTTCCTTAGCGCAGGTCGTTTTCTGGATAAGAATGTCCTGGCTGATGAGCTCTCTCATCTTGCTTTCGATGGCTTCCAAGTCCTGCGCGCTAAAGGGGATCTCCCGCAAGAAATCATAATAAAAGCCGTTCTCAATTGCCGGACCTATGCCCGTCTTGGTGCCGGGAAAAAGCTCGAGCACCGCGTGTGCAAGAAGGTGAGAAGCGCTGTGCCTCAGGATCTCGAGGGCTTCCTCAGAATCCGGATAAATCCAGCGGACTTCTTTCTCCTCTTCAACGGGAAAATCAAGGCCGACGACTTCGCCATCCACTCTGGCCAGAAACGGCTTCCGGTCAAGCCTGAGGAGAGGGAGAATTTCCCTGAGCGGAGTCCCTTTTTTGACCGATAGAATAGACGCCTCTACCCTGATTTTAATCGATTCAAGCATTATAAATTATTAGTATTCAACAGGCAGGAAATAAAAAAGACAATCTTGTTTGCGTCCTCTTGAATACGCACTCCTTATTCGATGGTAGGCGCGGAGGGTATCGAACCCACGGCCTCTTCCGCGTCAAGGAAGCGCTCTACCACTGAGCTACGCGCCTATCCTTCTTACCTAACGGCTATATATTAAAGAATTTAGCCGGCCAGTGTCAAGAGAAGGCTCAGGCTCGGGGTCGCTATTTTAAGCTAAGATAGTAATCATCCGCAATCGGCCGCAGCGACCGTTGAAGGTTTAGCCTTCCCGAGACGCTTTTCGAGGGAACCCGGTCTTCGGGGTGGCGAGGATGTCTGAGCCTGAGCAGTTCAACCGGAAAGGTCAAAAGAGGGCAAGGGACAGAGTCCTGGTGCGTTGATCTGGGTGGCGAGTTCCGCAGCCACCGAGAAAAGCGCTGAGGGAACGGCGTGAAAAACCTGAACGGGAGCGAGGTTGATTGCGGATGTTTTGATTCTGGACGCTTTTATTTTTCTTTTACCCCACTTTTCGCAACAGAGCCGAGAAGGTACTCGTTCATATGATTAGTTGGTGAGGGGACGCTTCTCCCCGGGAACCGTCCCATTCTCTACATTCTGCGCTTTCACGGAAACGGAGCTGCTACCCCTAAAAACCCTTGAGTTTCCGAAAAAGTAACGTATAATCAGGACAGAGAAGCGAAAATGATCGGCGTCATGGCGGATTCCCATGATAATCTCGTGGCGGTCAGGAAGGCCGTTTCCCTGTTCAAGAACGTGAAATGCGAGCTCGTCATCCATGCCGGCGACTTTGTAGCTCCTTTTGCTGCGCGGGAGTTAAAGGCGCTCGATTGCCCTGTTAAAAGTGTCTTCGGCAACTGCGACGGAGAGAAGATCGGGTTGGAGAAAGCCATCGAGCCTTTTGGAGAAATAAACGAAGCGCCTATAACTTTCGTTCATGCCGGAAAAAATTTTCTCGCCTGCCATTATCATTTTTCCGTTAAATCTTATCTTTCCCTGGGCAAGTACGACATCATCATTTTCGGCCACACCCATAAACTCGAAATCAGAAAGGAAGGTAAGACGCTTCTCCTCAACCCGGGGGAGACCGGCGGCTGGCTCTCTGGAAAAAGCACTGTCGCTCTCCTTGACCCTGGCATCCTGGAAGTTGAAATCATATCCCTATAAGTCCCAAAATCTGCGGAGGATAAATGCCGCATAAGATAGACAGGCGGCAGAAGCCGGTCTGGCAGCAGGTGCGCCGGCCGCTCCCGCCTCCTTCCAAGCCTCACTCTTCAAAAAAAGGGAAAAAGGGCTACAACAGGAAGGATGAGTCCTGGAAAAAGGAAATTGGAGGCGGTTCTCCGTGACAAGCCACGGGACATATCAACCGCTCGCCGTTTAGACATTGAAAAACAATATGCCCAAATAAATGGCACTCAGGACCGCGATGGCCGTGGCGATGGTGGAGCTGGCGCGCGACCTCTTGTCCGTTTCCGAAAGGGTGTTGGCCTGGGAGGTCCTGCGGATGATGAGAGGACAGAGGATGACGGTGTTGAGAACCAGAGGAATGATGAGAAACCAGGATTTTTCCAGCCAGGGTCCGGCCTGAAAGGTTTTGTGGAGAGCCGCCGTAAAGCGTGCCCATCCGCTGAGGTCCGTGATATTTTTATGGGTCATGCGGTAAACATCGAACCCGCGCATCAGGAAAAGCATCGCATTTCCGACAAGCAGGAGAACAGTCCCCAGCCGCGCCGTATAGGCCAGGTGCTCGGGGCTCCGCTTTTTCATGTCGCTCGACATCAGCCGGCTGTGAATGGCTCCGTAGCCGACATAAATCAAAAATCCGAAGTTCAGCCAGGCGGCAAACCGCAGCCAGGATGTGGGCGGCAGATAAAAAATCAAATAGAGGCAGGATATGATGCCCAAAACGGGAAAGATGTAGTTTCTGAAGAAGGCAAAGACAATGGCCGCCACGGCCAGGGTGATGATCTTGGCCGGCATTGAGGCGGGGATAAAAAATATCAGAGCGATGGCCAGGCAGGCAAAGAGGATGCCGCTCCACAGCCAGCCGCTCGGGACGCGGAAAGGACGCGGCCGGTCCGGTTCCCTCTTCCGCAGGACAATGATGCCACTGCAGACCAGGAGGAAGGCAAAAAGGGTGCCGATGTTGGTGAGGTCCACCATCTCGTCGATGCTGGCCACCGCCGCGAAGGCCGCCACAAAAACGCCGGTCAGGATCGTGGCCACATGGGGCGTGCGAAAGCGGCGGTGCACCTTGCTGAAGGTCTTGGGCAAAAGGCCGTCACGGGCCATGCTGAAGAAAATCCGCGGCTGGCCGAGCTGAAAAATGAGGAGCACGGCCGTATGGGCGATGACGGACCCGAAGGCCACAATCCCCACCGCCCAGCCGAGGTTCGGAGCGGCATGTTGCAAGGCCAGGGTCAGGGGCTCTGCCTGCTGGTTAGCCAGTGTCGCTTTCAAAGTGGGATAAGAGATCAGGCCGGTAAAAACCGCCGAAACGACGATGTAGAAAATCGTGCAGACGAGGAGGGAGCCGATGATCCCGATGGGCAAATCGCGCTTGGGGTTCCTCGTTTCCTCGGCCACGGTCGAGACCGCATCGAACCCGATGTAGGCGAAGAAGACGATGGCCGCTCCGGCGCTGATGCCCGCCCAGCCGTTGGGCGCAAAAGGCGTCCAGTTGGCCGGCTTGACCCAGAAAAAGCCGATGATGATGAAAAAGGTCAGGACGATGATTTTGATGCCGACCATGATGGCGTTGAACCGGGCGCTTTCACGGATGCCCCGGACGAGGATAATGGTGATGACGGTGACGATGCTCACGGCCAGCAGGTTGAAGATGATCGGGATGCCGAAGATATGCGGGGCATCGCGATACACGATTTTGACGCCATTGGCGTCCACAATCCTGGCCGCGGTGCGGTAATCCATGGACAGCCAATCCGGGATATTGATGCCGAACCCTTTGATGAAGGTCTTGAAATAGTTGGCCCAGGAAATGGCTACGGCGATGTTGCCTACGGCGTATTCGATGATCAGGTCCCAGCCGATGATCCAGGCCACGATTTCGCCCAGCGTGGCGTAAGAATAAGTGTAAGCGGACCCGGAAATGGGCACGATGGAGGTGAACTCGGCATAGCAGAGGGCGGTGAAGCTGCAGACAATGGCCGTGATGACGAAGGACACCATCAAGGCAGGGCCCGCGCCCGGCCGGAAAGCATCGCCCGCCGAAGCCGTGCCGATGGTGGCAAAAATACCGGCTCCGATGATGGCCCCGATGCCGAAAAGGATCAGTTGAAAAGGGCCCAAAACGCGGTTGAGCTGGAATTCAGGCCTTTCGGCATCATCAAGACATTGATCCAGAGTCTTGGTTCGAAAAAGCTTGCTTCTGGAAAAGATTTTGAACTTTGCGGAAGGCTGCGCATGCTTGTGTTTCATATTCTCCATCTTTCTGAAAATATGAAATACAAGGGCAATAGCGGTTTCCTTAAAAATTGAAGAACATATGATAACAAAAAGCTAGAAAATAACAATAAAATTTGGAAGACAAGAGTTTTCCGACTTGAAAAACCTTCTCGACAAGCCAAAACCGGGCAGACTTCCGCTTCGCTTCAGAAAGATTTCAGAGTGATGATTATAAACACTCGGCGCCGGCCTCGGCTGCCGTCAAGGCGACCTCCGCACACGCGAGGGCGGCGCGGCTTTTCGGCGAAGAACGTCAACCCCAGGTAAAGATGGGGACGGTTCCCCCAGGGAACCGTCCCCTTTTGCCAACGAGGAGCGAAGCGACGCGGCAATCCGACACAGTCATCGCGAGCCTCCGAAGGAGGCGTGGCGATCTCACCCGAGAGGGTCATCCCGAGCGAAGCGAGGAATCTCAAAATGAGATTGCCACGGCCAAGCGGCCTCGCAATGACATCGGGAATCCGATCAAATTCGCGGGCCTTCGAGCCCACCTTGTTAGCCGAGGCGAGGGGTATGGGCGAAGAAGGCCATCCGGAGGCGAACCGGGCAGGGTTTCTCTCTGATGAGATTGTTTGTTAGAGGCGAGGGCAGGGGGGTGAAAAACCCCTATGAGTCCTGAGCGGGCACGGTTTCTCCCTGATGAGATTGTTTATTAGAGGCGAGGGGTGAGTGGTGAAAAGTCCGTATGAGCGACGAGCGGGCAGGGTTCCTCTCGGTCTTACGAGAGGAGAGCGAGGAGCGAATCGAGCGGCTTTGACTCGCTGGGTCAAAGCCGGCGTGACTTTGAACTACTCACCCCGAACCACCCGTTGATTTACCCTGAAGCCCTGTATTATACTAAAAAACCTTTCCTCTGAAGGAAAGGATACCGCGGGAGAAGAACTATTCTCTCCGAAAGGAGTCGTATTCATGAAAAACGTTATTATCAT
>Ga0315280_10004282_pt1 | contig 21208 bp, 21 predicted proteins | sample YL17G06_40_MG_FD_203697 | JGI IMG/M metagenome (GOLD analysis project Ga0315280, IMG submission 203697) | Sediment microbial communities from Yellowstone Lake, YNP, Wyoming, USA - YL17G06_40 | ecosystem: Environmental > Aquatic > Freshwater > Lake > Sediment | place: USA: Wyoming | collected...
TGAACCAAGAGGAGCCAATTTCAATAACCCTCTGTAAAAAATATGTTGCAGAGGGTTATTATTTTTGTCTTACCATTTTGGAATGGAAGTGGTATAATTAAAAAAAAGGGAGGAAAGATGGAGAGGGGGAGTGAATTTGGATAATCTTTTTTTAAGTCCCTTGGAGATGTCAAAGGCTATAAGCGATATTGGCGAAAAGAAAGCATCCGCAAGGATATTTGAGTTATTCGCCTTTGGAGTTTTGGCGGGGATGTATATTGCCTTTGGCTCTTCTGTAGCAACTGCTGTCTTAAGTGGGGGGACGTTGGATACAGGTTTGGCAAAGTTTCTTGCAGGAAGCGTCTTTAGTGTAGGCCTAATATTAGTACTTATTCTTGGTTCAGAACTCTTTACCGGAAATATCCTCATGACCACAGGCTTTATCTATCGAAAATATTCTTTCTTTAAGGTTCTGCGCAATTGGCTGGTGGTTTATTTCGCTAATTTATTGGGTGCTACGATTATCGCTTGGCTCGTGTTTAAATCAGGGCTACTTGCTCGTCTTGGCGATTTGACCCCAATGGGAGCTGTTGCAGTCAAAATTACTGAGACAAAATTACAGCTAAGTTTTACAGAAGCACTTTATCGAGGGATCCTATGTAATATGCTTGTGTGTCTGGCTGTAATTATGTGTGTTGCCTCTAGGACGGTTGAGGGCAAGATACTGGGAATCTATTTTCCAATTATGGCTTTTGTGGCATCGGGTTATGAGCATTCTGTTGCCAATATGTATTTTTTACCCGCAGGGCTTATGGCAAAAGGCGAATTCGCATCCAGATTCTTTACCATGTTCAATAACCTAATTCCAGTAACGATTGGCAACATTATAGGTGGCCTTTTAATTGTTCTGCTTCATCCAAAGGCTGTAGAAAAGATAGCTCGCATTCTTAGGAAAAAATAAGGTCGAAAGGTATTCCTGCAAGTGCCATGCTGCCCCAAAGTAAAGTAGTAGTTTAAGTAACCGTAGCCAGTTCTTCATAGAGGTTTTTCGCCTCTTCCGAAGCACAAAAGTTGCTAAATTCTTCCGCTAGGGGGAGTAAATTTCCAGTAGGGCTTATCCTTACGAACTCGTCGCTCAGAGAGAACCATGTTTGATGAATCCCAGCTACTAGTAGCTGGGATTCATCTTTTAATTTTCGGGAACTACCAGACATGATCCGTCGTTACAAGGGAAAATACATCTCATTCAGCTGTAACAAAATATATTGCAGAAAAGTTTTGTTTGAAGTAGAATACATCGATGAAGAGATTAGCGGGATAATTGATAAATCCTGTACTTTGTAAAAGGAAAGCATATGGAGATTAGGACAAGGCAAAAAGGCAGTATCATTATACTGGATTTATGCGGACGCATTGATGTGGATGCTGCTAATTTGGTAGAAGTTGTAGGCCAGTGCATACGTGACGGTTATTCCGATATACTCTGTAATTTTGAAGCAGTTGATTTTATTGATTATATGGGCATTTCAGTAATAGTGATTGCCTATAAAGAAGCGATAAATAATAATGGCAGAATGAAATTTACCAATATTCCCGCCCATCTTAAAGGATTATTTTGCGTTGCCGGCTTAGATAGGGTTATTGATATTTATGCTACCGAGGATATAGCAATCAATAGTTTCAAAGAAGATAAAATTATAGAAAATATTAAAAAAATGCAATTACGGCGCAGGTTTAAACGTCTGCCCATCGATATCAAGATAGAGTTAAAAGAGAAATATGACAAGGGCGCTGTTTGTATTAAGGGAGACCTTATAAATCTGAGCGCTATTGGTGCCTACATATACGGCTGTAGCCAATTCAAGCTGGGAGACGAGATTATTCTAAAACTTAAACTTCCGCCAAAAACTGAAGAAACAGAGCTTGAGGCAAGGGTTGTTTGGTTGTCTGATAAGCAAATTCAGCCGCATTCCCATCCCGGAATGGGGGTGGAATTTTATAATATCCAGCCTTCTGCTCAACAAAAGCTACTCGAGTTTATCGAAAGAAACCTTTCCTTTATGTCCACTGATAACTAGCAGGACCGTTTCTTGGGCTTTTTATTGAAAAATTTTAAATAGATGGTAGAATAAGCGAGGACATAAGTTATGGAGCTGTATATTAAAGATAATATAAGCGACATAACTTATATGTCCGAGATTATCCCCCCTTCTTGCTTTCGCAAGAAAGCAGGGGGGATTAATTCACCCAAATAACTTACGTCGTTCTTATAAATAGGGCTGCGTAAGTTATGGGCTCATTTAACTATGCGTGTGGCAATGTATTATAATAACCGCGATATCAGGACAGAAGAAATGCCCAAGCCTAAGATTGGCGTTGGTGAACTTCTGATACGCGTTGAGGCTTCGGGTATCTGCGGCAGTGATGTGATGGAGTGGTATCGCATTAATAGAACGCCGCTTGTGTTAGGCCATGAAATCGCAGGCACGGTTGAAGAGGTCGGAGAAGGCGTAAAAATTTATAATAAGGGCGATAGGGTAGCTTGTGCACATCACGTTCCTTGCGGTAAGTGCCGTTATTGTTTAGCCGGCCACGAAACAGTCTGTGATACCTTGCGTAAGACTAATTTTGACCCGGGCGGATTTTGTGAGTATTTACGTCTGCCTAAAATAAATGTGGATTACGGTGTTTTGTCTTTGCCTGACTCAGTATCTTTTGAGGAGGCAACGTTTATTGAACCTGTGGCATGTGTAATCAGAGGGCAAAGATTAGCAGGTATGAAGCCGGGCATTACTATTCTGGTTGTGGGCAGCGGTATAGCAGGCTTATTGCATATACACCTGGCTAAAGTAATGGGCGCGGGCCGTATTATATCCACGGACATTTTAGAATACCGTTTAAATGCAGCTAAAAAATTTGGTGCGGATATAAGCATAAATGCCAAGGAATATTCTGCCAAGATACTGCGCGGTCAAAATCAGGGCAGGCTTGCAGATTTAGTAATAGTCTCAACCGGTTCGTCTTCAGCTATCGAGCAGGCGCTAGAATCTGTTGAACGCGGCGGAACAATTCTTTTCTTTGCTCCGACGGATAAAGACAGAAGAATCCCGCTTCCTTTTAATGAATTATTCTGGCGCACCGAAATAAGTCTTACGAGTTCATACGCAGGAAGCCCCTCGGACTATAAAGAGGCCCTAGATTTGATCGCAAATAAAAGACTTGATGTTTCAGGCATGATTACACATCGGTTAAGTTTATCCGAAACAGGCCGGGGATTTAAACTTGTAGCCGAAGCGCAGGAATCTATAAAAGTAATTATCTATCCGCAGAAATGACACCCGGCGCTAATCGGAATTGCGCCGGTGTTGTGTCTGTACACAAGGAGGAAGCTATGGACTGGGGAATGAAAAATAGAATGCAACGCATATTTAAGGATGACGGTAAGGCTGTAATGCTGGCAGTAGACCACGGATATTTCTTAGGTCCGGTAAGCAGGTTAGAAGAGCCACGCAAAACTATTGAGCCGCTTATTCCCTATGCGGATTCGCTTATGCTTACCAGGGGCATGCTGCGCAATTGCATTGACCCTAAATACAACATCCCGCTTGTATTGCGGGTATCAGGCGGAAATAGTATCCTGGGTAAAGATTTATCTAACGAAGGCATTACTGTTTCCTTTGAGGACGCCATCAGGCTTAATGTGGCAGCAGTGGCTTTATCTATCTATGTAGGCACAGACCACGAGCATCAGACTTTAATCAATCTTACCAAGCTTATCGATGAGGGCCAGAAGTACGGTATTCCTGTATTGGCGGTTACTGCTGTGGGCAAAGAATTAGAAAAACGGGATTGCCGGTATCTTTCTTTATCCTGCCGCATTGCCGCAGAATTAGGCGCTCATATTATAAAAACCTATTATTGCGAAGATTTTGAAAAGGTGATTAAATCCTGCCCGGCTCCAGTAGTTATTGCCGGTGGGCCTAAATTAAAAAATGAGCTCGATGCTTTAAAGATGGCTTATGAGGCAGTTAGCGCAGGCGCTAAAGGTGTGGATATGGGCAGAAACATCTGGCAGTCGCGTTGGTCGGTGGCAATGATTTCTGCTATACGCAGCATTGTCCATGAGAAGGCCTCACTTAAGAAAGCGTATAATTTGTTTAACAGTTTAAAAAATAAAAGTAACTAATACAAACGGTAATTAAAATCCTGATACATGAAAAAATTAATTTCCATATCAATTTTTCTTTTAATATGTTTTGTATTTTTTATCCTTGCATATAGCCAGACTCAAGCCCCGTTAGAAATACCAAATCGCCCAACAGGAAAGACAAAATTTCTAACGGGGCAAGCCCATGAAAACCATAAATTAATAGTCTTCTATTCTCCTACCTGCCATAAGTGTATTGAAATAAAGGCCGAACTTATGCCTGATATAGAAAAAGAATTTAAGGGCCGGATTCAGATAGAATACCGGGATATTACTGATATAGAAAATTATAAGCTACTCTTGAGCCTCAAGGAAAAATACGGCTCAAAGATAGAGAATACCTTGCCGGTATTCTACTTCCAGGGCCATTTCTTAAACGGAAGAGGACAAATCAAGGAGGCCTTAAGGTATCTTATTAGTAAATCACTAAGCCAGGAGCCGGAAGGCAAACCCGGTTTACCTTCGATAGATCTGGTTGCGTATTTTAAGACTTTCAAGACTATCGGAATTATAACTGCGGGTTTAGAAGATGGAATCAATCCATGCGCCTTTACGGTGATAGTATTTTTTATTTCTTTCTTATCCCTGCAGGGTTATAAGAGAAGAGAATTAATTATTATCGGCCTTACTTTTATATTTGCGGTATTTATTACGTATCTCGCAATCGGGCTGGGCTTGTTTGGTTTTCTTTATAAGCTAAGCGGGTTCGGGATTATTTCAAAAATATTCAACTTAACAGTGGGGGTATTAAGTATTATATTAGGAATTTTGGCTCTTTATGATTTCTTTAAATTTAAGAAGACCGGCCAGACAGAAGGGATGATATTACAATTACCCCAAGCAGTGAAAAACCAGATACATTCGATAATTGGGTTGCATTATAGGAAGCCTAAAGAGCAAGGGGAAGGGGCTATAAAGCCGCACACTTTTAGGTTAATCATAAGCGCTTTGGTAACCGGTTTCCTGGTCTCTTTTTTAGAGTTAGTTTGTACCGGCCAACTTTACCTTCCGACAATAAATTTTGTTATGAAAACGACGCCGTTTAAATTGCAGGCTTTAATATACCTTTTGCTTTATAATCTTATGTTTATTACGCCTTTAGTAATAATATTTCTTTTTGCTTTATTGGGCGTAACCTCTGAGCAATTTTCTAAGGTTTTAAAAAAACACCTTTCGACCATAAAGATAGTAATGGCGATTCTCTTTTTTGGTTTAGGCATATTTTTACTCTGGAGGCCATAATGATTAAAATAAAAAATATTTTTGCTTCATGCTTCATGCTTCACGCTTCACGCTTAAGGCGTGCGGCTTGTAGCCTGCAGCATGTAGCCTTTTGTTTTATTTTATTTCTACTTTTTCCCTTACAGGGTTGTGCGCAAAATAAAGAAAATATAATAGGTCATTTGAAAGTTACTGATCCTTATTCCTGGGATTTTGGTCAGGTAAAGGAAAGCGAGGTCCTAAAGCACACCGTTGTCTTAAAAAATGAATCTAAGGAAACTTTAACGATAAAGGATGTAAATACTTCTTGCGGATGTATTGTTTCTAAAGTGGAAAAGAAAATCATTTTACCCGGCGAGAACACCGAAATAGAGGTCCAGTTCAATAGTAAAGGTTATTCCGGATTAACGCAGCAATATGTATATGTGCACACTGATAGCCTTGACAAGCCGGTCATAAGGTTTATAATTAAGGCTGAAGTGATAAAATCAAAAGAGGAGGGTAAGTAAAATGTGGAGTTTAAGATTGAGAATGTGGCTATTAGTTACCATACTTTTTGGGCTTATTTATGTGGTCCTTACCGTTATAGGTACCCAGTTTTTACATCTATACGGTTTTTCCTTTTATTTAATTCTATCTTTCGTAATGATGTTTATACAGTATATGATTGGGCCAAAGTTGGTGGAATGGACCATGCGCGTAAAATATGTTAAAAGAGAGGAGTATCCGCGTTTATATCAGATGGTAGAAAGTTTAGCCATGAGGGCCCAGATCCCGGTGCCGAAGATAGGCGTAGCCCAGATTGCTCTACCTAATGCTTTTGCTTTTGGCAGAGGCACAAAAGATGGCCGCGTTTGTGTGACGGAGGGAATCTTAAAATTATTGAATGAAGAGGAATTAAAGGCAGTGCTTGGGCATGAATTAACCCATTTAAAGAATCGGGATGTTTTGACCATTACTTTGCTTTCAGTTATTCCTATGATTATGTATCGCATTGCCTGGCAATTCTTATTCTATGGCCGCAGGCGCAATGAAAGAGGAGGTAATACTGCGCTGGTAGGGTTAGCAGCCTTTATTTTCTACTTTATTACTAATCTCTTAGTGCTTTATGCCTCCCGTATACGCGAGTATTTTGCTGATAGGGGTTCTGTGCTCCTGGGAAATCAACCTTCCAGCCTTGCCTCCAGCCTCTATAAACTCGTATATGGTTCTGCGCGTATGGATAAAGAATCTTTAAAGGAGGTTGAGGGATTAAAAGCGTTTTTTGTCAATGATCCTTCGCAGGCCTTAAATGAGATTAGGGAACTCAAGGCACTTGATTTAGATAAGAGCGGCACGATTGATGCATCTGAGTTGGCAATGTTAAAGAACAAAAAGATACGTTTGGGTTTTGCCGATAGGCTAATGGAAGCATTGAGTACCCATCCCAATATGCTCAAGCGCATAAAGCAGCTCTCCGAGTACAAAGCTTAATTAAGACCTACTCAAGGGACTATCCCCGACACGCTAATCTATTAAGAACCTAAGGGGACTATCCCTAACCTCCTCTTTCTTTAATTGACATAACCTGAATTATCCTATATAATTATGAAGCCCACCAGAACTATAAACCTTTAGGGCGGAATACTAAAGCGGCCCATTGGCCGCGTATGTATAAAACTATGGAATTAAACGAGATTATTGCGCAAAGAAAGGCAAAATTTGAGCATCTTACGGCAGGAGGCGCAAATTTATATTATAATCAGCCTTTCACCGGCCGCATCAGTATCGGCGAAGCCCTGCAAGATTTCCAGGAAGGCAAAAAGATAAGTATTGCCGGCCGGATTATAGCTAGACGCTCCCACGGTAAAGTAGTTTTCATGGATTTAAGGGATTCCGCAGGCAAAATACAACTTTATATTAAGACGGACTTCGTAGGAGAAGAGAAATTTAATTCCCTGGAAGATATTGATATTGCGGATATTATAAGCGTAAAAGGCGAACTATTTAAGACCCATGCGGGCGAACCCACTGTTAAAGTAGAGGACTTCGTGGTTTTAGCCAAGGCTTTGCGGCCCCTTCCGGAGAAATGGCACGGCTTGAAAGATGTGGAATTACGCTACCGTCAGCGTTATTTAGATTTAATTGCCAATGAAGAGACAAAGAAGGTATTTCTGATGCGCTCGCGGATTATCAAAGCCATAAGAAATTTTCTGGACGATAAAGGTTTCCTGGAAGTAGAGACGCCGATGATGCATCCTATACCCGGGGGTGCCGCCGGACGGCCTTTTAAGACACACCATAATGAATACGATTCAGATTTATACTTAAGGGTTGCTCCGGAGTTATACCTTAAGCAGCTTTTGGTGGCTGGCCTGGATAAGGTCTATGAGATAAACCGCAGTTTCCGTAATGAAGGCGTATCCACAAAACATAATCCGGAATTTACCATGCTTGAGGTTTATTGTGCTTACGCAAATTATGAAGATATAATGCAATTAGCCGAGGAAATGATTATTTATGTAGCCAGGGAAGCATTGGGTGGATTGAGTTTCCCTTATCAGGACAAAACCATAGATCTAAGTTCGCCCTGGCAAAGACGTTCCTTTGCCCAGTTAGTAAAAGAAAAGTTTGGTATTGAACCGGATGATGATGCGCCGGTTATGTTAAAGAAACTACAGAGTAAAGGCTTCGCCCAGGGCATAGGCAAGCTTACCCGCTCGCAGGTTGCCAAGATAATCGAAGATATATTAGAGCAGGATATGTTTGTTAACCCGACTTTTGTTACGGATTATTTTACCAATCTGTGTCCTTTAGCTAAGACCAAAAAAGATAATCCTTTAATCTCAGAAAGATTCGAGCTGTATGTAGGAGGTTTAGAAATAGGCAATGCTTATTCTGAATTAAATGACCCCATAGAACAGAAGAGGCGCTTTTTGGATGAGATTAAAGGGCTGGGGATCGATGAGAATAAAGCGATTGACGAAGATTTTATTTTGGCATTGGAACACGGTATGCCGCCCGCAGGCGGCTTGGGTATAGGCATAGATAGATTGGTGATGTTATTTACAAATCAACCGTCAATCAGGGATGTTATTTTATTTCCTTTGTTAAGGCCAGAAAGTAAGCTGTAAGTTATAAGCTGTAAGCTTTAAGCTTACAGCATACAGCTTAAAGCTTAAGGCTAAATATGAAGACTGAACTATTCATAAGCTGGCGTTATCTGATTACTAAAAGGAAGGAAAAGTTTATTTCGCTTATCAGCATTATCTCTGTTTTAGGCATAGCCATAGGCGTGATGGCGCTTATTGTAGTTATCGCAGTGATGACCGGTTTTGACAAGGACCTGCGCGATAAAATCGTCGGCAATTATTCACATATTACGATAACGAGTTTCAAAGGCATAGATGATAAGGAATACGATAAAATATTAGAGAAGATTTCTGCCAATCCGCAAATTAAAGGTATCAGCCCTTATGTCCAGGGCCAGGTTTTAATTAAAGAAGGCAACCGTGTCTTTGCAGTGGGCTTAAAAGGGATAAACCCCAACACAGAGTCTTCGGTGACAAAGATAAAAAAATACGTAGCCGCAGGTAATATGGATGACTTAGGCCAAGATAAGGTAATTATCGGTAAGGAATTAGCTTTATATTTAGGATTAGGCATAAATTCCGACATTGTAACTTACTCGCCTTTTGGTAAAGAACGCAATCTAAAAGTGGTAGGTATATTTAATTCGGGAATGTATGATTATGACTTAAACTTGATATTTACTGACACCAAGACAGCGCAGGATATATTAGGTTTAAATAATAAATTCAGCGCCATTGCCATAAAGTTAGATAACCTTAATTTAGCGGATAAGGTCAGAGACCAACTCAGCAACGTTCTAGGTTTTGATTATAATCTGAAGACCTGGATGGAGGCAAATCAGAATTTCTTCGCCGCCTTAAAATTAGAAAAACTGACGATGTTTATTATATTAACCTTAATCATACTGGTTGCTTCTTTTAATATTATCAGCACGCTTGTAGTGATGGTGGTCGAGAAGACCAGGGATATCGGAATATTAAAAGCCATAGGCATGACCTCGGTGCGGATAAGAAAGATTTTTACTTACGAAGGCTTGATTATCGGAGCCCTGGGTACTTTTTCAGGAACCGTCGGCGGGATAGTGCTATGCGGTTTATTAAAGAAATACCAATTTATAAAATTGCCTCAGGATATTTATTATATTGATAAACTGCCGGTATCCATAGAATTTTGGCCGGATATTGCCTTAATTACACTGGCAGCAATAGCCATTACCTTAATCTCAACTATTTATCCTGCAAGCAAAGCGGCAAAATTAAAGCCAGTTGAAACATTAAGGTATGAATAAAAATAGGTGTTAGGTTTTGGGTAATAGGTCATAGGAGTAAGACCTAAGACCTAAGACCTAAGACCTAAGACCTAAGACCTAAGACCTAACATGTTAGAAGCAAAGAATCTGCGCAAGGTTTATTATAACGGTAATAAACAATTAGAAGTATTGAAGGGCGTAAATTTAAGCATAGATAAGGGTAAGTTCGTGGCGATAGTCGGGCCATCAGGTGCGGGTAAATCTACGTTGCTGCATATCCTGGGCGGTTTAGATATGCCGACGGAAGGCGAGGTTATTTTCGGACAAGAAAATATCTATAACCTACGCGATGCACAGCTTTCCAGGATAAGAAACGAAAAAATAGGTTTTGTTTTTCAGTTTTACCATTTGCTATCAGAATTTACGGTGTTAGAAAATGTATCTATGCCTGCACTAATTAATGACGATTTACAATCTGCGGTTTGTGATTCGCGCAAAAATGCCTCAGAGCTTCTGGAAGAGGTAGGATTAAAAGAAAGAATTAAGCATTTTCCCAGCCAGCTTTCCGGAGGAGAACAGCAGAGAGTGGCGATTGCGCGCGCCTTGATAAATAAACCAAGCCTGCTTTTATGCGATGAGCCTACGGGTAACCTCGATTCTAAAAACAGCGATGAGATAATCGCATTGGTGAAAAAAATAAATCTGGAAAATCAGATGGCCGTAGTTTTAGTAACGCATAACGCGGAATTAGCCAAGACGGCCCAGGTTGTATATCATTTGAGAGACGGGGTATTAGTAAATTAAGGAGGTCAAATGAAGGTTTATATCAATGGCAAGTTTTATGAAAAAAAGGAAGCCAAAATTTCTGTGTTTGACCACGGGCTTTTATACGGTGACGGCGTATTTGAAGGAATACGTTCCTATAATCGTTTGGTTTTTAAGTTGAAGGAGCACATTGACAGGCTTTTCGAATCAGCGCATACCATAATGCTTAAGGTCCCCTTTCCTCGAGAGCAAATTATAAAGGCAGTTATCTTAACCTTAAAAGAGAACAATCTTAAGGACGCATATGTACGGCTTGTGGTTACGCGCGGTGAAGGAGATTTGGGGCTTGACCCGCGTAAATGCGAAGGGAAAGCTACAATCGTAATCATTGCCGATAAAATAGCTTTATATCCGGAGAAGTTTTACAAAAAGGGTTTAGAAATTATTACTGTGCCCACCATCAGAAATCTTCCCGAGGCACTAAATCCGCAGATAAAATCTTTAAACTATTTGAATAATATCTTAGCAAAGATTGAGGCCACAAATATGGGTTATGAAGAGGCGATTATGTTGGATTCGTTAGGCTACGTCGCAGAATGCACAGGCGATAACATTTTTATTGCCAAGTCTAATCATCTCTATACGCCTCCGCAATGCATGGGGACTTTAAGAGGAATTACGCGCGATACGGTTTTAGAAATCGCCCGTAAAGCTAAGATTCCTGTGCATGAACACGTGCTTACGCGTCATGAAGTATATATTTCCGACGAATGTTTCCTAACTGGTACGGCTGCAGAAATTATACCGGTGGTAAAGGTTGACGGCCGCGTTATCGGCGACGGTAAACCCGGCAAGCTTACCTTGAATTTGATGAAGAAGTTTAAAGAGCTAACTAAAAGAGAAGGTATTAAATATTAATGACAAATGACAAAATTCAAAGCACAAAATAAATTCTCCGCCACAGGCGGATCCGCCTTCGGCGGAAAAATCCAAATATCAAATATTAAAATTGAAAGTTTTTGTTATTTGGTATTTGTGCTTTATGCTTATTTTGGATTTTGTGCTTTGTCATTTAGATTTAACATGATGAAAATGGAGTAGCTATGCTTTGCGATATTTGCGGTAAAAATCCTGCAACCGTGCATTTGACTGAAATTATCGATGACCAAATGGACGAACTTCATCTTTGCGAACAGTGCGCTCACCAGAAGAGTTTACAGATGGAACAACACTTCGGCCTCAGCGACCTTTTAGGAGGTTTGGCTGAGTTTGAGAAACCCGCCAAAGAAAAAGAAGCCACTGTTACGGTTAAATGCGTAAATTGTGGGCTTACCTATGCGGACTTCAAGAAAATCGGCAGGCTCGGGTGCAGCGAATGTTACGACACATTCAAGAAATACCTCGGCCCCCTATTAAAGAAAGTCCATGGTTCAATTATTCATCTCGGTAAGTCGCCGTTTAAGGTTGCTAAAGTCTCGGACAAAAGAGGAGATTTGCAAGCACTGCGTTATCAACTCCAGAAAGTAATTGAAACCGAGGCATTTGAGGATGCAGCCAAGATTCGCGATCAAATAAAAGAGTTAGAAAAAAAACAATCTCAAAATAATAGCGGCTCATAAGGAAAATACATGAAGCTGGACGATCTCTTAAATCATAGCAGCGAATGGTTAAAAGGCACAGGCCCTAATTCCGATATTGTTATTTCCAGCCGTATACGCTTAGCCAGAAACTTGGATAAAATTCCTTTTCCGCACTGGGCAAATAAAAAACAAAGCGAGGGAGTGCTCAATGCGATTACAGAGGCGGCAGGTAAAGTAGATTGTCTGAAATCTACCGCGACCTTTAATTTAGCAGATTTAGACAGCGTAGATAAACAGTTCTTAATTGAAAGGCACCTGATGTCTTATGAACACGGCCAGAGAGCAAATCACAAGGCAGTCATAATTGACAATGGAGAGATATTAGCAATAATGATTAACGAAGAAGACCATATCAGGATGCAGGTGATGCAGTCGGGTTTTAATCTTTTCGAGGCCTGGAATATTATTGATAAGATAGACGATTGTCTGGCCAAAGAGTTAAATTTTGCTTTTTTGGCAGATTGGGGTTATTTGACTGCCTGTCCTACAAATACCGGTACGGGTATGCGCGGTTCAGCGATGTTGCATCTGCCTGCATTGGTAATGACAACCCAGATCAGTCGCGTCCTGGCTGCTATTTCCAAGTTAAGTTTTACTACGCGCGGCCTATATGGTGAAGGCACACAAGCAACAGGCAATTTTTTTCAGGTATCGAATCAGGTTTCTTTGGGCCATAGCGAAGGCGATATTATTGAAAATATTAATGGCTTGATTAGGCGGATTATTGAGCAGGAAAGCCAGGCAAGAGAGATGATGTTATCCCGAAATAGGGCGGTATTAGAAGATAGAATCAACCGCAGTTTCGGAATACTGAAGAGTGCACATATTATAACGAGCCAGGAAACTATTGAGTTATTATCGATGGTAAGATTGGGTTGCGACCTGGGGATGATTAAGGACCTCGACCGGCGCACAATAAATGAGTTATTTATTATTACCCAGCCTGCGCATCTACAGAAAATAGAGAATAAAAAGCTTTCTAGCCAGGAAAGGGATGTTAAGCGCGCAGAACTCATTAGAAACAAATTGAAAATATAGATTAGGGCAACGATTATAACAACAGGAGGAAAGAATGTTTAATCGATTTACAGAGAGAGCCAGAAAAGTAGTAATTTTAGCCAAGGAAGAGGCAAGGCGTTTCAATCACGATTATATCGGAACAGAGCATATATTGTTAGGTTTAGTGCGTGAAGGCGAAGGCGTGGCTGCGAGCGTATTACAGAAGGTAGGTGTTTCTTTAGAAAAGATACGCCTGGAGATTGAAAAATTAGTGCAGCCCGGCCCTACCACACAGATTATCGGAGACATACCGTTTACCCCCCGCGCAAAAAAGGCATTGGAATTAGCTGCCGAAGAAGCGCGTGCATTAGGGCATAATTATATTGGCACAGAACATCTTCTCCTGGGGCTCATCCGTGAAGGAGAAGGCATGGCCTCTCAAGTATTATTAAACCTTGGGCTAGACTTAAATACAGTAAGGAATGAAGTAATGGAGCTTCTCGGTTCGACATTGCCGAACTTCGGCGCAAGCTCTACCCCAAAAACAAAGACTCCGGCATTGGATGCCTTTGGCAGAAATTTAACTGAATTAGCCAGAGAAAATAAACTCGATCCTGTGATCGGCCGCCAGAATGAAATTGAACGCGTCATTCAAATATTAAGCAGGCGCACGAAGAATAATCCGGTTTTATTAGGCGAGGCAGGAGTGGGAAAGACCGCTATAGTTGAAGGCCTTGCCCAATCCATTGTTGCCGGGAATGTCCCTGAGGTATTGCGCAATAGACGCATCATTGTTTTAGATTTGGCATTGATGGTTGCGGGAACGAAATACCGCGGTCAATTTGAGGAGAGGATTAAGGCAGTAATGGAGGAGATAAAACGTTCCCAGGACGTAATTATTTTTATTGATGAATTACATACGCTTGTAGGCGCTGGCGCAGCAGAGGGTGCGATTGATGCTTCTAATATTTTAAAACCCGCGCTTTCGCGGGGTGAGATGCAATGTATCGGCGCAACTACTATGGATGAGTATAGGAAATATATTGAAAAGGACGCAGCCCTGGAGCGCAGGTTCCAGACCATAATGGTTGAGCCGCCTTCTGTAGGCGAGACTATTGAGATATTAAAGGGCCTGCGTGACAGATACGAAGCACACCATCGCGTGCACTTTTTGGATGAGGCATTGGAGGCAGCAGCAAAATTATCCGACCGTTATATCTCAGGCCGTTTCCTTCCTGATAAAGCAGTGGATTTAATTGATGAGGCGGGTTCCCGTGCAAGACTGAATGTTTTAGTTGTGCCGCCTGAGATTAAGCAATTGGAAGAAAAGGTGGAGTCTCTCAAAAAAGAAAAAGAGTCTTATATCAAAAGTCAGCTTTTTGAGAAGGCAGCGGCATTAAGAGACCAGGAAAGGCAGGTGCGTCAGGATTTAGAGCGATTAAACCGGGAATGGTCACAGGCCAAAGATAAGATGCGCCCTGAACTCGGCGAGGAGGAGATTGCTAAAATTGTCTCACAGTGGACAGGCATTCCGATATTTCGATTGGAGGAAAAAGAAAGCGCGAAATTATTAAAGATAGAAGAAGAATTGCATAAACGTGTAGTGGGCCAGGATGAGGCTATATCTGCGATTGCCCATGCAGTAAGGCGTTCGCGCTCAGGCATCAAGGATCCTAAGAGGCCTATTGGTTCATTTATATTTTTAGGCCCTACAGGCGTAGGTAAAACCCTTTTGGCCCGTGCCTTGGCTGAGTTTATGTTTGGCGATGAAGATGCGCTTTTGCAATTGGACATGTCAGAGTATATGGAAAAATTCAATGTTTCCCGTTTAGTAGGCGCGCCTCCCGGATACGTGGGGTATGAAGAGGGTGGCCAACTTACCGAGAAAGTAAGGCGCAGGCCCTACGCAGTTATATTATTGGATGAAATTGAAAAGGCGCATCCGGATGTATTTAATATACTCCTTCAGGTATTTGAAGACGGCCGTCTTACTGATAGTTTTGGCAGGAAAGTAGATTTTAGGAATACAGTGGTAATTATGACCTCTAATGTGGGCGCGGAATTAATTCGTAAAACGGGCTCACTGGGTTTTAAAGCGCAAAAAGAAGAAGTAACTTATCAAGATATGAAAGAAAAGTTACTTGAAGAAGTAAAACGCACCTTTAAACCGGAGTTCTTAAACCGCATAGATGACACTATAGTTTTTAGGCCGTTGGTTAAAGAAGACTTGCAACGCATTATTGATATCGAAATAGGTTTTGTTGCTGATAGGCTTAAGGAACAAAATATAATATTAGATGTTAGTCAAGAGGCAAAAGATTTTCTCATCGAAAAAGGCTTTGATCCTGTATTCGGAGCCAGGCCCCTTAAGAGAACAATACAAAGGTTTTTGGAAGATTCCTTGGCATCTGAAATAATTTCCAATAGGTTTAAAGACGGATCAACGGTTAAAGTATCGCGTAAAAATCAAGAACTGGTTTTTGAACTATGAAAAAGTTTTTCTTAGTTTTAGGCAAGAGAGTATTAGATTTGTTATATCTTTTAGGAGGCTTAAGCTATTTAGCCTCCCAGACTTTTTATTGGCTATTTATTCCGCCTTTTAAAAAAGAGCGTATCTTTGAACAATGCAAGAAGGCAGGCGTGGATAGCTTGCCCATAGTTTCCCTGATTGCTTTTTTTATCGGCGTGATTATGGCACTGCAGACTGCCATCCAGATGCAGCGGCTAGGAGCTGAGATGTATATTGGAAGTATTGTTGCGCTTTCTATGGTTAGGGAACTAGGGCCGGTTATTACTGCACTCGTCGTGGCAGGCAGGGTGGGTGCCTCGATTACCGCCGAGATCGGCTCTATGCAGGTAACCGAGCAGATAGATGCCCTGCAAACACTAGCTACCAGTCCCATCAAATATCTGGTAGTGCCGCGCCTCCTGGCCTTGAGTATAATGGAGCCACTCTTAACGTTATATGCTAACATAATTGGTATATTTGGCGGTTATCTTATCTGTGTATATAGATTAGGCGTTTCTTCCGGTATGTACCGGTATATTACCTTTAGTGCCCTGCTCTACAAAGATTTATTTACCGGACTATTCAAGGCGCTATTTTTCGGCATGATCATTGCCTTTGTCAGTTGTTACGAAGGGCTTAAGGTAGAAGGCGGAGCAGAAGGCGTAGGCAAGGCGACCGCTCGGGCTGTGGTGACGATGTTTATTTTGATTATCGCCTTTGACTGTTTCTTCACCGCTTTATTTTATTTTATTTTTCCATGATAGAGATAAAAGAACTGACAAAAACATTTAATACGCATAAGGTTTTGGATAGCCTTAATCTTACGATTGAAAAAGGTACAACCTGTGTGATTATCGGACGTTCAGGCTGCGGTAAATCTGTTTTATTAAAACATATTGTGCGCGTATTGATGCCTGAGAAAGGTAAAATTTATATTGACGGCGCAGACCTTGATATGCTGAATGAAAAAGAATTAGACAATTTGAGGCTAAGGATCGGATTAGTTTTTCAGGGCGGTGCGCTCTTTGATTCTTTAACCGTAGGCGAGAATGTGGGATTCGGCCTTATTGAACACGCCAAAATTAGTCACAAAGAATTATTAGAAAAGATAGAAGAGGCATTGTCTTTGGTGGGATTGTGCGGCATCGGGAATTTAATGCCTGCAGAGTTAAGCGGCGGCATGAAAAAACGTGTGGCATTAGCTAGAGCCATATGCATAAAACCCGATATTATACTTTACGATGAACCCACAACCGGCGTTGACCCCATTACGGCAGATAGTATAAATGAACTTATCAAAACTCTTCACGATAAATTAAAAGTTACCTCTGTTGTGGTAACGCATGATATGAAAAGCACTTACAAGGTAGCGGATAGAATCGCCATGTTGTATCAAGGTAAGATTATTGCTGAGGGTACCCCTGAAGAAATTCAAAATACGCAGCATCCGGTTGTGCACCAATTTATAAACGGATTAGCACAGGGTCCTATAACAGAGACATTAGATAGTTTTAGATAAGTGAGGCCACAACTTATGGAGCGAAGCGAACATAAATTGTTTGGCCGAACTTACCCTTGACAATTTTCGAAATGTGGCTTGATTGCGGATTTGCGGTAGACCCAAAAATTGTCAAGGGTTCAATTCGCCCCGCCAACGGCGGGGCTCATTTAAGGAGGCTACAAATGATATTCGGCCAGTCAAAATTAGAATTGAAAGTAGGTATTTTTGTTTTTACGGGCCTGGTGATTTTAACGACCTTTGTTTTATCTATGAAGGATTTTAAAAACATGACTGTGGGTTACGAGGTTAATTTTATCTTTAATTTTGCCAATGGCGTCAAAATTGGCGCACCTGTAAGATTTGCGGGTGTAGATGTAGGAGAAATCAAGGAGATAAACTTTATTACGACACCTGACGACCCTAAACCCAAGGTGCGGATAGTAGGTTCGGTTAAGAAAGAAATAAAGGTGCCTGTTGACTCTACGGCTTGGGTAAACACATTAGGATTATTAGGTGAAAAGTATATTGAGATTATGCCGGGTAAGGATTACAGTAATATCCTTCTCGCCAAACAAACATTAGTGGGCGTTGACCCTATTCCTATGCAAGAGGTATCTGTCTTAGCCAGGGATATAGCCAAACATTTAGATGAGAGCCTTGCAAGGATAGTAAATAAAGAAGGCACGGTGGGTAAACTTCTTTATGATGATAAAATATACAATGAATTGGATGCGATGATTACAGATTTAAGAAAACACCCCTGGAAATTGTTCATAAAGACAAAAGAGAAGCCGGAGAAAAAATAAGTGTTGCACGCTTCAAGCTGCAAGCTTCACGCTTAAAGCGTCTAGCCTGTAGCTTGTAGCCTGTAGCTTGTAGCTTGTAGCCTGTAGCGAATGAAAATTAAGACAGTATTTACTTGCCAGAATTGCGGTTACCAGTCTCCCAAATGGTTAGGCAGATGCCCTGATTGTAATAGTTGGAATTCTTTTGTGGAAGAGGATTATACCGCACCGTCCGCAAAATATAAGGAAAGAAAGGCGCTATATAAAGATGAGCCGGTGTTATTAAAGGATGTAGAAGTTAAGGAAGAAAGCAGGCTTAAAACCGGAATATTGGAATTGGACAGGGTATTAGGCGGCGGGATAATTGAAGGATGCGTGGTATTAATCGGCGGAGACCCTGGCATCGGCAAATCCACGGTATCCTTACAGGTCTCCAATCAATTGACCGGCCAAGGGCATACTGTTCTTTATGTTAGCGGAGAAGAATCGGTTGCCCAGACAAAATTAAGGGCAAAGCGCCTGGGAGCAGGAAAAGACGGTAATCTATATATAGTCAATCAGACTGATTTATCTTTAATTATTGAATATATAAAAAAGATTAATCCCGATGTAGTAATCATTGACTCTATACAGGTAATCTTTGAGCCCACAATTAGTTCTTCGCCCGGCAGCGTCAGCCAGGTAAGAGAATGCGCAGGCATACTTACGCAGTTAGCAAAGACTACCGGAACATCTATTTTTATCATCGGCCATGTAACTAAAGAAGGCACTATTGCCGGGCCTCGTGTTCTTGAGCATATTGTAGACACAGTGCTTTATTTTGAGGGCGATAGATTCTCAATATACAGAATCTTGCGCGCGGTAAAAAATAGATTCGGCTCAACCAATGAGATCGGAGTATTTGAGATGAGTTCAGAGGGCTTAAAAGAAGTGAGGAATCCTTCTGAGATATTTTTATCAGAGAAACCGCGCGATGTTTCCGGTTCAGTAGTAGTATCTATTTTAGAAGGGAGCCGGCCGCTTTTAGTAGAAATCCAGTCGCTGGTAAGTAAGTCAACCTTTGGTTATGCGCGCAGGCGCACCCAGGGATTTGATTATAACCGTTTAAGTTTGTTGGTAGCCGTATTAGAAAAACGTATAGGTTTATATCTTGGGGCAGAGGATATATTTGTCAATGTGGCTGGCGGAATAAAAATAGAGGACCCGGCAGCTGATTTAGGAGTAGCGATAGCAATAGCCTCAGCTTTTCGTGATCAGATTGCCCTTGCTGATACAGTATTTTTGGGCGAAGTAGGACTGGCGGGTGAGATTAGAAGCATATCACAAGTTATATTACGCATAAATGAGGCTGAAAAATTAGGGTTTAAACACTGTATATTACCCAGAAATAATTATAAGAATTTAGATTACAAGAAAGAAGATATAGAATTAATTCCGGTTTCTACATTAAAAGAAGCATTAGATATTGCAACCGCTGAAACGCAGAGGAAAAAATGAGACACTGAGAAACAACTACTCAGTGGTTCAGTAAACAAAGACTTTAAAGGTATTGTTCAGTGCCTCAGTGGTTACAGGGAGGTGAATATATGAATTTATTAGCAGTGCGTATTCTTTTTATAGTTGCTAGTACTCTTATTGGTTATCAGGCCCTGGATCCCAGAGATTTAGGTTTGTTAGGTGCTCTTATAGGTATTGTAGCAAGTGGTATAATTATACTTGTTGAGATGGGTATGCGCCGTGTATCGATGCGCGGACTTTCCAGCACTGTATTTGGACTTATCCTGGGCCTGATTATGGCTAAACTTGTTACTGATGCATTTATCCTTGCATCCATATCTAGCGCCAGTCTGTCTATGATAAGGGTTACCCTGACATTAATCTTTTGTTATTTGGGCATGGTTATCGGCCTTCGCGGCAAAGACGAATTCAATATTATTATTCCCTACGTACGGTTGCGCAGGCAGGATCAGTCAGAAGAGTTAATCCTGTTTGATACCAGCGTCATTATCGATGGCCGGATACTGGATATATGCAAAACAAAATTTTTAGAAAACAAGATTGTTATTCCTAAATTTGTTTTAAAGGAATTGCAGCAGATTGCGGATTCAACAGACCCCATTAAGCGCCAAAGGGGCCGCAGGGGCCTTGAGATTTTACATACGCTTCAGAAAGAAATGAGCCGGGATATAGTGCTGCATGAAGAAGAACTTCCGGATATCGCAGAAGTAGATGCAAAGTTGGTTAAGTTAGCCAAGTTATTAGAGGCAAAGATATTGACGGTAGACTTTAATTTAAATCGTGTAGCGAGCCTTCAGGGTATAAAAGTACTAAATATAAATGAGCTGGCCAATGCCTTAAAGCCCATGGTTTTCCCAGGAGAGCAGATGCACATTAAATTGCTAAAAGAGGGAAAAGAGCATAATCAGGCAGTGGGATACTTAGACGACGGTACAATGGTTGTGGTGGAAGAGGCGCGTAGATTACTCGGCCAGGAAGTAAGAGTTGTGGTTACTTCGGTTCTTCAGACCCAGGCAGGCAGGATGATTTTTACCAAGATAGAAAAGTGAGTGAGGACATAAGTTATGGAGCGAGCTATTGATTGCTTAAGCGACATAACTTATAAGTCCGAACTTATCCCCCCTTCTTGCTTTCGCAAGAAAGCAGGGGAGATTAATTCGCCCAAACAACTTACTCCCCCCGCTGCTTCGCTTTGCGAAGCAAAGCGGCGGGGGTTAATTCGCACAAATAACTTATGTCGGAGCAGACTAAAATCGTTGCTCCATAAGTTATGTGCTCATTAAATGTACGTTACAGCTGTAGTCCTTGCTGCAGGGAAAGGTTTAAGATTAAAGTCAAAGATTTCCAAGCCGCTCATTAAAATCGATTCCAAGCCCCTTATAATCTACAGCCTTAATACACTGAGCAAACACCCTTATATTAAAGATATTATTGTAGTAGCTAATCGCCAGAATCTGCAAGTTTTACGCAACAACATAAAGCGATTTAGTATAGATAAAATTAAAGATGTGGTCTTAGGGGGCGAGAAACGTCAAGGCTCAGTGGTTAATGGCCTGAGGGCAATAGATAACCATACAGACTTGGTTTTAATCCACGATGGAGTTCGGCCTTTTATTGATAGAAACATGGTATCTTCGGTAATCAAAACTGCCAAGTCATACGGCGCTGCTATTGTAGGTGTTCCGGTTAAGGCAACGATAAAAGAAGTCCACGGTCCACGGTCCACAGTCCACAGTAGTTTTATTGTAAAGAAGACACTGAGC
>Ga0315280_10004283_pt1 | contig 21206 bp, 15 predicted proteins | sample YL17G06_40_MG_FD_203697 | JGI IMG/M metagenome (GOLD analysis project Ga0315280, IMG submission 203697) | Sediment microbial communities from Yellowstone Lake, YNP, Wyoming, USA - YL17G06_40 | ecosystem: Environmental > Aquatic > Freshwater > Lake > Sediment | place: USA: Wyoming | collected...
CACTCAGCCATAACGATAACCCCAGTTTCATGCAATAACCAACTTTCTCAATCGTATACCATCTCTATGTCTTGTGTAACCGCAAACCTTGCACTTCAACTTTAAAGTTTGCTTTTTAGTTGTCTTCGCGAATTCCCTTTGAAGAGGATACTTCTGTCCACCATAGCCTTTTTTTTCTTGTTCATGTTGGCGCGCGCCTTTAGCCAAGGCTCTCGGTTTTCCAGCCTTGTAAAGAGTAACCGTATGAGTTTCATGCTTCTTACATCTAGGGCAATACTTCCTAATTTCTTTGGGAACATTCACTTAAACCACGACCAGCTTTGCATAAAGAAAACATACGCTCTCTTATACTTTTTCGCTTATTTTCTAATCACCTTTTAAATTTGCCTATTGAAAACGAGGAAATAACATCTATGTCAATTAATGGGAATCCTTATAATGTCCATACTATTAGCAATGGTTATGCTGGACATTAGCCAAAAAATTTAGGTAGTCACGAAATGTGTAGCATTATACAAATATTTAAGAAAAACGTTAACATTCTAAAAAAAATCTTACCCATTCTCTCATTTATCATACCATTTCTTTTATTATATTTTCTATATCCATATTCCTTTGAGGTAACATGGCACGGCAGAACCTATTACCTCTTCTTTTTATGGCTAATTTCTTTAGAGTTAATATTGGGCTGGGAAAAACTTCAAACAAGCAAAGTGAACAAACTAAGGTCTATCAGAACCGTTGCTTTCATCATAGTGCTTTTACTCCCTACAATTTATGTGATTGCTGCGAACTATTACGGGTTAAATGACATAATTGTGGACTTATCTGAGCAGAACAATGTTTATTGGGCAAACGCGATGCCGATTTCAATAGAATACCTAGTTTTTACGATGTTTTTTGTCCTAATAATTCTGCTGGAAAACGGGATTAACGGACTCTTGGACTTTTCAATTTCCACACTCTTTTTAGGAATCATCGGATTCATATACACAATAGACAGTATCTATCCATTCGGCACGTTCGCCCCATTTCAGATTTTTGTTCCAACCACTGCGATGCTGGCTGCAAATGTTCTAAATCTGATGGGATATCAAACAAGCATAGTAGTCACAAATCCTATTTCTGGCTCGTTGCCCTACCTAACTGCTTGGGACCCGAAAAATCCATCAACAAAAGCCGGTTTTGGAATAGCTTGGCCATGCTCAGGCGTTGATAGCCTCATAATTTATACAGTTACAATTCTGTTGTTTTTGAAGAAGAGTGCTATCCCATGGAAGCAAAGGATAGTCTACTTCGTAATCGGCGCCATAATCACCTATTTCATTAACATTTTAAGGATAGTCACCATTTTTACTATTACGTTGAATGGTGGCGATTGGCACCAATTTCATAACTACTATGGCCCCTTATATTCCATCACGTGGATAGTATCCTACCTATTAATTATAATTGGAACTCGAACCATATGGGCAAAATTAAGTGCTGGAAAACAATGCCCAAGATTTTCCGAGATAGTTCCAGACAGCCTAATTAACTTCAATTTTTTCAGCTAAACCTTGCTTAATAAGAACTTTAGCATTCTCAACAGGTAAAGATGCAACGTCCTCGGCTTTGAATGGGCCGTAGGTTTTAATGTCCGCGCCAATGATTGCTGGAACATCCCTCAAAAAACGTAAGACAGCCCTTTTGTGCTCTCGCCCAACATCCATTTTCAACACGTTTCCTCGGAGAATGTTTTCAGCAAAACTCTGATATGCCTCTGTGAGAGGTGAAGCTCCCGTGTAAATTTTCTGTTCCTCAACTGTTAAAACATCTAATGACACTTTTTCACCTCTAGCCATCTTTCTAATTAATTTTTTATAGCGTGTTCGAATCAATTCACGAAGCATACGTTTAACGTTCCGCATCTCACTTTTCAGAAGACTTGCCTTCACCGTTTTTTTATCAAGCATTCGATTTTCTTCTTTAATCCTCCTCAAATAATCAGCAATCCTAGAATAAAAATCGGGAGGAAGCCTTCCAAGGTCGAGATTTTCAAGCTCCTGTTTCCAAATATTATATAACTCATTATACATTAATCTACCACCTCTGCTCTACCTTTACAAATAAGCAGCGCGGCTGCGGCAGAGGGCAACTCAACCTTTTGATTTTTATAAGGACCGAAAATTGCGTCACCCAATCTAAACTCAGGTGCATTGGAAACAAAAACATTTGCCGTGCTTTCTTTGAAGGCTACCGCACTCTTAAACGGGTCAAAATTGTCTATAGCTGACACTGGAAACTCGATTTTTTTAAAACCAGTCTTTCCATGCAAAGTGTCAGCTAATCTGATTAAACGGTGGATATCAGTGGTGACAACTGTGTCGATTTTCGCAGACTGCAACCTTGCGCTATGCTCCGCTATTTTCCTCCAAGTTTGAAAACCGACACCTTTAACGATATTCCAAGGTCCAGAATTGTCCCAGCTTTTCAGAATCGCATTCTTGTTATCTAAAATTATTTCTATGACGTTTCTCTTTAACCCTATTCCGATAAAATCTTCCTCCTTAGCATTAAGAATAAAATTATACATTCCTCTTGCAATCCTTCTACGCCAACCAAAATCGTTTAAACTTGGGCCTTTCATGATATGCGCCATTCTGGATTCTTTCCCACCTAAACTTTGTAAAACCACATCAATTCCTAAGCTACAAACATAATCCACAATCTCCTTACGTGCAATAGCATCAAGTGCTCTGACATCATTGCTTTCGACTTGAACGTGATAACCGCGATGTCCAGAAAAAAACATGCGTACTTCGTTTTTAGAGAAACCAAAATCATCTGTTAGTGCATCTAAAAGCTTTATGGTCTCAGACTTGGCAGAATCCAAACAAACCTCACAAGGCCAGGTTTTCACATCAAACTTTTCGCTATTACATACAGGACACATTTCAGGCGTAATGCCTTTTCCAGCAAAACCACAACTGCCGCAAACCCATTCGTCATGAACCTTATTGCAGGGTGTAGGAATGTGGTCAGCGTCAATATCAAAAATTAAGTCGGCACCTAACCAGCCCTTTTTTTCCATGTCAGCCTCTGGATTTTCGTAATAAGCACATGAACAATAAGCGTTTGATGGAACAGAATTTTGCAGGAAGCTCTTTAACTCATCGTCACGTTTGAAGCTTTTATGGCGAAGCATCACACCTTCGAATAAAACAAAACCGAATTCGCGTTTATCAATCATGTAAAGAGTACTGTTTAAGGAATAGTCTCGCGTGTAATAGTTGCGGAATAATTCTTGTATGAGGGTAATCGATTCCAATTCCACTTGTTTTAATTATGGCAGAGAATAAAAAAATGTTTTGTTCGGTGACCGTTTTTTCAGCTAGTAACTTTTGCACTATCTATGTTTAACGCCTTTGCTTTATCAGAATGTTAGTTGAATGCTTCGTATATTTGGTTACCGCTATACGGCTTGTAGCTATTGGTGCAGTGAAAATCCATCACTACAGAAAATATTGTGGATAAAATTTAATAAACCAAATTGAAGTAATGAAAAGGTTCGTCCAAACAGAAGTTTAGGCGCATACATAAAGTCATTACAGGAAGTTGAAACTCGGTGAAAATCCATAAAAAAAGAAAAATTCTTACATTAACTTTGACGACCTTTATTATTTTACAGAGTACATTTCCGCTGCTTCGAGATCATTTGTTGGGAGCATATGTCCCATCTGTCTCGGCATCCCTCTTGGAAGCCGCTTGGAAACCTGTACAACCGTTGGGAGTTGCAGATGATAATCAAAGCAGTTTTTGGGCCATAGCATACTCGGGTGAAGGAAACATAGCTGTAAATATATCTGACTATTCTCTAAACAAAAAAACTGGTGCAAATAGTTTAAAGATTGATAGCGAAAATGGAACCTACAAATACTTCGATATTTATCACACATATGAAAAAAGCCGAAACTTATACATGTTCAATGTTTTTGTTCTATGGTGGTATGGTAATGGAACAAACGCTAACTTTAGGCTTCACCTCTATACTCCTGACAAAGAAAATGGGCTTTATTACGATTTTTATGATAACTTCTCAGGTTGGAGACAATTTGTACTTTATTTCGAAGAAAACTTTACACGTGTCGGTAAAGCAAATCTAAGTCTTTTAAAAGCTATCCATATAAGTCTTGAAACAGCAAACGTTCAAGGAACGTGGTATCTAGATGATGTAATCGCTGATGTTGTTTCTGTTCCGACACCTGAAAAATATTTAGCTGAATACGAATGGAGTTTAAATATGCTTTTAGACCATAGAGATGAAAAGTCAGGGCAAGTGCTAGCTGGTTGGGGAGCAAGCAATGACTGCCGCGATTACGAAGACTTGTATCGTTTTGACATTACTCTTCCAACATTTACAGAAGCATACAAAATTACAGGAAACAAGACATATCTGATTGCTGCGAAGGAATCGTTTGATGGTGCTATAGCTCACCTATACAACCCGAAAACGCGTCTCTTTGCAGCATGGTGGAATTCTACAAGCAAGACTTATGTCGATGAACTAGACATTTTATGGGGAGCAGTAACATTGACTGCCATGTTTGATTTTTGCAGCGTAACCTTAAACAGCACTTATTTAACCTATGCAAATAATTTTGCCCAAGCCTTGCATAATTACGGCATAAACCACACAACCAATTTATCTCATCGCTCAATTTCCGTTTCTAGCGGAGGCACTATAGCTCGCGATGCATGGATTCCCATGCAGACAGAGCGTTTAATAGGTGCCTACATTAAAGGTTACGAAGTTACTTCCATTGACGACTACAAGAGATGGGCAAAGAATTTAGCCCAAGCATTTTGGGATAAAAGAAATACAACAACAAATCTTGTTCCATTATGTATGGACTCAAATGGCACAGTTGTACTTGATTTTTGGAAACCGAATTTGGATCCAATTCAAAGTGTTCTTTTATACGCCTATGACGTTACGAAAGACGAGTTTTACCTTTCACTTACAACTAATCTGACTGAAGCAGACTTAACTTTTGCGTGGTCCGAGCAACTGTGCAGAACTGTTCAGTCTGTATGGACAAATGGGAGTATCCGAAGTTCCTCTTTAGACCTTATGGATGGCCCCCAGATATACATTGCTGGATTGCTTCAATTATTTCAATTCACATTTAATAAAACATATTTAACGCACGCTGAAAAAATGTGGAACACAATCCACAACAATGCCTCAGTAAACAACTTATACTCCACCTATCTATATGAGGACAATAGTCATAATCATAAGAGCAATCTTTATACTCAGCAAATGATGGTTCAATGCGACGCTTATTTGTTTTACTTTACAAAAAACCAAACATACTTTGATGACCTAAAAAAAACTGTAAATAGCTTTCTTTTGTATTATAAGATGCCCTACGGATTTTGCCATGAAATCGACACCAGGAGCTATGAGACATTATCTGACAATACGTTTGACTGGTTAGACTCGTCAAGTTACACGTTGGGAGCAGCGATTTATGCATGTTCTGCCTATTCATCGCAGATTACGACAACGATTGAAGCCGACATAACATATTATGTACCGTACTATCCAATGTTCAAAATTAAGGAACCATTAAATTATACAAACAACCAAATTCACATCAATTTGAGAGGAACAACTCCATGCATCAATGTAACCTTTACCCTTCCTAAGGGTAAAGCGGTAAGCACCGTAGATGTAAATGGATCATCAATCTTTCTCTACAGTGAAAACATATCTCATCTATTGATTTGGGAGTCTGGCGCATACTCTATTAACCTAACGATGAAAAATGGACTTCCCCCGAACATTACTATTAACGAGTTCGAGTTTGCTAATAAAACTTTGACAGCTGCGATTGAAGCAGCAAACATTGCTAACGTTACCATCAAACTCCATATTCCGTTTAACGAAACTTCCCAAACGCTGTTCCAAAACGATGCTTGGGATGTTAATTGCACCGCAAATTCTTGGAGAGACGGTTGGGAACCCGCAAGCCGTATTTTAACGGTGTGGATGCTCTGCAATCGCTCAGCCACCATCATGATTTTGAATATGCCGCCAAAACCAGTTAAACTATACAATCCTGAGGAAATTACTGAAGATTCCATAAAGCTAGTATGGGAAAAAACAAGTGTCAGAGACTTCGCCAGATATGAAATCCATATGAAAACTGACAAAACTAATTGGACATCGACTCAGAACATAACAGAAAAATCGAACAATGCATGTAGAGTAACAGGGCTTTCACCCGATACGACGTACTATTTTGTCGTTCGAACTGTCGATACGGGAGGACTAATTGCAGACTCTCAGTACATCAGCGTTAAAACCAAGCCATCATCTGTATATCGATGGTTGCCAATTATCATCTTAAGTATACTCTCTGTCACCGCAATACTGATTCTGGTTCTGATGAAAAGAAGAACAATTTTACACCCACCAAACACAACCTCAAATAGTTTAGAACCAAAACGTGAATGATACCTTCTTCTTTTGAATATCCATTATTCTTCTAATCGGAAGTCTGTTGATCTTCCTTATGGGATTTCGGTTAGAACATCACAAAATTAAATAGTGTTTAAGAAGTTAGAATCCTAATAGATGTCATATGTATCTAGCGATTATCCCTGCCTACAACGAAGAAAAAAGTATACCAACTATAATTCAGAAGACGGAAAAGTATGTAGATTGTGTTGTTGTAATTGATGACCATTCAATTGATAATACCGAAAGAATAGCAAAAGAATGCGGCGCAACTGTCATACGTCACTCAACAAATAAAGGTGTAGGTGGCGCTATGAAAACAGGAATAGCCTACGCCAAAAAATTGAAACCAGATATAGTTGTAACTATAGACGCCGATGGGCAGCATAACCCTGAAGATATACCGAAGCTCATAAAACCTATTCTTGCAGGAAAGGCAGATTTGGTGTTAGGATCGCGATTTTTCGGAAGACAACCAGCAGATATGCCATTGCAAAAGAGCATCGGAAATAAACTCTTGGCATTCATGGTGAGCCTTTTAGTTGGAACATGGCTTAAGGATACTCAGACAGGGTTTAGAGCTTTTAATAGAAGAGCCCTTTTGTCCTTAAACCTCGTCTCAGACTTTACATATACTCAAGAGATGATTCTTGATCTTTGTCATAAAGGATTCCGATGCGTCGAGGTACCAGTTCAAGTTCACCCTCGTAAACACGGACAATCAAAAGTTGTATCGAAAATTGGTAAGTACGCGTTAAAATCTCTAATGATAATCTTTTCAACGTATCTGCGGTCAAAGATATATACGGTGAATTTTTAAATGGATGTTCTCTTAATTCTAACAGATATTTGGCTCATTGCACTTATCGTCTTCATAATTATTAATTTTGGATATTTCTTCCTCGTTTTAACCTTAGCTAAAATGAGAAGAAAACAAATTCGAAAGACTGACGGGTTTACACCATTTATATCCATTCTCATTCCCTGCTATAACGTTGCCTCACGAATTGACCATAAGATCAAGAATACTTTGGAAATAGATTATCCAAAAGATAAATTTGAAATAATAGCAGTTGAATCCGGGTCTGTAGATAATACATACTCCATACTTTCGAAATATGCTGACCAAGGAAAAATAAAATTGTTAAGACAGCCACAGAGGCTAGGTAAACCTTCTGCGATAAACTATGGGCTCTCTGCGTGCAATAGTGATATCATAGTGATGACGGATGCCGATGCAATCTTGGAAGAAAAGGGTGTGAAGGAATTGATGAAGAATTTTGCTGATGACTCTGTTGGCGCCGTGGTGGGCAATGTAACTTTGATTTCAGGCAAATCCGTGATAAGTAGGATGAATCATGCATTTTACAGGATTTTTAGACAAAAACTTAGGGAGTTGGAATCACGATTTGATTCGGTCTCTTTCTGGTCAGGTGAGTTATGTGCTTTTCGTAAGTCTCTTCTGGAAAGAGTGGAAGAAGACATAATTAACGACGATAGATACATTCTTCTGAAAATAAGAAGCAAAGGATATCGTTGCATTAGTGAACCTTTGTCTTGTGTTTATGAGAAGGATGCAGAGAATGTCAAGGGTCAGATAACTCATAAAAGGAGAACAACCGCAGGCACAATCCAAGGAACATTTAGGTTCAAGCATATGCTGTTTAACAAAAAATACGGTTTTTTTGGAATGCTAATATTTCCTGCTCATTTCCTCAGAATAATTCTGCTTCCCATACTTCTTTTAATAATTGAAATTTTGAGCCCCCTTGCCATTTTTGTATTCTTATCTTCTTTCAACGGAGGGTTTTTGTTAGCAGTTGTAGCAGCGGTGTTAGTGTTACTGGGTCTATTTAACAGAGGCAGAGAACTGTTACTTTCACTTTTCTATGGAGTTTTTGTTCAAGTGGCAATAATAGGCGGCATCGCCGATTACATTCTAAAAAGGCAGAGCGTCCTTTGGAATCCCATAGCAAAAGGATAGGTAATGAAGATGGACATCTCTTTATCCCCGTTGAAGAGAAACATCACCATATTTTCCTTATTTGTCTTGGATTTTTTAGTTCTAATATCTCCATACTACATACACAACTACGCTGCACCCGTTGGTTGGGACACCCCATGGTATATCTACAACACAAGACTCATCGCAGAACAAGGAGTTTACACTTTATTTGAAAGAACTCCTGGAATAAACTTTTACTCCGTTTTTGGCTACGTAATAGCATCAGTTTTCCGCATATCCTTTGTTGATACCGAAAAGTTTCTGCCAATAATTTTGGCAACGTGTTTAGCATTAGTGAATTTCCAAATTGTGAAGAAGCTGAGTAAATCATGGAAATTATCAATTTATGCGATGGCTTTCACAATCATCGACCTCAATATTTTGCGATTAGCCACAGACTTACACAGAAACCTCTTCGGTTTTCTTTTAATTGAAATAGCATTATTTCTGCTCCTTCCCGATTTTCTAGAGCGAACCTCCATGAAAAAAATAACAGTTTTCATTTTATTAATGACGACGGCAGGCATCACTCATTTAGAGACTTTCGCATTGTCTATTTTGGTGCTTTTGATTTTACTCGTGTTTTACTGGCAACAACGGTCTCTTCGAAAGGCGAAAATATTACTTTTCTGCATTATTGTTCCTTGTGCTCTTGTTACAGCACTTGAGTACCCGTATCTATTGGAGTATTTGAAGGAGTATCAATTTTTTGATACATCAGTAAACTTTTCATTTCAACAATTTGTCGCTACCCCATGGGATTACGGAATATATTTAGGAATTGGGCTGCTCCCATTTTACATAGCAGGTTTGTATAGTTCCCTTACAACATACAAAAAAACCCCGAAAAACGGTTTTCTTGTAATACCACTTTGGAATATTGTTCTCATCGCTGGTTCTTTTCTACCATTGCTGACCATTAAAATTCGTGGTGTACGATTTTTATACTTGGCTACAGTTCCACTTCTTGCCACTATTGGGTATGCTAGGTTATGTAATAAAAGGGGATTGAAATTTAAAACAGTCACCTTTATAATCGTGTTTGTTTTAGCAGCGATTTCACGCGCTTATTATTTATCGACAAGTTACGTTCCATGGATTTCCGAAAGAAACTACAAGCAGTTGACGTGGATTGATGGCGACAACAATAATAAACCATATATTTTTGTGTTATACTTCAACAAGACAATTTATACTTCTGGAATGGCAGAGATTGATCGGCATTGGATTTGGGCGCTTAGCGGTACCAAAGGGATTGTCTATTTTGGAACGGTAGAGAATCTCCTAAAGAAACAACCAACCAATTCTAGCGATCCTTACATAAACGCAACTTCATATTTCTTTTGGGGCGCAATAGAAAATTTAACTTTAAATACGGCTCGCATCTACACCATCGCAGATTGGTATACGGCAAACCTAACCAACTTCACCCCAACCAACTATGAAGGCGTCTATCAGAAAGCGTCACCCTAAAATAAAAATTTAAACCCAAAAGAAACTATAAAAAAACTCCTGAAGTACCGCCAGAGAAGCGTGAAGCTTAAGTGAAAAACCCAAAGGAATTAAAGTTCATAAAACCAGAAAACAGCATCGTTAACAAGTCAGAATCATGGCTATACAAGAACCCAGTAGCGGGAATATTTTACTGGAATAAATTGAAAAGCGTTTTTGATTGCCTCAAGAAAAAAAGATGGAGACTAATATTGGAAATTGGCTGCGAGTACGGCTTTTTCTTGCCAAGCCTTTGCCGAATTAGTGACCGAGTCATTGGTTCTGATATTAAGACTAATTTTGATTATTGCGGAAAAATCACACTAGATGAGATAAAGAAGAACCATGCAAATTTAGAACTGAAAATGGCTGATGCTGCACGCTTATCTGACTCCATCCCAGAAAAATCATGCGATGCTATTGTCGCAATAAGTGTTTTGGAACACATAGATGACTTTGATAAAGCGATCGAAGAGATAGACAAGTGCCTGAAGCCCGAGGGAATATTCGCGTGCGTACTACCCTCAGAAAACTGGTTTTACAAATTAGTTAAAAATATTCTCCGTTACATGGCAACTGATTTTAGCAAACACTATAATCCTCATAAAAAAGAGTATGATCCTAACAAAGTAGAAGCAAGTCTATGTGTACACTTCAGTGAAAGCGAAAAGCACAATAGCCCTTTTGGTCTTCCCCTATTCGTTACAAAAGTGTACGTGAAAAAGGAGAAGAAATATGAAAGTAGTAATGTTAACTAGGACAGTGTTTCCTTTTCATGATTATGGAGGATTAGAGAAATTTGTTTACTATTTAGGTAAGAATTTAATTAAAGAGGGAGTTGATGTGGAGATTGTAACTTCCTCTAATAAAACCGAAGCAAGAAAAGAAGATGGCCTCAAATACACTTTTGTTCCTCCCCTAGTAAGCTCAAGTTCTAATTTCCCTCATCTGATAAGAGCAGGACACCTGTACCTTAATTATAATCTGTTCAATATTTCAGCGGCAAAATACTTGGCCAAGAAGAAATTTGACATACTGCACAGTTACGAGATGGCTGCACAAAGATACCTTCACCTCGAAAAAAAATCCCCAACGATAGTCCAAGCGTTCAACAATGAAGTCTGCAAAGCCCCAGGATTTAAGAAATTTCTGTGGAAGCCAGCGATGCTACAACTGAAAGATTGCATGGTGCAATGCGATGCTATAGCGTCCGAAGGAGAATTTCAAAACAAGGAAATAGTAGAATTATTTGGCGTTGACGAAAAGAAAATCATTGTTATTCCCGTAGGAGTAGACTTAGCCTCAGTGAAAAAACAATTAAAGATAAGGGCATTGACACGCGAAGAGTTAGGCTTTAGCGACAAAGACCTTGTGCTAATAAGTGTTAACAGGATTACTGCAGTGAAAGGCGTTGATTATCTAGTTGATGCGTTTAGTATTATCAAATCTGAACATGAAAATGCTAAGCTATTGTTAATTGGGTCAGGACCAGAAGAAGGTAGAATTAAAAAACAAGTGCATAACCTTAAACTAACTGAAAGCGTTTTGCACCTAAGAAACGTAAGCGAATCTTTACTTTTCAACTATTATAGCCAAGCCGATGTATATGTTTCCCCAACTCTTCAAGACGATTTTCTAATTGGGATATTGGAAGCAATGGCTTGTAGGTTGCCGATAGTAAGCACAGGACAAAGTTTTTTGGTACATTCAGGAATAAACGGATATGTAGTTCCAAAGAAAAATGCGAAGGCAATAGCAGATGCTGTATTGAAAATGTATGACAAAGGCGAATGCAAGAAAATGGGCAAGATGTCACAAGAGATCGTTAAGGAATACGACTGGAGAGTAATTGCAAGTAAGGCAATTAAAGAATACGAGAGACTAATTTAAAGGGCTTTAGCATATTAACAGCTCCAATATCTAATCTCACTTAGAGGAGTCTTTCCCAGATCCAGCGCTTGTCATTTTTCATGTACCAATCTATAGTTCGCTTAAGGCCCTCTTCAATGTCAGTGATGGGATCCCAATCCGTGTACTTTTTGATTTTAGAGTAGTCACATTGAAGCACACTTACATCCATCGGCCTTAACCTTGAACTATCAACTTTTATTTCAATGTCTTCATAACCCACTAATTTTCCAACCAAATAAGCTAGCTCTTCAATGGAGTATGCCTTGTTGGAACCCACATTAACTACTTCACCGTTTGGAATATCCGACTTCATCGTTGCAATAGCCGCTTTCGCTGTGTCTTCAACATAAGTGAAGTCTCTTTTTGCCCTAATATTTCCAAGTTTAACAATGTTTCCTCTGCTTAATTGAGAAATAATTTCGGGTATAACATATGGCTGCGTTTCTCTAGGGCCATAGCAATTGAATGGTCGAAGAATTATAACAGGTATACCATGCTCATGATGAAAAACAAAACACAGCCTGTCGGCAGCCAATTTGCTTACCGCGTAATTGGATAATGGAAGTGTAGGGTGGTTTTCATCCATAGGCGTATATTGAGCAGTTCCATAAACTTCTGAACTGGAAAAATGCAGAATACGTTTTACGCCAAATGTCTTGCAAGCCATGAGGACGTTCATTGTGCCTTTAACGTTTACGTCAAAAAACTTCTCTGGGTTATCATAACAATGGGGTATGTACGGTTCTGCTGCTAAATGAAAAACGTATTGCACATCGTACTTTTTTATGACATCGTATATCTTCCAACTTAACACGTCGCCGTTTACAGTTTGGATGTGGTCTTCTTCTACATCCGTTAAGTTGCATCTGTCTCCATAAAGAAAATTGTCATAAACGACTACATTCGCGCCTTCTTTAAACAATTCTCTAACTAGTGCTGAACCGATGAAGCCCGCGCCGCCTGTGACTAAAACGTTTTCTCCTTTCATACAATTATTCATGTTTGACTTCTCCATTTTTTGCTGAAGAGAATTTCTTTATGTGTTTGTGCTTTATATTAACTCATCGTTTCACATACTTCTTTATACATTCACATACGTATGCCACTTCATCAGCAGTCAGACTGTTCCCTGAAGGGAGGTTCATCCCCTTTCTTGAGAGTTCGTCAGCAACAGGAAACCGTTCTCCAGTATATTGCTGGGTGTAGATGGGTTGAACATGAACGGGATAGAAAAATGTTCTAGTCTCAATTCCATCAAGTTCTAGTTTCCTCATCAAATTGTCCCTTGATATTCCAAATTCTTCTTGAACTAGAATCGAGTACATCCAATACACGTTTTTTGCCCAAGGGGCTTCTGGATGTAGAGTTACCTTATCTCCAAGTTCTGAAAGAAGAGAGTTGTAGAGTTTAGCGTTATTTCTGTGGATTGATATAAACTTGTCAATTTGCTCAAGTTGGGCAACACCAAGGGCTGCCTGCAACCCTGACATACGATAATTAAAACCTAAAGCCTCATGATAAAAATGTTTACCAAACCGACCAAAGGCAAGGCCGCGCAGCCATCGAGCTTTTTCAGCGTACTCTTCATTGTTCGTGACGAGCATCCCTCCCTCGCCGGTCGTGATTATTTTGTTCGCATAGAAACTAAAACAAGCAACATAGCCGAGGTTTCCTGCTCTTCTACCTTTGTATTCCGCCCCATGGGATTCAGCAGCGTCCTCAATTACATACAAACCGTGATCTTGTGCTATCTCCAGCAGAGGATCCATATCTACTGGGTGTCCGTATGTGTGTACCGCCATTATCGCTTTCGTGTTATCTGTTATTTTTTCTTCGATTTCATTCACATTTATATTCCACGTGTTCAGTTCAGAATCTACGAGAACGGGTTTAGCACCAACGTATGTTACTGCATTGGCAGTTGCAATCATTGTAAAAGCTGGTATAATTACCTCATTCCCCTTACCAACGTTAAGGGTTGCCAAGGCCAAGTGTAACGCTGTGGTTCCGCTTGAGGCCGCAACTCCGTATTTTGCACCGCAGTACTTACTGAATTTCTCTTCAAACTCGGTTACATATTTGCTCTGCGACGATATCCAACCGGATTTGACGGCATCGGTGATGTATTCAAGTTCTTTCCCTCCGATTACAGGCCCAGCAACGGGGATTTTGATTTGTTGCAATTTTGAAACCTCATAGTATCATGGTATATGCGTTCACTGTAGATTTCAAAATTTAAATCTTACTCATAAATTCATCAATGCTATTCAGAGTAAGGAGATGGAAACCAGGAAAGCACCATGAAACCAAACTATTCCTAATCTTTCTCGAACGCTTCTCTTAGCGGATTTCTCCTTTAAGGGCATGAAGGCACCACAACTTTTAGTTTACTAGCGAAACTAAGAACATACATTACATATTTACGTTTTAAAATACCGTAAAGCCTAGTCATGTTAAGCTAAAAGTTTGCGTTAAAAGACTCGGGTATGTTAATGTTGTGGATCTTTTGCACAATTCAAGCGTCCCACATATTTTCTGTCTATTTCAATAGCCCCTTGGAGTAGTGGAGCATCTCCTAAACTTGCAAGGTACCTTATATCCTTTGGAAGGCATTCTCCCCTAATACCGTCTCTGGCTTCTAAAAGATTGACATTCCATTTACTGTTGGCACCTTTTCTAACTTCTTCAAATGGGATGCCATTTGCTTCACATAGGAGACGTAACTGTTCTACGAAAGCAATCTGCACATACCGATATGCATTTTCAGTTATCTTTACAAACTCTGCCACTTCGAGGTTTGAGACTGGGTGCAAATGTATGCCAAGAGATTCATAGAAACTCTTTGCTTTAACCATACTTTCATGGTTTAAAGCGCCAACAACTCTGCCTTGCACCACCCCATGTTCTTCTGGCTCTTTAGCCCAAAATCTATGCGGCACATGAACTACATAAAAGTCACTGAACATTTCAGCGACCTTACGACAGGTGCCTACCGAAACCGTGCTTTCAATGCTTACTAGAGGTTTGCTTCCCTTTTCTTTCGTTGCAATCTTATTGCACACGTCAAATATATTTGACATGTCGGATTTTTTATCCTTCCAACCAGTGTTAACACATATAACGTAAATGTTAGATGAAGGAACTCTGGCCCAGTCGCAGAATGCCGTAATAGGATTGAGGTTCATTATTTTTCTTTTGTCTACATCATATCCGTAAACTGGATAACCACGTTTATGAATACAATAGGCTGTAGGAAGACCTACATTGCCCAATCCGATTACGCAAACCCTAGCAGATTTGTGGTCGGTTGGGTCAAATTCATTCACCATTTCCTTTCACACCATCTACAATCGGATTCCAAACCTCAAGCTTTCTTGAATTTATATCCAAGATGTTTAAAAGCATTGCGAAACAAAGGGTGTTTTTCCACCTATTGCGAACGTATTTTTAGGCTTTTTTAGCGCGCGTTTGCCCTTGTAAGTTATTAAACTTATTCATTTTGATATAAGTACACTACTATATGGCCACTGGCGAAAATTTGTTTGAAGCCCGTGGGTATCCAAGTTTGGTTATACCATCCTAAATCATCCGCCCACCAAATCAAATATATCTTTTCATAACCTTTGGCCAAGGCATTTTGCAAACCTTCCGAGTGGTTATGAAAATGGTAGTTGATAACATTCTTACCCTCGTCAATGTACAGGCTCACCCAACCTCGTAAACTTTCATGAATAATCAAGACTGAGTTATTATCTAACTGGGAATTGACGAATTTGAGGCATGATTCAAGATCTTCACACTCATTTACTGGAATAGTGTTGCTAAGAAAAGCCCCGGGAATATATGCTGATGCGCGTTCAAATGGTCCAAGAAAAGAGGCATGCACACTGTACGGTGAAACGATTAATGGAAAAAGTATATAAAAGATGCTTACGCCCAACACTATTATTGGGAGTAATACTTTCCCCGAGAAAAATTTTCGCTCATGACAATTTGAAGTTTTTTTGGCCATTTCTGAATTGTAAGAACGGTCAATACCGTTAACTACATACAAAATTGATGGGGGAACTAACATATACATCCAACGATTCCATGGAGCCATCTCAAACCATGGATAAGCAATAGGCCATAAAAATCCTATGAGGCATACCACTAGCCACAAATTTAACGTACGCTCACTCCAAAAACCACGAATAATAAATGGTAAAAGCCCGCCAAAGCACAGGATACCCACTATGAATATGCCAGAGACTAGAGACTGATAGGAATCGTATGTTATCCCACGATCGATGTTTGTAAAATAGTTAAGGCTACCGGGGATTGCGTTAAGTTGACTTGCAGTGAGGGAGAAAATGAGCAGAAATAGCAACAATGGTGGGGCAAACCAAAGCGACGACTTTAAAATTTTGGTCACAGGTCTCTTCCTTTCAATGATTTCAAATGCGAACGTGCCAACTATTATCAAGGACATTATAGCGCCAGTGATTTCATGAGATAAAATCACTAAAGTTGCTAAAATGGAGGAGGTTAACTTTAATTTATTAGATAGATTGTTGTGTTGCTTAAAGAAGGATAAAAATATGAAAAAGAGAGAAAGACCGAGCATATTTCTGTATAAATCCCAGCTGATCCTTAGAGACACGAAGTATGAAGAAAAAATGATGCATGCTAAAAGCCCTTTTCTATTACTCCAATTCAGCCCTTTAGTAGTAAAAAAAAATAGAGAAAAGGAGAGAAATCCGTATAATAAAGGTCCGAATATCTTTACAGTTAGCAAGATATTTCCAGATAAGTAATAGCCTAAATACAAAAGCCAAATACATAGCGTAAAGTAATAATTAAACTCTGCTGAGTTAAAATTGCCATTTCTCCAGCTTTCCATTGCTGGAACATAGTAGGTGATTGTGTCAAAGCCTAATGGCCATTTGCCAGCTAACACTTCTGGAAAACCTCTTATAACGAAGCCAACGAGAAATGCCAAGAATGCAGCATTCCTAAATCTGAAAAAAGAAGTGATTTTAAGCATTTGAGTGGGCATTAATTAGGTTCCTCCCTCCGTTAGCCAAGCAGCCCAATTTTCGCACTGCTCGTTCGTTAAATTTGTTGAATCTGGGATGAGCAAAGCCATACGAAGTGGAAACTGTGCCTGAGTAGTTAAATGAAACTCTACTTGATAGCCTCTAGAAAGAGGCCCTCTATCATCGGCGGACACCTGATAGGGTAGGTCTCCAATCTGCATTATTTTCCATTTTAGTTTTCCGTCACCAGTTCCGTAAATCTGTGCAGTGATATTGTAAAAGGAGGATGCCTTAGGATGACCCATTGGAAGACTCACATTTACGGTTTCCGTAAAGGTATCCCAGTAATAGAGGACAAGAGTTGTAGGCGTATTTGAATATAGCCCATCATCACCATCCATATGTGAAGTTAGGTCTGTTTCATTAATGTATATCCTAATGAAACCGTCATTGTTGATCAAAGTGCGGCCAATGTTGTAACTACTGTTCATAGCCCATGAGTCTGCAGGTCCAAGAATTATTGGACTAGTGTCATAAAGGTCATCGAAGTCCCCGAAGACGTTAGCATAGTAGTGTTTATCTTTTAGGATAAAATCCTCTGAAGAAGACAAAACACGATAGATTCTAATCAGGTCATTTTGATATACCTTTTCGAAGTAACTTGGCGCAAAATCAATAAAATCCAATAAACCATGTCTAGGTATCCACTCATACATGCTTCGATCAATTTGAAGTTGACTTATCCAGATGTATGTGATATTGTATTCTCTTATGTACTTGATAGCTTCGATTGGCGTGCTTGCCGCATAAAGCTTAGGAAGATTGTGGCCACCCATTTCGTTGATACAGAGCACATTCCTCTCTGAGTAATATCCCACCTCAAGCCATCTATCTACAAGTATAATGTCCGTCATGGTAGTATGTTTATTTAACCACTCAGCCGCTTCTTTTACCTTCTTTAGTCTGTCAGGCCAATATCCACCAGTAGTCCAGTTTTCACCAGCATAGCATTTAGTGTAATTTGCTTGAATGTCGGCGAATGTCGGTAGTATCAAAAATAGGATAACGAAGCCGATGATCAAAACATTTTTGCATTTTTCCTTTGGAAATGATACTCCAAATATGCTCCTTAAGTGAAATTTTCCTAAATCGGTGCTTGCTAATTTTTTAAGAATCCAAGAAGCTCCGATCGCCGCTATTATTATTGAAAGCACTGGCAAAGTAACCAAATACCTCCAAGGTAAAACCATGTAAAGCATTATGGAAAGATACACTAACAGAAATGACGCCATGAGGAGTAGAAAATCAGTGTGTTCCTTTTTCAAAATTATCAACGCAAAACCTAGAATTATCAAAAATGATATGAACGGAACATATATAGTGTTGTAATATTCGATCAGCAGCAGAAACAAAAAAGGTTGCGAAGGCAAAATTTGATATCCAGCACGCGAAGCGACATATTTTATTGATGCACTATCTTCAACCCATTTTGGCTGGAAAAAGAGTTTAGTTAAATCGTTGGCTGGTGGGTAGTCAATAGTCCCTGTTGTCGATATTTGGTAATAGAGAAAGGGAGAGGCGATTATCAATGAAACTACAATTAGAAGGAACGCGCACCCCATATTCTGTTTAAATGCGGAAAAAACGCCAGCCTTCTTGACGCGAATTTCCTTAACTGTAAATATTAGAGTGAAAATAACTAGGATAACTGCAACTAAGAGTCCCTGCTGCTTAGTGGCAAGAAGTAGTCCGAGAGAAACTATAGACAATACGAAAAATTTTTTTTCCCTATTTTTCAAGTATAAAAGATACTCAAATGCCGCCACGACGGAAAAGAAAGTTACTGCGCCTTCCATAAAGGCTTCAGCTGTGACTAAGAAAAGATGGCGCTCTCCAATGAGGAGGAATGAGGCTATCAAAGCGGTTAAAGAGCTGAAAAGTTTCCGTACGAAAAAGAACACTACTAATACTGTTAAAGTTCCAAAAATGGGACTGACTAATTTCATTCCCACTTCGCCTCCTAAGATATAAGAAAATGCCAAGAACACATAGAACAACTGCGGATAGGCTATTGGATAATACGTTCCTTGTCCCGTTACAAAATATGGAAAGTAGGGTTTTAATTGGAGCGTCCTCGCGATTTCTCTTGCCGCCATGGCATGTGCTGCTGGGTCACTTCCAAAATCGTTTGAGAGAGCCACCCAAACCCGGAACGATCCATCGAAAAGTAAAATTGCGCTAAGAATTAGCCATATTAAGTTCCTTTTCATCCATGACATTATTCAACAACCCGCTGCAACGCCAAATTGTAAATTTTTGAAATCTCCTCAGCCATAGCATGCATATTGAATTTACGATTATAAGTTTTAACAGCATTTCTACTCAAAAAAGATGAAAACGACCTATCACATATGACCGTTTGAATGGCTTGGGCCAATGAAGATGCGTCTTCTGGAGGGACAAGTATCCCAGAAATACCATCTTCTATGTCTTCATCGATGCCGCCGCTGCATTGGGTAGCTATGACGGGTATTCCAAGTTTCATCGCTTCGAGAATTGATAGCGACCCACTTCCTTCTTGCAATGATGACAGCACAAAAAGATCAGCTTCACGTAGAAATGGGCATATGTCATTTACACGCCCTGCAAAGTGAACTTTTGCATTAAGCCCTAGCTTTTTTGCCAAGGCTTTATTTTTCTCCAGCAAGGGACCATCTCCAACTATAACCATGTTTACGTCGTATTTCTGGAGAACCATTTTTATTGCGTAGAGCAAGTAATTTATTCCTTTTCTGGGATCTTGTCTGCAAATTGTGATACATAATGGTGTTCGACTTGATTCACGCAATTTCTTTTCTAATCTTTCATTTCCATTTTCAACCTTCCTCACGTATAGCTCAACATAATAAGGAATCTTGACGATTTTACGATCTTCAAGACCGTAATCTCTTATCAGCAACTTCTTCGAGGAATCATAATGCACCATTATAATATCGTTTTTATCTAGCAAAAATTTTTCAAACCATTTCAAAATAAATGAGCTGCAAAGTACATAGGCTAGGGCATACTTTATACTGCTTGTTATCCCATAGTCAGATGGCCTTACAGCGCGTTTCATCCAATAGACTTCATCACCAAGTGTTGTAAAATAGCTACTGGTAAGAAAAACTCGGTTTCTATGTCTTCTTTTTAGGAAAGCTCCGCCCATTCCATAAGGACCTATTCCGTGAACTACATACTTTTCATTACTGTCTTTCATAATTTTTGATATATAATTTGCAAAGACTATCCCAATCAAAGGATAGGCAATTGTCCCTAAAAACCGCACCTTAGAATTAATATAGTGCACCATGCCAATAGGAGTGTTTTCAACGCGAGTTCTGGAAGAGAGGGAAATGACATGCGTATCGTAACCAAGCGACTTAAGACATTTACCTAAACTATAAGAATATGCGGCATATCCTCCTATTTCTTCAAAAGGAGACTTGCCAAGAATAAAAACTCTCATATTTGCTTGGCTCCGTCAAGGTTATTTTTGGGTTTCACGAAGTTTTTTACGATAATAAGCTAGTGGATGTTGTATCCTTTGGCATAGTTCATCTGGGTTTGTGCAGACTCCGTGAGTTTTCAGTGTGCCGCATTTTGGTGGTATATACCTTGTTCTAGAGCCTCTCTCACCTGCAATGTGCTCAACTTGATAACGGGTCAGTCTCTCGTTGTAATCGGAAAAACTTTTGAACAATTCAATCACCTTTTCCGATGGCATTCCTATGCTTACAAGAAAAGAGGTTATTGCGAATCTGCCTATGTGCGAGAGGTGACGCCCCGATGTGATTGATTGGTAAAGAGCCGTTATGCATGGTGGAAAAGCTGTTTGTGTTACGATTTGTGGGAAGCCTTCCATTTCAGTCTTACCTATCTTTTCCATTGATAATTTCTTTATTTTCTCTGCCATTTCCAAGATTTTGGATGGAAATGTCGGTAGCTCTTTTGTTTCTAGTCGTTTTTCAATGTGTTTTCGAACCTCTTCGCTTAGTAGCCTTGCAGTTTCGTTTCTTGTTAAGTAAATGTTGCCGTTTGATAATAGACGGTTTACAAGCTTCCATTTTTTCTCTCTCAAATGTGTTGTGTTTTTGAGGTAATCTGAGAAGTGAAGTTTGAATTCATAGGGGATTTCCGCATTATCGTTAACCGCAAGTTCCCATCTAAAGTTCTGCGCAAAAGCAAGAATTTTTTCCCTAGGTTCATCTTTGAGGTCTTCAAACGTTTGTTT
>Ga0315280_10004285_pt1 | contig 21198 bp, 16 predicted proteins | sample YL17G06_40_MG_FD_203697 | JGI IMG/M metagenome (GOLD analysis project Ga0315280, IMG submission 203697) | Sediment microbial communities from Yellowstone Lake, YNP, Wyoming, USA - YL17G06_40 | ecosystem: Environmental > Aquatic > Freshwater > Lake > Sediment | place: USA: Wyoming | collected...
GCCGAAGTAGCTTCGGCTACGAAGGCTGAATCGTCGCCCGCGAAGGCGGAAGCGGAACTGCCCACTTCGCCGAAGTAGCTTCGGCTACGAAGGCTGAATCGTCGCCCGCGAAGGCGGATTCCTCGCGTTGCTCGGAACGACGGCTTATACAACCCGGTTGGAGAAACAAGCTTTGGCGCTGGATGTCAACGAGCTTAAGCGGCAGGCCGCCGAGGAAGCCCTGGGCTACGTCGAGTCGGGCATGGTGGTCGGCCTGGGCCACGGCAGCACGGCGCTGTATGCCTTGCGCGGTCTCGCTGAGCGGCTGCGGGATGGACGCGTGTGCGACATCCTCGGCGTGACCTGCGCCAGCGTCGGCGAGCGCGAGGCGCGGCGGCTTGGCATTCCGCTGACCTCGCTCGACGAGCGCCCGGTGATCGACCTGACGATTGACGGCGCCGACGAGGTCGCGCCCAACCTCGACCTGATCAAGGGCGGCGGCGGGGCGCTGCTGCGCGAGAAGATCGTCGCCCAGGCGAGCCGGCGCGAAATCATCATCATTGATGGATCGAAACTTTCGCCGGCGCTCGGGGCTCGCGGCGTGCCCGTGCCGGTAGAGGTGACACCTTTCGGCTGGCGCTCGCAGGTAAGCTATCTGGAATCGTTAGGCGCGCGAGTGGCGCTGCGCGATGGCGACCAGGGCGCCCCTTTTCATACCGACCAGGGCAATCTCATCCTCGACTGTCACTTCGGGGCGATCGGCCGGCCGCGCGAGCTCGCGGCGCAGTTGGGCGGCCGCGCCGGCATCGTCGAGCACGGGCTGTTTCTGGGCCTGGCGAGCGCAGTCATCGTTGCCGACGCTGAAGGCGTTCACCATCTGCGGCCTGACCGCGGTGCCAAGGGGCGATCCGATGAATGATCCGCCGACAACCCGTGCCGAGGCGCCGGCGCCGGTGATGACGCATCGGCGCGACGTGGTTATCGAGCCCTCGCTGCTCTCGGCCGACTTTGCGTGCTTCGAGAAGCAGGTGCAGGAGGCTGTTGCGGCGGGCGTCGAGTGGCTGCAAGTGGACGTGATGGATGGACGCTTCGTCCCGCACATCACGCTCGGGCCGGACACGGTGCGGGCGCTGCACGAACAGGTTGCGGCGAAGCTCGATGTCCACCTGATGATCGTCGAGCCGGAGCGCCAGATCGACGCTTTCACAGACGCCGGCGCCGCGCGCATCATCGTCCACCAGGAGACGTGCTTGCACTTGCACCGCGCGCTACAAATGGTCCGCGAGCGCGGGGTCGAAGCCGGGGTCACGCTCAACCCCGGCACCCCGCTGTGCATGATCGAGGAGGTGCTTGACCTGGCGGACCTGGTGCAGGTAATGACGGTCAACCCCGGCTTCGGCGGCCAGCCGTTCATTCACAGCCAATTAGACAAAACCCGTCGCCTGCGGCAGATGCTCGACCGGCGCGGCCTCGATATACCGATTGCGGTTGACGGCGGCATAGACGCCGCGACCGCGCCGCTGGTCGTGGGCGCGGGCGCGCGGGTGCTTATCGCAGGATCGAGCGTCTTCGGTCGCGAAGGCGCGGTCGCCGAGAGTCTGGCCGCCCTGCGCGCCGGAATTAGGGACAGTTACCTATTTCCAGTTCCGCGCGCGAGACTGGCAGCTCAACCAGACGGAAATAGGTAACTGTCCCTAATTTTGCGCAAGGAGTCAGCGATGCAACTGGCGATGATTGGCCTGGGCAAGATGGGCGCCAACATGACGGCGCGCTTGCTCAAAGGCGGCCATCATGTGGTGGCATACGACCTGAATGAGGGCGCCATCCGCGCGGCCGAAGCGGAGGGCGCGGCGGGCGCCCGCAGCCTCGACGAGGTCGCGTCGAAGCTGTCGGCGCCGCGCATGGCATGGGTGATGGTGCCGGCGGGCGATGCGACCGAGAGCACCATCAACGCTGTGGCCGAGCGCTTCGCGTCCGGCGACATTATCATCGACGGCGGCAACAGCCATTATACCGAGTCGCTGCGCCGCGCGAAAGAGGTGGCGAGCAAGGGCCTGCATTTCGTGGATGTCGGCACCAGCGGCGGCGTCTGGGGCCTCGCCGAAGGCTACAGCATGATGGTCGGCGGCGAAGAGGCGGTCATCGCGCAACTGCGCCCGATCTTCGAGACGCTGGCGCCGGCGCCCGACAAGGGCTGGGGTCGAGTCGGTCCTAACGGCGCGGGCCATTTCGTGAAAATGGTGCACAATGGCATCGAGTATGGCCTGATGGAGGCCTACGCCGAGGGCTTCGAGCTGTTGCAGCGCAAGGCCGAATTCGGGCTCGACCTGCACCAGGTGGCGGAGATCTGGCGCTACGGCAGCGTCGTGCGCTCGTGGCTCTTGGATCTGACGACGGCGGCGCTGGCGGAGAATCCCACGCTCGAGGGCGTCGCCGCCTATGTGCCCGATTCCGGCGAAGGCCGCTGGACGGTGATGGAGGCGCTCCAGCTCGGGCTGGCGATGCCGGTCATCACGCTCGCTTTGGAGCAGCGGTTTCGCTCGCGCGAGTCGGCGCCGTTCGCCGCCAAGCTGCTCGCGGTCATGCGCCAGCAGTTCGGCGGGCACGCGGTGAAGCGGGCATAGCGGATATGGAGGCAGGTGGCCTGATGAGCGATCTCCAAGCGGATGCCAAGCCGACGACCATCATCGTTTTCGGCGCCTCGGGTGACCTGACATCGCGCAAGCTGATACCCTCGCTGCTGAGCCTCTATCGCAAGCGGCGGCTGCCGGAGCGACTCAACATCGTTGGCTTCTCGCGCACGGACTACTCCCACGACGCCTTCCGCGAGCACCTGCGCGAGGGCGCGCAGGAGTTTGCTGCGGAGACCTTCGACGCCGACGCGTGGGACGCGTTTGCCGCCCATATCTGGTACTCGCGCGGCGATTCCGAGGTCGCGGCGGACTACGACAAGCTCGCGGCGTTCGCTGCGCAGCTCGAAGGCGGGCGGTGCGCCGCCTGCGGGCCCGCCAATCGCCTTTACTACCTGGCGACCATGCCCGAGCTCTTCCCGACGGTCGCGCAGCGTCTGGGCGCGGCCGACATGACCGAGGAGCGCGACGGCTGGCGGCGCATCGTCGTCGAGAAGCCGTTCGGCGAGGACTTGCCCTCGGCCCAGGCGCTCAACCAGGCGCTGCACGCCGCCTTTGACGAGCGCCAGATCTTCCGTATGGACCACTACCTCGGCAAGGAGACGGCGCAGAACGTCCTCTTCTTTCGCTTCGGCAACGCCATCTTCGAGCCGATCTGGAACCGCAACTATGTCGATAACGTGCAGATCAGCGCACTCGAGGACGTCGATGTCGGGCACCGCGCGGGTTACTATGACCGCGCCGGCGTGTTCCGCGACATGTTCCAGAACCACTTGCTGCAACTGCTCTGCCTGGTGGCGATGGAGCCGCCGGCTTCCTTCAATGCCGATGATGTGAGGAACGAAAAGGTCAAGGTGTTGTCGGCGATCCCGCCGATAGATGTCGCCGATACCGTGCGCGGCCAATACCGCGGCTACTGCGAGACCCAGGGCGTGGCCGCCGATTCGCGAACCCCCACCTACGGCGCGCTCAAGCTCCACGTGGACAACTGGCGCTGGCACGGCGTGCCGTTCTACGTGCGCTCGGGCAAGGCGCTGGCGAGCAAGATCACCGAGATCATCGTCGAGTTCCACTGCCCGCCGCACTGGATGTTCGGCCTCGAGCCTTTCACCCCCAACCTGCTGTCGCTGGCGATTCAGCCCGACGAGGGCATCCGCCTCAAGTTCCAGGCCAAGGTGCCGGAGAAGGCGGTGGAGACGCGCCCGGTGGACCTGGCGTTCCACTACCAGACCTATTTCTGCTGCGAGCCGCTGCCCGATGCCTACGAGCCGCTGCTGGTGGACGTGCTCAAGGGCGACGCCTCGCTGTTTCCGCGCCGCGATGCAATCGAGGCGGCGTGGCGACTGATGGACCCGGTGATCGCCGGGCTGGAGCAGCCGGGCGCGCCGCCGCTGCTGACCTACGAGCGCGGCGCCGAGGGCCCGATTGAGGCGGATGAGCTGCTGGCGTTCGACGGGCGCTGCTGGCGCTATGGCGGCGATGAGCATGGTGCTCCCCGCAAGTGAGCTGATAGTCCTAGCTGACGCCGACGACCTGGCGCCCGCGACGGCGGAGAGATTCGTCACCCTTGCCGCGGGCGCGATCGCTTCGCATGGCTGGTTCGCGGCCGCGCTGTCCGGGGGTTCTACGCCGCGCGCCACCTATGCGCGGCTCGCCGGCCATGACTTTGCCTCCCGCGTCAGCTGGCCGCAGACGCACCTCTTCTGGGGCGACGAGCGCTGCGTGCCGCCCGACGACGCCGAGAGCAACTACCGCATGGCGCGCGAGGCGCTGCTCGACCGTGTCCCCATCCCCGCCGCCAATGTTCACCGCATGCGCGGCGAGGATGACCCTGACCACGCGGCGGCCGCGTACGAGCGCGAGCTAAGGGATTTCTTCGCGCCGCGAGGCGCGGTGGTCTCGCTGCCTGGCGGCGAGTTCCCGCGTTTCGACCTCGTCATGCTCGGCCTCGGCGAGGACGGTCACACGGCATCGCTATTCCCCGGCGGCGCGGCGCTCAATGAACGCGTGCGCTGGGTTGTCGCGACCCACGTGGGAGCCGCGTCTCACGGCAATCGGGCGCGGCCTCGCCTGAGGCCGCGTTTCGCGGGGTCAGCGACCCCGCGCCCGGATCGCGCCTCGTGGCGGCTGACGCTCACCCTGCCCGTGATCAACGCCGCGGCGCAGGTGATGTTCCTGGTTTCGGGCGAGGCAAAGGCGGAGGCGCTGCGGCGGGTGCTGCGCGGAGGCGCGCCATCCCGCCGTCGGTCGGTCGAGCAAGCACGCGGCAGGGGGCGCCGCGGCCGAGCGCAGGTGCTGCCGGCGCAAATGGTCAAGCCGAAGGACGGCAAGCTGTATTGGCTGGTGGATGCCGCGGCGGCGGCGCTGCGGTGCGACGCGTGCCGGTGATGCGGAATCGGGGACAGTCACCTTGTTCCTCAGGGCGGATGTGCGCGAATCCCGTTGGCAGATTAGGCGACTGTCCCGTGTGCCGTGACGGAGGTGACGGATGATCAAGCTCAAGCGGGCCTATGAGCCGGCCGCGAAAGACGACGGCATGCGGATCCTGGTGGAGCGGCTGTGGCCGCGCGGGGTCACCAAGCAGCGCGCGGCGCTGGATCTGTGGATGAAGGACATCGCGCCCAGCACCGAGCTGCGCAAGTGGTTCGGCCACGATGCCGCGCGCTGGCAAGAGTTCAAGCAGCGCTACTGGGCGGAGCTGAAGCAGAAGCCGGACCTGGTGAAGGATCTGAGGGCCAAGGCGAAAAAGGCCACGGTGACATTCGTTTACGCCGCCCACGACGAGGAGCGCAACGGCGCGGCGGCACTCAAGGCGTTTATTGAGCGACGGAGCTAAGTAGAAAGCAGACGGCCGAAAACACAAGGCAGCGGGCCTTATTCATCCCGATGGAATCGGGATTCCGGAGCGAGGCGGAGCCTCGCCATTCACGCGCGCACGCGCCCAAGCGGTGCATCGCGCCGCTCCGGAACGCGGCAGAGCCGCGTACGGGATGCACGCTCTTGGAAACGCCGTATGAATGATCCAGGGTAGGGGAGGGGCAATGGAGATCGGGCTATTGCTTATGCTGCTCGCTGTCGCCGGCCTGGGCGCCGTCGCGCTGAGCGAGGCCGACCGCGGGGGGCTGTTGTGGAAAGCCGACAACTATGAGCGCGCCATGCAGGCCAGGCATCTGCGCGATGGCGGCCTGGTCATCGGCGGCGTCAGCTTTCCGTTTCCCGCCGGGCACGAACGAGAGGACGACGAGAACGCCGCCTACCTGACCGGCGCGTACCTTGCCTCGCTCGCTTTCCGTTACGCCGTCACGCGCGAGCCCGAGGCGCAGGCGCAGGCCAAACGCTGCGCCGCCTCGCTGCGCAAGCTGGTCGAGGTCACCGGCACTCCCGGCTACCTCGCGCGCTGGTGGCGGCCGGTCAGCGACACGGCGCCGCCGGAAACCGGGTGGCTTGCGAAAGCCTGGCAGACCAATGGCCCTTACCGCTGGTTGGGCAACCCCAGCACCGATCAATACACCGGCGTCATGTTCGGCTATAGCGTTTACTACGACCTCGCGGCCGATGATGCCGAACGCGCGCTGGCTGCGCGATCGGTGGGCGAGATGATCGGGCGCATCCTCGACGCCGGCATGAAGATCCTCGATCCCGCGGGCCAGCCCGCCTCCTGGTATGACATGAGCCCCGAGACGCTTCAGCAGCCCGTGTACGCGCCGGTGGCGCTGCACCTGCTCAAGGTCGCCTACCAGGTCACGGGCGAGGAGCGCTTCGAGCGCAGCTACCGCGAGCTGGCGCTCGAGCACGATTATCTGCGCCGCTCCATCAAGCAGCCTGGTGATCCGCAGTGGAACCGCTCCGACGACGTGATGGCGTTTGAGTCGTGGTACACGACCATCATGCACGAGCGCGATCCACAGGTTCGCGACGGCTTGCTGGCAGCGCTCCAGGTGAACTGGGATGACGTGCGAGCGGACGGACGGTGGCTGTTCGGCATCTTCTACGACGCGCTGCGCCCCGGCAGCGGACAATCCGAGATGGCGCTTCGGGAGCTGGTGGACTACCCCTCGCACAAGATCACGGCGAAGGGCCATGAGCGCGCGCCGGAGCAGGTGCCTGCGTGGCAGCGGTCTTACGGCTGGTTCGAGTTCATGGCCGACACGCAGATGCGCGTAGTTGGCTCAGAGCAGCCGGGTGTGGACTACCTGCTGGGGTACTGGATGGCGCGGTATCACCAACTGGTGTGAGCGCCTGTTCTGCCCACGTGGCACAGCCGCCCCGCCGCTTGCGGGCGGTGCGCCGCCTGCGGGCAAGCCTCGGCTGTGTCGGCCGCGCGGTTTCGAGGTGCGCCCAGATCGCGTAGCCATCGCGTGGGCGGTGCGCCGCCTGCGGGCCCGCAGGCGGCGCACCGCCCGCCGAGGGTCAAAGCCCCAGGAGTCTGATCGCATTCCCCCGCGCGATCTTGTCATACGCGGTCGGCGAGATCTTGCCGTTCTCGCGCGCCTCGTTGAGCCACGGCACGATGGGCACGTCTTGGTCAATGTGGCAGATATCGGTGCCGAATAGCAGCTTGTCCTGGGACTCCTCCAGAAGCCAATAGCCGAACTCCGCATCGCGGCTGATGGCATTGAAGCCGCTGCCCGCCGACAGATCGCCGTAGAGATTGGGATACTTCTTCAGCAGCGCGGGCACACGCCCGGGACCGCTGACCGGCCCCGGCGGATAGCCCCCGCGCGTTTCCTCCTCGACGTTCGAGGCGACCTCGGCCCAGAACGCCATCGCGTGGCCGACGAAGACCGTCTCCGGGCATTCATTCAGCGCCTGCTCCAGCCGCGGCATGCCGATCTCGTCCGCCACCCCGTAGAGGCCGTAGCCCACGCGCACCGCCATGTGAAAAACGATGGGAAAGCCGACGCGTCCGCATTGCCAGTAGAGATTGAGGCACATCGGGTCATCGAAAGGGATGTTGGCAGTCAGCTCGCCCAGCCCCTTGCACCCCGCCTCGCGCCAGTCCTCGAGGATCCAGGTGAAATCGGCCTCCGGCGAGTGCCCGCTGCGAGGGTCAAGGTTGCAGAACGGGATGACGCGGTCGGGATGTCGGCGGTAGACATCGAGCACATCGTCGGTGTCGAATGGCAGCATGAAGCATTCCGGCGTCATGCCCAGGGGCAGGATCACCGCCTTCTCGATGCCCAGGCGGTCCATCTGCCGCAGCAGCTCGGCCTCGTCCATCGCCGGCTCGCGACGATGACCCCAGCGCCCCAGGTGCGTGTGGATGTCAATGAACATGTGGCTTCTCTTCTCATGGCGGCAGGCCCTACGCTGCGCCGAGGATGATATCGCGCCGGCAGGCGCGCGGCATGCCTTTGCTACTCTGCGAAGTAGCGAAGTGGCTTCGCTACTTCGCTACGAAGCACGAGGCCCCTACGTTATGCGGATGGCCGGCAGACGTCTACCCGACCACTGGAGGCAGGTGAATCCTCCTCAGGCGGGCAAGCCTCAGGCGGGCAAGCCTCAGACGGGCAAGCCTCAGACGGGCGGTGCGCCGCCTGCGGGCGGCTGCCGCCCACGCGTCGCCCCGCTACTCGCTCGCAGGCGGCGCACCGCTCAACGGCTCGCCGTGGCTGATGACCGTGACATAGGCGCGCGGGTTCGCGCCGTTCTCGACCGCGTCGCAATTGAACATCACCTCGTTCGCGCCCGCCGCCAGGCCCGGCGCCTCTCCCTGCGGCTGCACCTCGGCGAGCACCGCGCCATCGCGCCCATAGAGTTTGCAGTCGGTCATCGAGCGGAACTCGAGGTAACAGCCGGTCTCGACCTGCGTCGGGAACACGATCGTCTTGCCGCCAATGGTCACCGAGGGATTCCGCAGCTTGGCCTCGACCAACGGCAGCGCCTTGACCGGGCTCAGGTAGCACGTCGCCGGCTTGCCCGCCGGCAGGTTGTTGTACCACAGGCTGAGCGAGGCCACCGCGCTATAATCGACTAACTCGCGATATATCGCATAGCCGCCCTCGTACGGCCAGGCGTAGTCCTCGAAGCGTTCGCCCTCCGGCTCGATCAACTCGAAGTAACGCCAGCCCGTGAAGTCCACGATGACATAATGGTCGCCAATGCCGGCGACGAGATGCTGTGGGCTGCGCAACTGGAGATTCAGAACCTCGCCCTGGCCGTCGCCATGAACCCACACCCCGAGCGCCTGGTGCTGGCTCAGGTTCATCGGCGAGGGGAAGGTCAGGACCGCGCTCGCCCAAGCGGACTTGCGATCCTGGCGCTCGCTCTCGGCGGTGTAACAGCCGCTCAGCGCGCCGGTCTTCACCTGCGCCGATGACGAGGCGAGGTCGGCCTGGACCCCCGACTGCGCGTTTCGGGCAGAGAAAGCCGCGGCGTCGGAGAAATCGGTCAGCGTCGGGTTGCCGGGCGCGTCATAGGCGCCAGCCGAATACAAAGCTTGAATGCGCAACCGCGCCGGCTGCGGGGCGAACCCGTTCGCGACGCGCCAGGTATTGCTCCAGCCGTCGATTCCCTCCACCCGGTGCTTCGCATACTGCACCGGCCGGAAGCGCCACTGGCCCTCCGGCGTCTGCTCCAGCGTGTACTCATCGCCCGGAACGCGCAGCCGCGCCTTGATCGGCTCGGGGAAGTAGTTGGCGTGGCGCAAATCCTCGTATGACTTGAATATCGCGGCCAGGCGCGGCAGCGCCGGCGCCTGGTGGATGTTGTCCGGATCCACCCCCATCAGCGACAGGCCGGTGTCGGTGCCCAGGGCCTTGCAGCACAGGTACTCGATGTCGTCGGGCAGCGTCGGCTCGACCTGCTGCCCGCTCCAGGTCTTGATCGCCCACCAGCCGAGCTGGCCCGGCAGAAACATGAGCAGGTTCGCCTCATTCGCCTTGCAGTGGACATCTATAAAGCGCTTGTAGCTGCGCGAGGGATGGTCCCACGCCCCCAGGCGCGAGCGCACATACCACAGGTGATGATGGAAAGTGCTCATCTCCATCAGCGCCGGCCGCTTCAGCCGCTTCCAGATCTCGAACACGAACTGCGAGCCATAGTGCCAGCTATTCCCGGCGCCGCCCAACACGTCCTCGCCGTCGAGCGCGTCGAGGTAGATCATGTCGAAGCCGCATTCATTGTAGATCGCCGCCGTCTTCGCCGCCACTTCGGCAAACAAAGATGTGTCGGGGTCGGGCACGAACAGTCCGAAGCATTCCTTGAGATGCTGCGCCTGCGCGCCCTGCGGGTGGGGCGCGGGGTGCGTGCCACACGCGCCGCGCTTGCAGCCGGTGAAGACATATGGCGGCTCATGCGAGACCCCGCTGTAGGCGATCAGCTCATCGTCAATCTGGAGGGTGACGCTGTTGCGGACGAAAAACCCGGTGACCGCGGACATGTCCGTGGTCGGCTCGACTACCGAAACCGTCGTGTCCTCGGCCGTCAGCGGCGCAGCAAGCGTAAACGTCGCATCCTTGGCCAGGCGGCGGTCCGGCGCCGGCGTGACGTACGGGCAGCTCTTGTCGATGAAGAAGGCGTAGGTATGCAGCCCGGCCTTGATGCCCGACGCGTGCAGCTTGTCGATGACCGCGCGCAGGCTGGCATAGCCGTGGGGGTAGGTCTCGGGGTTGGGGCGGAAATCGCCGAACCGGAATGAGGCGCCGCCGTGGAAGTCTATCTGGTTAAAGCCGAGCGCGTGGGCGACGTCGATCCAGCCCTTCACCGTGTGCGCGGACAGGTTGCCAAAGTTGAAGAGGTAAGAGCCTCGATTGATCTCGGGGCCGAGCGCCCAGGGGCCGCCGATGGGTGAGTGCGGCAGGTCGGGCGCAGCGCTGACGACTTCCTGCATGATCTCGCGCAGGCTCTCACGCGGGCAGGCGATGAGCGCCACTTTGGACCCGACGAAGCCAAACCGGGGATAGCACGCCGCCCGCAAGCGAGCGCTCGCCCGCGGCAACTCGGACACATTGGTCTTGAGGTTCAGCGCCAGGGCGCAGCAGGCGAAGTCCTCCTCGGGCGCGCCGCGCAGCGTCAAGGTCACGTTGGCGAAGGCCAGCTCCTCCAGGTTGCGCCCACTGACCGATGCGACCTCGAGCGTGAAGTAGCGCTTGTGCGCCGTCGCCCTCACCACCGCAGTCGCGCCCGATTCGCCAAAGCGCACGGTGAGCAGGTCGCCTCGACGCGATACCGAAGAGGCGGGGCAGTATTCGCCGGCCTGCTTCATCTGCGCAAAGGGCATGGGCGCATCGTGGGCGCAGTAGTCGGCGCCCGTGCGCTTGTCCACCAAGCGCAGGTTGCGGCCGTTGCCGCCGATCTCGTATATGGCATATTCGTTTTCCAGCTTGGTGCTCATGGGCGCCTCCATTTGCCTGCCAATGCGCGCCGGCGCTGCCGCCGACGATGGATCGCCAACGCTGATCGAGGCGATGGCTGCAGCCAGCGCAAGTGCAACACCAAGTCGTCTCATAGCCGATCTTCGCATATGTGTTTCGACGCGCGCTGTCATTCGCACCTTCTTGTCAGGCGACGCGACGCCCTGGCGCTCTTGTCGCGGCGGCGCCACAGGAACCACTCCCTGGTGCGCCGCAAGAGGGTTACACTTGATCGAGTCGTGTGCGAAAGGAGATGCGAGGTGGCACGAGGAAAGCCTGCCGTAAAGGGTGACGTGCTGGAGTGCGAGTTGTGCGGCCTAGCGGTTGTGGTGGATGAGGCCTGTGGCTGCGCCGAAGCCCACGAGATCATCTGCTGTGACGTGCCCATGCAGAAGCGGGCACGTGCGGCCCGCAAGCCCAAGGCTGCCCCCGCCAGGCCCAAGGCCGCGGCGAAGCCGAAGCCAAGAGCCCGGGCGAAGAAGTAACGCCGGCAGCGCTGCCAGAGAGTTTCGGGTATTACAGTGACACCCGAAACTCTTCCGGAATGGGGTTCGTGAGCACGATTTTCTCGTCGGGGCGTTGCTGCAGTAATACACGAACCCCATTAGGTCATCGCGCGGAGGAACCGGCGGGGTCACCTGGCTGGCAGCGGTGGCATAGTGGCGGCGGCTTTCGGCGCCTGCGTGACCGCTAGCTCGCGCGCGGCATCTAACGCCGCGCTGCGCGCCGCATCGTTTAGGCCGGGCGCATCCAACAGACTGATCAGCGCGTCCGCAGCCTCCTTTTTGACGCGTTGGGGCGCGCCGGCCCCGACCTCGCGCAAGATCGGTGTTGCCTTCGCGCTGCCCAGCAAGCCCAACGCCCGCACCGCCGCCAGGCGCACCTGGCCGCCCCTCGTTCGCGCCATGTCGCCAAGCGCCGCAAGCGCCCTGTCGTCTCGCCGCGCCCCCAGCGCGAGTAGCAGAGCCGGCTGGTGCGAGACGCGCACCTGAGAGAGGGCCTCGATCAACGCCACCGTCATGGCGTGACCGGGGATGCGCTGCATCGCCTCCAGCGCGGCAGCCGACACCGCGCCATCCTCCAGCAGAGCGTTCATCAACACCCCTGCCGTCCGCGCGTCCGCTTGCCCGATAAGCCCAATCATCTGCGCTGCGCAGGCGCGATCCGGCGCGCCATTGTCTCCGCTTGCACAGAGTCGGTCGAGCAGATCACGGCGCACCGCGGATGCCTCCTGCGACGCGCCCGGCGCCGAAGCATTCGCTACCACCCGCTCCAGCGCCGCCTGCGCAGCGTGCCTGGTCGGGGCATCGCCGCGCCCAATGAGATTGAGCAGCGTCGCCGCCATCGGCGGGCCAAGCCTCACTGCCGCGTCATAGGCAACTCGCCGCACCGCGGGATCCGTTGACGCCAATCCTTGCGCGACGAATCCCGGGTCCTGGTCGAGATCCTTGATTTCGATCGTGCGGAACTCAACCCATTCCCCGGCGCCGGTGTGGGAGTCCTGCATGCCGATATAACCAGCCAGCGGCATGTCCTTCATCGTCGGCACCTGGTCGTAGTCGGCGTCGGCGCAGACGACGCCATCTATTTTCACCGTCACGCGCTTGTAGGCGGCGGTTATCTCCGCTCTCCGCCAGCGCAGCGGGGTCTCGTCCGGTCGCGGGTTGGCGGGAACATGACCGTAAATCGAGCCGGTGCAATGCAGGTCATCGCGATGCGGCGTCCACGGCGCCAGGAGCTGCACCTCGAAGCCGGCGCCGGTGGGGTCGTTGCGGATGAAGATGCCGCTGTTGCCGACCCGGGAAAGCATCCATTCCAGGCGCAGAACGAAATTAGCATACTGGCTGGCGGTATGAATCCATTGGCCGCCCTTGCCGCCGTCGCTGTGCATGCGCCCGTTGACGACCGCAAAGCCCTCGGGGCTGCCCGCCACCACCCAGCCGTCGAGGTTCCTGCCGTTGAACAGCGGGACGAAGCCATTCGGCTGAGCGCTCGCGACCGCGCTCGTCAGTGGCCACAGGATGAGCGCCACGATTAGCCACCGTCGCATCTCAGCACGCCTCCTGTCCAGGCAAATGCCACGGCGCGCGGTAAGGCCGATGGCGCATCCGATTTGCGGTTTCGTCGCCGACAAACTCGCCTCGCTGCGCGTCCCAGGTCAGCTTACGGCCGAGTCGGTACGCGATGGTCGCCATGTGCATCGGCAGCGTCATGCGGCTCGCGTATGCCATATTGCTCTCCGGCTCGGCGCCCGACTTGACGCAGTCCAAGAAGTTGCGCTGGTGCCCAGGCGAGCGGGGCAGGGTCACGGGCACCTCGGGGATGTCGGCGCACTCTCTCCCGTCGATATAGATCACGCGGGAATCGTAGCTCGCGACCAGCTCGCCGCGCGTGCCGACGAACTGGATGCCGGGGTCGCGGTCATCGGCGCCGCGGATGTCCGGCCGACGGCTGTGCCAGTACATCTTCAAACTCGGAAACTCGAACTCTGCGTCCATGAAGCTCGGCGTCGTGACCATGTGATCGAGCGGGTCGCTGCCGCTGGCCGAGACCGTGCGCGGCGCGCCGAGATCGAGCGCCCAGAATGCCAGATCCGCGATATGGCACCAGAAATCGGCGAACACGCCGCCGGAGTAATCCCAGTAGTAGCGAAACGTGAATGGGCAGATGCAGCGGTTGTAGGGCCGCTTCGGCGCCGGGCCGAGCCACATGTCCCAGTCGAGCGTCGGCGGGGGATCGGAGTCGGGCGCGAACTGCACCGCCATATCGCCGCCTACTCTCCACAGGCGAACTGTATGCACCGTGCCCAGGATGCCCGACTTCACGAGCTCCGCCACGCGGTGGTAATTGTCGCCGGCGTGAATCTGCGTGCCGAGCTGGAACACGCGGTCATACCGCCGACACGCCTTCAGCATCGCCTGTCCCTCGATCATGTCGTAGGAGAGCGGCTTCTCGCCATAGACGTGCTTGCCGGCCTGGAACGCGAGTATCGCGTTCAGCGCGTGCCAGTGATCGGGCGTCGCGTAGGTGATGACGTCAATATCGGGCCGCTCCAGCAGGCGGCGGAAGTCGGACTCGATAACGGCCTTGGTGTCCGGGCGAATCTCCTTCAGCTGCGCGAGCGCTTTGTCCGCATGCGTCGAATCCACGTCGCACACCGCCGCGGTCTCGACCTCGGGAAAGTCGGCAAACCATGAGACGTGACCGGCGCCCATTCCGCCCACGCCGACGTGGGCAACCACGATCTTCTCGTTGGCCGAGATCTTCTCCGCCGCCCGCGCGAGATCCCGAAAGCCCAGGCCGGCCTCCGCCAAGCCGGCCGCGGCCGCGGTCAGGAAATGTCGACGCGTGAGTCTCATGGCTTGCGCACTCGCTCCTTGATCGGCGTGATCATCACTGTGCCGAGCACAAAGTACACGATGACCAGCGACAGCACCGCTCGATAACCGAACCCGTGGCCCACGTGCTGATTGAAGAAGTATGCCACCAATCCGCCGATGACCGGCGCGACCACCTGGGGCACGGTGAAGGCCACGTGCCAGATGCCCATGTGCTTGGCCTGATCGCGCTCTGGCAGCAGGTTGGTGGCGAACGCCCAGTCAACCGCCATGAAGGCGCCCAGGCCGGCGCCAAAGACGAACGCCGCCGCCAACGCGACCGGGATCGAGCTCGTTAGGACGAAGATCAGCGCCGCCGCGGCGGTTATGCCCGCGGATACGTACACTACGGTCTTCTTCGACATGCGGTCGCTGAGCTTGCCGGCGGGGAAGGTACCGATGAGCCCGGAGACGGTCGAGATGACCAGGATCTGGGCCAGCGTGTCCACCGGCCGCGGCGCGCGCAGCGTGTCGGTGACATAGTACAACAGGAACTGGGTCGCCGTATAGAAGCCCATGTTGATGATGAACCGCGACGCGATGAGGCGGAAGAAGTCGGGGTGCTCGCGGGGGCTCACGCGAAACGATTCGATCACGGCTTGGGCCACGCTGACGCGCGGCGCGGGATTGTCCGCAGCGGATCGCTCGGGGATGCGCCAGGCGGTGTAGAGCGCCAGGCCGAAGATCAGCGTGGCGTAGATGATGACGACCATCCACAGTCCGCCCGGCCGGGTGATCAGCAGCCCGCAGACGATGAACCCGGCAAGCTGCCCGACCAGGCTGGCGATGCCCATGTGCGCTGACGCAGTGCCCTGATGCTGGCGCGGAACGAGATCGGGTATCAGCGCCTGATACGGCGACGTGGCAATGTTGACCCAGAACTGAATCAGGCAATAGTCGAGGACGACCAGCGGCACCGAGCCCATCGCGCCGAGGCACACCAGCGGCGGCACCGACAACAGGCCGCCGAGGATGATATAGGGCCGCCGCCGGCCCATGCGCCACCGGCTGCGGTCGCTGATCGTGCCGACGATGATGACCACGACCGTGGCCACCAGCGCGCCCAGCCCGAGCGTCCATCCCAGGTAAAGGTCTTTCTGCGGGCGCGCCATCTGCTCGATGAGCCGCTGCACGACGATGGTCAGCATGCCCGCCCACAGGAACGACAGCGCGAACCAGAAGACGCTGAGGTCGAAATAGAGGCGCGCGGTTTGGCGCGGATAGGCTGCGGCGTCATCGCACGATGGCTCATGCGTTTGAACGCTGTCGGCTTGAGGCGAGGTCACGCCGCGGCCTCCCCCTGGTCAGGCGACAAGTTGAGGCGGGCGTAACGATACTCCACTGGTCGGTCAATATCGAAGGCCAGCTCTGGGGCGGACCCCGGAATGGGCACGCCGTCGCAGCCCAGCAGCTCGAAGCATCGTCGCCGGATGTGGGCGGTGGTCAGGCGGTGGGTGAGGAAACGCAGAATGAACGCCGGCCCGAGCAGCCGCACCATCGCGATCTGACTCTTGCGCGCCGCGAAGGCGCGCTCGATGATGGCGCGGTTCGCGATGATCGCGGCGGGCTTGACCAGGAACGCGCAGCCCATGGTCAATTCGCCGTCAGGCAGGCGCACATAGTCGATGCTCAGGCCAGGGAACCGCGCCTCGAACTCTTGTCGGCGTATCAGCGGCAGGCAGATCTCGGCGTCGGGCGGGCAGGCGTCGAGAAAACCGGCGATCGCTTGCGGGGTGAGAAACGGCAGATCGGTGGTTAGAACCAGGACGCGGTCAGGCAAGCTGCCGCCGTGCGCGTCGCGCAGCCACTCGATGCCGCGCAGGATGTTGGTCGGACTGGAGGCGCCCGCCGGCAGCACGACATCCGCGGCGCGCGCCCCGGGGTGCGCAGCGACCTCGGCCGGCCCGATGACCACGACGCGCAGCACCCGCCCGGTGGCGCGCAGCGCGGCGAGCGTGCGCTCCAGCACGGTGCGGCCGCCGAGCTCGATCAGCGCCTTGATCTCGGCGCCGGCTTCGGCGGCAAAAGCCCCGGAGATGCGTCCCCCCGCGGGCAAGATGGCGTCCACCTGCATGTTAATCATGCTGCATTGGAGCGTCTAGCTAGACTGGGTCGTATAAGCCGTCATTCCGAGCCCTTCGGCTTCGCTCAGGGTAGACTCCGCGAGGAATCCGCCTTCGCGGACGACGATTCAGCCTTCGTAGCCGAAGCTACTTCGGCGAAGTGGGCAGTTCCGCTTCCGCCTTCGCGGACGACGAAGTTCCGCTCCGGCGGACGAAGGCGTCCCCTATCGCATTGCTGCAACCCCGGTAGGGGACCCCTCGCTGCGCTCGGGGTGACAGGTCTTCCAAGAGGCTCTTACGCGCGAGGCCAATGCTCGCGCCTACGCCGCCGACATGGTTCTGCGGATGATCTCCTCCTGCTCGTGCGGCGGCAGGTCAATGAAGCGCGCGCTGTAACCGGCGACCTTCACCATGAGATGCGGGAACTGCTGCGGGTTATTGCGCGCCGCCAGCAGGGTCTCGGTGTCAACCATCGTGATCTGCATCTCCATCACGCCCAGCTCGACAAATGCCTTGAGGAACGCAGCGAACTTGTCGCGTCCCTGCGCCGATAGAAACGGCGCGGGGTCAAACCGCAAGTCCAGCGACGACCCATTCGGCGTCTGCGTGAAGTCAATGCGACTGAGCGAGCCGAGCACCGCCGTCGGCCCCGCGCGATCGGTGCCCCAGGCCGGGTTGAGGTTGCGCGTCAATGGCTCGCGCGCTCGGCGGCCATCAGCGGAGGCGCCGACCGCCTCGCCGAGATGTAGATTCGCCACGAATGAATAGAGCGCGAGCTGCCACCTGCCGCCGCGCGGGTTGACCTGCGAGCCGACCTCGCGATAGAGCATCTCCGTAAGCGTCGTCGCCAGGTCGTCCACGCGCTCGTCGCCGTTGCCCCATTTGGGCGCCGCCAGGAGCTGGCGTCGGATCTCATCATGACCGGCGAAGTCGCCGCGCAGCGCGGCAATCACCTCCGCCAGGCTGAAGGCCCGCGCGCGAAAAGCGCATTCCCGAATTGCCGCCAGCGAGTTGATGACATTCGGCAGCCCCGCGACGATGCATCCCGTGAGGTTGTAGCGCGCGCCGCCGGCGCACACGTCCTCGCCGCGCGCAAGGCAATCATCAATGAACAGCGACATCAGCGGATAGCGGCGGTTCGCCATGTGCGAGCGGTCAGCGTGATTGACCAGGGCGACCATCCGCCCGCAGACGTAGCGCAACTGCTGGCTGAAAGCCTCCATCAGCCCATCTAAAGTATCCAGCGCGGCTGGATCGGGCGTCTCGCAGCCAATGCGCGCGCCGCTCAGCAGCGACCGGCCCTCGTTCAGCGCCAGCTCCAGCACCAGCGGCAGGTTGAGATACGCCGCATTGGGATGAAACGCTTCCCGCCCAGGGATGGTGTTTTCGTAGCAGCAGGAGCAGATATAGTCGCGCGCATCGGCCAGCGACCGCCCGTGTCGCAGCAGCGCCGGGATCAGCACCTCATCATTGACGATCGGAAAGCCAAGCCCGCCGATGATATAGCCGGCGGCCGCTTGCCAGTAGCGCGGCGGCGCTTGCCGATGCAAGCGAAGCGAGATGTAGGGCGCGGGCATCGCGATTCGCAGCGACGCCTCCATGATGAGCTCGGTCAGCTCGTTAGAGGCGTCGAGGCCGTTTGGCGTCACGCCGCCGAGGCTCGCCTGGCTGCCGGGGGTGAAGGGCTGATGCGGGGTGTAGTAGTCCACGTGACGAAACGCGAGCAGGAATATCTCCATCAGCTCGAGCGCTTGCTCGCGCGTCAAACGGCCGCTCTCGACATCGCGCCAGTAGTAAGGGTAGAGAAACTGGTCGAGCCGTCCCAAGCCCAAACCACCGCCCGGGCAGCATCCGCCCATCTCCAGCGTCGTGAGGATGTACACGATCCGGTAGGACTGCAAAGCTTCGCGAAAAGTCTGAGCCGCGTATCGAGGCACGCGGGCGAGGATGCGCGCGGCTTCGCGCAGCTCCGCGGTTTCGTCTTCGTGGCGCGACGCCGCGGCGAGCCGCTCGGCGGCTTCTCGATAACGGCGCGCGTAGATGAGGACGGATTCGCAGGAGAGCAACGCCGCCTGGCAAAACGCTTCGCGCGCGGCGTCGGTGGGTTCGGCGCCGCGCAGCACGCGTAGGTGCTCTTCGATGCGCTGGCGCAAGCCTTCGATGCCCTGGCCCAGGATGAGCTCGAGGCCGGGCGTGATGTGCCCCTCGAAGCAGGCTGCGGAAAAAACGGAGGCGGCGCGCAGGCGCTCGCATGACTCGTCGGGCGCGCGCTGGCCCTCGCGGCTGTGCCGGTCGGCTTGCAGCGTCGGCAGCAGCAGATTGAAGAAGAACGGATCCTCGCCGCCCAGCAGGACGGCGTCTCGCTCGATCGCGATCTCGCAGTGCTCGACGATGTGACGCAGCGCCTGGGCGCGAGCCGTCGCCGGGTCGATCTCTTCGTGCGCCAGGAAAACCTGCACCGCTTCCTCGGCCAGGCGGCGGCAGCCGGCCGGCTCAGGGCGCGTCTCGTATCCCATGCGAAACCGCCGCTCGCGCAGGCGGGCCGAGCGTGGCGTGCTGCAAGCCGGACCGCGGCCCGGCGGGCGAAAGTAGGGTTCGGCGGTCATCGTATCGCTCGAATCACGGCGCCCATCGCGCGCGTTATTCATGCCGAGGCAGGATGCGTCGCGTCAGCGCTGATGACTATCTTAGCCCTAACCGCCGCGCGCGTAAAGCCTCGCGTTGCCGTCGCGCGCGGCGCGAACGAGCGGCCGCCGGGCGCTGAGCGTGGATCGGGTAGCGACGACGTGCGATAGGGGAGAGGGGCGAGGCGAAACGGTTGGGGCGGGGCGACCAGACTGCGATCGCCCCGCCCGCTGCCCTACGACTACTTCTTCTTGGCCGTCTTCTTGGCCGTCTTCTTGGCTGCCTTCTTGGCTGCGGGCATCATATCACCCCCTTCCCTGCGCTAACCTCTTGGGTGTCCTCACTTCGGAGCACCGCCAACAGGTAGTATCAAGAACGCGCCATCGGCGCGCCAAACGGTTAGCTCGCGCAGGTCCGTGGGCACCCTCACCTTGCGCTGCGCCGCCCCGGCCAGAAACTCGCGCGCAGCGTTGTCGAGCCGCGGCTCGCGCCGCCACTCGATCGGCAGCACCGGCTGCTCGCCGAGCAGCTCCGCCAGCCGCATCGCCAGCTTGTGTCGAGGTCGATGAAGGCCGCGCTCCAGCCGCGATAATGTTGCGCCCGTTGTTCCCACGAGCGCCGCCGCTTGCTCCAACGATAGTCCTCGCGCTTGACGCCATTCCTTCATCTGCCGCCCCAGAGTTCTCGACTTCACCCGCGCGCTCCTTTGCTCGTGCGATGCATTGTAAAGCAATGTAAGAAATATGTCAATACTTTTTCACGTCATTGCTGCACATTATTTCCGCAGCCGGCCGCGCGCCGAAAAGCGCGAGGACCGGGGAGGTGACATGGGCGATTGCCGGCGACGCGCGGCGATTCGTCTTCGATGATCAGCGAGAGGTTGCAGAGGCGTGTCATCGATCGTGCGTAACGACTCTATTGTTGGCGCCCGAGGTGACGATGGACAAGCGCACCTCGCTCGTGTTGTTAGGCCGCGCCGCCTCATAGTAGACGAACACTCGGTCGCCGACCGGCAGCCAGTGCGAATAGCGCCACGTGTGGTAGTCGCCGGGCGTGGTGCTCTTGAGCAGCGGTTCATGCGGCGTCAGGTCGATGAAGGTGCGCAGGTCGGGGGAATAGGCGAGGCCGGTCGCGATGTTGTACGCCGGGTCGCGCCACTGCAAGCTCGAGCCTTCGTAAACGAACAAATAGCCCACCGTCAATGGCAGCACGCTTGCCGGGCGGGTGTAGAAATTGTGCCAGCCGTCATTCTCCATCACCGGCCCTGGAGCGGCGGCCCGCCACGCCGCGCCGTCTTCGCTGACGAAATGGCGAATGCGCTCGACGCGGTCGACGCCGATGACGAACATGTGCCACTGGCCGCCGTCCCACAGCACGACCGGGTCCTTGTAGCCGGTGACGTGCGCCAGCCCGTCATCCGGGTAATCCGCAGCCAGCACCGTTCTCCACGAGCGCACGTCGAAGGCGGCCGGGTCTTCGACGTCCTCGAACTTGAGAATCGCCCACCCGCGCTCGAATCCGGCGCAGCCGTAGAGGCGGAACCTGCCGCTGCGCGGGTCGCGCACCAGCGCCGGCCGCTCGAATACCGCTACTCGGGCCTCCTCGCGCAGCAAGTGGTTGATGGGCTGGAAGCGATGGCCGTCTTCGCTTCTGAGGATGCGAATCTCATATCCCCGCTTGCCACGCGGCGAGCGCCCCTCACGCATGCGCGCCGCGAGATAGAACACGCCGTCGCCTGACATAACCACCGACGGCGCGCCCGCCCACCATTCCGGCTCGTTCTCGTCCGGCTCGAGGATGACCTCGTAGCGCGTCATGGCGCAGACAATGTCATCGAAAGTCATCGGCGCCTCCCCGATCGATCAAGCTCGCCGCGCGTCGCCGACACCGCGGCAGGTGCGCGCGTCGACGAATCGCCCAGCAATGTGCCGCTGGGTGTGGTCGCGGACAGTGGGGGTGACCGAGGCGACTCCTCTCCCTTGTAGGGCTTATCATTACCCACATCTCGATTAAGGAAGGGCTTTAGGAAGGAGTTTGGTTAGCGTTGTAGCACATAATTCTGTTGCCAAACAATTGTTTCCTTGCGCGGTATGCAGCAAACATCACAGTCACCAATGAGGCAAGGATCATGCAGCGATGGGTCGAGATCGAGTTGGCGAGCGCGGACTTG
>Ga0315280_10004287_pt1 | contig 21192 bp, 15 predicted proteins | sample YL17G06_40_MG_FD_203697 | JGI IMG/M metagenome (GOLD analysis project Ga0315280, IMG submission 203697) | Sediment microbial communities from Yellowstone Lake, YNP, Wyoming, USA - YL17G06_40 | ecosystem: Environmental > Aquatic > Freshwater > Lake > Sediment | place: USA: Wyoming | collected...
CTTTGACGCTCATAAACTTCGGTTGGTTGCGGTTTGCCAGCCGAAGTTTATGAGCGTCAAAGGGAGGGCGTTTTAAGCTGGCGCAGCGGGGGGCGTCCTAAAGCGGCGGCAACAAATGGTGCGATGAAGACTGGGTGCGCAATCACATCTTGCTAAAGCCTGCGAAACCAACACCACCCGCCGCAAAAAGTGCGGTGCCCATATTGCCTCGTGCTCGAGACTTGCCCTCGAGCGACAGACTTTCTCAGGTCAGGAGGAGGATCGAGAATGGACTTGCTAGAGAAATGGGAGCGCGGGGTTTTCAACTGGGTTCGCCTGTATTCATCCGCATCTTCAAACAAGCTCCCGGATTCGAAGGAGGGAAACTTGAGGTATGGCTGCAAAAAAGACCGGGTGATCGTTTCATGCGATTCGAGGAATATCGGATCTGCCGCTGGTCCGGCGGGTTGGGACCAAAACAAAAAGCGGGCGATGGGCAAACGCCGCAGGGTTTTTATTCTGTAGTTCGAATGAACCCCAACAGCAATTTTCACTTATCATTCGACATTGGATTTCCGAACCGGTACGACGATGCTCGCGGTTGGACTGGAAGCGCCATAATGGTTCATGGCAACTGTGTGTCCATTGGCTGCTACGCCATGGAAGACAAATACATCGAGCGGATATATCTCATGGTCGACGCAGCCCTGCGCAATGGTCAGGACTGCATCCAGGTGCATGCATTTCCTTTTCCCATGACTGAATCCAATCTGAGTCGCTATGAGAACTCAGAGTGGATCGAATTCTGGCGCAACCTGAGAGAAGGCTATGAGCGGTTTGAACAGGACGGTTTTCCCCCCGTAGTCACTGTCGAAATCACTGTCGAAGGTCCACGCTATGTTTTCCAGCCGGGCACGCCAGATAGACCGCAACCCTGTCGAATAGAATTGAGCTTGCAGTTATCCGGCAAGAAAGAATGCATGGGACCCCGATCGATCATGATGCGGGGGCAAGGACTCGGCAGCAAGGAGCCGAGGGAGGGATACGTCTGCAAATTTGATGAACGCACCCAATGTTCGGTGTAAAACCGCCGTGTAATCATACTCCGGGCGAGCCTGGAGGTTGACATAATCACTCCATATCGAAGCTTGATCCTCCTGGGTGTGCGTCGTTTCATGCGTTTCCGTGAGCGCTGGGTCATACCCCACTTTTTTCGCTAGGCCGATTGCCGGTTCGGAAAGTTTCGAAACGACGAAGGCTCAATCACGCGACAGTTGCTTGGCTTGCTGGTGTTTTGATCCAACTGCCGTCCTGGAAGGTGCAACGAGCGGGTAGCGTCATGGGCTGACAGCTACGTTGACGCGGCTGTTTTGGTCCACGTAATACAGGCACCCCTGCCTGCTTCGGTATTTCCAGACCGGCCGGAATGGGCTGTCCTCGGTGCGCTGGACAAGGCTTAGCTCGCCGTCGGCTGGCCATTCCCCGAGGGAACTCCAGATCAGACGTTTCACTGCCCTCCTGTCGACTTTTAACAGTGGTGCTGGCTTGTCCGTCCACGAGTAAGCCTTGAATGCGCCGTCAGGTCCCACGACGAAGAAAGCCGACGAGATCCTAGGGTTCTTCTGCGACGGGCGCGCGACGAGCAAATAGCCGCCTCGTTCAGACGCGACGTAGAGCCTGCTCTCTCCGGCATGCCGCCGGGTCTCTCGAAGCCCGGTCATCAGGTCGTGTGCCTCTTCGGCCAAGCCATTCAGGTCAGCGACATGCCAAGACGATGCTCTCTCGACTCGCGCACGCGTATTGAGCGGAAAAGGGGGCTCGACCACCACGGCATAACGGCCATTATAAGGGTCTGTCGGATTCGGCGTCTGGAGCGGTTTGAGATAGCGCGCCAGGAACTCCTCGGCAGAAACGAGCACATTGGCGCCAGGCTGGCCGGGTGGGACAGAGAAGTCGCGAAGCCAGAGCTCTTTCACCGTGTATGGCCGCCCCTGCTGGGGGTCGAGGTCGGAGTGGAACCCCACCACCATGACCCACTCCTTGTAGCAATTGGCGGAATTGTCCCCACGCGCCACGATGAATCCCGGACTGTGTCGGGGTCCGGCGTTCGGGACTTTGTAGCTGATCCATGGCGCGAGGTATGCGAGCGCCTCTTGGGAGGTCGGCAAGGCATAAGCGGCGTAGTTATAGAGAGGGCGCTGCATAGCGTTGAGGCCGCCGGCAAGCCCATCCGGGTCAACCAGGGGAAGTCCCGCGTTGACGCTTAGATTGTGCACGATGGCCAGGTCGTGCAGATCCTGCTGTGAAGGAATCACGATGCGTGTGGCCTGCTGCGTGTAGCGAAGTTGCGTTTCAATGGCGGCAGCATCCGTCAGAGTTGTGCCTTGCACTTGCGCGGCAGCGATGGAGTCGTCGATGTCGCAGTCTATGGCGAAGGTGCTTTCGATCGGCAGGGATGCCTCCAGCGTGACCTGGCTTCCAGGCTGCCCGATCTGCTCAGCGACCAACGTGAAGGTGCTGTCGGCGTTCTTCCTGAAGATCAGGGCGTACGGCTGCCGAAACTGAAGCTGGTTGATAAGTGTGCTGCCGAACGATTGGAAGAGATTGATGGTGGCGGGCTCAAACCAGGGGCCCTCCCACCACGTCGCCGTATCACTGACGCTGATCATGGCGATCGAGGATGGAAGGAGTGAGGTGAGGAACTGTCGCATGGCAGCCTCGGCCGGCTGCTCTCCATGAGGCTCCTCATAGAGGTCGAAGTTGCGCGCATCCAGGATCGCGAGCGTTCTCGCATCGAGGATGAGGATGTTCATGCCGCGCGCCCATCGGTTGGTCTTGTCGATGATGGCGTTCCAGTATTTGAGACCGTTTACATAGAATCGGCTGTAGCAGGTGAAGTTGGGATCGGATTGATCGCTCGAGGACTTAACGGCGAGCGCGACGCTGCCTTGCAGATTCCACTCCTCGCGCAACGGGTAGCTCTCCGCCAGCCGGTCGTACGCCCGTCTGGGATTCCGAAAGGCATCTACAATCCCGGTCCATTCCTCGCTCCGGTATCCGTCGGGGATATCCGGGTCCGCCCCACCTGTTACGTCGTGTGTGAATGGAGCGCCCATCTTCCACCACTCGTCATTGAACTCAAAGACGCCGCCGCCCAGCACAACCTGTCTGAAGTCCTGCGCGCTGAAGAACGGGCGGATCGTTTTCCAGATGCACGCGTCGTATTCGGCCTGCGCATCCTGGTCCTCCGACTGCTTGGCCGAGTTGAAGGCATCCGAGCCAAACTCAGCTAGGAACAAGGGCTGTGAGAACCCGGCACGTGCCCACTCGTTCATGAAAAGGACATACTTGGCCGGCTCCTGATACATGTTGATGCCGTACGCGTCTATGCTGGGGCAGGACTGCACGATGTCGCGGTAATAGCTGAAAGGCTCCCAGGGTTCATTCGGGGCGCCTTCGTCCCAATAATAAACCAGGCTCGAAGCCACCGGCACCGGCGACAGCCCGACCTCCTGGTATGCTTGCTTGATCCACTGCGCCGCCTGTTCGGTCGCCGCCTTTGCTGCGGCCAAGGCCCCCGGGTCAGCAAACGCGTCGTAGTACAGCTTGCCGTGTTCACTCCAGAGGTTCCATTCATTGCCCAAGGCCCACATGAGGATGGCCGGATGATCGCGGAAATGCCGCACCACACCTTTGACGTAGCTTTCGTCCATCACGCGGTGATCCCATACCGCGGTCATGATGACCATCAGCCCATTCCTGTAAAGCTCATCGAGAACGTTGGTGCTGATGTATTCGTTGGTTCCATAGTCGAGGACATCGAATACACGCACCGTATTGGCGTTCATGCCTCGGATAGGAGGGATATCTGTCTGGTAGTTCTGGGAAAACCTGAGACCGCTGCTGTCGCCGATCCGACAGGGCGACCAGTTCACGAGCTTGATGGTGTACTTGCGCTCTAAATCGAGGGTGCCATTGGCGAGTCGCTTGCTCACCAGCAGTTGGTTGTTCTGGATCCGGACGTGCGACTGCGCTGCCCAAACCCGACTCGTGACGAGCAGGGCTGAAATGAACGCAACCAGGAAGAGCATCCGTTTCATGGCATCCTCACTCACGCACCGTTCCGCGAGCCCGGAGCCCTCGGATCCGACCCGGTGCACCGTTCAATCCCCTCGACGACCTCCGACGATGGCGAGACCCCCTGTTGGCGGCCGCCATGCGACTCAAAAAGATGCCACCCCAGAGAGACAAGAGAGCGGCACCGTATCCGTCCCGGGGGATGTAGTAAGCTGAGGGCATACTACGGCCACCGGAAGGCAGACGTCAAGGGCGTCATCTGGGTTGTTGTCCGCTCCCTCACGGTCGCGGCTCCGATCTCTTGCAATAGACCCACTTCACTGAATTGCCGGCTCTTAATAGGTAACGCTGATGGGGTCGAGGACCGCTGCGCGCTCCTCAGGTGCAAGAGCTTGAGGCAGCGCGTCTTCAGGTGTATATTGTCGGTCGAAGGTGACCATTTAGGCGATGAAAGACTTCGCCTACAAACTCCTTTGCGTGCTGGTCTTGCTGTGCTTGGTTGTCGCCGGCTGTTGCGCCAGAAAGGCACAAAGCCGTGCCGGCAAAGATTGGGGTAGGTGTGCCGACAGACCCTGCTTCGCCGGGTTGCGCCGAGGCTGGGCGGTCAAGCCTGGCGAGGATCTCTGGTGGGCACTGCGAGCCAAGGAATTCGCCGCCAGCGTCCCGGGCGGCAGGGCGCAACCGGTGATCCTCCAAATCGTCTCGACTTATGACGGGGGGCGAACGCAATTTGGCTTTGGCCAGCCGGTGGGCTACTCAGGATCAACGAAGGATATGATCTTCGGACGCGGTCGGGTCGACCTTGCCCGGGCGCTAGCCACGTACAGGGAGGCGGGCGTGAAGGCGATCCTGCAGGTCGAACCTGGAAGCGCCGACGTGGCGGCTTGTTTGGCCGTCGCTCACGCGGCCTTGGGAAAGTCAGCCTGTGTAATCGGCTACGGAGTTGATTGCGAGTGGATCGACGCACGGGCACATAAGGACGGTCGTGCTGTTACCGATGCCGAGGCTAAGGCGTGGCTGAGCAGCGTTCTAGCGTGGTCCCCGTCGGCGACGCTGTTCCTGAAACACTGGCAAGTGTCGCACATGCCGCCTTCGTACCGGCACGAGCGGTTGTGGTTCCTCAACGATAGTCAGAAGTTTAGAAACCTGCCGGCCTTGCTGAGGGATTTCGCCGCGTGGGGCAGCTACTTTAAGGGGCAGACGGTCGGGTTTCAATACGGCTACCCCTCTGACCGCAACTGGTGGAGGCGGATGAAACAGCCGACCGTAGAACTGACGGCGGCCGTGCTGGAGAAGATCCCTGATGCTGGCTTCGTCTTCTGGGTCGACTTCACCGCCGAGCAAGTTACGTTCCGATAGCCGTGTGAGGCCGTGAACCGCACTGCGCATCCCGTCTGGCCCTGCAGGATTCTGGCTTGATGCAGATGCGGCAGGATCCTAAGCCATCCGGGACTAGAGAACGGGCGGATCGGCGGGTGCTAAGCGCTAAAACTGTTGTGCCTAGAAGGGAGGATGACGACTTGAACTGGCAAGATCGAACCGAACTGTGCGATCTCATCCGCCGGTTGGCCGCTGGAAGGGGACATGACAAGTACGACGACTACCAGATACTGTCGAGGTTTGATGACGAGGCATTCAGCCTGATCGCTGGCGAGCAAATGACGCAGCCGTTAGTCTCCGGAGATGAGAGCCGTTCCGTGGAAAGCTACTTGGCGGCATCGCTTGTCGCGGCGATCCGCGATTTCACTGATACCAACACTGGGGTCGATGCGGCTTGCGATGGTGTCCGAGTAGCGGCTGAGATCGGCCGGAAGTCGAAAGGACTAAGGAAAGCGATGCGTCGGCAGATCCGACGGACATTGGATGCACCCATATGGGCAGAACGGCGTAGTGACAACGTGCCTTGGCAATGCCCGTTCTGCGGCGTGTCTGTTTTTGATGATGGCGAAGGCTTCCCGAGACGGTTGCGCTTGAATGAGAGTCACCCGAAAGCTCTACCGGCAAGGGACGACGTAGGCTGTGCGAGCACGTGGAATAGGGGTCTTGTCAGAGGACACATGCTCCTTCTCCTGGCCGCTCTTCTTCGGCCCGATTCCTGGCCCAAGCATCGACGCTACTTCGTCGGCATGCGAGCCTTCGCCGCGCTCGAGGATCATTTCTCAAGGGAGAACGCAGGAGGGCTACCCTTTGATCGATGTCTGGAAATGCTACACTGAAGTCCCGGCACAACAGATAGAGGTGACGCGGACAAGCCGCGCGGCTCACCCTGAGTGTTGGGCGGCCTTAATGACGGTCCTGTAAGTACAGTCCTTCAAATCCCTGAACCGATATGCCAGGGCATTGCCTGACTGAGCGCCTTGGCAACATGCCGCCAGGCGCGGATGCTATGCCAGAAGCAGTAGAACAGGGAGCGGCAGGGCGCTCTTCGCATCCGATAGTCACTCAGGAGGCTTCTTCACGGGAAGCGTCACGGGCGGCGCGGGCAAGTGCTTCCTCAGCTTGTCTTCCTGCTCCCTTAGGTGCTTGAGATTGGTGTCAACATTATTCCAAAAGTCATCCCACCACCGCTCCAGTCCATCCGGAACAACTCGAGACCACAGCAACACCTGCTCCCGTGAAAAACAGGCGCTCGCCTTCCCAAGCTGCAAAGCCCGGAGCCCTCGGATCCAATCCCGGTGCAACGTTCGGTCCCCAACCTGCGAGGAACTCGTCTGACGCCCATATAAGTAAGTAGCGGACACATTCAGAAAAGGGTGCAATATGAGCGGTCTTGCAAGAAAGGCAATTCTTAGCACAACCCTGCTGTTCCTCGTTCTTGCGGTGTTGAAACCGGCTTCCTCGTTTTCAACAGGAACGTCTCTGAGCATCACAATAAAGAACGAAACCGGCTACATTCTGGAAGAAGTGGAATACGTCCGCGAGACAGGCGATCTAAAGACTCTGGTGGAGCAAGCTCAAAACCTGCCAAATGGTGGATCATGCAATTTTCGCCTCGAAGGGGAAGGAGCGTATCGCATCTACGCCTCTCTCACAATGGGCGGGAAAAAAGTCTATGCCAAGGGCAATGCTTACAATCTACATGGCGGTCGAAGCTATTAGCTTACTCTTTAGAGAGTGGTATTCAGCCAGCAAGGCGCCAGCCTGAACTTTGTCGACAAGAGCGAATTCGACTCCATCAAGTGATACTGAGCAAACAGGCGTGCCGGATTTCTTGATGAGCGTGGCCATAGGAACCAATGACGACACGATGGGGCACGCGCTCCCGGTCACGGTTGTGATGGAGCTGGCGGTCCTGGAGTCGCTTATTTCCATGATGGCGTGGAGTCCCCGGGCGGTCAACATTCCGGCAACCTCGCTTCCTGGCATTCCTCCCCGTGTGGCGCTGGGTCATTTGGTCAAGTGATGGTTGGAGTCAGCCGGTGCTGGACGCGCGCTCGGGCGATTCGCGGGGTGCCCTGTTAGTGGGGGGGTATATTGGGTGCAGCCGCTGTGCGATCTCATTGGGGAATTCTCTTGACAGGGGATGTGGCGGTGGATAGCGTAATGGCGAGTTCATCCGTATCCGAGTTGAAGTGCATCGCAAGTGTATAGCTCACGCGAACATCGGGCGGAGCTTTGCGTGATTGGATGCATGGCGTGACCGGTGTGCCAAAGGCTGGTTCGGTTCATGGCTGCTAGTCGGCTTCTGTGGTGGGCGATAGCAGTTGCGTAATCGAGGGCGCTAGGTACCCCACTTAGCGTGTGAAGTCCAGGAGAGGCAGGGCGAAATGGTCAGTCAGGCCTTTCGTGCCGGGGCGAGAAACCGAATGGCTTGTGCTCTTGCCGCGGGTTTCCTGCGCGGACTCTTGGATATGGCCCCGATGACCCGCCGCGTCCTCGCTCTTGTTACTTTCCTGCCCATGTGCTTCCCTATGAATGTCCGCTGCCAAGCGGACGATTTGAAGGCGCTCCTCGAAGGGTTGCGCGTTGATGATGCGGTCACAGCCACGATATTATCTGCCGGCTTGATCTTTGGCTCAGCGAAACCTAAGGAGGAATCGGACCCCGACCGCTTGCTCAAGCTCTTGGGCACAGGTAGCCTCTCCGAGAGGGCAGAAGCCGCATATCAGCTGGGGAAAAAGTCGGAGCAGTACGCGGATGGAAAGCACGAAGCAGAGTGCCAGAAGATTCAGGCTAACTTGGAGAAAGCGTTGAAGCGTGCGGTCTCCCAGGATTCGATTTTGAAACCGGATACCCTTTTTCGAAATCTCGTGTGGGCGCTGGGCAGGTCCGCAAAATGCACGGGACAGATATCCCCTGAATTATTTGAGGCATTCAAGACACCGCTTCAGGTAAGCGCTGGCGAAGAGCTTGAGAATAACCTCGGCATAGCTCTGATTGAGGTGCTGCAGGACACTAAATCGAAAAACAAAGCTCGCGATCATCAACTGCGAGAACTGATTCGCCTCTTGGGTAGGGATTCTGCATGCCTGCACGAAATCCCCACGATTCTATCATTGAGCTTGGCAAACGTGTTGGATGAAGGCGCAGGTGCCCAGCGCGGCAATCTCTTGGAGAGCTTTCTTAGTCTCGTTCTAGGTCTAAGTAACAGGGACTATCCGGCAGGACGGACAGGCGATTGTGTCCAAGAGAGGGTGAGGGATGCGCTCGCTTCAGTTCTTTTGCAGGGTCTTAACGGAGAGGCGGCACGCCGCGACATCCTTGGGCTGCTGAAAAAAAAGGGTGGGCCGGGTGAGGCGTTGATAAATGGCGGGGATCGCCGAGCCAGGCTGATCGCTGCCCTGACGATTCTAGTGGAACAAGCCGTTCGCGAAAATAGGTTGATGTCTTCGGAAGAGCCTGCGCTATTGCGGGATCTAGTGCAATCGTCAGAAGCCGATGCTCGACGAGTGGACCCCCTTGTGACGCTCGTTCTCTATTATCTACAGAGCGAGAATAAAACGGATGCTAAGACTTGTCTGGAAGGAGCGGGGCCAACAAAGGAAGAGGTTGTTAGGAGGGTTGCGATCAGGATTTTTCAGTCAGGAACTTTGGAACTTCCAAGCGACCTGCAGAGCGAATCGGAGCAAGCAGTGCAAGAAGCGTGTGTGGAGATCCTCGAGAGTTCCGTCGTGGAGGAAAAAACCAGGTTACAAGCCATAGCACACCTCGGCAAATATCCTGATCTGCTTAGGAAAGAAACCGTGGCCCAGCCACGCCTATTGACTAGTCTTGTCCAGTGTTTACAGTCCTCTTATGGAAAGATCAAGGACGCGGCTCTCGATTCTTTGACCGCGATTAAGAGCTCACCGACTCCGGCGGAGGTGCCGGACTTCGCTTATGGCCCAGAAAAGTATCTGCTAGACGCCACGGCCCTCGCCGCTCAGGACGCTGATTTGAGAAACAGTGCGAAGTTTGATGAGCTGGCCAAATCGTTGTTCGGTGAACTTGCCAAACAGCAAGATGTTTCTTTGGGTATCCCCTCGGAAAAGATGTGGATGCTGAGCGATGGGCTGCTGGAGCTTTGGGGGGAGGCGGCGTCCACTTCGGCCGGCGACGCAAAAAAAATGAAATCAGATTCCGACAAGTATGGGGGATGGCTCACGACTCTGCATCCAGACGCGGCGCCATCGAAAAGTCGCAAACTGCAGGATTGGCTGAGATGGTGGACTGAGGCCAAGTATATCCCATTCCGTACTACTGGAATTCCATTCTCTGATGACCGTGTATCGAACGGTTCACACACGTGGCCTTCAAGTGCTGGGGCGGCAGTTGGCATGGAATCCAGACGCAGAGGGGATTCTAGCTTATGGTGATCTCTTGTACCAAAGGGAGCGAAATGTACTACCCCCTTCCCTCAAATGGGTACACAAATGCGTAATAGGGCACAATCTGACTGTGTAGGAACTCTGTTGGAGGTCTAAGATGCAGCTGACAGTAAGAGAAAGACAATATCCGCGTTATGGATTCGTTGCCGCCAAGATTGACGTGAAGTCAGAAGCTGGAGACACGATCGCGGCGTCGAGCAACGCAATCGCGAACATCTGCGAGGGTGGGATGTGTTTCGAAGCCACGCTGGCCACGGGGACTCCTCCTAACAAAGGCGATTCAGTCAGCGTCACATTCACGCCCTACTCGGATAGCGGAAGGCTGAAAGTCGCGGCAATGACGATATCGAAGGCGACGGTAATCTGGAACAAGCCGTCTGATCCTAGCGGGGGGACCACGTGGCTGATGGGAGTCGAAGTTAGCAGAGCAAGCGTGGACGGGCTGGTCATTGATTGGATCCGAATCCTTGGGTTAGCCAAGGAACCCATTAGTCCAGAGCCTACTAATACAGGGCCTGTTGATGCGGTACCCGCTAGTGAAGGACGGTGGGATCGTTTCTTCTTGGGCCTGAACATTTTTGGTGTGGGCTGCGGAATGGTAGCGTTGCTGTGGCCAAAAGGCAGTGTTCGAGACACCGTTCTTTTGCTATTCATGGTCGCTACGACTGCTGTGTACGGCCTTCGACACGTTTGGCCCCAATTGTATCACTGGATGCGCAGGTCCCCATAACGCCTCTCATAGAGTAAGAGGAGCAAATCCGGCATGTCTCATATTCGCTCTATCTGGGGCTCAATCTCGTGTCCACACATGTGGAGGATGTGAACAATGATGGGCGCCACTCGCTCAATAATACCAACAGCTACTCCCCGACACGATTACAGCGTGGCGGGGTTCTGGCTTAATTGGGCCAAGTTCCTGCTGGCCTTTGGCTATAGCTACCAGTTGGTCGTATTCGGCCAACTTGGCATCAGTATCCCGAGTGCGACCAGAAGCTACCTGCTGGCTTTGGTCTCGAGTCCGACGAGCGTTTACATTCAGACAATCACGCCAGTCAAGGATCAATTCATTATCCCGTTTGTGCCGGTGACCCTCGACCACCTTAAAATGGCGCGGTTACACATAACCAAAGTAGCCCTCGACAGCACAGTGCTCATTTCCGAAAAAACAGTGCCGCCCAGGCTATCGGATCCTTTCCCAATAGGTGGATCCGATGCTGAACAGCGCCGCGCGGTACATTGGATTCCGTTCAACATGACACACCTCCTGGGTTATGTGCCTAGGACGGGTACATATCAGATTACTTACTGCCTGGACTTCCTGCGGGATGATGGCAGCCGGGCTGATTCATCGGACCCCGCTTATGTCGGGTTGACATGCGTGCCTGAGCAAATTGACAGGTTCGGCGATCTACCCGTCTGGCGGGGTGACGAGTGCGATTTTCCATCCGGTCTGAAGGAAATGCTCCGGGACGAATCCAAAGACAATCAAGGCAATGCAAAAACAACATACAGGGTTCTCAAGAATGATGACGGTGAAGGCCAGGTCAGACGGAAAGGCAGTAAGCAGGCTGAGCCGCTTCCGGATCCGAAGAAACCGAATCCAAATAGAGACGCCAGCATCACGATAGATAACGCGCGTCAGAAGTTCATAGTGACGCAAATCCCCTGCTGGGATGCAAGCAATTCTTCGAATAACTATTGGGAGCTGCAGACGTCATACAAAAAGGGCGGAAAAAACGAGCTGGTAACGATCGGATTTGTGGTTCGAAGATGCAAGCAACCTGTACCCACTGCAGCGGTTTATAATAAGAGAACTGTGCTCTGGTATCCTAAAGATCTGTACGAGACAGACACAACAAAAGAAAAGGAATATTACAAATACTTCTATCTGGATCGGTTCATAATCGACCCGGACGGGGAGGGGTCTCCGAGGCCATCGAATGTGTCCATCGTGCCGGGCAGCGGGGCCGCTGACTACTACAAGGTGGAGAACCAAAAAAATGAATGGCGGCTGAGGATTACGCAACGCGATAAGGTGGCTCAGACCGAAGCTGGTGACACGCTTACGTTGAACGTCTCGGGAACCTGCGGTCAATTCAGCAACATCGTCGTCAACGTGCAAAGGGGACCGTGTGTGGCAAAATAGGTCTGGAACTAGGCGACTGGGAGAGATCGTGATCGCTATCCAGCTGATGTGGATTACGCCAGCTGCCACGGCTGTGCAGGGTTCAACGAGTCCTACTACGCAGTCCAGAGTCGTTGCTAACACGAATGGGGCTAGTGAAGAAGCACTTAGCCCCGATTACATTCCTATATGGATTATGGGAACACTTGGTGTGGAACGTCCGATCATCGATCATATTATAGAGAGAATGAGGAATGACGATGCTTTCAAAGCGTATCTAAAAAGGAAAGTTGGTCTGGAGCTAGATGATACTTTCATTAATACGCTAAGGACACCGGATCCCAGTACAACGAAGGGCGTAGAGAAAGCCCAATTGTATTGGTTTTTGTGCGGGTTGGATGGCATAGGCAGCGACGGCTCGGGGATCATTGAAAGCGTTCGAGTCAGGTTGGAACTCTCGGTTAGGAAAGGGGTCGTTACTCCAGGTGGGGAGTCTCCCGTTAGAAGGGAGACGATCCTCTACCCAAAACCAGATGAAACGGCAAGTCCAGGGCCAGCTGAGACACAGGCTCAAGACGTACCGAAAAGGCAGGCCAAGGATAAGCCACAGGGGCAAGCTAAGGGCGATCCGAAGGCAGCAGCCAAGGAAGAACTTAGTGGGGTGGCCACAGTCAAACCCAAGGTGCTTAAGTTGGAGGCGCTGGATGATAAGCATGTCCTTGGGAAATCCGTGAAGTTTCTTCCGATCCCCTGGTGGGAACAGGGAGGGAACCCTGGGGAATGGGTGGTACACATAGTCACAGCCGTTCGGAACAGCATTCTTGAGGACGACTGGAGTTCCCAGAATCCTCCGGTGAAGCTTCAGGCTGACGCCTTGACCAAGAAGGTGTTGGCTTCCGAAGTGCTGCCGTGTGTACGTTGGTTCACGACTGACGGCAAGCCGGTCGACCCGGCCACGATAGAAAACATCTCGAGCTGTTTCAAAAGCGAGTCGTCGGTCGCTCCCAGCTACGCCAATTTTGAAGGAACTACGCATACGTTCTGGGAGGAAGTTTGCAGGCGGGCGCTCCTTGAAGAGCTTTATTACACGCTTGATGACAAAGATCGCAAAAGCCTTGGTCGTGTTTGGTCCCTCGCAGTGGGGAACGACATCGGGGAATCAACCGTGGGAGCGGCTGAGGAGAAGATCAATGGTATATGCCAAGAAAACAGGAACAACGTCGTCCGAGTGCAGGGAGAAGGTGCCTGGATGTGCGTGCCGCCGAACACCACCGACGATATCGTCAATAATCTGATCAAGCAAGGGCAAGGAAGTACAGAATATAAGGTGAGAGTCGCCGTGGGCGACAAGACAAAGAAGACGTGGTCCATTCAGACCATTTGCTTCAAAAAGTAATGATGCCAAGCGGTCAAATCAGCTTGCGGCATCATCCATATTTTAAAGGTCGGGAATCGCTCATAGGCCAGCTGCGGTGCGTCCGTGCCAATCAGAGGGTCAGAATGCGGCGCAGGCTTCAATTTGAGTTGGTTAGGAAGACTGCCTTTCAGTTAGTATTGAAGACGCTGATCCTTCCATGCTCTGTCGTTCTGGCGGCGTATTTGTGGGCGGGGACGCCTGCACACACTGCTGGTGAGCCGCCTCATGATCCAGCGTGGAGTGATCTATCAGATACTCCTGAGGCTTGCCTCACCGAGTCGTTCGCAGGCAGACCTTTTGATGCCGCGACTATGCCGGAAGCGTTCACGCTGGCATCGAACCTCTCATCGCCGGAAGGAAGCGCTCCCGAGATCGCCCTGCAATCTGGGATTCCCGATAACGATGTTCCTAAGATGCGGATCCTCTACGAGAAGCTTCGCAATGCACCGGTAGAGCGACCGCCTGCATGGGCCTACCGTGCACTGTATGGCATGTGTGCAACCTCCGACTACGATAATCTCGACAGGGGTGACAAGGCTGCGTGCGAGTGCGTCCGTTTGCGGTGCGAGCTACTAGAGGACTTGCAGAACCGGCCAACGGTTGAGAGTTTTTCAATTCTTCATGACTCCTTTGCAAGGTTTAGATCTGCGATTGCCGACATGAAACCCGAGGAATCGAAAACCTTCATCGAGGATCTCCTCGCTGTCGTGGCTGAAATCGTCATCAGGTACCCGGCCTTCGATCAGGAACTCGGGTTGGAGCTCGCGCCGGTGTTCGATCAGGCAGTACAGGCCTGCCGTCCTGCCGACCCGGCACATCAGAGTGTCAAGAGTGAGCTTGAACGACTCAAGAGAGAAATGCTCGAACTTGATCACGGTAGCTTGAATGCCACAGGGCACTTCTACCTGGCGGAGCGCCTTGTCTCCGAGGTGCCCGAGACCGACGATATCCTAGACCGCATTCGGAAGCTTGAGGATAAAGAGCGAGGAGGTCGCATCAAAGTGCACTTGTTGCAAGGGCAGAGTGTTATGAAAGACAGGTCAGTAGCCTGGACCGCGTTCAAAAAATACAGCCTCGCGCTCTTCAAACTGTACGAAACCTCCGCAGGTGAGCCAGTTCTCGAAGCAGAACGTGCGCGCCTCCTTAGGAAATCAGCATATGTACTCTCTGATGGGATTCAATTTTCCCTCCGAGCTGTTCGCCATGGTCAAAAGCCCGAGGTGCAATTGCAGGCGGCAAGGAAGGAGCTCGGCACTCGTGTCGAAAAATACATGTTGGAGCTTCAACGAAACCTGAGGTTCGGCGAATCCATTTGCTTTGGAGATCGATTTGCTCCTTACTCCAGAAGGGGAGAAGAGCAGAATGGTCCGACAGTGCTGGACGAGGAGGGGGCTAAGCGAATTCACGGTTTGCTCGCTAAAGCAAACTACGTACTCGACTTCCCTTACGAGTATCACTTGAAGCAAGCCGGCAGTACTGTCACCGAGCCGCAGCTGGCCGAGTACAAAAAACGAAGTGTTGAACCGTATCTTCTCTCCAGGAACATGAGTCCATGCCGACAAGAAGACTGGTGACCCTCTCCGTTTTTCTATTGCTTGCGCTCGTGATTCTTGTGTACCAGAGGCTACCCGCTCAGGTAGCCAGCGAAAACCGTCTTTCGCGAATTGTACCTAAGTTAGAGAGCAAGTTCGAACAGCTCGAGAGCAAAGAAGATCAGTGCACGAGTGCAGAGGAAGCCTATGTTCTAGTCGCCGAGATGCAGCAGCTATCCAACGACGCCGATCTCTATGCACAGGGCCTCGGTCCCTCCCAACGAGCCGCGACCGACACGGCAAATGGACTCCTCGAGATTCATGCCATTATGAAGATGGCAGCGATTCTGATTAATTATCCGGACTTGCACGACCTGCATGAGCGGCAGTTGGCCGAATGCGCTGCCAATATCAGCCCAGCCCGTAACTCGGAGGAGGTTATTTCAGAGGTGTTGGGAAAAGTATCAATGAAGGAAATCACGGAGAAAGGGAAGGACTTGGCAGGTCGCTACTCATATTGGGGGAAAAAGCGCGGCCTTTTACAAAATGCATCCCGAAAGTGTGAAATTGAGCTCGATCAATCGAAGAGGCCCGCAAGTGTCAACGCACTTATCATTGAATGGGTCGGAGCGCCCGGCTGCGGACCGGGCGAGCGATTCGCGAAGTTTCTTACGTTGCAGTTTAAACGCCCGATCGTCAAGAACTTCCACATCAAGTATTATGAAGACGAATCTCGTGAGCCTGGCCATGAGGTTCGCACGAGCGACTATTTTGTTGATCCCAAGGAGGATAGACGGGGCACCCAGGATTGGATTCAAAGAAAGGCAAATCAGTTTCTCTTCACCCGGCTCATCGAATTAAAGTCGGGCATCGCCGGCCCGGGAAGGTACTTTCATGTCCCGCCAGGGGAGTATTATATTCACACAGGTGGCTCTGGAAGTCCTAGGGCGCAGGGCCCATCGATGGTCGTTCCGCAGGACACTGGAACCGACCGGATACTTAATTACCGCTGGATCGTGCAGACTTCTGGATTCGTCGAAGTAAACAGAGTGGATGTGGAGCGCATTTCTACGCGACTCAAACCTCCGAAATTCTCGATCCTCGACTTTCAGTTGGGAACCAGCAAGCAGACGCGCGATTTGGATGGGAGCTTTGGGGGACGGATGTTCCAGAGGTTCGGGTCGCATCTCGCCTTGCAGACCCAGGGGCAATTCGAGTTCCGCAACTACTCGGACCGATTGGATCTTGACCAGGTTCTGTTGAAGTTGAAGCTGGCGGGGCAGAATCTTCTTCCACGCGAGCAACGCGGGTTTACCAATTACAGCAGTAGGGAATTCCAGTTGGATGTGGGGCCGGTGCTCCTCTTCGGAAACGCACAATTTGCCATTATGCAAAGCTTGCGGTATGTCACACGTGGTGACTTCGACCAAGGGGGAATGCTCGGGCAGTTTTTTTTCAACGCAGGGTACCTCTTCAAGAATTGGGGCCAGATAGGAGTTTTCGGCACCAAGGCCAATTTTGATCAACCGGTAGTCAAATCTGTTCAGTTCAATCAGGTGTTTTTCGAAGAAACCTATTTGAAGGTTGCCGACCAGTTGGGGCTGAACTTCCAGATAAGCTTACCTAAGCAGGCTGGTTATCTTGAGGGCGCGCTGGGCTATCTGAACACTACCTGGCCGAGGGGGGCTGCGGGCGGCACGTTGCGCTACGTCACCCCGTGGCCGACCAATAAATGCTCGTTGACCGCCGAGGTCGGGTACAACGAGGGTTTCGTCAGAAGCGGCGAAAACCCCCTGCGCGTGGGTTTCGGGATGAGGCTTGGAAACTGGAGCCAACCGTCCAACCTCAGAAATGAGAAAGGCCCCGTTCCGGTAATCGTGCCAGCGATCCGCTATGAAACCCTGACCCGGACAGCACGGCGCGGAAACAACAAACCGCAAGCCAACGCCGGTCCTGATATTAACAACGTCGATCCGGGAGCGCTGGTGACGCTGGACGGACGCGGCTCGTTCGATCCGGATTCCGATCCGATCACCTACAAGTGGATTGAGGTATCAGGGCCCTCGGTTACCCTTGCCAATCCCAACAGCGTTACTCCCTCCTTCCAGGCCGGAAGTTTCGGGGACAACTGTGCTTTCAAACTGATCGTCTGTGACGATTTCGGGCTGTGCAGCGACGATCCCAATTCCACCGCTTGCCCCGGCTCCGGAACCTCGACGGATGCCTGCGTGAGTGTGACGGTCAGGAAGACTCCGAAGATTGGGAGTTTCACCGCCACGCCGGCCCAAATCGACGTAGGCCAATGCTCAACGTTAAGTTGGGAGACATCAGACGCCGACCACGTTACTCTCGCGCCAGGCATTGGGGAGGTTCCAGTGAAGGGATCCAGATCTGTATGCCCAACAGCGACGACCAAGTATACCCTGACCGCATACAGTGGGGCTTTCTCGGTCAGCAGTGAAATCGAGGTGAGCGTCCGGGGGGCGCAGATCGTGACGTTCAGTGCAGCGCCGCCGCAGGTCGACGTCGGAGAGTGCTCAACACTAAGCTGGAAGGTCCAGAACGCAGTACGGATAACCATAGCGCCCGGCCTGGGAGAGGTGCCCTTGGAGGGATCCAGGTCAGTCTGCCCAACAGCGACGACCAAGTACACCCTGACCGCATTTAGCGCTGACAGCAAGACGGTTACCCAGGACGTCCAGGTCACGGTCAGATCGGCACTGATTCAGACGTTCAGCGCGACCCCACCTGACATAAATGCGGGTGAGAGCTCGACACTAAGCTGGAAGGTCCTGAACGCAGTGAAGGTGACCGTTGAACCAGGATTTGGAGAGGTGCCCTTGGAGGGATCCAGATCTGTCAGCCCGACAGCGACAACCAAGTACACCTTGACTGCATTTGGCGCTGACAACAAGACGGTTACCCAGGATGTTCAGGTGACGGTAAGACCGCCGCAAGTGATAAGCTTTACTGCCGATGCCACGAGCCTATGCTCGTCCCAGTGCACGACTCTCAGGTGGAGCACCAGTAGCGCCGTGCGGGTCGTGATCTCTCCAGATATCGGTGAGGTTCCGCTGCAGGGCAGTCGTCAGGTCTGTCCGACCAGCACGACCACATATACGCTTACGGCCTTTGCCGCAGGTCCCGGCCAGACCGCCACGGCTTCCGTCCAGGTAACGGTCAAGCCTTTGCCCAAAATCACGCTATTCAACGCCAACAAGACCAGCATTTCGGCCGGCGATCCCGTTACGCTTTCATGGGTGACCGAGGGAGCGGATACCGTCATTCTTACCCCACCGGGGCGAAGTGTCAGTCTTAGCGGTTCCATGGTAGTCGCGCCGACTAGCACTCAGCGCTATGATCTGACCGCCAAGAACGCGTGCAGCCAGGTCACTCAGTCGATCACTATCTATGTGAATACACCGTTGCCTGGGATTTTATCTTTCACTGCCATTCCTCCCCAGTGCCTCAAGGGCCAGTGCTCTCAGCTGAACTGGCAGGTAAGCAACGCACAGAGCGTGTCATTGACAAACGGGGCGACGGGCGAGGTGAAGAATGTCACCGGCCAGTCCGCGTTGCAAGTGTGCCCGATGGTAACCACGACGTACACTCTGAGGGCTTGCAACTCGGCGGGCGAGTGTGTGAGCGCAGACGCGATGGTGACGGTGATCGTGCAGGGGCCGCCATCGATTCTCACGTTCGAGGCGAATCCCCCGGAAATCTCTGCTGGCGCCACCTCGATACTGAGTTGGGTAATAGGCGGCGCAGAGCAGGTTACCTTGATCGACACAGGTGATGGAACGTCTACGCCGGTTGCGTCGGTAGTGAGCAGTTGGCCGGTGAGCCCAAAGAACACTACGGTGTACACCTTAGTAGCAGTCAATAGGTTTGCGGCCAGTGTGACCGCCAGCGTGACAGTGACGGTGAAGTAGGGGCCATTAGCATCTCCTGCGGTCGGGCTAAGCCCGAGTACTTCGCGCCGGTTGAGTTGGCGCTCCCTAAGAGTCCGTGATGGCAACAAACCGCACTGATAATCCTCTGGTCAGCATTGTCGTCGTCAACTGGAACGGCATGGAGTTTGTCGACGACTGTCTCGCCTCATTGGAAAAGCAGACCTGGAAGCAGCGGGAATTCATTCTTGTTGACAATGGTTCTACAGACGGCTCCGCGGAGCACATCCACAACTGGACGGCGCGGCTTGCCAACGCCCAGGGCATTTTCCTGTCGGAGAACACAGGATTCTGCAAAGCTAACAATCTGGCCTTTGCCAAAGCCACAGGCGAATGGGTTGCTCTAATTAATAACGATGCTGTTGCCGAACCGAACTGGTTGGAGGAGTTGCTGCGTCACGCGGATGTGACGGGCCGGATAGGCATGTTGGGCGGTAAGATCCTGTTCTTCGATACGCCCGGTGTGATTGACAAGGCGGGTCATCTAATCTACTGGGATGGACAAAACCGCGGCCGCGGCACCATGGAGGCAGACACCGACCAGTACAACAAAGCGGAAGAAATCCTGTGGCCCGACGCATGCGCCGCCTTGTATCACCGAAAGCTCTTTGAAGAGACGGGCGGGTTCGACGAGACTTTCTTCGCTTTCGGTGACGATGCCGATCTGGGGATGCGAGCCCGGTTGCTGGGCTGGAAGGCTAGGTACGTGCCTACGGCGGTCGTGTACCATCGACACTCGGCCACAGCCGGGACCTACTCTCCGCTTAAAGTGATGCTGGTGGAACGCAATCGGCTTTTGCTCGCCATTAAGAATTTCCCTCTGGCGCTGTTGTTGCAGAACCCATACTGGTCGCTGCGCAGGTTCGCCTGGCATGCCTATGCGGCCAGGCGGCGGCGAGGTGCGGCAGGCCGGTTTGTCGGAGCCTACGGATGGAACCGAGCGCTCTTCAACCTTGCCTGGTCATACTTCAGCGCGGCCAAGCTCTTGCCTGAAGCCTTGCGGCGCAGGAAGCAGATCCAGCGGACAAAGCGGCTGTCCAATCGGGAAGTCTGGGAACTGCTGCGTCGATTCCAAATTGACGTTCAGGAGTTGACGCTCAGAGACTGACAGCGTGCGACTTGAGTCGTCTCGCCAGGCATATATAACCCAAAGTGAAGTTACGCTCTCGGTCGAGGAAATCAAGTAGGGGCAGAACGAGGGCAGGTGGGACCAGAAACAGCGCGGCTGGTAGAACTAGCACGGGCGGAACGAACTGTAATCCGTTCAGCAGTCGGTGCGAGAGCAGCCGGAAGAACCCCCCAGCAGGTTTAACGTCTATGTCGGTGAAACCCGCTGATTCGAGAAGATACCGGACGCCGTAGCGCGTGAAACGGAAGTAGTCATGCGGCGCCTGGTGCACCTCCCAGTCCTGCGGCACGGCCAGCAGGAGCCGGCCGTTGCGCTGCATGATTCTCGCAATCTCTCTCAGCGCGCGGGCGGGATCGCGCACGTGTTCCAGCGTCACTATGTTCACGCAGGCATCGAAGCATTCATCTGCGAAAGGGAGCGCTACGAGGTCAGCGACCGCGTCGAGCCCGCTGTAGTCCCACTTCGCATCGCCGACGGTGACGTCCACGCCGCAGTAGCGATGATTGCGAAAGAAGCGGGCGTACTTTCCTTCTCCGGCTCCGGCATCGAGAACCCTCGCATGGTGAGGAAGGGTATCGGCAAAGGCCGATACCGCACGTTCGATTGAGGCTTCGAAGTGAAGCACGTAATTACGTGCGCATCGCGGCAGCAGGCGTTGAAGCGAGCCGTATCTCATGATTTCCTGCGTGCCTCCGTTATGGCAGCCGGACACAACGCAATAAGAGGCGATGTACCTTCTGGGCGCCTCCTACTTCGAACCGCACTCGCCCCGAGCTGGAAACGCAATGGGGCCCAATCACCACTGGTGGCATGCATAAGCGGATTCTCTCGTGCTAGTTGAAGCAGAGATTGTCGGCCTCGCGGCCGTCTCTCAGGCCGTCAGCATAAACCAGAGTCCCGATGTTGTCCACTTGTCAGCAACGGTCGCAGCGATTCAGACACTGCATGTCAATCATCCGAATGCCTTTGGAACCTCAAAGACCTCCAAGACCACAAAGATCCTGGGATTACACAGGATTGCGATGGATGGTGCGTCGGAAATAGGCTTTGGCTGCCACTCCTGGCGCGGGCATCGGCGACAAGCGCGCAGAAGAAGCTGTCCTGGAGCCTGGAGCGTACGGTCAGATTCCCAGGCTTCCCTGTCGCACCCATCCCCCATGCCCTTGTCCCCGATGC
>Ga0315280_10004288_pt1 | contig 21188 bp, 19 predicted proteins | sample YL17G06_40_MG_FD_203697 | JGI IMG/M metagenome (GOLD analysis project Ga0315280, IMG submission 203697) | Sediment microbial communities from Yellowstone Lake, YNP, Wyoming, USA - YL17G06_40 | ecosystem: Environmental > Aquatic > Freshwater > Lake > Sediment | place: USA: Wyoming | collected...
AAGCGGTCAAGAAATCGACTGCGGTCATGATCATCCACGAAGATTTCTCTTCTTTCTACACCTCGCACAATCACATGCTGCAACAACCCTGGCGCGTCTAAACGAGCAACTCTTGGCATAGCTCAAGCATACACCAAACACAACAAATAGTAAAATAATAAACAACGTCCCCACGTCTTGCCTGTCCGAAGGGCGACCCTCGAGTGAAACGCTCCTCCGGCCTATGGCCGGAGTCTCGTCGTTGGGTCTCCGAAAAGAATCCATGTCTTGCGTATATCCTGATCCGAAACAGAAGCTTTGGCTCTCATAGTAGCCTCACCTAAGCTTAAAAACTCTCCACCAAATAGGAGTCTTATTAATTCTTTGTTCATGACCGCCTGCTTATCCGGCTCTGTTAATCCCGAAGAGCTCCAAACTGCCACAGCTCCTCCAAGCTTTGCCTTCAAGAGCGCCTCTGCCAGACTTTTGGTGTACACATCCTGGAAAAACCCATTCAAACACGTCATGCTGATAAAGAAGGGCAGACGAAGACTATTGGTAAGGGCTTCGGCATCATCAGAGGTGAGAATACTCCCCCTCCAGATCTCCGTCGAACCATGACCTATAAAGTTCACCAGCAAGGCACCTTGATTGATACCATTCAGAAGCTCTCTCTTAGCCTGAGCGTCACTACTAAATTGTCCCCGAAAGATCTTCCTGATGGTCATATCAGCGGGCAGAAGAGCTCTCAACTCTTCTGATGCGCCCTCAAAATTGAAATCATCCGAGTTATCCACTCTATCTGCTACAAGTAAGGCTTCATTCTTCTTACTCGACTTCTCATAGCCCACGATCTTCGAAACAACTATTGATGCCTCATCCGATGTCTGAACAGGCAACCTGCCTATTGCCATCTCCGGAAGTCCATCATTGTTAAAATCCACAAACCAGTCATCCGAAGCCGTCTCCAAATAGACCGTGTCAATTAGCTTTGTAGGCACAAAGTCAAAGTCTCCCAAACCCAAATAATTACGAGGATCAAAACTGGCATCCCCCACAAGAAGGACAAACCTCGGCGGCTTACGCCAATTGGCCTTTGCCAGAGTGAGAAAATCCTTTATCGCCTTAGGACTCTTATTGCCAAAACTAAACTCATCATAGAGGTCCTCCACATCCACTAACGCCACTTTCAGACCCTGGGATTCTCTTAGACTCTTTAAAGGTTGGAGACTGTCAAAGAAATCCCGATGAGAAATGATGATGAGATCGTAACCCTTCCTCTCCTGATGCCAGAAAGAAGGTCGATCAGAAAAGACCTCAATAGGACTCTTCGCCTTCTCTTCGGTGAACGCTAATAACGTCCTCTCCCCACTCTCAGGAACTCGAAACGTCACAGCATAACCCGATTCTCGATTTTTCGCCCTCCCAAAGACCTCAAACAGATCATCAGGATCCGTGATATCAATCACACGTACCCTCGGATGGCTAAACCCATCAATCGAAAGCTCACTTCCACCTTGAACCGTAAACTTCAAAGAATCCTCATCTGCTGTAAAGGTATGCCAGTAGGTCAGCCGAATGGAATCCAAAAGACTTATATCCATATCTCCCCCCTGGCCAACGAGACTCACCAGATTCTCACCCTCAATAAGCCCTGACTGTGATACCTCCACTTTGAATAACCCCTGAGATTGCCCCTCGAAGGTAACCTCTCCCACCGCTGCCTCATTAAGTAATACCTTCACCCGGTGAGGAACATTCGTCACCCCCTGAAGCACTACCTCAAGCAGAGCATCCTCCATCGTTGCTGGATCATGATGTCTAACCTCCAAAAGCTCATTCACCGGAGACTGATAGATGATCGGCCCAAAGAAGTTCTCCGCATCCCCATTCTTTAATGCCGCAAAATAGACCGTCCGATCCTTCTTTTCTATCGTATAGGGGTAACTCGCAAAGGAATTGCGGATTGCGGAATGCGGATTGCGGAATGGGGGATTAAATATATGATTGTCGATACGCTTGCCGGGCTGTGTTCCTTCAATTAACCAATAAACCCTTGTGTCGGTCGATGGCGTATCCAACCCTACCCCATAAAACTCAATGGCATCCCGAGACCCAAAGCGCCCATCCTTCCCACCGATCACACGAATGGGCTGCTCTTTACCATCCACAAAGAGTTGTAAATACTGAGGGTTAATTCTTGCGGTAAGCCCTGCAGCCAGAAGCTCAGGCTGACTCACCCGATACCAGCCCTCTTCCTTTACTAAGAGCTTCACCGCAGGCCTGCCAGCTAAAGACTGCTGGGTTTGAGGATCGGGAACAGAGTTCCCTTGAGGAGCGGGCCTACGGCCCTTGAGGTTGGAGGCTCTCTTGAATAATAATGATGGCTGATGGCGGATAGCTGATGGCTTCTGCCTCAGTTTATCTTTAAGCTCCTGGACCTTCCAATAGTTCCGATACCTTTCCTGAAGCCTCATCCCGATTTCACTCAATAGCTCAGGCCTGAACTTCTCTGGCAATGGCTCCTTGGAGAACACCGGTGTTACTGGACCGTGCATGGTATGAGTTCCATTAAGGTCAATATCTTTAAGCCAATATCTTAAAGTGGCGAGTGTCGAGGGGCGAGTGTCGAGTGATGAAGTATCCCACCAACTATAATGATGCCCGGCAGTCATGGCTGTGCGAGGTCCAGCAAGCAAAGCTGAGCCTGCCACGGGCTCTGGGGTCAGACGAACACGCTTCCCATTCTCCTCACGGTAAACATGAAAACCAAGATTATTAACCTCATAACCGGTCTTCCATCTCAGTAAGACGCCACCAGGATATTCCGCGGCTGTAAAGGAAGTGAGGGCCACGGCTGTGGGGCTCGAGAGTATTGTCCATTGCGGGGTGACACTGTAAGTCGCAAAAGGGATCCCGTTCGCAGTTACTCGAAATTGGTAGACATCATTATATTGGGCAGCAGTCGTGGCGGTTAAACACCATTCCATTTCGGTATAGTAATTATTGCCAATATTCACCGTTGCCGCAGGGTTAGTGCTTTCCTGCATTTTTCCTGCCGTGAAGCCACTATTTCCGCTGGGTGCGGTCAATTGTGCGGTTGTGGGATCTCCGTTGGCAAAGAAACCGGAGAGTGATAATTGTATGACTGCGTCAACTTGTCTAATCCGCAGAATCACCGAAGCACCGCAAGGATAGTTACCAGAAGGCGTGCCTGTGGTGGCAGTATAAACAGGGGCGGCTGATGATGTCCCGCCCGTTACAAGGTGGTCTGAAACAACAAGTCGGCATCCGGCAACGGCTGCTATATCCTTCCGCTCATTCATGGCTCCATATGTCACTCCTGCTGAGCTCAGCGCCTCTGAACTCAATGCACTGGCTGTCTCATCACTATTTATTGCTGACGCTACTATTACCATATCCCCGCTTGTGATGCCGGGGTCTGACGCCCCTGTCACTGACCAGGTCGTGTCTGAATTGTCGTTGTCGCTTCCATTCGTAGCAGCATAATCCCAGGCCTTTCCCGATCCCCTGGTGTAGCGGAACATATTGGCGACAGCTTTGGTACCTCCGGGTATTGGTACGATCAGATTTCCCCCCGCATCATCGCCGCCAACCGCTTCTTTGACAAATATGGTCGCATAAACATTACCGCTATCTGCACCATCCGAACCTTTACCGCCCGAACCCTGATTGTTGGCCGGCGCTGACCAGCCGGCGGGAGTATCTGGACCCCAATTCGGATACTGGTTGGCAATAGTTAAAACAAGAAGGTCACCAGCCGCGATGCTGGCAGGGTAGGGAACAGATAAACTCGTTGTGCTTGTATTATCGACAGAACCAGTTGTTCCGTAAGCTACAACTTGTCTAATCCGCAGAATCACCGAAGCACCGGCAGGATAGTTACCAGAAGGCGTGCCTGTGGTGGCAGTATAAACAGGGGCGGCTGATGATGTCCCGCTCGTTACAAGGTGGTCTGTAACAACAAGTCGGCAATCGTCTCCATTGGAGGCTGCGCTATCCTGCCGCTCATTCATAGCTCCATAGGTCACTCCTGTTGAGCTCAGCGCCTCTGAACTCAATTCACTGCCTGTCTCATCACTATTGATTGCTGACGCTACTATTACCATATCCCCGCCTGCTATGCCGGGGTCTGACGCCCCTGTCACTGACCAGGTCGTGCCTGTATTGTCGTTGTCGCTTCCATACGTAGCATCATAACTCCAGGCCATTCCCGATCCCTTGGTGTAGCGGAACATTCTGCCGATACATGAGTTAGCACTTAGGTTACATGTTACGTTTAGACTCCCGCTTTCTGTCCCAACCGCTTCTTTGACAAATATGGTCGCATAAACATTACCGCTATCTGCACCAGCCGAACCCATACCGCCCGAACCCTGATTGTTGGCCGGCGCTGAAAAGCCGCTGGGAGCACTTGGACCGATAGGCGGATACTTGTCGGCAACAGTTAAAACAAGAAGGTCACCAGCCACGATGCTGGCAGGGTAGGGAACAGATAAAGTCGTTGTGCCAACTGCGGCATCACCAGCTGTTCCGTAAGCTACAGGAACGGAAAGACCTTCTGCCCTTACCTTATTATATGTCCCATCAGTTGATTTCTTATACTCTAACTGAAATTGTTCTGTGGCAGGGTCAAGATTAAAAGTATTAACAATGACTCGTAATCTGGTATTGAGGCTTTTATCCCTTGCTATGATCGTATCCTGAGCCGCCAGCCAATCTGCGCCATCCGAGGTTTCATCCTGAGTATCGTCTCTGAAACGATAGCCCTCTTGATCAAAGATACATGGCTTGATTGAAACAGCACCAATAACCCAGTAACTCGATGCCATGGTCCATGACATAGTGACTGTTGAGGCTCCAGGCTCAGTGCTCCCAGCACCATATTCATAAGTTGAATACCTAGCATTCCATCGTTGCGTTTGACCTGCACCCACTGTGAAAGCATTATTACCGGCCACCGTATCAAAAACTAATTCGTTAGTGGCAGACGTTACGTCTACGGTCGCTGTAGTGCTGGACGTACCTCTAGCACTGGCAAACGTTCCTAACGGAGTGTTCGGGTCTACTCCGGTGAATGTCATAACGCCGACCACAGCACCCCAGGTGGTGGGAAGCGTTGAAAAGGAAACAACGACATCATAAGTGCCCGTGGCTGGAGCCACCAAACTGTATATCCAGATTGCGCTGGGGGAAAAGCTCGCATTCAAGTTTTGGTACGTACCAACAGTTGATAGGGGAACACCATTATAAGTGACACCCGATACCACTGGAAAACCAACAGGATCACTAAGCCTCCGTGCACTGATGCCGACAAGCATCAGGCGGTTCGAGCCTGAGCCAGTTGTGTGAGATACTGTTATGGTACTGCCCTCTCCCGAACCAGTAGATGTGTTGTCAATTGCGATGGCCGCCTGTGCTTCGTGAACTTGGGATTGAAAAAATAAATTTTGCGGTGTTTCGAAGAGAATCCATGAGAAGATGAAAAGAACAAAAAACAGACTCCCATGCCATTGTCGCTTCATTTTATTCCCTCCCGATACGCTGCATTTTTATCTTTGCTATTTGGTAGTCGATATTAATAACGTATTACGAGATGTCACCTTAGTCCTGTCGTTGGATCCCCAAAAAGAATCCAGGTTTTTCTGATATCCTGATCCGAAACAGAGGCTTCTGAACATATTGCCACTGCTTCCTGGTAATTTAAAGCAAAATATATGCCACTACTTCGATATTTTCATAAGGCCCCGTAATTTTTAAATAAAATGGATAAGAGAGGTCTGTCTTGCTATATATATGTGACAATTTTTGTTAATTATTGGGACAATTTCGTTTGGGGGGGTGAAGAACTAATGGAATAATGGAATATTGGAATGCGTAAAAAGCCCAACCACATGTCATTGCGAGGAGTGTAGGGACGAAGCAATCCCATGAAATCAAGCACTTACAAAATACGAGATTGCTTCGCTCCGCTCGGAAAGACCACTTTGGGGGCTTTTTACGAGACCATCAATATTGGGTAAATTGAATAACAAAAAAAAGAGCACTGATCGCTTAAAGATCGCTAACGTTGGACGATCGGTAAATTAAAAAAGAAAAGTAATGAATTAGGGCAAGTAAAAGGAGGGGACGTGGTTAAATTGTTAAATAACTTTACCCCGTTAGAAAGCCCCGCTGCTTGCCCCGTTAGAAATTTTTTTTTATTAACCAGAAGTTCCCTTTGGTAACCTACTTCTAACGGGGCGAGCAACGGGGATGAAGGTAATTTCCTTATGGGAGCGAACTCGGGGTTTAATGCCCCGCTTGCCCTGTTAGAGACTTTCTCTAACGGGGTTTACCGGGAAGGTTCTCACACATTCTGTTCCAAGAGTTTTTCCTGGACCCATAGATTAATAAGAGTATCAGCGGATACCCCCCGTTCCTGTGCAATGGCTTGAACTTTCTCGGCAAGCCTCTTATCCATTGAGTAGTAGGTTACTTCGGATTCAATATCCACTTCAAATGATGCTTTCTTGGTTTGACCCCAGAACTCTGCCAGGTCATGAGTATCCCAAAACCCCCCAATTTCTTTGTAAGATTTTGCCTTAGATATTGAGCCCTTATATTTTTGCATATCTTCTCCTCTCGGCTGGCGTCATATCTCTTGCTGATAAAATTATGGCGCGCCCGTCTTTTTTGAAGATGAAAAATACAATAAGATATCTCCCACTTTTGGTTTGCCCCATAGATGCATACACATTTTCGCCGGGGCGATGGCCTTTCTCAACAAACCGGAAATGAGGGCGATTTTCTAAAACCTCCCGTACTTCATTTTGACTTACATTATGTTTCCAGGCAAGTTTTTCAATAATCTCATCAAACCAAATTAGTCCTTTAATTTTCAATGAACAATCTCCAACATTTTTATATCATACTATCCTTTTTGAGATAACCTATTTTAGTCTCCTTGTGCTATTTCTCGTCCTCCTTTACATCAATGTGCCCTTGGGATTTGGATAAAAACGAATAACGATTAACTAATGACTTATGACGAGTGGAAGTGCTCGTTATTCGTTATAAGTTCAACGACGCTTTTATCTGGCTTGAATTTAAGTTCGTAACAGGGCACGTTTCTTACAACGTCTTCAAGAAAACCAAGAGTGAAGTCAAGGGCGTCGCGATTGTAGAAGAGAGGAAAACTACAGGCAAAGAGACTGGTAATTGAATTGGTCGGCTCCTGAGAGATTAATTCATTTTTCTGTCCCTTTTGTAAAAAGTAGATTGTTGTTATAGGTGCCCGACTTGGAGAAGCCAGCATTGCCTCACCATGCCAGGGAGTTCCATACATGCATATTTTATTTTCTATTCTACGCAGAATTATTCGATCGTCACTGAGGATTGTGACATCAGGTTCCTTCTCCCATAACTTAGCAATAGTAGTTTTGCCGGCACCGGATTGGCCCAAAAATAAGCGCCCTCGCCCCATAGACTCCACCACACCGCAGGCATGAACCTCAACGCCCCTCCCCGATGAAAGGATATTAATGAAAAGAAGCTCATCCAGCGGGTATTCAAGTGGGTATATAGATTGGTTTGTGTCAAAATATTGGCGATGTATGAGAACCTTACCTTCTGTAAAATCCTTCCGGACATCCATTATTTTGTATGGAACCGCCCCCAGAGCAGAGGAATTAAAGGTCAATAGATTGGATTCATTTTGCCTGTAGAGTTGCCAGGAAGCGCCAGAATCAAAAATTTTCTCGCCGTGAGGGTGGATCTTGGACAAGTCGTCCCAACGGGCGTGAATGGTTATGTCAGGGGTCGCTTTCTGAATGAGGAATTTGTGGGTGGCGCCTTCAATTTTGATTCTCAAAGCAGGATCAGCAGCGACGAGAGCACAGGTGATGTCGGCGATCTTGAGCAGACATTGATCCGTAGCCTGCCTCTTGATAGCTGTTTTCATGAACCAAAAGTAATACATGAGAGTGTAGTACACAGCCCCGACCCAGGACCAGCAGCCCCACTGTTCTTACAGAGTCCCAGTACCGTTTCTTCAGGCTTCAATTGAACCTGCCTGATTTCGGGCTTGACGTAGGGCTTCTTCGGCTTTGCCTTGTCCTTCGATTGCTCGACCATTCGATCTCTCCTTGTAAGTAAGCAGTCATCTGTCATCGTTCTGAGGGCTGACATCTGATCGCTGACGGCTGATCGGTTTGACAGTATTTGCATTCTCCGTGAGGAGGCACGTGGATGCCCAGGGCCCTGGCTCTCAGATGCGCCACGTGGCAGAGGAAATCCACAGGTTCCTCGGCGTCCCCTTTCTCAAGCTCGGCATTGGGGGGGCACATGCCGCATGTCCCTCTTAATTCACAGCGTACACACTTCGTCTGTCTCGAAATCTTTTTTTGCCTCACCTCTTGGAGATAATTCTCCCACCCCTCCCGGAACGGTCCTTTCCGGAGATCAAAAGCATTCCCGCTGGAGAGAGTGCAGAGACGCAGCATTCCGTAAGGATCGATGGCGAAAGAACTGATCCCCGCCCCACAGTGGTAGAGATCATCCATTTGCCCGGGGGGGGTCGGTCCGTTGAACCTTTCGCAAAACTTCCTGAACTCGGCAACCCTTTTTACATCAAGCAGGTCAAGCTCCACAACCTCGGGTGGAGAAAGCCGCACCTCTATCGGTTTTTGAGAGCAGTCGATCCGCGAATTAATCAGTGCATCGAATCTGAAATCGACGCCGAGCCCTTCCTCGGCAAAGCGCTTCATCTCCCAGATTTCGTGCTTGTTCTCCCGGAGAACCATGGTCTTAAGCTTAAGGGGGAGGTTGCGCTCCAGGAGGAGATGAATCCCATGCAGGCATCGCTGATAAGAACCCGGAATCCCCGTGACCTGTTCGTAGGTTTCCTTCGTGCAGCCATAAAGCGTTATTTCAATCGAAAACGGACGCCATTCAGCCAGGTAGTCAGCTACCTTTTCAGTCAAGAAGGTCCCGTTTGTGAACAGTGTGATGAGCAGCCCCTTCTGTTTGGCGTAGGTGTAGATGTCCAGAAAATCCTTTCTGACAAAAATCTCACCACCCGTGTAGAGGATCCAGAGGCAACCCGCCTCGCTGATTTCATCGACGATGCGGCAATGTTCTTCGTACGTCAGTTCGTTGGAGCGGGCTTCCCGGTCACCCACAGGAAGGTTGTTGTAGCAATGAAGGCACCTTAGGGGACAGCGTCTGGTTACTTCGATCGTTCCATTGACCGGGACCCGTTGAGCCACCGACCGGCTGTGAACCCCCGAACTGAAATCGAAATACCCCAGCGTCTCCATAACTGAACCCTAAACACTATGTTCGGCGACCGCTACGCTTGAGGAGCGGCCTTCCGGGCCTCGAGGAGCGGCCTTCGGCCTTGAGGCAAAACCTCAAGACAACCTAGTTGCCCCTCAGGGAATTAATGAGTCCATGCAGCTTCCTATCAAGCACTTCTGCATGTTTTCTGATTGCAGTTGCCTCTTTGTCGCTAAAAAGCCCTCGACGTTTAAATATTTCAGTCAGAGTCACAACTTCAAAGAGTGATCCTTCAGCAACGTAAAGAAATTGAATGAATTCCTTCTTATATTGCCTCCCTTTTCCTTCGGCTTAGCCTGTGAAATAATTTTTCAGGGGGCTTTTCAAATATCGCCTTCCATAAGTAGTTTTTAAATATTTTTCCCTCCGAAAAGCATCACTCCGGTTTAAACAGGCCTCATAGTAAATCAATTCGACTGGCACTCTATTTTTCGTGGACTCAACACGTTCGGAGTTAATAAGGGTCTCAAAATTGAATTGACATGCACCGCAAAATCTCCCCTGGCCCCTCTTTGCCCTCCGGGCCAGAGGCCCTATGGGCTGGCGGCCAAAGAGGGGTAATTTTCCTCCCTTTGGGAAAGGGAGGTGAGGAGGGATTTTATAAAATAATGTCGTCATTATTATGAGACTGTTAATATGTTCATTAATCCTTGCCTTAAGATCATTAGTGCAACCGATATACAATCCATTATCCTCTTGAGATTTTAGTACATATACGTAGACCATACCCTCTATTTCACAGGCCAAGTGTTCTGGCCGATGCTTGAGACTGCGCCCTCCATCTGTCCGATAAGTCTGAAATGTTTATTTTGTGGGAATGATTCCAAAAGAGACAGGATGAAATCAGCCAGGTCAATTGCAAGATGCCAGATTTCCAGTTTTTCAAAAGGAAACTCAAACGTATCATTCATGGTTTTTTTGCCTCAAGCGAAGCGATCCTCAAGGCCGTTAGGCCGGCCCTTAAGCGCAGCGCTCCTTCAGGCCTGCCGTGGCCGCTCATCCATTCGGAGAATGGATGAGGCCGGCAGCCTCCAACGAGGCCAGGAAATCGAACGTGTCTTTGGTTGCCTCGTCTTCCGCGACATCATAGGTTTTAAAGATGGCCTCCACGATCTGGTTAACATTCATCCGGCCATCGATAAGGCTCCAGATCGTTGTGCCCAGTTCATTGAGCGTAAAAATGGAGTCGAGGTCCTTGGTCCTGCCTCGGATGGGAACAACGATCGTTTCACCCGCAATTTCTCGCGTGACGAAGTTATTCTCCTTCACAAAACATCTGGACAAATCATTCATGGCGGCGCGCGATGGACACTTCCAGGTTGTATAAACGTAATGGGCTGAGAAGTAATCGAGTGTTATCCATGGTTTTTTTCTGAAATGATTTCGATTATTTTCCTCAAAATATATAATGCTTTTGCCATCGTGTCAATAGCATACAACGGGGACGTTGTTTACTATTTTACTAATTTTCGCAGGACCTCCTCTTTGATCCCTGGCCTCTCCCGGAGAATTGATTCTCCCCGACGCAAAGCTACACTCACTCCTGCTGCCCCCAGGTTGAGTTCCCGCCCTACTTCAAGCCCCCTGTAACCCAACTCCCTTACCCCAATATAACTGATGATACCACGCGCCTCGGCAAGAGATCGAATCTTGCTCGGCTGGCGAATCAATTTCTCGTCCACGCCCAATATCGACGAGACCCTCCCGATCAGTTCGGACAACGATACCGAAACCCGTCCTCTCTCCGAAAGCCTTCTATTTCTCAGAACGCGATCCGCAAAGACCCGATCTCCCAGGATCCGAGAGTCCACCGCAACGCTCTCCTCCGCATTTCTCTTGCTCCCCTGTTTTTCCCTGTCTCTCCCGCCCGCAAACTCTCCTCGCAGGCCCATCCCCAATCCATCTGAGACAAAATCCCGGTATTTCCTGCGGGCTCTCAATAATGTGCGCCCAAAATGCTCAAGGACTTCATCCACCACTTGACCTTCCAAGGTACGATAACCTATCAAAACCGAATGCCCACTCCAGGGATATTGATCAAGCTCTTCTAACGTTCTCACCAAACCTGACCTTATAGGATTAAGATGGATGTATCGAACCAATTCAAGTAAGTAATTCTCCTTATCACATACAACCGACTTGTAGCGATTCTGGAACAGATGGCCCACTCGCTGGTGAATCAAATTGAACGTCACGGCATAGCCGGTCAGAAGTCGCCGCATCAACACGGCAAGTTCGAAGCGGGTCGGCAACAATAGAAGGTGAAAATGATTGGGAATCAAAGCCCACGCATAGCACCTTGTCTCTGTTTCTCCCAGTAAACCCGACAAGCGGTCAAGAAATCGACTGCGGTCATGATCATCCACGAAGATTTCTCTTCTTTCTACACCTCGCACAATCACATGCTGCAACAACCCTGGCGCGTCTAAACGAGCAACTCTTGGCATAGCTCAAGTATACACCAAACACGACAAGGCAAATAGTAAAATAATAAACAACGTCCCCTTGTCTTCCTCTGTTGAATAGCGCTCAGCTCTGCTGCGGGACATTTTACCATATTCATCTCCTCCCTTTAGGCAAATTGCCCCGTATCAATCCATTCTTTTTTCAAAACAGACCAAAAGTCTTCTGCAAGGCCTTTCAAGACATATTCGTATGGCAACCATCCATAACCACCCTCTCCCCATCCCTTCCCCCATGAATTTCTGATTAAAAGTGCCCCCGTGGTCTCTATTTTCCCGTATTTATTTTTGATCTTCATCTTATCATCATAACCTACAGCCGCAACGGCATGTCCACCCTCTATCTTTTCCTTAGGTGATGGATAGGGGATCTTTCCTGTTTCCTCCGCCTGTTCGATGGAACTATAAACAGTAAATCCAAACATCGCTGGATGGCCTGAGGCAAGATATGTCTTTACTTTATTTAGAAGAGTGTCTCCTGAGGTCCCAGGAGGATCATGTCTGAAGTATTTGACGGTCTGATAGTTCTGGGCAAAGGCATAACAGAAAGCGGGAGGTTCTTGATCAAATTCTTTTTCACCCTCGTTGTATAGCCAATACTCCTCTGGCGGTACGCCAAAGAGCACCATCGCCCCCATTGTAGTCCGCAGAAATGCCCCTGTATCACCCTTCATCTTCATCAGATTACGTGTCACCTTATAGAGAAAAAGCCGTGATGCATCGATGTGCCTACCAAAAGACTTCCTTTCATAATATTCAATAATCCCAACACCTGCATGGGCTGTGCAGGACCCCAGACTACCCTGGTCCTCTACGGGTGAGCACCACTCTCTTACGTTAACAGATGGAGGGAGGCTTTTAGCCTTAAGGACCCTCGCAGACCCAAGGACTTGTTTGACCACCTCAGTCTTCTCTGTGTAATCTCTAAAGTCCGGATAATCAGGGAGCCACCCCATGGCATATTTTCTCTTTCCAGTCACTATCATACCCTCCTATTTGGGGACTTGATTTAGAAGTTGTTAAGATGAAAAGTATTACTGACGAAATTGTTTATAGCAGTACAGAGAACATTCTGATCAGTAGTTTTGGAATATTTGTTGTGAAGGTGACCATGTGGACTGATTGAACAGTTTACTCATCATGATTTACCCTTCTCAACAGTCTCTCGAAGCAGAGATAACTTCTTCTGGACTAAATTTAAAGCCTGATCGGTCAGTCGCAATACCTCCTCTGCAACCGTCCGGGTATACACTCGCGCTGGAATGCTATCTGGAATGCTGTTTGGATAACGAGTAGGGATATAATATCCATCCAGGGGAGCAACCACCTCCCGCAGTCTCTCAAAGTCTGCATCAAACTGAGCGGCCCATCGGCACAGTGCCTCTACTGAATGGCCAATCACGAACTCCTCTCCCTGGGCATAGATAAATGCTTTTATTGCTTTCTCGGTGACCTGTTGGCCTACGAAGCAAGCTAAATGATAACTCCTTCCATCGAAAAGTAATTGGGCCCCTTTTCGATCTTCTTCCGCTTGTTCCAGCCATCGTAACCCTTCGGATATAGAATTACGCTTCATATAGAACTCTCCCTTCTTCTAGTGCCCGTCGCACCAAGGGAGTGTGGATCATCTGCTCCATCTCGCTTGATGTATAGACTAGCAAATCGGTAGCCACACGAGGTTGAAGGCGACGATATAACTCTACCGTACGCTCGATAAAGCCAAGCGGAGTGTCCCAAACGATGAGTAAATCCAGATCGCTTGTCAGACCAGGGTCTTTTAGCACCAGGGAGCCAAAAAGAATAATGCGTCGCACGCCCACCTCTGAAGCGGCGGCTGTCAATCTTTCTACCTCCTGCCAGAGAGCCTTCCGATGGACCTCACGCCTGAGTTGCAACAACTGCCGGATGGTCAGGGCATCTTTCTTTTCCATAATACCTTTTTACCTATTTATCTATCTCTTTGACACTGAGGAATGCAAAAACCATTAAAAACATTATACGCCCGAATGGAAAAAGAAACAATATACCCATCCATCTTGTCTGTCTGGTTTCTCTGGTCTATTTGATTTACCCCGTTAGAAAGCCCCGCTGCTTGCAGCGGGGATGAAGATATAATTCCTTTTAGAGCGAACACGGGGTTTAATGCCCCGTGTGAGCCTCCCCGTTGGAAAGTCGAAGACTTTCTAACGGGGTTTACTTATATTCTTGGTTCATTCTGTCTTTTGGCAGATAAGGTTGACTTGGGTAACGGATTAACCCCCAAATGGGATTTCCTCAAGCCGAGTCTGGAAGCGCCATAGAGAAATATTGTGGGAGTTGCAGATTTGGGAGAGGCGATCCAACTTCTCTTCTGGGATGTCATCTCGTGAGACAATAACTTCGGAAATGGAATGAGTCTCCAGAATAGCCTCTAAAGAATCAAGCGTTCCCAGAACAGGATAGCCATTGACCTGTTTACCCTGGTTTCGCTGATCCTCATCAACAAACCCAACAGGACTTAGATCCAATCGTGGGTTATTTATAAACTCATTAAGCGCGTGAACGCTGCCCTTCCCCACTCCATAAATCAAGACTTTTCTTCCACGATGATTCGTGGAGAGGTAAAAATGTTCAAGGATCCGGAAAGAACTCCTTTCACCGACAATAAAAAAGAAGAGAAGATTAAAATCAATGATGAGCGCGGCTAGACTGAGAACACCATAGGCAGGGATTATCCAGAGAAGAGCTCCTGATAGGATACAACTGAAGGCAACAGCTTTCAGTATTCGGATGATATCACTTACACTCGTGTAACGCCAGGCCCCCTTGTAGAGGCCGCCAAAATAAAAGGTCCCCAATTTAATAGATAAAACAAAAGGAATCGTTGCGAGATAGTATTCTTTGATGGAAGGCCTGAACTCTCCTTCAAATCTGAGAAGAAAGGCTATATAGTAGGAGAAAGCAATGAAGGCCATATCTATAAAAACCCTCAGGATTTTTATATTGAGCCCGGGTGCATCGAAAAGGGGAAGGATAGCTCCGTTTCTCAAGAACTGAATCTCAGTATATCCCAGCTTCCTTACACCAATATAGGAAGCAATGCCGATGGCGGTAAGAAAAAGAGCATAATTAATATCTTTAAAATAGACGGATGAAAAAGCCAGAACACTAAGGATTAGGGAGATGGCATAAAGGAAAATAACTGCTTTTCTCTGGGTGAATCCCATTTGGATAAGCCTATGGTGAATATGGCCTTTATCTGCTTTAAATATACTCCAGCCATCGATAAAGAAGAATTTGATCACATTCCTATCATGGTCAATATCTACAATATGGAGGGATTTGAGAAGGCGACGGAACATAGAAAGAATAGTGTCCATGATCGGAAGGCCTAAAGCAAGGATTGGGATCAGGATGGCGATGGTTGTGGTACCCTTAAAACTCCCCTGGAGAGAGAGGACAGAAAGAATAAATCCAAGAAAGTAGGCTCCTGAGTCACCCAGGAAGATGGAGGCTGGATGGAAATTGTATTTGAGAAATCCGAGGATACTTCCAGCTAAAATGATAGAGATGAGGGAGATTCCGATATTTTGATTGAGGAGGGAGATACCAAAGATGGCAAGGGAGACGATGAAGGAGGTCCCTGCAGCCAGCCCATCCAATCCATCGAGAAGATTGACGGCGTTAGTGATTGCAACTATCCATAAAACTGTTATAGGGATCGACCAGATTCCGAGTTGTATCGTGCCAAAGGGTAATGAAATCACCTCAATTTTATAGCATTTGAGAGCCACGATGGTCCCGGCGATGATTTGAAAGAAGAATTTAATACTGGGAGGAATCTTTCGGAAATCATCAAACGTCCCCAATCCGAGAACGACGGCAGAGGCTAAAAATAACCACCAGAAGTTGATCTTTTTAAGAAAATCAATAGGGAAGTAAAAAAACTCAAATTGGGATGAGATGAGTAGAATCACATTAAAGGTGATAAAGATCGAGAACCCCCCAAGTCTGGGAATAGGTTGCTCATGGATCTTCCTTTCATCTGGAAGATCAAAAGCTCCAAGCCTTTTAGAAACAGATCTCACCTGAGGTGTTAATAAGAGGGAGAAGATTAAAGCTAAGAGTGAAAGGATTAAATACTTAAGCATGGGGTGTGTTTGTTGGGTCCCAGTGAAATAGGCTTCGCATTTCACGGGATAAATTTGTTGGGTTTGTTCAGGTTAGTCTTAGCGTCATGGGGTCGTTGAGTTTGAAGATCGGATTGTTTCGTCTGCCTAGTTTAGCTAACTTACGAAAACAAAAAACACCTACTCTTTTAAATACTCTTTTTCTTTCAGATAAGCCTTGATTTTAAGAAATAGATCATCAGCTTCTATTGCCAAGTCTCTGAAATCTTCTTCACTGAATACACAGGAGGGGTTATAGTCCGCTTCTTCTCTGAATTTCATCAATTTTGAAAAAACATGAGAATCTTGCGAAATGAAAAGCCCTTGTTTTACAAAATGGAGTCCAAAAAGCCTCAGGGCTCCTTCGTGGCTTTTGGGTTCTAACCCTTTTGTAAGGAGGAGTGCTCTGATACTATAAAGCAGAAAATAGTAGAGCTTCGATACTGCGTCTTTTATGAAATCATTGCTGAAGAGAAGTTCCGCTGCCTTTCTGGCTTCAGTCGCCCTATCGATCTCCTCCCGAATGTTCTCCCTTTTGTTCTCCTCCATCATAGAGGGATGCCCTCCCTTTCAATATCAAGGGCAATTCTTCGTTCGCGTTTCCTAAGTCGTTCAAACTCGTTCTCAGAAAAGACGATTACTGATAAAGGAATAATAAACTTCATCTCTATTTCAGCCACGGTATCGAGGATCTGATATTTGAGCTCTCTTGAAAGCTCACGGACGATAATTGCTATATCGGTATCGGATTCAGTGTCGAAGTCTCCCCTCGCCCTTGATCCAAAGACTACTATCTTCACCAGGCGATCCCCGAGCTGGCTTTCCATACTGTGTCTTAGTTCTCTCAACACCTTATCCGTTTCTATTCCCAAAATATCAAACCTCCAAAGTCATCATACCAGTTTTATTTCTCTAAAGCAATTTGTCTTAACCTCAGCCCCAACCTTTCTTTTTCATGATGTGATAGGTGGAGATATACCATTCAATGGTTTTTCAAGCTATCTTCAAATGCTTATGAAAACTCTTCCCACTAGCTCTCTCTACCTGTTCTTCTATCCACGGGTATGTCTTCCTCAGACCTTCTTCAAGTGATATAGAGGGGGCCCACCTTAGATTTTCTTTTATCAACTGATTATCAGAATTTCTGCCTCTAACACCTAACGGACCAGGTACATGTTTGAGTTTTAGTTTCTTGCCAGCAATCTCCATAATCATCATGGCTAATTCTTTTATAGTTACCATTTCTTCTGATCCTATATTTACAGGCCCAGTAAAATTAGACCTCATTAACCGTAATGTTCCTTCGAGACAGTCATCAATATAAAGGAATGATCTCGTTTGAAAACCATCACCCCATATTTCTATTTCTCCTCCATCTGGGGCGATAGCAATTTTGCGGCAAAGAGCGGCAGGAGCTTTTTCTCGTCCACCCTGCCATGTGCCCTCTGGACCAAAAATATTGTGATATCGCGCAATCCTGACCTCCATCCCATAATTTCTGTGAAAGGCCAAATATAACCGCTCACTAAATAACTTTTCCCACCCATATTCACTATCCGGCGCAGCGGGATAGGCGGAGTCCTCCGAACATTTTGGATTGTTTGGGTCCCTCTGATTGTATTCAGGGTATATACACGCCGATGAAGAATAAAAGATTTGTTTAACATTCCTTTTGCGACAGGCCTCTAATATATTCAGATTTATCAGTCCGGAGTTATGCATGATGTCTGCATCATTGTCTCCCGTAAAAACAAAACCTGCACCTCCCATATCCGCAGCAAGTTGACAAACTTCATCAAAAGGAATATCCGTAATGCTCTTGCAAACCACCTGGTCCCTTAAATCTCCGATAACAAAATCATCTGCTGCGGTTTTACCGAATTCAGGATACTTTAGATCGACACCGCGAACCCAGAATCCTTCTTTTTTCAATCTTTTCACTAAATGGCTTCCAATGAAACCCCCTGCTCCACAAACAAGAGCCTTTTTCATTGTTAAACTCCTTGATACGAAAAGATTTGTTTATGATTGTGTAATAAATTTCCTAATGTAATATCCCACTCATCCCAAAAAGGTGCCTGTCCCCTTTTTCTTTTTCAGGAATGGTGGGTATGATTATTCAATAACTCCCGCAGAGTGATATCCCATCTATCCATTACAACCTTCTTTGAAAAATAGGCATGGTACGCATGAATTGCATTTTTTTGCCATGTTTTCATTACATCTGGATTTCTTGCTATCCCGACCAATTTCTCAACAACTTGTTGCATATTGCTTTGTGTGAGAACAAGACCTACGTTAAACTCCTTAATCCAGTATGCGATCGAGGAATTCTCAGGCCCTGCATAAATGACTGGTTTCCCAACTGCTAAAGAACCAAAGAATTTAGAGGGCACCACGATACCCGCCCATTCGGGTTGTAAACTTATAAGATGAATATCTGCCGCATTGAGCCTTTTTTCTAACTTTGACTCTTCTGCAAAAGGGGCAAGACGGATATTGTAATCGTCAGAGGAAATAGCCTCTTTGAGTTCTTCAAGTCTGTTGCCCCGGCATGCAAAACAAAAAGTAATTTGGGGGTCTATCTTATATACATTTCTCGCAAGCTTGAGAAATAGATCAAAATCATGTGCCTTTCCTATATTCCCTGAGTAGAGTAAAGCCAATCGTGTATAACCAAACAGATCATATCGTGTAACAGGATCGGGCTCATGCAGTTTATTCGGCTCAACCAGGGCCCATGGAGTTAGAGTTGCGCGAAGGGCTTTGTTCTGGTAAACATCGAATCTTTTTCGCATACATGGTCCTATATCAACTAATAAATCCACAGAACGGTAGACTTTTCCCATAAGGGAGGTCAATCCTTGAGCAACCCACCTGAAAAGTCCATTTGACTCATCAGCAATGATCGCTTCAGGATAAAGGTCATAGCACCAATAGGCTAAAATGCATTGGCGATTCAAGAGCCGAAGAATGGGGAAGAGAAATTGTGAAAATTGCGGGTCACTTCCAACAACAATCACATCCGTGCTCGGTAACCGACAAAGCTTTAAAATCGTGCCAACCATCATCCAAAAGGAATTTGCAAGACGCCAATATCTATTTGCTTGGTTCCAATTTGGCTTTATTATTCGAATAATATGTACTCCTCTCCAGTCCTCCTCTTTGATTGTAATTTTTCTTCTGGGATAACGGCAGTATCTATTACTCGTTAGAACTGTGACCTTCCAGTCACGGTTCACCAATTCCTCAGCGAAATCTGAAAAATGCCTGGCACTGATGACATCATCCGGATAGAAGAAGTGATAGATGATTGTTGCTGAAAGGGCTGAAGGATTACTCATTCTATTACTTGCAAGTATGCCGATGAGGGGAAATGACCTTCTGAAATCTGCAAACCATAAATGTTTTGTGATGGTTTATAGTTAGGCAAATACTTTTGAAGTTTCAATGGATTTCCGTAATGTAACATGCTAAGGGCCGCTCGGAGTATCTATTTTCGGTTAGCGATTAAAAAAGCATGGAGTAAAACGCTCTCATTGGGAAAGAACAGTCCCGTGTTCAGTATATCCCGTGGATAGTCAAAAGGAAAATGGACATCATGGAAGTGGACACAGTTTCCTGTATGTAGAATTGGCAAAACCTCTAAGATGAGGTAATTCACCTCGCTCCCGGGTTTTACCGCATGGGTAGAATCAACAAATAAAAATCCTGTTTGACCCAAGTCAGTGAACACTTGGAGGTCAACCCGTTCAGCCTTTTCTGGAATCAATCTAATTTCATTCAAATTATGGGCCTGCTTCAAAAACTCGTTAGGATATGGATCTATGCAGACTATTTGTGGAGTATAACCTGCTTCTTTAGCAGCCAATAAGATCACCGCTGTAGAAAGACCCGCGCCAACCTGAACAATTTTTTGAGGACGCTTGCTGAATATAAAACAGTAAAGGAAATCGGCTTCGACAATGCCAAAACCTGCCTCTCCATTTCTGTTGCAACAAGAATCATAAATGTTCTCTCTCTTCTGCCTCTCAATGAGTTTTTCACTACAACATTCCTCTATAAAAGCAAATTGACTTGCTATATCTATGCCGTTGACTTCAACCATGCTTTTCGGTTTACGCCAATGCTCACTATTTCTGAGTTCTCGCAGATCAGGAATTTCAGGGTAAAAATGAAGCGGGAGGATATTTACACCAAAGCGTTGCCCTATTTCCAGTACCCTTCTCAACCCTCTTTTAATGAACTTTTTCGCTCTGGGACTTTGCATAGCTTAACGGGTTATCTAAGTTGCTGGCGTAGTTCATATAGTTTTGCCCTGACCTGAGCGATATAACTTGCCCGAATCTGGCTTGCGATCAGGCCAGGCTTTCCTTCCAGGAATCCTAAGCGTAACAAATAATGATACAGAAACCAAAGCTGAGGCTCAAATGGGATACGAATGGCCAGTGCTTTCAGAAAGCGTCTCCGTTCTTGTTCGTCACCAAATAGACGCGGTTTTATCGTATCCTTGCCCCATCGACCTGTCTTGATGAAATTGTTTCTGACCCTGGCTTCCCACGATGAGTATCGATTATGTCGATCAATATAGGTGGTCAACCCTTTAAAGTCTTCATGGATGAGAGGTGTTTTGAGTTTACCAATAGAACCGTTAACGATCATACGATGATGTATCTCCATATCGAATGAATCGGATGCTTCATTCAATATCTCTTCGAACTTCGCTAAACCCAGTCGGAATAAAAGGACTGCAGAGTGAGAGAAGCCGCCAAATCTAAAGCGGCGCCCCAAGAAATGAAACCCTTTGGTGATCATATATGCAACATGGGCATTGGAATTGCTAATGTTTTGATGAATCTCATTCCAAAGATCTTCAGGGACAACCTCATCAGCATCGACCAATAAAACCCATGGTGTTTCGATCTTTAAATTATCCAGAGCCCATTGAAGCTTTTTAGGATAACCGCCACAATATTCAAACTGGACCACTTCAGCACCACCTTCTATAGAAATTTGCACTGTTGAATCTACACTGTGTGAGTCAATAACGATAACTCTCCGTGCTGGACTTAATGCGGCTAAACAACGGCCTATATTCGCCTCCTCATTTTTAGTTGCAACCAATACTGTTACCGGAAGTTTATTGGTCATGGAAGTGTGTTAACGCCCCGTTCCCTCAATTGTTGAATTGAGAACCCCAAGGAGTTGCATCACAGAAGAATCTCCCCATGTTTTTTCAGCTAGTGCGAGTGCTTGTACG
>Ga0315280_10004289_pt1 | contig 21188 bp, 15 predicted proteins | sample YL17G06_40_MG_FD_203697 | JGI IMG/M metagenome (GOLD analysis project Ga0315280, IMG submission 203697) | Sediment microbial communities from Yellowstone Lake, YNP, Wyoming, USA - YL17G06_40 | ecosystem: Environmental > Aquatic > Freshwater > Lake > Sediment | place: USA: Wyoming | collected...
TAAGGTCTATGAACTCCTGAAGGGATACCGAAATGTGCCCCCCGCCAACCTTAGACTGCTCGAAGAGATTATGGTCCGCTTCAGTCAAATGCTCGTTGATTTTCCACAGCTCAAAGAAGTTGACATCAACCCCCTTTTCATAAATGAAAAAGAGGCCTTTGCCTTCGATGCGCGCATCGTGATAGACCACAAACGGGTATTCACAAAGTTTGAGCCTCATCAGCACCTCGTAATAACGCCATACCCAACGAAATATGAAACCATGTGGAGGCTCCGAGACGGAAGGATGGTGATACTAAGGCCGATAAAACCCGAAGATGAACCATTGTGGCTGGAAATGTTCCAGAACTTCTCAGAGGAGTCGGTACGTTACAGGTTCTTCCAAGTACTCAAGGACACACCGCACGAAACCAGAGTCCGCTACTGCAACATAGACTACGACCGAGAAATAGCCATAGTTGCCGAACTTACCGAGGAAGGACGAAAAAGAATCCTCGGCGTATCCAGAGTGAGCATAGAACCTGACGGAAAAACCGGCGAAATTGCATTCATCGTTGCAGATCCATGGCAAGGTTTAGGACTGGGCACCAAACTAGTGGATTACGCGCTTGAAATCAGTGCAGACATGAAACTCGAAAAAATCTACGCAATAATGCTAGCTGATAACTATAGGGCAATGGGTCTTATGAAGAAGATGGGCTTCGCGATCAAATACATGGACGACGGAACAGTGAAAGGAACCCTTAGCCTCAGAGAAGAAGAAGCTAAATGCACAGAACCAAAAATAGGCCAAGAAACACAGTCTCAGAACCAAATAAGTGCGCAATTGGAACCAAAGGAACAAAAAGAAACAGAAGCCATGCCCAGTTAGGACTGCCACCATTATTCTTCTTCTGCTTAGGGCTCAGCAAACAATGTTCTCGAGGAATGCGAACTGACTCTCGAGCTATTTTTTCACCACATTCTATAAGAAGTGTCCAGTCTGCCTGTTTTGATTTGTGTTCAAGCCATGGACTATTTTCTGACGGTTTGAGGAAAACTCTAAATAACCCAAGCTTAAAGCACATGTAACTCAAAACCAAGGGAAGGAAGGCCTGGTTGAATGTCTGAGTGGAAAACAATCAGCATCAGACAGGAGCTTATAAAACAAATCGAAAAAATCATCAAAACAGGCCGTTATCGAAGCATCTCGGAATTTGTATCAGAAGCAATTCGTCTGCGACTAGAAGAAGTGACGCGGACAGAAGGATTTTCCACGGGGAGAACTCAAGAAACGCCTTCCACACCCGACCAGTTGTTGTACACGCCCAAACACACCTGGGCTCAAACGACGGCAGAGGGAAACGTACGCATCGGCATTTCTGACTATGCACAAAAGCGATTGAGAGGGCTGGCTCAAGTCCGGACAGAACCTATCGGAAAAGAACTTGGCAAAATGGAACCGTTCGGAGTTGCTGAAACATGGATGCTGCTGTTCGACCTCTACTCACCGATCAGCGGCCAAATAATCAAAATCAACGAAAAACTAAGAGAAAAACCCGCAATGGTCAACGACGACCCATATGGACAAGGGTGGATCGTGGAAATCAAACCCAACAACTCCTTGATCTTGAAACAGGAGCTTGGCAGTCTGATGGGCGCGCGTGAATACAACAAATGGGTTGACAAACTGGAGGAAAGGTCACATGAATAAACTCGATTGCAAGTTGGCGTGTCAGGTCCACAAGCTTGACATGTGTCACGCGTATGCCAAGCGTGGCTTAGGTGCTCTAATAAGTTCGCCTTGGAAACATTATTTGATGAGTGAAGCGAGGTTCGAAAATGACGACTGAGACTGTTACAACCGTGAAAAGAAAGATGCCGCCATGCCGTTTCGCATGCCCGGCACACGTCAACGTTCAAGCATACGTGTCCCTAATTCAAAGAGGAAAGTACAAGGAAGCAGTCGACATAATTCGAAACGACATGCCCTTCCCAGCAATCTGCGGAAGAGTGTGCTTCAGCCCATGCGAAGATGCATGCGCAAGAACCGATGTAGACCAGGCGGTGGCCATACGCGCGCTGAAAAAGTTTGTCGCCGATATCGAACGCCAACAGCGAAAGGTCAAACCCAAACCAATACCCAAGAGGCACACAGAAAAAGTTGCAATAATCGGAGCAGGCCCGGCAGGACTAACCGCAGCCTACGAACTCGCAAAACTCGGTTACCCAGTGACAGTTTACGAACGCATGTCCGAGCCTGGAGGAATGATGCGTTACTGTATACCTGATTTCCGCCTTGAGAAGTTCGTTGTCGAAAACGAGACGAATTACATCAAAGACCTGGGCGTGGAAATCAAGACAGGCGTCGAATTCGGAAAAGACATCACAATCGCAAGCCTGCAAGAAGAAGGCTGTAAGGCTGTTTTTCTGGCTATCGGCACCCAACAAGGCATGAAACTTAACGTCCCGGGTGAAGACCTCAAAGGCGTAGTGAATGCCGTCGACTTCTTGAGGGACATAGCCCTTGGAAAACACGTGGAAGTCGGACAGAAAGTGGCCGTCGTAGGCGGTGGCAACAGCGCGATAGACGCTGCCAGAACAGCCAAGAGACTTGGTGCAAAAGAGGTCACACTTCTGTATAGGCGTTCCCGAGAAGAGATGCCCGCTCTGCCCAGCGAAGTGGAAGAAGCCGAAAAGGATGGTGTCAAAATAGAGATTCTGGTCGCGCCCAAACAGATCATCGGGCAAAACGGCCAAGCTGTGGCCATAGAATGTTTGCGAATGAAGTTGGGCGAACCTGATGAAAGCGGCAGGAGGCGTCCAGTGCCGATATCCGGTTCTGAACACAAGTACGAAGTGGACATGGTCATCCCCGCCCTCGGGCAATTGGCAGAAGCCTCATGTATCCCTAAGAATTTGCAGGATGAGAAGGCAAGGATTCCGACTGTAAGCACGGATCCGTTAACGCTGGAAACCAAGCTTCCAGGAGTCTTCGCGGGTGGCGACATAGCCACCGGACCAGCAAGCATAATCGAAGCTGTTGGACAAGGAAAACGAGCCGCCGCGTCAATTCACTTGTACCTAAGCGGACAAGACTTCCACAAGGGAAGAGAAGAAAACATCGAAGAAACAACATGGGCCAAGAACCCGAAGCAAATAAGGAAGAAGGAACGCAGGTACAACCCTCTTCCAGAAAAATCCCACGCCACTTTTGAAGAAGTGCAAGACTACGTGGAAAACTTGGAGAGAGAAGCAAAGTTTGAAGCTTACCGTTGCCTAGGCTGCGGACCCTGCGCAGAATGTCTCGGAACTACAGACATGTGTGAAGGCGACAAGGCAGCTGTGGACGAAGCTCTATGCATAGGCTGCAACGTGTGCGCCGTCGTCTGTCCCTTCGGGGCAGCTGAAAAAGACGAGAACAACGTCGCAATAATAAACGAAGACCTGTGCAAGGGCTGCGGAATCTGTGCAGCAAGATGCCCAGTAAGGGCGATTACGATGAAGAAGGTAACCAACGAGCGCATAGTAAACTTTGCTATGGCAACCTCCAAGGAGTAGATGAAAATGACGGAAAAAGATCCCAAAATCGTTTGTCTGATGTGCAACTTCGCATTCTGCAAGAGTGAAAACCCCGTACCAACCAACATTAACGTGGCACGCGTAAACTGCATCGGAGAAATAGACCCGACAGTAGTTCTCGAAGTTTTCGAGAAAGGCGCGGATGCCGTGATGCTGGCAGGCTGCAAACCTCCAGACTGCCACTTCGTTGAAGGCAACCTTCAAGCAGAACGTGCAGTGAAGATGCTGAAGAAACTCATGGCATTGACAGGCCTGGAACCTGAACGCCTGAAGCTCATCTGGTACTCACCCCTAGAGGAAACGAGTTTCACACGCTCAGCGAAAGAGTTCTCCAAGGAAATAGACAAACTAGGCCCCTCCCCGTTGAAAAACGCAGGATGCGAATCCATGCCCATGGTGAACCTCCTCGCCGCGAAGAACGCTGCAGGCGAGTTCCGCCTCAGAGTCTTGCTCGGAAGAGAGAAAGAACTTATCGAAGGCGTGAACGTTTACGGCGACAAACTCACACCCGAAGAATTCGAAACACTGATGGATGACGTTATTGAAGACGAATTCACCCGATACAAGATTCACCTTCTCACAAAAACCAAGCCACTTTCGGTCAAAGCCCTAGCAGAAGCAACCGAAATGAAGCCAGCAGCGGTTCTCAAACAAATCGTGAACATGCGCAGAAAAAACATGATAGCCCTCGACAGCATCGAGGGAACAACACCTTTCTACAAAGCGTTGGAGATAGAGTAAAATGAAAAACCAAAAAGTCGGAGCAGTAATGGTAGTCGGCGGAGGAGTCGCCGGCATACAAGCATCCCTAGACCTAGCCGACTCCGGATTCAAAGTGTACCTGGTCGACAAGGGACCAAGCATAGGCGGAGTCATGGCTCAGCTCGACAAGACATTCCCAACGAACGACTGTTCAATGTGCATCCTCTCACCCAAACTTGTCGCAACCGGAAGACACCCGAACATCACGATTCTAACAAATGCAGACATTATGGGACTCTGCGGCGAAGCTGGAAACTTCGAAGTGAAAATTCGAAGAAACAGCAGATACATAATCGAAGACAAGTGCAACGGCTGCGGCATCTGCGCCCAGAAATGCCCAATCGAAGCAGTAGACAGTTTCAACGAAGGCCTAGCGAACAGAAGTGCAGTCTACGTAGAATATCCACAGGCAGTCCCACTGAAGTTCAAGATAGACCGCGAGAAATGCATCGGATGCGGAACCTGCTACGAAATCTGCAAAGCCAGAGCAATCGCATACGACCAGAAAGAGAGCGAAACAACCCTGAAAGTCGGCTCAATAATCCTCGCCCCGGGATTCGAACCCTTCGACGCAAAGCTGAAAAGCGAATACGGTTACGGACGCTTCCAAAACGTCGTCACAAGCATAGAGTTCGAACGCATTCTGAGCGCTTCTGGCCCCTACGGCGGACTTGTCCTAAGACCTTCAGACGGTGAAATACCCAAAAGAGTAGCCTTCATCCAATGCGTCGGCTCAAGAGATTACCAACTCGGAAACAACTACTGCTCTGCAGCCTGTTGCATGTACGGCATGAAGGAAGCCGTCATCGCGAAGGAGCACACACCCATCCAGATGGATGCGTCAATCTTCTACATGGACATGCGTTCCTACGGAAAAGAGTTCGACGCCTATCGTAACCGCGCCGAAGAAGAGTACGGCATAAGATTCACGAGATCACGCGTTGCAGGCGTCACCGAAGATCCGTTGACGGGCAACCTGTTCGTTCATTACGTGCAAGACGAAACCCCCACGACAGGAGAGTTCGACATGGTCGTTCTAGCGATAGGAATGCAACCGCCGAAAGATGTTGAAGAACTGGCCAAGAACTTGGGAATCAAGCTTAACAAGTACAAATTCTGCGAAACACAGACTTTCAGTCCGATGGACACTTCAAAACCGGGCATCTTCGTCTGTGGCGCCTTCTCAGCGCCGAAAGACATACCTGAAAGCGTAGCCCAAGCAAGCGGCGCAGCGGCAAGGGCCATGGACATGATAGCAGACGCAAGAGGAACTCAAGTTGTCGCAAGAGAGTACCCACCTGAAAGAGATGTGAGCAAAGAAGAGCCTCGCATCGGAGTCTTCGTCTGCCACTGCGGAATCAACATCGGCGGAGTCGTAAACGTGCCACAAGTCGTGGAATATGCAAAGACTCTGCCCAGTGTGGTCTACGCAGAGGCAAACATCTACACATGTTCACAGGACACACAGAAGCTCATCCGTGAAAAAATCGAACAGAACAAACTGAACCGCGTCATCGTGGCCTCATGCACCCCGAGGACACACGAACCGCTTTTCAAAGAAACAGTCCAAGAAGCCGGACTGAACCCGTACCTGTTCGAAATGACAAACATCCGAGACCAGTGCAGCTGGGTACACATGCACGAGCCAAAGGAAGCCACGGAAAAAGCCAAAGATCTAGTCAGATCAATAGCCGCCAAAGCCGCACTGCTGAAACCCTTGAAGAAACCGATAATAAACGTCACACAGGTCGGTCTCGTCATAGGAGGAGGCGTCTCCGGTATGACCTCAGCCTTGGAACTGGCAAAACAAGGGTTTGAAGTGCACCTGGTTGAAAAAGAGAAAGAACTGGGCGGTCATCTTCGCACCATGTACTATCTGCTCGGAGAAAAAGAAGACCCGAAAGAAAAACTGGACGCCCTCGTCAACGAGGTCATGAAGAATGGTAAAATACATGTTTACACTGGAGCAGAAGTCGCCGATGTCTATGGCTTCGTGGGCAATTACAAGTCAAAAATCCGCCAGCAGAAATGCGCTGAAAAAGAGGTTGAGCACGGCATAGTTATAGTCGCTACAGGCGCGGTAGAGTACAGACCCACAGAATACTTCTACGACAAAGACCCGAGAGTCGTAACACAGCATGAGCTGGAAGAAGACCTTGCCAAAGGAGAATTCAACGCCAAAAATGTTGTCATGGTCCAATGCATCGGCGCGAGAACAAAAGAAAGACCCAACTGCTCAAGAATATGCTGCGGACAAGCCATCAAGAACGCTTTAAAAATCAAACAGGTAAGCCCACAGACCGAAGTCTACGTGTTGTTCAAGGACATCAGATCCTACGGGTTCAAGGAAGACTACTATCGCGACGCCGCCATGAAAGGAGTCACCTTCATAAACTATGAGGATGAACGCAAACCAGAACTCACCAAGGAAGGAGACAAACTCAAAATGGCTTTCTGGGAACCCGTTCTGAAACAGCAACTGGAAATCGAACCCGACCTCGTAGTTCTAAGTGCGGCCACGATTCCGAACCCTGAAAACAAGCACATAGCCGAAATGTTGAAGGTACCGTTGACCAAGGACGGCTCGTTCCTGGAAGCACACATGAAACTGCGTCCAGTGGACTTCGCAACCGATGGCGTCTTCCTATGCGGAATGGCTCACTCGCCAAAGTATATCGAAGAAAGCATCGCTCAAGCATGTGCAGCCGCCTCACGGGCAGCAACGATACTTTCTAAGAACACGCTTGAGATGGAAGGAATCATCGCAAACGTTGACGAAGATTTATGTAGTGCCTGCAGAATCTGTGAGTATCTATGCCCATATGGTGCAGTCGAAATGAAGGACAAGGATGGAAAGCCAATCGCACATGTGATTGAAGCCTTGTGCAAGGGCTGCGGCGCGTGCGGCACTGCCTGTCCAACCAAAGCCATCACGATGGGGCACTTCACCACGCAGGAAATACTCGCTCAAGTCAAAGCAGCCTTGGTGGAGGCGGAATGATGAGCAACAACGACGAGTTTGAACCTAAAATAATCGGTTTTCTATGCAACTGGTGCAGTTACGCAGGCGCAGACCTGGCCGGCGTCAGCAGAATTCAGTACCCTCCAAACATCAGAATCATACGCGTGATGTGCAGCGGCAGAATAGACCCCGCGTTCGTGCTAGAAGCATTCAAAGACGGCGCAGACGGCGTGCTCGTTGCAGGCTGCCACTTGCCGTCAGACTGTCACTACATCAGCGGTAACTTCAAGGCAATGAGAAGGATAAACCTGTTGAAGAGAGTCCTGAAAGACTTCGGAATAGAACCAGAACGTTTACGGCTAGAATGGGTCTCAGCAAGTGAAGGAGACAAATGGGCTGCTGTAGTCAGAAGCATGGTGGAAGACTTGAAGAAGCTTGGTCCAAGTCAGGTGAAAGCCATGGAGTTTGCGGCCCCATGACAGAAACAGCTGAAAAGCGGATCAAGGCTTCAGAAATCGACCCCAAATTCAAATACGAAATCTCAAAGATGCACGGAGGAGAAAAAATGATGCGCTGCTTCCAGTGTGGAACATGCACCTCAGACTGCCCCGTTGCAAGGTTCAGCGACACCTACAGGCCCCGACAGATAATCCGAATGGTACAGCTCGGCCTCAGAGAAAGGGTGCTCAACAGCGACACACTGTGGCTTTGCGCAGCATGTTTCACGTGCACAGACCGTTGCCCACAAGACGTAGAAGTTGCCAGCGTAATACGGGTCCTCAGAAACTTGGCAGCTGAGAAGGGCATCGTACCTCAAGTGTTCAAAGAGGAAGCATCAAGCATACTCGAGTCAGGCTACGCCTATAGAATTCCAGAGTTAAGATTAAAGAAAAGAGAAACCCTAGGCCTGCCACCGCTACCGAAAGGCAACCCCCCAAGCATTGGCAAGACACTGCATAAAATAGGGTTCCTCAAATGCGTTGAAAAGAAGGGCAGCTAAATGGCAGAACACAAGTACCTCATGTTCTTGGGATGCGCAATTCCATACCGCGTCACGGCCTACGAAATCTCGGCTCGAAAAATACTAAAACGACTAGGAGTGGAAATAGTTGAAATGCCAGAGTTTAACTGTTGTGGGCTTCCCTTAGACCCTGTAAGCCACGAAACGATGCTTATTCTAGCAGCCAGAAACCTTGCCATGGCTGAACAAAAAGGACTAGACATAGTAGCCTTGTGCCCCGGCTGCGCTGGAACCTTGAAGAAAGTCAGCAAGATGCTGAAAGAAGACAAACACATGCGTGAAGAGATAAACGGGCATTTGAAGGAAGCTGGACTGGAATTTAAAGGGACAGTTACCGCCAAGCATCTGTTGCAGGTGCTGATTGAAGACGTCGGGTTGGAGAAGATAAAAGAAACTGTCGTCAAGCCGCTTACAAACGTGAAAGTCGCTGAACACAACGGATGTCATATCCTGAGGCCTAAAGAATACATCGGCATTGACGATCCAGAAGATCCAAAAATGCTTAAGGCTCTGATTGAAGCGACAGGAGCAACATGTTTGGACTATCTGGATGAGACGGAATGCTGTGGCGCTCCAAGCGTAGGCGTAAACGACAAGATCGCCCTGCAGCTTGCAAGGGACAAGCTGAACCACATCAAGACTGTGGACGCACAGGCGATGATAACCATCTGCCCGTTCTGTCACATTATGTACGACACGAACGAGCTGCGAATCGAAAAAATGTTCAACGAGGTCTACGGTATTCCGATCCTGCATTACCCACAACTGCTGGGCCTAGCAATGGGAATGTCGCCAGAGGAACTGGCTTTCAATGACCTTCGCGTTGACTGTTCAAAAATACTAGGACAAGTATGTGAGGCTGGAAAATAGATGACTGAAAAATTGAAACTAGGTTTCTACTGGGCTGCAAGCTGCGGCGGATGCGAAATCGCAGTACTAGACATAAACGAGAAAATACTGGACGTAGTAAAAATCGCTGACATAGTGTTCTGGCCAGTGGCCATAGACGTCAAATACAAAGATGTTGAGGCCATGCCAGACAAATACATAGACATATGCTTCTTCAACGGCTCCATCAGAACCGAAGAACAGGAACACATGGCCAGACTTCTAAGACAAAAATCCAAGACCCTCGTGGCATTCGGCTCCTGCGCCCAAGAAGGATGCATACCCGGCTTAGCGAATCTCCATGACCGCAAAGAAATTTTTGACAAAGTCTATTTAGGAAGCAAGTCCATAGCAAACCCGAAAAGAATCGTTCCGCAAACCAAAACCGATGTAAAAGAAGGCGTGTTGAAGCTTCCAGAGTTCTACGACACGGTAAAAACCCTAGATCAGACAGTGGATGTAGACTACTACCTGCCCGGCTGCCCACCTCCAGTCAAACTCATAGCAACCGCGGTGGAAGCCATCGCAAATAACCAGCTGCCCCCAAAGGGTTCAGTGCTTGCACCATTGAGATCTGTGTGCGATGAATGCCCAAGAAAGAAGGAGAACAAGAGAATCTCAAAGATATACCGTGTCCATGAAAAGATTCCTGAGCCGGAGAAGTGTCTGCTCGAACAGGGCATAATATGCATGGGGCCAGCAACGCGCAGCGGATGCGAAGCTCAATGCCTCACCGTTGACATGCCCTGCACGGGATGCGGTGGACCCTGTCCCAACTCGCCCGAACAAGGAGCAGCCATGATCAGCGCGTTAGCTTCAATACTCGGGCTAGAAGGCGAGACGGAACATTACACCCAAGAGGACGTTGACAACCTGATGAACCAAATCAAAGATCCCCTTGGAACGTTCTACATGTACTCTTTACCATCATCAATTCTCAGGAGGAAAGTGATGAAACAATGAAGGAAATCGTGATAGATCCAATAACGAGACTGGAAGGCCATGGAAACGTTTCGATATTCCTGAACAACGAGGGCGAAGTTGAAAATGCCTATCTCAAGATACCTGAACTCAGGGGGTTCGAACAGTTCTGCGTCGGCAGAAGAGCTGAACTCATGCCGATTCTGACGACCAGAATCTGCGGAGTCTGCCCAGTCGCCCACCATTTCGCAGCAACAAAAGCCTTAGACGCAGCGTTCAACGTTGACCCGCCATCAGCCGCGAAGAAACTGAGAGAACTCATGTACGCTGGATACATCATCTATGACCACACACTGCACTTCTACTATCTGGGTGGACCAGACTTCATCGTCGGACCTGACGCTCCGCCTGAGAAAAGAAACATACTAGGAGTCATTGAGAAAGCCGGGATGGATGTGGCCAAGGAGGTCATCAAACACCGAGCGTACGGACAAAGAATAACCGCGATTCTGGGCGGAAAGGCGACGCATCCAGTGTGCGGGTTGCCCGGTGGCATCTCGAAGCCCTTGAGCGAAGAGAACAGACAGGAAATCGAGATGATGGCAGCATCGTCCTTGGAGTTTGCAAAGCTCACCCTGAAAATATTTCACGACATCGTATTGGGAAACCCGCAGTACGTTGACATGATCAAGAGCGACGCGTACACGATGAACACGTACTACATGGGTCTGGTCGATGAGCACAACAAAGTCAACTTCTACGATGGCAAAATCAGAGTAGTCTATCCCAGCGGCGGCGAATTCCTAAAGTTTGAACCCAAAGACTACTTAACACAGATCGGGGAGCACGTGGAAGAGTGGACCTACGCAAAGTTCCCGTTCCTCAAGAAGGTAGGATGGAAAGGCCAAGTTTACGGCCCGGATAGCGGAGTCTACCGCGTCGGTCCGCTTGGAAGACTCAACGCTTCAGATGGCATGGCAACACCACTCGCACAGGAAGAGTACGAAGTAATGTACAAGACTCTTGGCGGAAAACCGGTGCACGGCACTCTGGCATTCCACTGGGCAAGGTTGATTGAACTGCTCTACGCCACGGAACGGGCGCTCGAGCTTGTCAAGGATCCTGAGATTACCAGCACGAACGTTCGGAACAAGCCGGGCGAGCCAGGCGAGGGCGTAGGAGTTGTCGAGGCAGCAAGGGGCACGCTGTATCACCATTACGTTCTGGACAAGGATGCGCTCATCAAGGATGTTAACATGATAGTGGCCACAACCAACAACTATCCCGCAATATGCATGTCCATCCGCGACGCGGCAAAAGGTCTCATACACGACGGTAAAGTGAATCAAGGCTTGCTTAACATGGTTGAAATGGCTTTCAGGGCTTACGACCCGTGCTTCGGATGCGCCACGCACTTCGCTGTAGGACAAATGCCGTTGACCGTGGAAATCTACGATGCAAACAGAAAACTCGTCAGAAAAGTCGAGAGATAAGCTCTATTTTTCTTTGTTATATCTTAGTGGAGATTTCCAGTGGTTGCCGGAAAGTCCAGTGCACAAAAAGAGCTTCAAAGATGGTTTTCAAAGGCGGAAAGAGTTGTCGTGGCTGGCATTGGAAACCCCATCCGCATGGACGACTATGTTGGAATCAAAGTTGTCCAAGATTTACAGGGGAAGGTTTCTGAGAAGGTCTGGCTTATCGAATGCGAAACGGTTCCTGAAAATTGCATTCCGCAAATCATAGATTTTCTTCCAACACACGTTCTTCTGGTTGACGCTGCACTCTTAGGTTCAAAGCCTGGAAGTTTTGGGCTTGTTCAGCCCGAGCAATTGACTTCATATCCCGCTTTTTCAACACACATGCTTCCACTGCGAATATTCTGTGAACATATTAGGGAGACGACTGGAGCTGAAATCGCCTTGTTACTTGTGGAACCTGAAAAAACTGATTTTGGAGAAAGTCTGACACCCTCGGCTCAGGCATCTGTGAGAGAAATCGTTAAGGCACTGCTTAAGCTGCTTCCACAATAGCTCCAGTGTCCTAGGCTCAACATTGTTGCGGGATGTGCGTTCAGACTCAGCGGAATGATTGTGTTACGGCGAGTTTGGCAAAGAAACTTTTTAATGTGGAGGGAAGAAGAGTACGCCTGATGTTGGATCCAAAAGACGTTGACTTCAAGAAACTCGGTTTCAGAGCTGGACTGGAAGTGCACCATCAGATTCGTTCAGAAAGGAAACTGTTCTGCCGTTGCCCGCCCACTTTGGAGTCGGATCCAGAAAAGATGGATTATAGTTTCTATCGGTATTTCCGTCCTGTTCTCGGCGAGATGGGAGACTTCGATCCTGGTATGCTCGTCGAGTTCGAGAAGGGGTACAAAGTCATATATTACGCTTGTGAAGCGAACACGTGCACTTATGAAATGGATGAGACTCCTCCTTTTTATCCGGACACGGAGGCTATCAGGAAGGGTTTTGTGTTAGCCTTCTATCTCAACTGTTCAGCTTTGGCCGAAGAGATTGTCGTGAACAGGAAGCAATATCTTGACGGGTCAATAACCACGGGTTTTCAGCGAACATTCATCGTTGGCAGAGATGGCTGGGTTCCTGTTTACGGCAAGAAAGTCAGGATCACCAACGTCCACATTGAAGAAGATGCTGCTCGCAGAGTAAACTGGTGCGACACTGCTAACAGAACCGTTTATTTCAATCTCGACCGCCTGGGTGTTCCTCTTACCGAGGTTATTACTGATCACCGAGACATTGAAACCGCTCAGGAACTAGTCGAGTTAGCGAGGCAAATCGGACGGGTCTTACGGATAAGCCGCATCGGAAGAAGAGGGATCGGCGTGGCGCGTCAAGATGTAAACATTTCCATAAACGGAGGAAATAGGGTCGAGATTAAAGGTGTGCAGGACCTTGACATGTTTGAGCTGCTTTGTCGCCGTGAGGCTGTTCGTCAACAAGCTCTGATCGAGATAAGCAAGAAAATGAAGGAACGCGGAATAGAAAAAGAAGATTTTCAGCACACTTACGTTGAAATCTCTCACCTTTTTGAACTTGAAGGTGAAAGCAGAGCTTTCGTCACAAGATTTCCGAAGATGAAAGGCTTGTTCGGAATGGAAGTGCAGCCCAACAAGGATTTTGGCGAGGAAATATTCGAGAAAAGCATGCTCATCACCGGCATACCACGCGAAGATCAGTTCCACAGCGATGAGATCCAGAAAGATGCTGTTCGCAAACGCTCTAGTCATATATGCAGATTACAAATTGAAGAAAACAAGTATGCGGAAGTGTGCCGAATACTGAACGCTAGGCCTGAGGACGCGTTTGTAGTTGTTGTTGGTCCTGAGCGAAGGGCCTTGCACGCCATGAAGAAAATCGTTGAAAGAGTTAAGATGGCATCAGACGGGGTGCCTCAGGAAACCCGGCGGCTTTTATCAGATGGCAATTCAGAATTTCTCAGAGTAATCCACGGCAAGGAACGCATATACCCCGACACTGACACGCCTCCGATTGTGGTTCCCAAACAGGAAATTGAGGAGTGCAAAAAGCTGGTTGGAAAACGCCCATGGGAGATGTTTGAGGATCTCCACGGCAAATACGGCTTCAGTCAAGAACAGGTAGATCTGCTTATCAGGGACGGAAAAATTGCGAGGTTTTACGATTACGTGAGGGAGTTGGAGCTTGACCCATTTCTTGCCTATCACTTGCTAATTGAACTTCCACGCAGTAAACGAAGGCAAGGCGTTATTGTAGACGACTGGGTCGTTGATCAATTGGCTGACGGTCTTTCGCGGAGGCTTGCAACACCGGGACAGATAGATTTGCTCATTGAGATTTTTGTTCAAGAACCCAAGCTCGGTATACAACAGGCTGTCAAGAAACTTGCGGCCCCTTCTTTTACGGATGCGCAATTGAAGGATCTCATCACACAACACTTGGGTCTCTTCGACAAGACCAAGATTCTTTCTGATGAAGCCTACAGAAAACTCGCGATTTCTAAGACGGTTGGAGAAGTCTTGAAAGCCGTCGAATATTCGATTGTTGGAAAAGCTATTGCAGAAAAAATCTGGACTCTGATCAAAGAGGAGGAGAATTGAGGTGCCCAAAAACAGTGATAAGACTGACGATGAGGGGCCCGAGGGCTATCGTGGATCCCTGCGCGAAAGGCTCATCAAAGAAGGAATACGCACTTGGAGCAAAGTCAGAATAACAAAGGGAAAGGCAGTTTACGAAGGATTGCTGTTGCCAAGAAGCGAGCACACGGCTGACACCTATGTGACGTTAAAGGTTGACACTGGCTACAATCTGGGCGTTCTGATCGATGAGAACGCCAAAATTGAAGAAACTGGGCGCCAGAAAGGACATTATCAGCTTCCGAGTATCGATGTGGAATTCAAGAAGGAATTGCCAAACGTTACGCTTCTAGGTACCGGCGGTACCGTTGCATCTCGTTTGGATTATCGAACTGGCGCCGTGCTTCCTGCCTTCACACCAGAAGAGCTTTTTTCCGCCGTTCCAGAGCTGGTTTCAACTGTGAACTTGACCCCTAAAACATTGTACCAGATACTGAGTGAAAACTTCAGGCCGGAGTACTGGGTGAAAACTGCTGAAGCAATCGCGAAGGAGATTGAAGGCGGGGTTGGCGGCGTGATTATAGGTCATGGCACTGACACCATGTGCACCACTGGGTGTGCACTTTCCTATTTCCTGCGCAATCTTCCAGTTCCTGTGGTTCTCGTCGGGAGCCAGCGCAGTTCCGACAGACCTTCTTCCGATGGGCCTCGAAACATTTTGTATGCTGCCACTCTTGCTGGCCACGGAAACTTTGGTGAAGTTGTTGTTTGTATGCATGGCGGTACAAGCGACAGCTATAACCTCATCCATCGAGCCACACGCTGCCGCAAAATGCACTCCTCTCGCCGTGATACCTTTCGTACTCTAGATGATGTTCCTCTCGGTAAGATCGATGATTCTGGTGTTACATGGCTCAAGAACGATATTCGCCCTCGCGGTTCATCCCAGGATTTCCGTCTGGACACAAAAAACGACGCTCGTGTAGGGATGCTTTACTCGTATCCCGGAATGAATCCGGATATCCTGGATTCTATGGTTGACCTCGGCTATCATGGTATCGTGATAATCGGCACTGGTTTGGGCCACGTTGGAACCGACCTTTTCCCGCCTCTGGAGCGTTGCCAAGAAGAAGAAATTCCAGTAGTGTTGGTAGTCGAGCCCCTCTTCGGTTACGCGCAACTCCGCGTGTACGAAACTGGGAGAGACATGCTTGCAAGAGGTGTAATCGAGGGCGGCAATATGCTTCCTTCAGCTGCCTACACTAAGCTCATCTGGGTTTTGGGGCACACTCGCAACATGGAAGAAGTGAAGAAACTGATGCAGACCAACATTGCGGGTGAGATCACGGAAAGAGAGGGTCCAAGGGGTTTTCTGCTTCTTCAAGGCGTAGAATCTAGCATCGAAGAAGTGTTAAAAAACCTTTAGGATTCACTACTAACCCCTTAACGCCAAGGACTTAGTGCCGCAACACGTTTCTATTAGGAGATCAGCTAGGTTTTCTGGGTGTCTTTGGAGCCTCTTGGAACAATTTTTTCACTGCTGATATTCTTGCTTTCTGCGCCAAGACGTCGCTTGTCGTCAATTCTAGGGCTTCTTCTGGACACCATTTGACGCACTGTGGTTCTCCTTTTTCTTTGCACAGGTCACAGACGTAAACGACTTTGTTTTCGGGGTGCAACATTATTGCTCCATAGTCGCATGCTTCAATGCACCATCCGCAACCGTTGCACTTATCCTTGTCCACGCTTATCAGCCCTGTTTCTTCAGACTGTGTCAAAGCTTCTCTGGGGCATGCCGCAACGCACGGCGGGTCTTCGCAAAGCCTGCATGTAACAGCGAGGTTTATCAGCTGGTTTATTCGGACGACTCTTATCCTGGATTTCAGCGGGTTGAACGCCTTTTCCTTGGTCAGTGAACACGCGTATTCGCAGACTTGGCATCCCACGCACTTGTCAGGGTCTGCGGACACGAATTTTCTTTCATGAATTTTTACCATTTTCTTTTCCTCCATTATTTGTGGATGACGTGAATCAGGTCGTCCATGCCTAGTTCCTTGAGCTTTTCCACTGTTGGCACTCCTTCCTCTGTCCAGCCTCTAGACTCATAGTAATCGTCCAGAAGCAGATCCAGTTCTTGCTGTGTTACCATGGCTCCTTTGGATGGGCCTTCGTCTGGAATTGGCTCGTGCATAACCTTGTACGGCAGCGTGTCATCCTTTCTGCCTAAGCCTTCTCTAATGTTGATCAGTCTAGCAAGATTTTCTATTCTTTCACCTGTTTTCTTCAGTTCTTCAGGTGTCATGTCGAATCCAGTTACCAAAGTATAGAGCTTCGCCATGTCTGGCAGTTCTTTGTAATATGTGCCTCTTGAAAACTTGCAGACGATGAATGAGTCGATGAGGTTGTAAACGTCTTGCATGTCTCTGACAAGTTTGCCTCTGCCTTTTTCAGCTATGAGCCTGTTGACTTTGCCTTTCACGTCAAATGTGTAGGCTCCATGTCTGTTGTGGTCAGCTCCACGGAAAGAGACAGCAAAACCCAACGCTGCTGTCTTGAGGCATCTAAGGTCGTAGCCTGTTGTTTCAACTCCTTTTATGGTTGCAGCCAACTTGTAGGAATCTTTGCCTATGCGATCAGCTGCAAATTTGGCTCCATCTGCCAGTAAATCGCCGACGCCTTCGCGCTTGCCGATTTTTTCAACCAGTTGAACCATTGCTTCAGCGTTGCCAAACTTCGCGTCTATCCCGTCGAGTTCTTTCTGAGTTAGTATTCCCCTCTCATAGCAGTCCATTGCAAAACCGACGGTCACGCCCGCGCTGATTGCATCCACACCATAATAGTTGGACAGTTCCATTCCTTTTATTATGGCGTCGAGTCTATCTACCCCGCAGTAGGGACCGAGCGCCCAGAGAGTCTCATACTCCATCCTCGTCATCGTGTTCTTGTAGGGCCCCTCTGCGACGACACACATATGCTCACATCGCATCGCGCAAGAACTGCAACCGATGATTTTTGCAACGTACTTCTCGTTCAGGCATTCTCCGCTAACCTTCTCGGCGCCTTCAAATCGTGAATTGTTGTAGTTTCTAGTAGGCATGCAAGAGAGTGAATTGTGAACAAGCACGTTCTCGGTCGTGCCGAGCGTTCTGTATTTCTGCGTCGCGGGGCCTTTCATTCTTTCATGAAATTCCTTCACGTACTCCATGAATTCGTCCAGTTTCGCAACTGTTACGTCGTGTGTACCTCGCACCGCGATAGCCTTAAGATTCTTTGAACCCATAACTGCACCTAAACCGGTCCTTCCCGCCGCCCTGGTCTTGTCATTTATGATGCATGCCATCCGGGCAAGCTTCTCGCCAGCGACGCCTATAGAAGCAATGCGGATGTAGTAGTCGCCCAGCTCTTCTCTTATGGCATCTTCAGTGTCCCCGGGAGACTTTCCCATCAAGCTTGAGGCATCTAAAAGCTGAATTGAATCATCATCAATCCAGACGTAAACTGTTTTTTCGGCTTTACCTTTGAAAATCACGGCGTCGTATCCTGCCCTCTTCAATTCCGTTCCAAAGGTGCCGTGGGCTTTGGCTTCGCCGATTCCAAAGGACTGTGGAGACTTGGAAACAAAGGCATGCCCATTTCCACCTGTGGGCCACATCGTGCCCGATATTGGGCCTGTTGCAAGGACCAACGGGTTTTCTGGGCTGAAAGGATCTATTCCTGGCTTAGAATTGTCCAGCCACAGTCGCATGCCTAAGCCTATTCCACCTATGTATTTCTTGGCTTGCTCTTCGTTCAGAGGTTCGGTGTGAGTTTTTCCTGTTGTCAAATCAACATAGAGTACACGTCCTGCATAACCAAACAATACTGTTCCCTCTGCACTGTGCTGGTTCTTAACGAGCATGCACGCTTGATATTAATTTATCGTTTAAAGATCTAATTCTTGAACGAAGATAAATCAACGTTCTGCTGGTGGTTTCTTTGCTGAAGAAGCGAAGATGGTGTAGGCATTTTAGAGGCTTACAGTGCTTCTTTAATGAGTTCTAGAATGTCCTTTACTGAAATCTTGTTTTCAACGTCTAACACTTTTACCGCGTCTTCTAAGGTGGTTACGCAGTATGGACAGGCCACTGCTACAGTGTCGACGTTGAGGCTGAGTGCTTCTTGGAGGCGGTTTGTGCTGGGTCTCTTATCAGGCAATGCGTCCTCTGTCCATACCCTTCCCGCTCCTCCGCCGCAGCAGAAGCTGCTCTGTCTTGTCCTCATCATTTCTACAAGTTCTACGTCCTTTATCGACTGCAAGATCTGCCGTGGCGCGTCAAATACATCGTTGCGTTTGCCTAGGAAGCAGGGGTCATGGTAGGCGACTCTTTTCTTTATGGGCTTCGAGAGTTTGATGCTTCCTTTCTGAAGCGCTTCCGCGAGGAATTGAGTGTAGTGTTGGACGTTGAGACCAGCGTCGCTGTAGGGCTTGTCGTTCTTGAAAGTGTTGTAGCAGTGGGGCGACAACGTTACGATTTTTTCTGCGTTGAATTTCTTGAACATGGAGATGTTGTGTTCTGCGAGTTCTTCGAACAGGCCTTTTTCGCCTAGTCTTAACATGTGGTCTCCGCAGCACCATTCTTCAGCACCTAGGGTTGCAAAGGAGACTTTCATATTATTGAATATCGAGGCCATGGTTCTTGCGGTCTCTTGGTTTCTCTGGTCGTAAACGTTTGAGCAGCAGGTGAAGAACAGGACATCGGCTTTCGTGGTTGTCGGAAAGGTTTTTACATTCAGATTCGTTGCCCACTCCATCCTTTTGGCCTGCGGCGTTCCCATGGGGTTGTGGTATTTGTATACGCTTTCAAGCACGTCTTTGACGGTTCTTGGAATGTCTCCGGCTTCGACTAGGAGGCTGTGATCGTCAACTATGGCGCTTGCACACGTTAGTTTCTTGGGGCAGAACATCGTGCACGAGTTGCATTGGGTGCAGAGCCAAATGTTGTCGGCCATCGGTTTCAGTCGTTGGTCCAACCCTTGATCCCTTGAATCCGTGAGGAATCGGTAAGTGGCCGTCAACGCTGCTGGTCCGAGGAACTTCTCGTCTATCACTGCTGGGCAGGCTGAATTACAGATTGAGCATTTGATACAAAGTGTCAAGTCCCAGTATTTCTCAAGTTCCCTGGGGCTTTGAGAGAATTCACCAGGTTTCTTGAATTCTTCTTCAGGTTTAATCAGGACCGGTTTGATTCTCTTGTAGGTGTCGAAGAACGGTTGCATGTCAACGACGAGGTCTTTTATCACAGGAGAATTCGAAAGAGGTTCAACGGTCAGAGAGTCTGCGCCGAGGTCCATCACCTGCGTGTAGCAGGCTAGCATCGGCTTGCCGTTAACGTTTGTTGCGCAGTCTCCACAGATGCCCATCCTGCATGACTGTCTAAACGTGAGTGAATCGTCAAAGTGATCTTTGATGTAGAGCAGGGCGTCGAGAAGAGTTGTTCCTTTGCGTATGGGAACTTTGAATGTTGAGACGTAGTGTTTTTTCTTTTCTGGGTCAAATCGGCTTATCTTGAATTCAACCGTTTTCTCAACTCTGGTGCTCATGTCACTTCACGCTCCTAGTAGGTCCTGGCCACTGGCGGCCACCTTGTAATCGTGACTGGAATGTACTCGAGTTTCGGCCCATCTTTCGTATAGTAGGCAAGTGTGTGTTTGAGCCAGTTCTGGTCGTCGCGTTTTGGATAGTCCGTTCTTGAATGTGCTCCGCGTGATTCGTTGCGCGGTAGAGCGCAGACCATGGTGACTTCGGCAAGACCCAGCATGAATTCAAGTTGCAGTGCATTTAACATTCCTGTGTTGAATGGTCGTCCTTTGTCCTGGACTTTGATTTTCTTGAACCTCTGTTTGAGCTGTCTGATTTCCTTCAGGCCGCTTTCAAGTTGGTCTCCTCTTCTGTATATCCAGGCCTTCTCGTTCATTATGCGTCTCATTTCGTCTCTGATGTCGGAGACTCTTTCGGAGCCTTCACTTCCTAGTATCTGGTTGAAGACTCGTTTTTCTTCTGTAGCCAATTTTTCTTGTTGGAGCTCATGTAAGCCCGTTGATAGTGCGTGTTTGGCTGCTTGTTCGCCTGAGACTGCGCCGAAGACTAGGCATTCTGCTGTGGAGTTTGTGCCCAGTCTGTTTGCTCCGTGCAGGCTCAGGCATGAGCATTCTCCTGAGGCGTATAAACCTGAAATGGGTGTCTCGGTCTTTATGTTGGCCTTGATTCCTCCCATCGAATAATGAGCCGCTGGCCTAATGGGTATGGGTTCTTTAACGGGGTCTACTCCGCCGAGTTTTATCGCGACGTCTCTGATGAGCGGTAGCCGTAGGTTTATTTTCTCTTCGCCCAAGTGTCTGAGGTCTATGGCTATGTAGGGCCCGTAGGGTCCTTGCAAGCCTCTTCCCTCCAGTATTTCTGTTTGCTCTGCTCGTGAAACCACGTCTCGTGGAGCCAGTTCCATTTTTTCAGGTGCGTATTTTTTCATGAAGCGTTCGCCGTTAGCGTTGATTAGGTAGCCTCCTTCTCCTCGTGCGCCTTCTGTTATTAGCACGCCTGAAGGTACCATGCCTGTTGGGTGGAACTGGACGAACTCCATGTCTTCCAGTGCTGCACCCGCTCGGAAGGCCATAGCCATGCCGTCGCCCGTTGTTGTGTGTGAAAACGTGGTGAACTCGTAAATGCGTTCGTGTCCTCCAGTTGCCATCACAACTGATTTACCTTGGAATGCGTACATTTGACCCGTCTTCATTTCCAACGCCGTGAGACCTTTCGCTGTGGCGTTTCCCACGATTAGCGAAGTCACGAACCATTCATCGTAGAATTCTATGTTACTGTAAGATGTCGCCTTTCCGTACAAAGCGTGCATTTCATGAAAGCCTGTCATGTCAGCTGCAAAGCATGCTCTTGGAAAACTGTGTCCACCGAATGCTCTTTGAGCTATTTTTCCTTCAGCTGTTCTGCTCCATGGGCAGCCCCA
>Ga0315280_10004290_pt1 | contig 21187 bp, 22 predicted proteins | sample YL17G06_40_MG_FD_203697 | JGI IMG/M metagenome (GOLD analysis project Ga0315280, IMG submission 203697) | Sediment microbial communities from Yellowstone Lake, YNP, Wyoming, USA - YL17G06_40 | ecosystem: Environmental > Aquatic > Freshwater > Lake > Sediment | place: USA: Wyoming | collected...
TGTGAAATCCCTAAACAGACTATTTCAGCATTATATCCTAGGTCGTGGAGAACTTGCTCCTGTGTCTTAGCGTAGTAGCCCAGGCGACATATGCCGGAGCCGGCAGGCATGAGTAAGGTATCGGCGCCAAGCTCGGCAGCCTCAATCAGGTTGCCCAAGGTTAGCTTAAACGGGATGCACATTCCTTCAGGGGAATACCTGACCCCCAGCGATAGGGTGCGTTGGTTATTGACTGGCGGTATTACGAAGTCAATATTTAGCCTCTGGAATAAGGCTTTAAACGGTATATATAGATTACCCATATGGGGCATGCCTATACGCATACTTCCGCCTGTCTCCTCTTCCTTCTATGTATCATATCAGTGAAGGCTTCCAGTCGGGTAACGACGCCGGCTTCAGCGGTATGTTCCTCCAGGGTGAGGCTCATAAAGCTTGATGTCCTCAGCCTTGCTGCCTGCCGCTGCACCATATTCATCATTAGAGAATCTGGTCCGCAGCCAAAAGCCATTATGCCGATAACACCATCAACTCTGCTTTCAAGGTAGTGTCCCCCCGCCCCCACCACCTCTTCTTCATATGTCCAGTAAGGTCTGCCCACCATTCTGGTTATAGCTGATGCAAGCTGCTCAGTGGTGAGCATCTCCGAGGTTAAGACCTTATAATGAGCCTGCTCCAGTCGGTGGATAAGGCGGTAGTTTATATGTTCATCATACAGGAGATAGGGGTGACCGATGAGGGCGATGTTGGCTTGGGTGGGGTTGGGGGAAAGCGTTTTTGGCTCTGAGTTGGTTGTATTTGACATTATCTCTATTGCCTGGGGTGGGGTTAAGTCCTGGCTTGACATTAGCTGTCTATATTTCAAGTGAGCCTGCCCGGCGGCGATAGCGGCTTTTCTCACCCTGAGTGGATTCCAGGTAAAACGCCGACCTAATTTATAGATAGCCTGATATAGCTCACGTTTTCCCTTATTAATATCAATATCTATATCCAAGATAGGGGGGGATTCGGAGATAACGGCTTTAGTCATATCGGGTAAGCCGAGGAACTTGGAACAGTTGTAAATCTTTCTTTTTACACTACGAATGGCAGGAATGAAGATATAGTCGCACTCCCCCACCAGAGCCAGAACATGCCCGCAGAAGGCTTTTACTGGCAAACAGGTATCAGCCACTACCCGAGATGAGCCTGAGGATAATATCGCCTGAGTTGTTGGTGGTGACACTACCACTTCAGCTCCCAACTCCTCAAAGAAGGTCTGCCACATCGGGTAGTATTGATAGTAGAGCAAAGCTCTGGGGATGCCTACCTTAATCATTGCCTTCTAAACTCCCGCTTAACCCTGACGGCTATTTCAGGATTAGCCACCAAATCAACAACGGTCATAGCTAGAGCCTTGGCGGCATCAAGCATCCCTTGGATGCCTGCCTCAGAGGCAGCCGCCGCGGCGAACTCGGGAGAATGTGCCACTACTTCCTTTGGGGCTATGGCGACATTAGGGTGGATGCTGGGCACTATCTGGCTGACATTTCCCATATCGGTGCTACCAAAGGCTTTACTTGGGTCGGAGAGGAGCACCCTGCGTCCCAGGGACTGCATATTCTGCCTGAATAGTCGGGCTAGGGTTAGATTATTGTGTAGCGGGGCATATCTTACCTTGCTCCAGCGGTATTCCAGGCGGGCACCGGTGGCGGTGGCGGCGCCAATAAAGCAATTTAGTACCCTTTCCTTTAGCTCATCGAGATAGGCATCATCCTCGGCACGGACGATGAAGGTTCCGGCACTGTGGACTGGGACAATATTAGCTGCTTGCCCACCGTCGGTAATAATTCCGTGAATGCGAGCCTTATCCTTAATGTGCTGCCGGAGTGAATTAATGGCGGCAAAGGACTGGAGCATTGCCTCAAGGGCATTAATGCCTGCCTCTGGACTGGCGGCGGCATGAGCCGCTTTGCCCAAGAATTCAATATCTAAACCGATGCAAGCCAGAGCTTGGGTAGTGGCGGCATCATGCACCGCTGGGTGCACCATCATCGCCATGTCTACATTATTAAAGGCTCCTTGCTCCGCCATTATTGTCTTACCCCCGTATAGCTCCTCAGCCGGGGTGCCAATAACAAGGACGCTGCCCCCAAATCGGTGGATAGCCAGTTTAGAGGCTACGGCGGCACCAACGGTGCTGCCAGCTATCAGGTTATGACCACAGGCATGCCCAAGCTCGGGTAGGGCGTCATACTCAGCCAGAATGGCAATAGCTGGTTTCCCTCGTCCGTAGCTTCCGGTGAAGGCGGTCGGTAGCCCACAGATGCCCCGCTCTATAGAAAAGTCGTTCTCTTCAAGGTATCGGGTTAGCCAGGCTACTGCCTTGACCTCGTGAAAACCTAGCTCGGGGCTGGAGTGGATTTTTAGGCTCAAATCGCGAAGCTGATGGCGCTGAGCTTCTATTTCCCCTATGACTGAAGCCTTTAGTTCTTCTATATCTGAACTCCTCGCCATTTTGATGACTACCTACTATATTTACTGCCAATTATAGCTTAGTGCCGATAGAATTTCTAGGCTTCGGAATTCCGAAAATACTTTAGTAGAAATATTGCATCTCCGACCCGATTATGGTATACTCATTTTGGATAAAGGCTGATTAAATAAGTGGGTTTCACCCCACTTTTTTAATTGTGAGAACAAATAATAGGGTTGGAGGTCTTAGCCTTAGATGAAGAGCGAATTCATGCTCGCTATAACTCAGCTCTCGGCGGAGAAGAACCTGCCTAAGGAGGTGGTTATTGCTGCGGTAGAGACGGCGCTGGTATCAGCTTATCGTAAGGACATTTTTGCCCCCAACCAGAATATTTCGGTCAAGATTGATCCCAATACTGGTGGGGTTAAGGTGTGGGCAGAGAAAACTGTAGTTGAGCAACCTTCAGATACGCGCCGTGAAATATCCCTAACCGAGGCGAGCAAGATTAAGCCAGATGTAAAGATTGATGATGTTATCAATGTAGAGTCTACTCCGCGCAACGCCGGACGCATTGCCGCTCAAACGGCAAAGCAGGTTATTCTCCAGCGCCTTCATGAGGCGGAGCATAGCGCCATATTTGAGGAATATTCGACTAAGGAAGGTGACATTGTCACCGGGTTGGTGCAACGCATTGAGCCCAGGCAACTCTTAGTTGATTTGGGTAGGACAGAGGCAGTACTCCCTGCCTCGGAGCAGGTGCGCAATGAGAGGTATCGGGTTGGGCAAAGGCTTAAGCTTTATCTTCTTGAGGTGGCTCGGACGAGCAAAGGACCTCAGGTGACGTTGTCACGCTCTCACCCAGATTTACTGCGCCGCCTTTTTGAGCTTGAGGTTCCCGAGGTTCTTAACGGGATAGTTGAGGTAAAATCAATCGCCCGGGAGGCTGGTTATCGGAGTAAGATAGCGGTGGCAGCACGCCAGGATGGCATTGACCCGGTTGGTTGCTGTGTTGGACTCCGTGGTATCAGGATACAAAATATTATGAAAGAGTTAAATGGCGAGAAACTAGATGTCGTTATGTGGAGTCCGGAGCCCGCTGTCTTCATTGCTAGTGCCCTTAGCCCGGCACAGGTATTAAGTGTTGGGCTGAATGAGGACGATGGGATAGCTACTGTGGTTGTCCCTGATAAGCAACTCTCGTTAGCCATCGGTAGGGAGGGGCAGAATGCTAGGTTGGCAGCTAAGCTCACCGGATGGCGCATTGACATTAAGAGTGCCTCAGCCGCCGAGGCGGAGAGGTTGGCAAAAGTCGAGCCTTTACCTGAGGTAGAAGAGGAGACTATAGTTGGTGAGCCGCCTCCTGCCGAATTACCAGTTCGGGAGCCAGCCTTAGCCTCGGCACAGACAGTGGCTGAGCCTTTACCTCCTCTTGATACCACTTGGGAACCGCGAGCAAAGTTGGAAACACCTCAGCTTCGGTTTGCTGAGGATGTTTTAGTATTTGCGCCGGCTAAGCCTGTGGCTAAATCAAGGAAGAAGAAAAAGAAGGACACTCACGAGCGGGGTGGTGATGACAGCTTAAAGCCGAAGAAGCGGCGCCAAAAGACGGAATTCTTGGATGAGGGAGAGGAGTATTAATCCTGTTTCGGTTAGGCATATACCTCATCGGACTTGCGTGGCTTGTGGCAAGGTAGAGCCTAAGCGGCAGCTAATTCGTTTAGTTCGAATTTCCGGCGGGGGTGTGGAGGTTGATTCCAGTGGAAGGAAGGTAGGGCGTGGTGCCTACTTATGTCCAGCACCGGAGTGCTGGGAGATTGGGCTGAAGAAGGGTCGGCTGGAGTATGTCTTGCGCACCACTCTTACCCAGGATAATCGGGAGCAGCTTATCAGATATGGCCAGGGACTGGGGTAAGGAGAAATTTAGTGGCGAAGGCGAGCAAAAAAACTGAAACGAAGGTAAACCTGATTGAGATTCCTCACTCTGTAGCGGTGAGGCAATTGGCTGACCTTTTGCACGTTAGTGCCATAGACATTATCAAGCAACTGATGAGAAACGGCATTTTTGCCAATATCAATCAGGTCATTGACTATGAGGCAGCAGCCGCAGTGACGGCTGCCTTTGGCTATGAAGCCAAGTTGAAGCCTTTAGCCACTGTTGGGGGGAGTAAGAGGTATCGACCTCAGGAGGAGGAACTTACTGGTCTACGACCACGCCCTCCGGTAGTTACTATTATGGGGCACGTCGATCACGGTAAGACTAGGCTTTTGGATGCTATCCGGCAAACTAATGTAATGGCTACCGAGGCTGGAGGTATTACCCAGCACATCGGTGCCTATCAGGTAGAGGTCAATGGGCAAAAGATTGCCTTCTTGGATACCCCGGGTCATGAAGCCTTTACTGCGATGCGAGCTCATGGGGCACAGGTAACTGATGTCACCGTTTTGGTTGTGGCTGCTGATGATGGGGTGATGCCACAGACTTTAGAGGCTATTGACCATGCCCGGGCGGCTGGAGTGCCGATTGTGGTGGCTATTAATAAGATTGATAAGCCCGAGGCTAACCCTGAGCTTGTTAAGCGACAGCTGGCTGATGTTGGTTTGATTATTGAGGAGTGGGGGGGCGATGTGGTCTGTGTTCCCATTTCAGCTAAGGAGAAGATAGGCATCTCTGAGCTACTGGAAAATCTCCTGGTGGTGGCTGAGATGGAGAACCTTAGGGCAGACCCGTCTCGTCCGGCAGTAGGGGTGGTTATCGAGGCTAAACTTGATAAGACTAGGGGACCAATGGCTACGGTGCTTATTCAAAATGGAACCTTAAAGCTTGGTGACACGGTGGTAGTTGGCAGCGCCTGGGGTAGGGTAAGGGCTATGTTTAATGATACTGGTAAGCGGGTGAGGAAGGCTGAGCCAGCCATGCCAGTTGAAGTCCTTGGTCTAAATAGTGTGCCTCAAGTCGGTGACACCCTAACTGCAGTGGCTGGCGAACACCAGGCTCGGGCTTTAATACAAAAGCGCCAGCAGGAGATGCAGCAACAATCCAAGGCGGTGAGCCTTGATACTCTCTATGACCAAATAAGCGCTGGCCAGGTGAAAGAGCTTGGTGTTATTCTCAAGGTCGATGTTCAGGGCAGTATTGAGCCAATAAGAAGTTCTCTGGAACGGCTGTCAACGGAGCAAGTTAAGGTCAGAATTATCCATAGTGGCAGTGGCAATATTACCGAGAGTGATGTTATGTTAGCTATTGCCTCTAAGGGGCTCATTATTGGTTTTGGCACTAGCATTGAAGCCGGAGCACGGCGCTTGGCTGATGTGGAAGGGGTTGATATCCGCACCTATGACGTGATTTACAACCTGGTGGATGACGTGGATAAGGCACTCAAAGGCATGTTAGAGCCCCATTATGTTGAGGTTATTGATGGCAGGGCTGGAGTAAAGGCAATCTTTACCGCTAGCAAGAGAGGAAAGGTAGCTGGTGTCTATGTTACTGAGGGTAAGGTGAGTCGTGGTGCCTCAGTGAGAGTATGGCGTGGAGAGCAAATAGTATGTGAATCTGAGGTTAGCAGCCTGAGGCGTTTCAAGGAGGATGTTAATGAGGTAACCTCTGGCTATGAGTGCGGGGTGGGTGTCAAAGATTTTACCGACTTTCAGGTTGGCGATATTTTTGAAATTTTTAGAAGAGAAAAGGGCTAAAGGGTAATAGTTATGGCACGTCGCATCGAGCGGGTGGGCAATCTTATTCGCCATGAAATTAGTGAATTGCTTCAGCGCCAAGTCAAGGACCCGCGACTTGGCGATTTTGTTACTGTGACTGATGTCTCAATCTCCCCAGACCTGCGCTATGCTAAAGTATTCGTAAGTTGTATCGGCAGCGAGGAGGAGAAGCGAGAGACGCTTAGTGGACTGGCGGCTGCTTCCGGCTTTCTTCGTAATCAACTGGCTAAACGGCTGAGACTGCGCCGTGTCCCTGAATTGAGTTTTCAGTGGGATGATTCTATTGAGCGGGGAGCTCACCTCTTGCAGTTGATTGATAAGGTTAGCTCAAGTAGCACTCCAGAGTGAGATTGACTGTGGATGGCATTCTAAATATTAATAAGCCCTGGGGCAAGACTTCCTTCAGTATTGTCTCCCTAGTTAAGCGGCTAAGCGGAGAGAAGCGCGTTGGGCATGCCGGTACCCTCGACCCGGCAGCTACGGGTATTTTACCTGTTTGTCTTGGTCAGGGGACGCGTATTATCCAATTCTTACAGGATGCTCCCAAGGCTTATCGGGCTGAGATTGAATTTGGTGTAGTTACCGACACCTATGATGCCACTGGTAGCATCATCAGTACGGGAGACCCCTCCGGGATTAGCCGAGAACAATTGCTATCAGCCCTTAATTCCTTTTGTGGCTTGATATCACAGACCCCTCCAATGTATAGTGCCGTGAAGCATTGTGGTAAGCCACTTTATGAATTGGCACGCTTGGGTATTGAGGTTGAGAGGAAAAGTAGGCTGACTCGGGTTTATCACCTAGAGCTTATAGACTGGCTACCGCCTGTGGCTACTATAGAAGTGGAGTGTGGTAAGGGTACCTATATCCGCTCATTAGCTCATGATTTAGGGCAACTTTTGGGTTGTGGTGCTAGTTTGAGGAGCTTGACCCGCTTGAGGTGTGGCTTGTTTAATATTGAGGACGCAGTTTCACTGCCCCAGCTTGAGGATGCCTTCCGCTATGGCTACTGGCAACAATTTATCTATCCTATAGATTTTGTCCTTTCGCATTGGGCGGCGATAGTGGTCGGCGATACCGCTGAGAAGGATGTAAGGAATGGGCGCTCTTTGGTTTTTGCCCGGACTTCTTATGGCGACCGCTGCCGTGTTTATACTGGTGATGGTTGCTTCCTGGGTGTGCTACGGTTTAACTCAGAAACGGGGCAGTGGCAACCAGAAAAGGTTTTTCTACCATGACAAATGGTATTTAATGAGATTTTTAACAACCTATCCCCCTGACCCCCTTCCCTTTAAAAGGAGAGGGGGATAAAGCGGGTTCCCAGGAAAATCAGGGATTTTTCTGGGGTGCTTAAAGGGGGTGAGGTTAATAAATAATCTAAGTTAAAGGGTCTTGACAGCTTGCGTATAATAGGGGTATAGTTCAAACGATACTAAGAAGGAGGTGCTCAGTGCAGGCATATTGTTTTAAGTGTAGACGGAAGGTAGATATAAGGAATCCCCAGAGGGTTACCCTGAAGAATAAGAGACCAGCTACCCGAGGGGTTTGCCCTACCTGTGGGACTAAGGTATTTAGAATCGGTCAGAGCTAACCGGTAACCATAGGTAAGTTTTTGACTAATTGCATCAGCTAGGGGCAGGGTAAGCAAGTTCTCTCCGGCATGAATGCAATATTCTAGCCGTGGTGAGATATTCAGTTTTTACATGGCTAAGCTTTGCCTCTTGTTAGGTGTTATATATAATTTTTTATTGGTTCCACAGTTGGAAAGGGGGCAATTAAACCTTGGGCAAGATAAATGTCGCCATAATAGGCGTGGGTAATTGTGCCTCTTCTCTAGTTCAGGGCGTGTACTACTATCGGAAGGTAAAGAAGGATGAATTTGTCCCTGGACTTATGCACGTTAATCTTGGGGGGTATCATGTTGGTGATATTAACTTCGTGGCTGCCTTTGAAATTGATAAAAACAAGGTCGGCAAGGACTTAGCCCAAGCTATTTTTACCCCACCTAATAACACCTTTAAATTTTGTGACGTACCAACTACAGGGGTTAAGGTTCACCGAGGTATGACCCATGATGGCTTGGGTCTTTATCTATCAAAAATAATACAGAAGGCGCCAGGCTCAACCGCCGATATAGTTAAAATCCTGAAGGAAACCCAGACCGAGGTGGTGATTAATTATCTGCCTGTTGGTAGTGAAGAGGCAACCAAGTGGTATGTTGAGCAGGTGCTACAGGCTGGCTGCGGCCTTATCAACTGCATTCCAGTTTTTATTGCCCGGGAGGAGTATTGGCAGAAGCGTTTCGAGCAAAGGGGGCTTCCCGTTATCGGTGATGATATAAAATCTCAGGTGGGAGCTACTATCGTTCATCGTGTCCTCACCCGGCTGTTCCGAGACCGTGGTGTTAAACTGGAGAGAACCTATCAATTGAACTTTGGTGGTAACACTGACTTCTATAATATGCTGGAGAGGTCAAGACTGGAGTCTAAGAAGATATCTAAGACTAACGCTGTCACCTCTCAGCTAGATTACGAACTTGACCCTGATAACATCCATGTTGGTCCCAGTGATTACGTCCCCTGGCTGGCTGACCGTAAGTTTTGCTATATTAAGATGGAGGGACGAACCTTTGGTGATGTTCCTCTAAACGTGGAGTTGAAACTTGAGGTATGGGATAGCCCCAACTCGGCAGGGGTGGTCATTGATGCGATAAGGTGCTGTAAACTTGCCTTAGACCGTGGACTTAAAGGAGCCCTGGTGGCTCCGTCTGCTTACTTTATGAAGTCACCACCGGTTCAATATACCGATGACGAAGCGCGCCGAATGCTGGAAGAGTTCATTGCCGGTGCTCAGCCAGAGGCGAGCACACCCGTTTGACTTAGACTCCATGGAGGTTTTAGGCAGCTACCAGTGAAGATAGCACTAGTCTCTCCGTATGACTTCGCCTATCCGGGTGGTGTTACCCTTCACATCTCTTATCTCGAGCGCCACTTTACCAGGATGGGTCATGAGGTTAAGGTCATTGCCCCGGCGTCTAAGGCTATTTCCAGCTTTGGCGATAGGTTCATTCCTATAGGTAGACCTCGTCCTATTCCTACCAGCGGTTCTATCGCTCGGGTTACTATTTCGCCATGGTTATCCTCAAGAGTAAAAGTTGTCCTTGACCAAGAAAGGTTTGACGTTATCCATCTCCACGAACCTTTAATGCCAATGTTGTGTACTACTGTGCTCCGGCTGTCGCAAACAGCAAATATAGGAACCTTTCATGCTTGTCATGGCAGCCCGGGGTATGATTTTGCTAAACCCTTTGGCAAGTGGATTTTAAAGAGGTGGTTCCACAGGCTTCATGGCAAGATTGCGGTATCTAAACCAGCCATGGATTTTGCCCATAAATACTTCCCTGGATACTACAATATTATCCCTAATGGTGTGGATATAGACCATTTTTCCCCTGATGTGCCTGCAATTGATGAATTCTGTGATGGCAAGGCAAATATCCTGTTTGTTAGTCGTCTGGAGAAACGAAAGGGCTTGAACTATCTGCTTGAAGCCTTTACGCAGGTTAAACAGGAAATGCCAAACTCCCGGCTTATTATCGTTGGTCCTGGCACCAGGCTACGGCGTAAGTATGAGAGACAGGTGGCGAGGAGTGGTTTGAAGGATGTCGTCTTTACTGGCCTTGTCCCTTATGAAGAATTACCCAGATACTATAAAACAGCCGATGTTTTTTGTGCCCCAGCCATAGGTCGTGAGAGCTTCGGCATTATTCTGCTTGAGGCTATGGCTGTAGGTAAGCCAATCGTCGCCTCAAATATAGAAGGTTATGCTGGCGTGGTAAGCCATAACGTTGAAGGGCTATTAGTGCCGCCGGGAGATAAGGAAATGTTAGCCCGGGCTCTAATTTCTCTTTTGACTGACCAATCACTTCGCCAGGAGATGGGAGCCAAAGGAAGAGTTAAAGCCCTGGAGTATAGCTGGGAGCACATTGCCCAAAAGGTTTTCAATTATTACGTTAGGGTGCTTAGTGAGCCACCGTGGAGCAAACGATTTACCGAATTTGAAGCGATGTCGCTTTCGGTTTAACAAAAGGTGGGGGTAATTTAGTTAATCTCAGAAAAATTACAGTCAAAAGCAAATTTATCCCGCGTTCGTAGTGCCATAGCCTATTGGCTTACTGAACCAGTGGTGCGGGTTTTGGTCAGGACACCACTAACACCTAGCGCTATAACCTGGTTTGGTTTTATCATTGCCCTTGGCGCTGCGGCACTTATTATTACCGGACACCCCTTTGCCGCTGGCTTTGTGGTGTTACTAGCTGGTTTTTTTGATATCCTTGATGGGGCACTGGCTCGTCGTATTGAAAAAGCTACCCCCTTTGGCGCTGTCCTTGACTCCACGCTCGACCGTTTATCCGAGGCGGTGCTGCTACTGGCTATTTTAGCGTTATATGCTGCAGAACAGTCGCTGGCTGGGATTTTGCTTGTTGGTGCTGCCTTGCTTGGTTCAATGTTGGTGAGCTATATCAGAGCCAGAGCGGAAGCAGTTGGTCTGGGGTGTCAGGTGGGATTATTCACCCGAGCCGAGAGGGTCGTTGTGCTGGCACTTGGTCTTTTACTGAGTTACATTGCCAATGCTTTAGTTATTGCCTTGGCTATTATTGTGGTATTCAGTTTTTTCACCGTTGTTCAGAGGTTAGTGTATGTCTGGCAGCAGAGAAAAACTGTTTAGCCATCAGCCGCTTTTATTTATGGTGCTATTTATGTTATAAGTTAACCAGAAATACTTCTCGTGAGCACGGAGGTAATTTTAGTGAGTGACAAGTTATTTGAGCTAAGCCTTGCTGGACTGACGGCGCTGGTGGTGCTGTGGATTATACTAGGGATAGTTTTCAAGGTTATGGGCTGGTTGCCGGTGGTAGTGATTGGGATTGTGGTTGAGATTGTCGGTGGCGGCTTTTTGCTTCACCGCTGGGGTAAGAGCTATATGGAGAAGGAATAGCCTTCTCGGTTGATATTAGCTAGCGGAGAAAAAATGCCAGTTATTGCTATTATTGGTGCTCAGTGGGGGGATGAGGGGAAGGGCAAGGTGGTTGACCTGCTGGCTCAGAGAGCCGGGATGGTAGTCCGTTTTTCCGGCGGTGATAATGCCGGGCATTCTGTGGTTAACCCCTATGGTGAGTTCAAATTGCACCTTGTCCCTTCTGGCATTTTTTCTCCCCGGGCGGTTTGCATTATTGGTAATGGGGTGGTGATTAACCCCGGGGTGCTAATTGATGAGATAGAGCAGCTAAATAAGCTTGGTGTGGATACCTCTAGGTTATTTGTCAGTGACCGGGCTCACTTGGTTATGCCGTACCATATCCTTCTTGATGGTCTGGAGGAGGAGGCGCGCGGCGGCAAGGCACTGGGCACAACCCGCAAGGGTGTGGGCCCTGCCTTTGCCGATAAGGCAGCCAGGTTAGGCATTAGAACTGGCGACCTTCTAGATAAAGGGGCGCTGCTAGAGCGACTTCGTTCTATACTTGTCTACAAGAATACCATTTTGACGAGGATTTATGGGGTTAGCCCCCTATCGCTAGATGAGGTATACGGTCAGTATTGCCGGTACGGAGAGCGTCTGGCTCCTCATATTCGGGAGACAACTATAATGCTGGAGGAGATAATAAGTAGGGGGGAACTGGTTCTGTTAGAGGGGGCTCAAGGGACGTTACTTGACCCCGATTTTGGCACTTACCCCTATACTACCTCATCCTCACCACTGGCGGGGGGAAGTTGCTTGGGTGCCGGTCTAAGCCCGACCAAGATTGACCGCATTCTAGGTGTGTTCAAGGCTTACTGCACCAGGGTTGGCGGTGGTCCAATGCCCACTGAACTGAAGGATGAAACTGGTGACCTGATTCGGGAAAGGGCTCATGAGTATGGCACTACTACCGGCAGGCCACGCCGCTGCGGTTGGTTTGATGCCGTTGCTGCTCGCTTTAGCACCAGGATTAATGGCTTTACCGGGGCAGCAATCACTCGCCTTGATATCCTTGATATCTTGCCTCGTCTGAAGATATGCGTCGGCTATGAACTGGATGGTAAGACTATTGATTATTTCCCCGCCAGTGTCGCTGCCCTAGCCCGATGTAAACCTGTCTATGAGGAGCTGCTGGGGTGGGAGACCTCCACTGCTGATATCCGACAGTTCAATAAGCTGCCGGCTAAGGCTCGCCAGTATATAGCCAGACTGGGAGAGCTAATCTCCTGCCCGGTCAACCTTATCTGTGTCGGACCAGAGCGGGAGCAGGTCATACAGAAGACGTCTATCTTATAGCGCTGTTTATCAACCTATCTCCACGCTCAGGTAGGACTTTATTCCTACCGTCAGGATTACCATTGAGCTATTACGCTCGCTAGGAAAGAAAAGTACACTATAAATATGGTGCGTTGCCTTTGGCGCACTCAGGCAAGTGGTATCCCGCCATCTTCTTTTCATTTTCACTACAGCGGGGACACTAGATAGACTCCGGAGAAGATTATGAGGCATGCAATAGCAAGTATCCTAACCTTCGCTCTGGCCTCTGCCTTGCTTGCTCACTTTTGCCTAATCATGGTCTATGGTCAGGTCCTTATTGAGGAGCCTAACTTAATAATACTGGGGATCGAGATAACGACTATGGTCGGCTGCATAGTATTCGGTATTCTCAATTTGGTCAAAGGTTAAGGACGAGTTCGTTAAAAGAAAATCCCTACACCGGCAAATCAATCTTGTATTTTTTCAGAGTTTCTCTGATGATGGTGGCTGATTTTTCATCAGGCTCGGTGAGGGGAAGGCGGGGCTTGCCCACATTAAAGCCGATATGATTAAGGGCGTATTTAACCGGAATCGGGTTGGAGACAATAAACAGGGCGTCAATGAGGGGCAGCAGGCGGTTATGGATTCTGGCAGCCTCATCCATTTTACCTGAGATAGCGCTATCAATCATCTCCTTGATTTGTTTGCCAACGAGGTGTGAGGCAACGCTAATGATGCCATAGCCGCCCAGGGCTAGTATGTGAAAGGTATCGCTATCATTACCACTCCAGACAAGGAAATCTTTCCTTACCTCGGTGATAATCCTGGAAATCTGACCAAAGTTACTACTGGCTTCCTTTACCCCGATGATGTTCTCTATCTTGCTTAGTTTGATAGCGGTATCGGCGGAGAGACTGGTAACGGTGCGTGACGGCACATTATAAAGGATGCAGGGAAGATTAGTCCCTTGGGCGATAGTCTTGAAGTGTTGGTATAAGCCTTCTTGGGTAGGCTTGTTATAATATGGGACTACTAATAGGCAGGCGTCAACCCCGATTTTTTCCGCTCTTTTGGTCGCGTCGACCGCCTCAGCTGTGCTGTTGCTGCCGGTGTAGGCAACAACCGTTCCCCGACCGCCCACGGCTGATTTTACCTCGGTAAACAAACGCATTTCCTCTTCCCAGCTAAGCGTCGGCGCCTCCCCGGTGGTAGCCCCCACTACCAGACCGTCACTCCCCGAGCTAAGTAAGGCTAGTGCCAGCTTTTTCGCCTGCTCATAATCAACCTCCTCGTTTTCTTTAAACGGGGTTACCATCGCCGTCAATAACCGCCCTAGCTTCTTCATTTCCTTACCTCCTGGGACTTATCCAATCCCGTTCAATCATCTCCTCAGCAATCTGGACTGCATTTAGAGCCGCGCCCTTGCGTATATTGTCGGCGACAACCCACATAACCAAGCCACAGGGGTGGGAGGCATCCCGGTGAATACGTCCAACAAAGACATCGTCGGTGCTGGCGGCTGACCACGGCTGGGGATAAAGGCTTATCGCTGGGTCATCTAGTATCTTGACCCCCGGAGCTTGGGCGAGGATACGGCGTGCCTCATCGGGGGACATAGGCTCGGAGAATTCTACATGGATTGCCTCGCTATGTCCGATAAATACTGGAACTCGAACACACATCGCCGAAATGGCAATATCATCGGCATGCATTATCTTCCTTGTTTCCTCCACCATCTTCCACTCTTCTTTGGTATAATCGTTATCGAGGAAAACATCTATCTCTGGTAGTAGATTAAAGGCTATCTGGTGAGGGTAAACATGGGGAACGGTGGTCTGCCCCCCCAATACCTGCTTGGCTTGTTCGGTTAGCTCCTCTACCGCTGATGAGCCTGTGCCTGACACCGACTGGTAGGTAGCAGCGATAATGCGCTTGATGGGATTAACCTTGTGCAGGGGGTATAGAGCCACGACCATTTGAATGGTGGAGCAATTTGGATTGGCGATAATCCCCTTATGCCACTTAATGTCTTCAACATTAATCTCAGGCACTACCAGTGGCACCTTTGGGTCCATTCTAAATGCCGCGCTATTATCAATAACTACGGCTCCTGATTGGGCGGCTATAGGTGAAAAGTAACGGCTAATCTCACCCCCCGCCGAGAAGAGGGCGATATCTATATCCTTAAACGACTTAGGGGTAGCCTCGTCGACCACAATCTCGCGGTGACTAACAAACATCTTCCTGCCTGCTGAGCGGTCTGAGGCGAGGAGAAGGATTGAATCCATAGGGAAGTTACGTTGCTCCAATACCTTGATGAATTCCTGTCCTACTAACCCGGTAGCACCAAGGATAGCTACTCTAAACCCCTTCATTTCCCCTCCTATAAACCGAGTAGAGTATCCAGACCGTAGATTAGCCCTTTATGCTTAACCACTTCCTTAATGGCTAGCATAACACCGGGCATGTAGCACTCTCGACTAATAGTATCATGCCGAATGCTCAATGTTTGCCCGGCTCCTCCCAGGAGCACCTCCTGGTGGGCTAGCAGTCCCGGTAAGCGCACGCTATGAATGGTGATACCTTCAACTTGCTCCCCCCGACTGGCTGAGGTTTTACCTTGCGGGAGGGAGAATGGTTTACCCTTGGCTTGAGCCATTGCTTTGGCGGTAGTTAAGGCAGTGCCCGAGGGTGAGTCAAGCTTGCGCTCGTGGTGTAGCTCTATAATCTCAGCAAAGTCGAAGTATTTGGCTGCCACCTTGGCTAGGTGTATCATGAGTACCGCGCCTAGAGCAAAGTTTGGAGCTACCACTGCCCCAACCTGGTGAGCTTTAGCTAGATTTTCAATTTCTTTGATGTCGTCGGCGGTTAAGCCGGTAGTTCCAATTACCAGGTTAACCCTGTGTTCGGTCGCTATGCGCACTACCGGCATCGTGGCTTGAGCGGTGGTGAAATCTACCAGTACCTCTGGCTGGCAGGAGGTAAGGATGTAATCAAGGTTGGAGGAGAAGGGCACCGTGCCTGAGCCATCGGGTAAAGGTAGGTAGTCCTGAACTGCCTTTAGGTCAATAGCTCCTACTATTTGCATGTCAGGCTCGTGGCATAGGGCATTAACCACCTCTTGCCCCACTCTACCTGAGGCACCATGGACTGCTACCCTTATTGCCTTCATCACCTAGCCCCTTTATTTATAGTAACCCCGTTTATTCCGGGGAGGGTGAGAATCACGCTTCTTAAACGGGTAGTCTTTGGATAGTGAGTCCTTTACCTTAGCTCCAGGGACTTGAGATAGCTTTTCAAATACCGCCCGTCGTGACAGGTTTATCCGGCCGAGTTCATCAATGCCAATTACCTTGACCGTAACCTCATCACCGACCTTAACTACATCCTCAACCTTGGCAACCCGATATTCAGCCAGCTCGCTGATGTGAACCAAGCCCTCTTTGCCGGGAAGGATTTCCACGAAGGCGCCGAAGTCGGCGAGACGGGTTACCTTCCCCGTGTAGATGGCGCCAACCTCTGCCTCCTTAGTTAGACTTTCAATGATGTCAATAGCCTTGCGGGCTGATTCTTCACTGGGTGAACCGATAATAATGGTGCCATCATTGTTAATATCAATGGTTGCCTTTGTTTCCTCAATAATTGACCTGATTGTTTTACCTCCGGTGCCGATGACACTACCAATCTTATCCGGGTCAATGGTTATTTTATACATTCTTGGTGCATAGCGGCTGAGTTCAGGTCGACTAGAGCTGATGGTCTGTTGCATTGTTTCTAGGATGGACAGACGAGCCTGGCGGGCTTGATTTAGTGCCTTTCCCACAATTTCTGGGCTTATGCCCTTGAGCTTAATATCTAGCTGTAATGCGGTGATACCGTTAGCCGTCCCAGCCACTTTGAAGTCCATATCCCCATAGGCATCCTCTATGCCCTCAATGTCAGTTAGAATAACATAGTTACCCTGCTCACCGGTGACCAGCCCCATAGCTACCCCGGCTACCGCTGCCTTGATGGGTATTCCAGCATCCATTAGGGACAGGCTTGAGGCGCAAACACTAGCCATAGAGGTACTGCCACTGGAGCTGAGAACCTCGGAGACAAGACGGATGGTATAAGGGAAATCCTCGTCCTTAGGCAGCACCGGGGCAATAGCTCGCTCTGCCAGAGCGCCATGCCCAATCTCACGCCGACCGGGTGAGCCGATGCGTTTTACCTCGCCACCAGAGAATGGGGGGAAATTATAGTGGTGGATAAAGCGTTTACTCTCCTCTATACCCAGTCCATCAAGCGGTTGCTCTTTGCCAATAGAGCCCAGGGTGGTAATGGTTAGAACCTGGGTCTGCCCCCTGGTGAATAAGGCTGAGCCGTGGGTGCGAGGCAGAAGGCCTACTTCACCAGTGACGGGTCGGATATCGGTCAGACCACGACCATCAATACGCTTTCCCTTCTCCAGGAGGTTACCTCTTAGTTCGGCTCTGAGCTTTGTCTCAAAAGCGGCGATTATTTCCTCTTCAGGGAATGACTCACCCAAGCTTTCCACAAGCTCCTTCTTTAGGTTGCTGAGCGCTTGCTCACGCTGTAACTTATCTGGCTGGCTCAACACCGGGGTAAGCCTGGTATCAACTATTGGTGAAATGGCTGAGATTAGCTCAGGGTTAACCTCGCTTTTGGGGGCTTCAACCTTAGGTCTGCCCCAAGCCTGCTGGAGCTGTTCCTGGAGCTTGATAATATCTTGGTTTGCCTGGTGACCAAATTCTATTGCTCGTAGGATAATATCCTCTGGAGCCTCTTTGGCTCCTGCCTCTGCCATTACTACCGCTTGCCTGGTGCTAGCCACGACCAGGTCAAGCTGGCTGGTTTCAAGCTGGACTAGGGTTGGATTTAGTATTAGCTCATTATTAATATAGCCGGTGCGAACCGCAGCCACTGGCCCATCAAATGGTATCTCTGAGATTGATAGTGCCGCCGAGCCGCCGATAACGGCCAGGATGTCCGGGTCATTCTCCTGGTCGGCGGAGAGGACAGTAACGATAATCTGAATTTCGTTGCGCCATCCCTTAGGTAAAAGTGGACGTAGCGGACGGTCGGTAAGTCGGCTAGCTAAGGTTGCCTCTTGACTGGGGCGCCCCTCCCTTCTGATAAAGCCGCCTGGAATTTTACCGGCAGCATAGAGCCTTTCTTCATAGTCAATGGTCAGGGGTAGAAAATCTATCCCCTCTCGAGGTTCAGTGCTGGTGCAAGCAGTAACCAAGACTACAGTATCCCCGTAGCGGACGGTTACCGCTCCGCTTGCCTGTCCGGCGAGCTTTCCTGTCTCTATGCTCAGCCTTCTACCGCCAACCTCACATTCAAAAGAATTAGGTACTACCAATAATCCCTCCCCATAAGCTTTACTTGCGTAGCCCGAGCTTGGCAATTAGCTTGCGATACCGTCCAGCGTCCTCCCGGCTCAGGTAGGCTAGTAGCCTTCTTCTTTGTCCTACCAGCTTAAGCAGCCCATGCTGTGAGTGATAATCATGCCGATTAGCTGCCAGATGCTCAGTCAATTGGTTTATCCTTTCTGTGAGCAGGGCTACCTGAACCTCGGTTGAACCTGTGTCTTTTTTACGGAGCGCAAATTTGCTTATTGTTTCTGCCCTTTTCTCTTTGTCCAAATTGTATCCCTTTATCCTTGGTTATTTTGGCAAATATTGACTCTACTCTAAATTAACCGATTATAACATAAGTGTTAGCGGCTGTAAATTAGCTTGACTTTGTAATCCAGAGGGGGTATAGTTTTGGCTGTAAAGGAGGTGCAGCTTTGGATCTTGTGGACAAAACCCTGGTTTGCCGTGATTGCGGGCAGCAGTTCGTTTTTACCGTCGGCGAGCAGGAATTCTATAAGTCTCATGGCTTACAGAGTGAACCTAGTCGCTGTCCAGAGTGCCGGGCTTCTCGGCGAAGAGAGCGCTGGGGTGGCTATAACCGGCAAAGACAGATGTATACTGCGATATGTGCTGGCTGCGGGGCAGAAACAACGGTACCTTTTGAGCCCAAAGAAGGGCGACCGGTCTATTGCAAAGAGTGCTACGCTAAGCAAAAAGGGTCAGGTTAAGTTTCTAAATTTATCTTTATTGCCAACTATATATCATGAATGTCGGGGTCTGTCAGGTTAGGCTTCGCTTTCCCGAAAACCTATCACTCAAGGGTAAACGGCAGGTATTAAACTCCATTACCACCCGCCTTAGGAACAAGTTTAACGTCTCTGTGGCTGAGGTTGATGACCACGAGTCATGGCAGTTAGCTACTCTGGGGATTTGTTGCGTTAGCAATAATAGCCGCTATACTAATGAAGTCCTGTCCAAGGCGGTAGACTTTATTGTTAATGGTCGCTTTGAGTTAGAAATACTAAACTATGAGATTGAGATTCTACCTGTTTCGTGACCGGGGCGATGATGGATACCTCAGCCTTTCTTCATTATCTTGCAGCTCAACCCAGTTATAGCGGTCAGATAGCTCACATAGAGCATATTCCCCGCCGTGAAGTGAAATATGCTGAGCTAGACCAACCTCTGGTAGCAAGCCTTCAGGACTGCCTCAAGGAACACAAATTATTACCCCTCTATACTCATCAAGCTGAAGCCATAAATTATGCCCGCGAGGGCAAGAATGTGATGGTAGCTACTTCGTCGGCTAGCGGTAAGACACTATGCTATAACGCCCCGGTTATGGAGGCAATTTTAACTGAGCCGCGTAGTTGTGCCCTTTACCTTTTCCCGACCAAAGCCTTGGCTCAGGATCAGTTGCGTAGTTTAAGGGAGCTATTTTACCCCCACCTCTTCCAGATAGGGGATGTTGCCACCTTTGACGGTGACACCCCTCAGGTGGAGCGGTCTGAGATAAGGAAGCGAGCCAGGGTGATACTTACCAATCCCGATATGCTCCACATCGGGATACTGCCAAATCATCAATCCTGGTCAAGGCTGCTACGCCACTTGAGGTATGTGGTAGTAGATGAAGCCCATAGCTATCGCGGTGTTTTTGGCTCCCACGTAGCTTGTGTGCTCCGACGCCTGCGGCGTCTCTGTAAGCTTTATGATTCAAATCCCCAGTTTATCTGCTGCTCGGCGACTATAGCTAACCCCGGGGAGCATGCCGAGAGGCTGGTAGGTTTGCCATTTAAGGTGGTTGATAATGATGGCTCTCCCCATGGGGGGAAGGAATTTGTCTTCTGGAATCCTCCAGTCATAGATGAGGCTAGGAGTGTTCGGCGTAGCGCCAATAGTGAGGCGGCAAACCTGTTTACCGAGCTGGTGAGCCAAAATATCCGCAGTCTAACCTTTGCTCGCACCCGTCGGCTGACCGAGCTTATTTATAACTACGCCCGACGGAGGCTGGCTGAGGTCAGCTCCGCTCTAGCCAAGAAAATCAAGCCTTATCGGGCTGGCTATCTCCCCGAGGAACGGCGCCAAATAGAACAGGAGCTATTTAGCGGTCAGCTTCTGGGGGTAGTCGCTACCACTGCCTTGGAGCTGGGTATAGATATCGGTGACCTAGAGGCTACGGTGCTCACTGGCTATCCGGGAAGCATTGCCAGCACCTGGCAGCAGGCGGGGAGGAGTGGACGGGGTAGGGGTAAATCTATGAGTTTTCTCATCGGGCTGGATAATCCTCTTGACCAGTATTTTATGCGTCACCCCGATTCATTTTTTGGCAAAAGCTTTGAGAATGCTCTGGTTAACCCGGATAACCCCTATATTTTGAGAGCCCATCTCCTATGTTCTGCCTGGGAGCTACCCTTAAGTAGTGAGGATGAGAAATTCTTTGGCTCCGCCTTTGGTCGGGAATGGGTGGGACTGGGGGAGCAGGGTTTGCTTAGGGAGCGTAAGGGGAAATGGTATCTTTCACCGGCAATTGCCTACCCCGCTCAGGGGATAAATATTCGTTCCACCTCCGGGGAAAACTTTGCCATTATTGATATCTCAACCGGCTCGTTATTGGAAACCATTGAGGCTAGCGTGGCTCTTTTTCAAATACATCCCGGTGCTATCTATCTCCATCAGGGGGAATCATATCTGGTTGAGGAGCTTGACCTGGTCGGCCGCACTGCCTATGCCACGCCGACTACTGCCACTTACTATACTCAGGATAAGGAAATCACCGACCTTCATATTTTGAGGGTACTCCGAGATAAAAGCTGCCGACGGACCAAGGTATACCTGGGCGAGGTTGAGGTTACCACTACTGTAGTTGGTTTCATGAAGAAGGCACAATTCACTGAGGAGGTAATTGGGGAGGAGCCCCTTGACTTGCCACCGCAGCATTTTCCCACTGTTGCCCTTTGGTTTGACCTGCCCCCTGAAGTAGTAACTCAAGTGGCTGAGGCGCAACTGGACTTTGCCGGCGGGCTGCACGCTGCTGAGCACGCTGCTATTGGCGTCCTCCCCCTCTTTGCCCTTTGCGACCGCAATGATATCGGCGGAGTTTCTACCCCTCTCCACCCTGATACCGGGAGGGCACAGATATTTATCTATGATGCCTATCCCGGTGGCATTGGCATTGCTGAGAAGGGCTTTGACTTGGTAGAGGAGTTGTGGCAGACTACACTGAAGGCGATTACCGAATGCCCGTGTCAGGATGGCTGCCCCAGTTGTATCCAGTCGCCGAAGTGTGGCAATAATAATAAACCGCTGGATAAAAAGTCAGCCCAGATATTACTGGAAGGATTGCTATCTAAAAGAATAGATTGAGGGAGTTAAAGAGGGGCTT
>Ga0315280_10004291_pt1 | contig 21186 bp, 17 predicted proteins | sample YL17G06_40_MG_FD_203697 | JGI IMG/M metagenome (GOLD analysis project Ga0315280, IMG submission 203697) | Sediment microbial communities from Yellowstone Lake, YNP, Wyoming, USA - YL17G06_40 | ecosystem: Environmental > Aquatic > Freshwater > Lake > Sediment | place: USA: Wyoming | collected...
CAAGAAAACGTGAGGCCCACCTGATCCCTAACAGCACGGAGAAAAGCTATTCCCACAGATCTCTAGCAACATCAAATAACTCAAGCTCCTCCAATTTCCTCTTCGTTGGTTTGCCTGTCTTGGGATCCCAACCCCTCAATTCATAATACTCGGGTAGGATCTCATCCAACATAGCGACTTGACCCTTCGAGCCTCCCTCAGTGTGCGGTTCTTTCAACAACCTTTCGGGCAATGTGTCTTCCGCCCTTGTCGCGCCGTGTCTAACATTGAAAGCCTTTTTCATGTTGAAGACCCTCTCACCAATCTTCATCGCCTCCATGAACGGCATTTTTCTCCCAGTGGCCAGTTCGAAGAACAGCAGGTTGTATTCCATAGGATAGACCGTGGCGCCTGTCGCGCAAGCGATAAGACAGTATCCCATACAGTTTCCGATCACATGCCATAGATTCTGAACCTTGAAAGCTGCCTCAGCCTTTCTCTTTGCAGTTAGCCTCTCTAGTCCATCCAGCTCCAGCAGCGGGTAGGGTACATGCAGTAATCCCTCAACGAAAGTAGTCTCGCCTTCCATATGATCAGCCCCTACTGGAGATGCAGCATAAGTTGCACACATCGCTGGAAAGGCTCGCGGGTCATGCATAGCGACCTCCAATCCCTTCACATGGATCGCATATCTTTCAGATCCGCTCAGCACATGCGCAGCTCTTCTTGTGCCTTCGGCCAGGATTCTTCCTACGCCTTCTCGCCTAGCTATCTTGTCCGCTAGCGCAACAAGTGCTTCAGGATTTCCGAACCTTAGATCGATGCCCTCTGTATCTTCTTTCGTTATGATTCCATTTTCAAAACACTCCATCGCAAATGCGACAGTGGCCCCCGTGGAAATCGTATCCATACCATGCAAATTGCACAAGTCATTCGCCTTCGCTATGGCTTTGATATCGCTCACGAAACAGTCACCTCCCAGAGCTGCAAGACTCTCATATTCAAGACCTTCAACTCTTGGCTCGGTGGCGTATGGCCCTCCTTCTACGGTGACAACTCTACGGCATCCAATGGGACAGTAGATACACGCACGCCTCCCCGTCAGAATCTCCTGACAACCCCCTCCGGGAGCACCAGTTATCTTCTCTTCATCTTCAAAATATCCTCTTGTCCAGTTTCTTACAGGCGAATCGCCCAGCTCCACACATGAGCTATAATAGCCTGCCGTCCCATACCTAGACGTGTACCCAGTAGTTTTCTCATCCTCTTTCAACATCTTCACTAGTTCGGTCGCCTTTTCCTTCAGTGCTTCATCGTCTGCTACGGGGATGCTATTGTGCCCTCTTACAGCAATGGCTTTGAGATTCTTGAAGCCCATGACCGCGCCCATACCACATCTACCAGCTGCTCTACCTGCGTCTTCGCTCATGATAGAAGCGAATCGTACTAGGTTCTCTCCGGCAACGCCGATATCGGCGACCTTGATGTTTCGATCACCCAAATCTTTGCGAATGGCTCTATCGGCCTCGCGTGCATTCATGCCCCAGTAAGCGCTTGCATCCTCAATTCTTGCTTCTCCATCATCAATCCGAAGATAGATTGGTCTGGGCGCCCTTCCCGAAAAGACGATTGCGTCATATCCGGCGAACTTGAGTTCGGCTCCCCAGAAACCTCCTGCATTGGAGTCTCCAAAACAACCGGTTAGGGGTGATTTTGCAGCAACAAAATGTCTACCCGCGCATGGAATTCTAGTCCCAGTCAGTACTCCAGTGGTAAAGATCAGATGGTTTAGCGGATCAAATGCGTCCACCCATGGAGGCACCGTATCGTACAAGATTCTGCTTGCTATTCCCACGCCACCGATGTATTTCTCAGCAAGCTCGTTACTGAGCGGTACTTGTGATATCCTACCAAGGGTCAACTCTACATTAAGGATTCTCCCTGCATAGCCAAACAATTTGTGCATCATTCCATTCATGACATACGACCCATGTATCAGTACACGAGGAATTCGCACGTTCGCATCGGACATTTAGGGTGTTCGATACGCGTAGTGTTTTCCCGAAACTCCCTCATATTAGAGCTACGCACTTAGATTTGGAGTTAGACTATTCTGCAGTGATCAGCTTTCAAACTCACCTACGCGCCCTACGCGCGCTGGTGTCCAAGATCCGGGCTGAGAACCCCAGCTCGAAGTCCACCATTTCTGGCTAGGCCCAATTTGCCCGCGGATTGCCCAAAACGCACCCAGACAAAACGAAAGCAAAGGGATAGTTGGTCCGGCCGCCGATATTCGCGCTCCAATAGGTACGCGATGCAGAGGCTTTCTTCTTGACGATAGAAGCTCACCGAACAAGTACTGCGACCTGCCAGTTTGTGCACTCTCTCCTTAAATGCCGATGTCGTGAGTACAGGTTAGGTTATGGCTTGGATGAAACATGAAAGCAGTCCTTCTCCATGAACCCAAACCAATAGAACAGAATCCGCTCGACGTTGTGGATTTACCAACGCCGAACGTTGAGAAGGGACAGCTTCTTCTCAAGATAACCGCTTGTGGTGTCTGTCGTTCCAATCTTCACATGATCGAAGGGGATTGGGTCGAGTTTGGAATTCCTGCGAAATCTCCGATTATTCCAGGGCATGAGATTGTCGGCAGAGTAGCTCGGCTGGCGAATGATGTCGCCGATTTTCGAGAGGGGGACAGGGTTGGTGTGCAAGCTCTTTGGTCATCCTGCGGCAAATGCGAATTCTGCTTGACCGGGAGGGAGAACATCTGCCAATCAAGGCACATGACAGGAGAAGATGTCGACGGAGGTTACGCTGAGTACATCGTCGCCAACGCCGACTACGTCTATCATGTCCCGGATAGCTTGAAGGACTCGGAGGCAGCGCCGCTCTTCTGCCCGGGCATAACAGCCTACGGCGCGGTTAAGAAGGCCCAGCTAAGTCCCGGGAAGAAAGTCGCAGTATTCGGAATAGGTGGCGTCGGCCACATGGTAGTACAGTTCGCGAGACTCTACGGCGCTGATGTGGTGGCGGTAAGTAGGAACATTCAGCATCTGAAACTCGCTGAGGAACTTGGGGCAGGGCAGGTTGTTGACAGTTCGAAAGGTGCCTCACCGCAGTGGTTGAAGGAAATAGGCCCGGTCGACTCCAGCATAGTTTTCGCTCCCTCAAGTACTGTTGCCCAACTCGCTGTCAAAGCAACGAAAGCAGGCGGCATCACGGTCATCGGAGTCTGGGCCGGGATGGGAGAACTATCGTTAGTTGAGGAGAGGAAAGTCGTGAATTCCCTCATAGGATCGAGATATGACATGAAACAAGTGTTGAGCCTAGCAAGCGCTGGGAAGATAAGACCAGTATACGAGGAATTCAAGCTGGAAAGAGCGAGCGAAGTCCTAGATATGTTGAAGAAAGGGGACATCCCAGCCCGCGCAGTATTAGTTCCTTAGGAAGGGCACAAGTGTACTTTGGTTCCGTAGGGTCATTGTCGACAGCACGGGAGCAATCCTTCGTCGGCAAATTCGATGTATTTGCCAATCAAGAACTTCGCCGCACACGTGGGACTTGAAGTGGGCTTAATCTGACTCCGCTCGCAAACCGAAGGCGAGAGTCGTGTTCTCTGCGCGGCTACAACTCTGCGACTATTCTGATGACATTTCCCTTTTGTTCGTCGAGCAGGTCGATGCCTTCATTGATCTTTTCGAATGGAATTCTGTGTGTGATTGACTTCGCCAAGTCTATTTTCCCGCTGGCAACCAGAGATATTACGCGCCGGTGATCATCAAGAGTATGGTCGCACGAAGTTGCTATCATCGTTTCCTTGAAAAGTATCGACTTTACGTCAAATGATACGTTCTCAAAGACGTTTGCAACAACAACAGTGCGTCCAGCCTTGGCAGTGCTCGCTATCGCTCGTTCGAAGCTAATCGCCTTCACGCCCGCGCAATCAAGTGCTATGTCAGCGCCTTCTCCGTTCGTCACGTCGAGAATTGCTTTCACAGGGTCCTCAGACCTAGCATTGACCGTTTCCGTAGCACCGAACTGTTTCGCGAGCTTCAGTTTATCTTCCACAATGTCCACAGCGATGACTTCGCTTGCGCCTAGGGCGCTTGCCCATTCAACTGCATGCATCCCTACTCCTCCAACTCCGAAGACAGCCACTGAATCTCCAGAACGAAGCCCTCCCGCTTTTGTGACTGCATGATAGGACGTCGCGACGGCGCAAGCGATAATGGCGCCCTGATCCATCGGAATCTGTCTTGGTAGGACCAATGCATTGCGGGCAGGAACAACTACGTACTCGGCGAATCCTCCGTCACCTCCAGGCCCTCCAAGGGCTCCTCCACTGGCACAGAGATTGTCCAGTCCACGGTTACAGTACTTGCAGTTCCCATCAGAGATCTTGTAGTTAATGGATACTCTATCGCCCTCAACAAGTCCTTTCACATTGCTTCCGACCTTATGCACGACACCGGCAATCTCATGCCCCAAAGTCAGCGGGAGTCTATGAGCTAGCGCGGAGTTAGGGTCCACCTTAACTCTTGCGTGTTTGAAGTGCAGATCCGACCCGCATATGCCTGCAGCTTTGACTCGTATGAGCACGTCATTTTGACCGACACTCGGAATCGGTATGTCTTCAAGCTTCAGTCTGCCGGGTTCTCCGTACCAACGAAAAGCTTTCATGTCCTCATCTTCTTGGAACGGTTTTTGTTGCCTGTTCCGACTTTGCATTGCATATTTAAGGCAGGCGATCATGCCCAAAGGTCATAAGACGGCATTGAATGGATTAGATTTCAGGTGGCAGAAGTGCCGATATACCGTAAGAAGCATGACGAAAAGGCTCACGAAAATCACTTGTGCAAGATAGCTGAGTCTGGAGTCTCTCACATAAACGAATACAGACAATATGTCGACAAAGCGAGGTACATGTGCACGATATGCGGTAGGGTCGCCAACAAGGAGGAGAATCTTTGCGATCCGTGGCCGATAGCGAAATCCTACGCTTGGGACTAATTAGTCTGGGTGTCTAACCGGTTCTGGTCCGGCCCTCAGCTGCGCACTCGACTGGATGGCCGGCTGTCCGCCCGTCGCTTTTTCTGACATGATCTTGAACTTGAATGCGAGGACTGCGGAGAAGTCGGTGATGAAGTATCAAGCCGTACCTTCCCAGCACGGAGGATCAACAATCGCCTAACAGGCGCCGAAGAACGTGAACTCTGCGACGAACGTTGCCAGAAATGGCTTGCGAAAGATGAAGACCGGGCCGGAGCGAACCTAGGAGCCAAACAGTACGGTCTGCGTGGTGCTATCAAGATCAAAAGGTGTCTGATCGGTACATTGGTTGTAGTATTCGATCCTCAGGAGCTTCGATCCGGGCGCAATGGAGAACATCACGCCTCCTTCCAGGCGGACGCCAATGTGCGAGCGGTCAGGAACGAAGCGCCGCGGTCTTTCAGCATGAGGATCAGCCGGTCCAACTCCGCCAGTGCCCCCGCACCACAGTTCTTGACAATGAACGGGTCCGGAAGCACAGTCCCCTCGCCATAGTGGATAAGGCCCTGCGGCATCTTGTGGAACTCCCAAGGGTGAAAGTAGAAACAGAGAACGGCCGGCAGGCGATTCGAGCGATAGAAAGCGAGCATTGCATCCACGTGACGCATGAGGGATCGTGCCCCCTTGGTGCGGAAGAGCGGCCATTGATCGCGATCCCGCCCGTACGGGTCGCGGCTGGTGATCGTCATGTCCGCAAAGTTTGGGATTTCCAGAATGCGCAGGTGGCCCTCTCTCGTCCAATCCTTGCGGCTTGGATGATAAGGAACCAGGCGTTCCCGGTAGAAGTAGAGGGGATAGGACGCGTCCGCCGTGTAGCCCAGACTTTCCAAGGCGTTGACCATGGCGGTGCTTCCCCAAAGGCGCGGGGCCCGGAAGGATGTCACTTTGGCGCCGAGGACCTCCTGCACCCACTGGGTAGCCACTTCAATGCGACGGGCACATTCTTCCGGTAGGAGCGGCTTCATGCCGGGAATGGAAAAGAGTTCGTCGCCAACGGTTTCATGGTAAAGCGAGTGGCAACCGACCTCGTGTCCTGCTTTGGCCACAGTGTTGACCACGGCGTGGTGGCTTTTCGCCGCGTCCCCGGTGAAGAAGAAGGTCGCCTTGGCGTCATGGTTGGCCAGAAGGTCTAGGATTCGCGGGGTTGCATGGACCAGCCCTTCGTAGTAAGGAGTCCAACTGCCGATGTCCGTCTCCATGTCGAACCCGAGAACGACATGAAGCTCTTCTCGATGCGCTTGTATATGCTTCATGATTCCCTTCAGATTCGCCAACATCCGCTGACCTATAATACGCTTTTCTGGAGAACCGCAATCTTGTCGGGCACACTGATCTTCGAAGCTGAGTGACTTCTCGTCATTATATTTCGTCAGATTCTGTGGGGCCTGCATAATCACCTTTTTATGATTCAAAATGGAAACCAACTCTGATTCTAATGAGGATTAGGTTTGGCTACTGGGCACCTCAGGAACAATATCATCCGATGCAGCTGCTTGAGCATGCGGTCCTAGCCGAGAAGAATGGCTTCGACGCAATATGGACGAGCGACCACTTTCAGCCTTGGGTACACACGAATGCCCACTGCGGTTTCCCATGGACATTCTTAGCAGTTGCAGCAGATAGGACTCGCCAGGCTGCCGTTGGGACTGGGGTGACATGCCCAATGTTTCGGTATAATCCCGCAATAGTAGCTCAGGCCTTCGCCACACTCGGCAGCATGTATCCGAACAGAGTCTTCCTAGGCCTCGGCTCAGGAGAAGCCGTAAACGAGGTCCCTCCGGGCTGCAGCTGGCCTAGCCTCAAGGAGAGAACAGAGAGGCTGGAAGAAGCCATCAAGGTAGTGAAACTTCTATGGACGAAATCATTCGTTAGTTTCAGAGGCAAATATTACAGTCTGAACAAGGCGAATTTGTATACGAAACCAGAGAAGACGATTCCGCTATATGTAGCCGCTAACGGTCCGAAAGTCGCAAGGATCGCGGGAAGAGACTGCGACGGCCTGATAACGGTTCCATTTTTCGAACCTCAGTACCTGCGAGATGTTCTCTTCAATTCAACTCGCGAAGGCGCCAAGTCAGCCGGAAAAGACCCGTCGAAACTGGAATTCATAGTGAACTACGGGTTATCCTACGATGAGGACTACGACAAGGCCCTTGCTTCCTGCAGATTCTGGAAAGGACCGATTCTACCAGCCGTCTTCAAGTATGCGATCTCCGATCCGCGAGAGATAGAAGAGTACGCGAATCTCATTGGCGACGATGTCCTCGCATCCAAATGGTTCATAGCTACCACTCCAGATGAACATATCAAGAACATCGAACGCCTGATCGAACTGGGCTTCACGCAACTGGCGATTCAAAGCTCGAGTCCAGATGAAAAGAAGTACATACAGATCTTCGGAACGAAAGTGCTTCCGTACCTGAAGGAAAGGTTCAAAGAGTAGCGGACTTTTTCATTCGAGCGTTGCGCGAACAACTAGCCAATTCGAACCGGAAGCTCATGATTCATGTGACGCTGGCAGTTATCGCCACATATTTGAGAGTGCAGACGACTTGCTGTCAAACCCACTTCCTTCTCGGGGAGGTTCGATTGGCAAAAGCGAAGGGCCGTCAGCTTTGTCAGCAGAGCAGTCACAAGCAGCGGAGAACACCCGAAAGATTTCATAGAAACGAGTGTCTGAGAAGGATGGGAGTACGCAGTCTGTGACCTGCATGGGATGAACATGCTAGAATCCGTTCGCGTGATCGATGCTCCGTACTACGATATCGGCATTCGTTTGGGACTCGTTACGAGAAACGAGGTTGTGATTCTTGATACTGGAACAGGGACAACGTTCGAAGACGCGATCCTACCATTCATGAAGCGCATGAACTTGAAGAAGATCCACAAGGCGATCAACCTTCATGGTCACCAAGATCACATTGGAAGCAACGCGCAGCTCAAGGAGACCTACGGCACTGAGATCATGTGTCACAGAGACGCAGCTAGGTACCTTGAGGAGGTGGATGCCGGCCTCCTTGCGTTCCTTGTGCGGTATTTCAAGTACTTTTCTCCGGAAGCAGTTGAGGAGACTAAGAAATGGTACTACATCGAACGAGGCCGGGCATCACGCCCGGACCGACTTCTCTCCGACGGAGACCTCGTTGTTGCGGACGGAACAGAGCTCGAGATGATGGCTGCCCCAGGGCACGATGCCACAATGCTGTGTGTGTACGATAGGAATGACAAGGTTCTCTTTTCTAGCGACGCAATTCAGGGACTAGGGGTGACATCAAGGCAATTTCCTTCATTACCGCTGTACGAGGACGTTGACGCGTATCTTGCATCGATGCATAGGCTCTCGAAGGTCGATTTCGAATACCTCGTCCCTGGACATCCCTTCGCACCATACACCAGGCAGATACTCAATCGTCATGAGGGTCTCGACCTGCTTGATCAGAGCATGAAAGCAGTTGCGAGACTCGAAAGGACCGTGCGAGAGTGCCTTGAAGAAGCCGGCGAACCTCTGGATCTACCTACGATAACAGCTCAGGTTCAGAAGAGGATGACAGGAGGTTCCGTAACGGCTCAGGCATTATGCTCGGTGAGCGCCCATCTGCAGAAGTTAGCTTCTGAAGGAAGGGCCGGGCTAACTCAAGTTGGAAGTGTGGAAAGATATGCCATACAGTAATCCTCGAAGAGCTGCTAAGTGATCTTCTCTCTCTACTGACGTATGAAAACCTTAACTCGCGAAGGATCTTTCATTGCTGTGTCGAATGCTTCTCCTATTTCATCAAGTTCGAAACGATGCGAAATGAGTTCTGTCCAGTTGAGAACGCCAGAGGTGAGAAGGTCCATCGCTCTCTGAATAGTGAATGGACACGTGAAGGCTGACGTGATTTGAAGCTCCTTCCAGTAGATTTCATAGGGTCTTATTCTCGCCTCAGCGTCTTCAGGGCTGAGCCCAAAGATATTGACACGTCCACCTCTCCTTGCGAGTCGAATTGCCTCTTCGACTATGCGTGGGTCGCCGACCGCGTCGATTACTAAGTCAGCGCCTCTTCCAGAGGTCTGTGAGTTCACGGCGTCTTTGAGCTTCTGTGTTCGAGTGTTGACTGTGAGAGTTGCTCCAAACTTCTCTGCCCTCTGCAGTCTCTGGTCGAGAATGTCTGCAACGATTATCTTTGATGCTCCTTGGGCGTGAAGAAGTTGAACTAAGATCAGACCCATCGGACCAGCACCTATGACCACCACATTCTGCCCTGAACGTAGGCCAGAGTTGTCGATCCCCCTGATGGCACATCCTACGGGTTCTGCCAAGGCTGCCGCTTCAAGTCCGAGTCCTTCGGGGATAGCATACACGTTCCGTGCTGGCGCTTTGCAGTACTCTGCGAATCCCCCTCCGTAGCCAGGCGACCATCCGACTACCTTCCTGTTCTCGCAAAGGTGGTTTCTCTCGCCCGTTCGACAGTAGAAGCATTCGCCGCATACAATGTTCGGTTCAATGGTTACCGCTGATCCGGTCTTAATCCCTTCTACTCTTTCCCCGAGATCCTCAACAATTCCTGAAAGCTCGTGCCCCAGGACAAGCGAACCGGTCGAACCTCCTGAGGTCCAGTGGCCGCTGAATATGTGGAGGTCGGATCCGCATATTCCCGCGGCTTTTACTCTGATCAAGACTTCGTGCTCGTCAATCACTGGTTTTGGCACCGATCCTACTTTGACTCCGCCCTTTCCGTCGAATAGTGCAGCCTTCAACGAATCTCGCCTGCCGCCATCTCTTCACTCGTTCTTATGACCTTTTATCGAAAATGAGCACTTCAACTCGAAGCGATCAGATGACGTCCAAGAATGGGAACTCAGTGCGGCGCATCATTGGGCCTCGAAGCTGCTGAGTCTCATAACGGACTCTGGGCGAAATCCCAACGCAACTGTTGGAGAGCGGCAGCATTCTATGCTTACGTCCATTCATACTCGAATCGGTCCATGGAACAGAGCAAGATGGCCGCTCAGCCATTAGACCAAGAACCGCAATTGTCTTATTCTGTGCGTTGTCGTGGAAAGAACCGAGGGACTGTGAGTGAGAATCATAGTGGGCATGTTGCACACAGAGTCAGACACCTTCAGCCCTGTGAAGACACGAATGGAAGACTTTGAGGTAGTACGTGGCAAGAATATCCTGGATAGGGTCGCGGTAACTTCACTTTTCAAGGAAGCTGGCGCAGACATCGTGCCGACTCTGTGGGCTAATGCTTTGCCAGGGGGAACCACTGAAAAGAAGACCTATCTCGAGCTAAGAAACGAGATATTGAATTCCATATCACAGGAAAAGAAGATCGACGGAATCTGGCTATATCTGCACGGTGCGATGGAAGTCGAAGAAATCGGAAGCGCCGAAGCTGACCTTGTTTCGGAGATCCGGAGAATAGTCGGTAACAAGGTACCCATAGCAGTGGCGCTGGATCTTCATGCGAATATCCCTGACGCTCTTGTGAAACAGGTCAACGTCATTAGCGGGTACAGGACAGCTCCTCACGTCGATCAGGTAGACACTCAGCTCCGCGCCGGGAGACTGCTACTTAGGTGCATAAGCGAGAAACTGCTGCCACAACCGGTTATGGTTCGACCTCCCCTCATTCCGACCGGCGATATGGTGACCACGACAGTAGACCCAGGCAAGTCTTTGATCAGAGAACTAAGGGCCACGGAGACCCGAGAAGGAATCTTCTGCGCTTCGCTTTTCGTCGGACAACCGTGGGTGGACGCTCCCAACGCGGGTGCTAGCGTTGTGGTATGTGCGGAGAGAGACCCCAGCATCGCTTTGCAGGAAGCTAAACGTTTGGCCAAGCTTTTCTGGAATGCTCGCGAACAATTCCACTTCGAGGAGGAATCTGCTGAGCCAGAGCAAGCGGTCGTGATTGCACTGTCAGCAAAAGAAAGGCCGCTGTTCATAACTGACTCCGGTGACGATACTACAGCGGGCGCACCTGGAGACAATGCTTATTTTCTGAAACTGATGCTCGCGAAGGGCGTCAAACAAGTTCTCGTAGCTGGAATAACTGATCCAGAAGTTGTAGCCTCCTGCCAAAGACTAAGCGTCGGAGATGAGATCGATGTCAAGCTCGGGGGTAGACTGGACCAGAAAGGAAGCGAATCAGTCCAAATACGGGCGAAGCTCAAGGCGAAATCAAGAATTCACGCTTCAGGCCCACTTTCGTACGGGGATGTAGGTCCCGCAGTAGTACTTGCCACCGAAGGGATAGACGTAATCGTTACTGAGAAAAGAGTCGGAGTAGTTTCTCCGGAGATCATAGAATCATCTGGTGTGAAGCTTGGTGACTACAAGACAATAGTCGTCAAGCTGGGCTATCTCTTTGATGCCTTGAGAAAGGTGTCCAAGCGCAGTGTCTTGGCTCTGACTCCCGGGACAGCTTGTGAGGCAATAGAGAAGATAAAGTTCCAAAACGTCAGGAGACCGATATATCCTATTGATAAAGACTTTGATTGGGAGCCATAGACGACTTTCCAATCTCACAGGCTGGCCGCTGTGTCGACACCGGCCCTGCCTAGTCAGCTCATCATCCGCAACCATGCGGTTTCTTACGGCCCAGCTTCTTCGATAACATAGGCGAAGTCTACCGGAGCGTCGAATGATGCCGCTAAAAGCCAGTTAGGTGCTCATTTCTCGCACAGCATTTCGCACAGCTTCTCGACGGTTGATGTGTCGAAGTCAGTCTCGTTTATCATGGAGTAGTAGTAGCCTCCTTCCTCAACAAAGCTCTTCAGGGTCATCAGTATTCTTGAGAATTCCTCCTTCCCAAGGCCGATTGTTCTCAGGTTCGTTTCAAATCCTAGGCTAGCCGTCAGTCCGAGTGTCTTCTCGAATTCATTGTTTTGGAGATAAGACATGATCATGATTCCTATCGCGAGAAGTTTCCCGTGAACGTACTGCTTCTTGGTGACATGTTCTACATTGTAAGCAAAGAAGTGTTCTGACCCCTCTTGGGCTCTGTCACTACCGAGTTTCTCGGCTATTTCGGCATAGCCAAGGTAGAGCTCCACGATAGTACTGATCCCTTCATCGGTAACGTCTCTTATGTCGAAACGTCTTCGTTCGAGGTTATTGAGTATCTCACGAGCTTCATCGTAGTATCTTTGTTCGAATCTTTCCTTGCCCCTGCTTGAGGCAAGCTTCCAGTCGTAGATAGCGGTGTGAGATGATAGTAGGTCACCCGCGCCGTACCGCACAAGTTCTTTCGGAGCTTGTTGGATTAGAGAGAAATCTACCAATATCCGATCTGCCTTGACATGGGCAATGTACTTCACCTTGCCTTTCTCCCTGATTCCAATCGCACTTGTCACCGAGGCATCAGCCGACAAGATCGTGGGAACTTGTACCAGCCTTGCTCTCTTCTTCAACGCTAGGTATTTCGCTAGGTCGTGTGACGAGCCGCCCCCGACGCCAGCCACAACGTCGACAGGCGGCACACTCTTCTCTTGGTTCTTCAGTGTGTCAAGTTCCATGTCCTGAACGAACACCACAGTTTCGGGCTTGACAGGGAATCTGTCTTTGACTAGGTTCCATGGAATCTCCATAGTCGCGACCGCCACTCTCTCTCCGGACTCAACGATCTGGTTGACTAGGTTGTTTCCGTAGATGACATCTGGACGCTGCCAGTTTGGATCATAGTATTTCTCTTCCGAATGCTCAACCTTCAACTGCGCTCACCAAACTATCGTACCGCTAGAGGGAGACCGGCTAGAGAACCCGGGTCCTCACGGCTTTGAAAGCTTCCACGTATTCGCCCAGACCTGTCAGTATGCCTCTCCATCTGTTCAAGGCTACGCCTATTGTCTCCCAGTATGGTTGAGAGGTCATTTGTGACCTGTGCCGTCCTATTGCCTTTTTTTTCATTTCAACGACGTCCGTAATGTCAACGAAAGCGTTTGGATCATGGAGCGGATGGAGAACTTCATACTCGTAGAACTCGGGTGTCTTCCAGACTTCCTTTCCAAATTGGGGATAGTTTCTGTATTGGACCTTGAAAACAGCTTGTCTCACAAGATTGGATGTAGTGATATGATCGAAGTTGTCCTGCCCCATTGAACCATCGCCATGATGAGCGTAGACCCTATCAGGCTTGTAAGACCTTATGACTTGACCGGTCCTGACAAGAGTATCGTAGCCATACGTGAGAAAGCCATCCATGAACCCGAGGAACTCCACTTCGGCTACTCCAAGAAGTCTGCAGGCATTTCTGGCTTCTTCCTCTCTGATCCCTGAGAGTTCCTTTGGACCGATGTCAAGAGAGCCCCCGCTTCCGTCTGTCATGAAGACAACTTTGACTTGGTCTCCGCCTTGGGCATGCTTGTAGATAGTCCCCCCCATTCCGATGGACTCATCATCCTGGTGCGCGGCAAACACTAACACTCGCATCTCTCAACTGCCTCGAGCTCTATCATCAACAATACAGCTCAAGTGCGTTTCGATCCTGGGAGAAATCATTCCGTCAATGGCAGAGTAACCGGCTTCCCGGTTTGAATTGATTTTGCCACAGCTAAGCTGACTTCGAGCGATGCTCTGGAGTCATCAGGGCTTATTGATGGGTTCCTATTGTGTGTGACGCAGTCTACAAAGTGCTGCATTTCGGCAAGAACCCCATCAGGTCCTCCCGGTTCTATTCGCTCTATGCTTCCGTCTCTTGCATACAATGTCAGCGGGGGAGACCTGAGATTGTCAAGAGCCAAGTAGCCTTCCGATCCGTACAATTCGAGGTTCTGAATGAATGGACAATCAATAGGACGCACCCAACTCGATGTGACATTCCAAACCCTGCCATCTCTTAATTTGATGTTAGCGAAGGAATGGTCAAGTGCGTCTACTGTTTTTCCTGCCAGCCTACCGCCGACCGCACAAACGGTCTCGACCTGCGCGTTGAATAGAAATCGGAGATAGTCAATATCATGAATCTGAATGTCAAGTATGCCGCCACCTTTGGCTGCCTCAGCTTTCCAATGAGGAGAGGCTCTTGCTTCCTTGGGCATGCCTTCCCAAGGATAGCCAGGACCCGGTATCCTAATGGCTCGCGCAGCCACGACCTCACCTAGGTAATCTGTGTCGGCAAGCTCCTTGACTTTCAAGTACTCGGGCACAAAGCGGAGTACATGTGCTATCATAAGCTTCGTTCCAGCCCTCTTGACGGCGTCAATCATCTCATCTGCTTCCCGTAACGTTCCCGCCATCGGTTTTTCGCACAGGACATGCTTACCAGCCTCGAATCACGTTTTCTTTGTGAAGAAACGTGGGAACGTTAACGTCGATAATTTGAACATCTTCGCGTTTCAGCGCTTGATCGAGATCAGTGTAGCAAGCCTCAACTCCGAATTGTCTTGCCAGAAGCTTGGCTCTGGACATACTTCTGGACACTATTGCAACGAGACGTACCTGAGGAACCTTGGCTAGTCGAGGCAAGTGTAAGTGCTCGGTTGCGTAGCCTGTTCCGACAAGAACCACGCCGACGCTATTTGGCAACTCAATCGAGGCAGCTTGGTTTCGGGAAGCGTTTAAGACTATTGCCTACGTTTCGTCCGTGTCGAAAACAGTTTCATCGCACGTCAGACTCAGGGGAGCCGAACGATGACTGTGCGGGCGTCGTCGTCCATTTCCCCAATCTTCTCTTGACTGTATCGATAGATCTGTGAGTTCTGAGGAAGAACTCCTCGGTAAGATCGAAGTTGTTCTCTCTGACTATGCGGTAGTTGTCTTCTGCATTCGCGAGTGCTGATCTTAGGTACCTTATGATACGGTTAACTCTAGGATTCTTGGCCTTCTCAAGTTGAAGCGCTTTCCTGTAGTCGATTCCAGCCCTGCATATCCTAATTGTCCTCTCAGCTGCATTCTGTAGGGAATTCAGGCTCTTGAGGTAGTGAGGGTCTCCCCGGAATTGGCGTCTCGCCTTCCTCACAGTCGCATATGATTTCTGTGCTCTTCGGAGGTCGGCTGTGAGAGCTTTCGTTTCCCCCTTTCCTTCTCCGAACAACGTTGGAATCGATAAGGTCGTAATGTTGACAAGGCCTTCTTGCAGAGGATCGTCTCTAGGAACCGGCTTGACAACGTCTTCGCATATTCTTGATTCCTGAACGATGGGCAGGTTCAGCAGGCTCCTAGCTACCATGGAGCCTATTTCCTTTCCAAAGAGGTGCCTGTAGCCGTACTCAACGAAATCCCTTGGCTTCATCGGTAGATTTGGGTTCCACCCGTACTGGGCTAAGCTCAGTGGCGCTATCTCCCATCCATGCCAATCAAAGGCGTACCCCGTGACACCCCTGCAACGATGTTTTGCGGCCTGCTGGTACTGTCTGATATCGTTCCAGAGGTTCTGTGGGAAGCTTGGCTCGTAGGCGGAGTTTACGAAAGATACGTAGTTTGAAAACTGTTCTGGAACCAAGAAGATGAGCCTGCCGTAGGTCGGGGCCCAGGCCATGCTTTCGGCGTCCTGACCCATGATTCTCTCCGGGCCGAAGGCCTCAATCCAGCCAGTGAAACGCTCGTAGTCAATTCCGTTAGACCAGAAGACCAGTGTGTCGCGGGGAACCAGGTCTTTCTGTGTCTTCAAGTATTCCGGCCCTAATTCGGTGCCCTGCCTCCACATTCTCACTCCCAGCACGGCTTCTGGTTTCACGTCTTTCATCGCTCGGTGGAAAATCTTGAGTAACGCATAGCTGGCCCTATGAAGTGCCATTCGTGGATCATTGTCTGTTCCAAAGTATCTCCGCTGGCATTCACTGCATTCGCAGAAGACGCCTCCCTCGCTCTCCTCAAAGACTATCCCGTCGAAACCTATTTCGATCAGCTTGCGAACTGATCGTTCCAAATAGCTGAGCACATCGTCTCTGCTTGGGCACAAGTTGTACTTGAACTGCTTGAGTTTGTTAGGACTCTTCGAGAAGTAGCGGCTTTCTGGGTGGGCCATAGCATAGCCGCCATTGAAAGTGTCAAGCCCGAAATAGCAGTAGACTTCAATTCCTCTCTCGTTCGCATATCTGATCAAGCGCGGAAGGAACTCATTTGTGACGTTAGGATGGGTGTATTGCACAGTCATTTCGTCGCCCACTTCTCTGATCCAAGTATTCACTCCAATGTCTTTGAGGACTGCTTCCGGATATTCGTCGAAACGAAACGGATAGTAGCCATATATGCAGAGGTTCAGACCGTTCACCTTGTGTTCCAGGCACCAGTCGATGAACCATTTCCATTGCTCCCATCCCCATAGTTGCATGCCGAAGCCGATTCTTCCGTATCCGGCATACCATGCCATCGCGGGAGCGAGGAATCTCTTCTCGGTTGAAGGATAGTCGAGGATCTTCAGGCAAGGAATAGCGTACCCTCTCCTGCTCTGGCAATGTCGAAGAAGTTGGATGAGTGTCTGTGCTCCGTACAATGCGCCGATTGGCGCTTTCCCGACTATCGTGACGGCATCCCCATCAACCTTAAGCAAATACCCCTGGTCATTCACATCCTCGAGTCTGAGGGCCTCTTGTTTCGTGAGCCACTGGTCGACATTCTTCATCGTGGACACTGAGCCTACGCGAATCTCGATCCTTGCATGATCATCTTTGGTGGGTAGATGCTCCAGGGCTGTCCGAATGGAAGCAAGAGCAAGTCTTTCCTTGGCGTCCTCAACGGTCGGCGCAACAAGAATGGGATTCGAAACTATCAGCAGTTTTCCAGGGAGAATCTCCATCTCCTGGGCGTAAGGTACCACACCTAAGTCCTTGACGAGCATGATGTCACCAAACCAGTCTTGAGACGCATTAACGTATTTGTGCCTTAGTCCGGAACAGGCTTGTGGAAACAGACGTTCCTGGATGCTGGTCCACCAGATCTAGCGATCTCTCACTCGATTCTGGTAAGCAATTTCGACAGAAGTATCAAATAGCCAAATATTCACAGCATATTCGCGCATGTTCCTGCGCTCAAGATAGTTGTACTGTCGACTCCACACGACGCGAAAGGCCTTCTAAAGACCGCGATAAAAGATCAAGATTCTGTCATGTATTTCGAGCACAAAGGGCTCTATACTCTCAAAGGGCCAGTGCCTGAAGGAGAATGCGACATCCCCTTCGGACAAGCTGCCGTCAAGAGAAGTGATGTCACTATTGTCGCCGTTGCCGCGATGGTCCACAAGGCACTGGATGAGGCAAACAGACTAGAGTCGGAGGGAGCTCATGTGGAGGTTATTGACCCAAGAACACTTGTACCCCTTGACAAGAAGACTATACTAGATTCGGTCAGGAAGACCGGCAGGCTGGTAGTGGTCGATGAAGATTACGAAAGATGCCGATTTGCGGCCGAGGTTGCAGCCATCGTAGCGGATGAGGCTTTTGACCATCTGGACGCACCAATAAAGAGGGTGACGACGCCGAATGTTCCTATTCCGTTCGCACCGATCCTAGAAAAACATGTCCTGCCTGACGAAGACAAAATAGTCAAGGCCGTGAAAGAAGTCGCTCGGTAAGGAAAAGAGTCATTTGCTTCGGGTGTGGCGTATCCCAAAAGATGCGAAAAACACCGAGCGGTTGATTCGTGGCTCGTACTAGGTCGTCGACGTGACAACATAGCACTCGTGTACTTCACAAGTGGACCGAGTGCGCGTCGCTGTGACAAGACGCTCAGTGGGAATGCACAGAAGAATTTGTCTGATAGTTCGAATGCACCGTCAACTCGAATACTCGCCAGATCGTCAAAGAGCTGGCATATGGCCCAACTAGCCGCTTGCTCTCATGATCCTGTCTCTTGCCATGTCCCTGCTCTTGTTTATGAAGATCGCTACTATGACTAGGATTCCGTATATCATTATTCTTCCTTCAGGCGGCATAGCGAACATCGTGAGGCCGCCCTCTATAACTCCTATGAAGACAGTGCCTGCAAAGGCGTTGATTGGAGAGCCTCTTCCGCCCTTTATAGAAACTCCTCCAATAACGGCCCCGGAAAATGCTGGGAACAAAGTCCAGTCAGCAAGATTTCGAGATACCGAGTTGATGAATCCTGTGAAGAACAGACCAGATAGGCCTGCCAGCAATCCGCTTAGCATAAAAACCAAGAGAAGCGACCTCTTCAGGTTGATTCCCATCATCATGGCTGCCTCTGAGGACCCACCCACGGCGTAAAGATGGTTTCCTGTACGACTGTACTTCAAGAAGAACCAGAAACAAATCAGCACTCCAAGGAATGAAGCTATGGCAACGAGAGGTTCTCCGCCGAGCTTGAGATAGAGGGGGGGCAGCCGACTCCCTGGTATGGATCCCGGGTATACCAGTAGCCTGGCCCCTGCGAGAATTTCCGTGGTTCCAAGTGTGACCAGGAAAGGGTTCATGTTCATCATTCCAACGAAGAACCCATTGAATGCGCCAATCAACAGCCCAAAAAGTGGCGGCAGCAAGATAGCCAAGTACCAAGGGATACTAGGTGCAGACACGAGGACTACTCCGCTTAGCATTGCCACGAAACCTGCCATATTGTCTATCGAAAGATCCATGTTACCTGTAATGAGCACCAAAGTCTCAGCCAGCACCAAGAAACCTAGCGGCGCAGCTGCGTACAGCATGAAGGTTAGCGTGCTAGTCTTCAATAGGGCATGCGGCATAACTATCGCAAAAGCGATGTAGAACACAACAACCAGAATCCAAGCGATCTGGTCAAGAACCAGAATGACAATCTTGCTTGAAGCCGCTTTCACGGCTCGACACCCATTTCCGGGATAACGCCCTTTGAAGCCGCGATTACTTTTTCCTCGATCTCCTGCAAAGAGATGTTTTCCTTTCTCTCGTCCAGAAACTTCATTCCTCTCGAGAGTATGACGAACCTGTCCGCCACCGAGTACACATGTTGAAAGCTGTGGGTTATGTAAATGCACGCGTGTCCCCGTTCCTTAAGTTTCGTTACGAACTCTCGCACTTGTTCGACGCCAAGGATTGAAAGCCCTCTGGTAGGTTCATCCAGTATGATGAGCCCCGCTTTGTAGTGTACGGCCCTCGAAATGGCAACCCCCTGTTTCTCGCCGCCTGAACAGAAGCGGAGTTCTCTCCCAGGCGAGTCTATCCTGAGTCCGAGTCCTTTCAAGAGAGGAATGGTTTCTTGAGTCATTCTCCTGTAATCTATGATGTTTAATGCACCTATTCTTCTTGTTGGCTCTCTGCCTAGGAAAATGTTCGAGCTTATGGGAAGAATATCAACCAAAGCCTGTTCCTGAAAAACAGTCTCGATACCAAGCTCTCTTGCGTCCTTAACAGATCCTATGTCAACTTCCTTTCCGTTCCAGTGTATTTCGCCGCCGTCCCTCGGGATCACTCCCGCTATGATCTTGATCAGAGTCGATTTTCCTGCACCGTTGTCGCCGATTAACCCTACGGTCTCTCCTTTGTAGACCCTGAAGTCCATTCTCTTCAGGGCTTGAACTCCTTCGTAGCGCTTTTGTATGTTCTTCATTTCAAGGAGCGGTACATCAGCGTAGTTGACATCTGTCAAGGCTGTTTTCTCACAATATCCGCGAGTTGTCCTCGACAGCCAGTTTACACGATTTAAGCATTTGCGCCACGAGTTCTCGTTTCAGCTAGCTCTCGCGCAAAGGCCGTGGAAAGACCGGGCTGGAGCTGACCGAGAGTAGGGAAAGAAAGAAGAAGCGAAGAAAAAGGGGAAAGGGTCCCAGAAGAACTCTTGCAGGGAGGGCCTCTAGAACCACGCTTTTGCAACGTTTGTCCAGATCGGTGCCGTATCTGCGTTTGTCTCGTCTACGATGAACGAGTTGACCTGTAGCCATCTATGGCCATATAGTTCGACTACCGGGCACGGTGCGAAGATCGGGTACTGGAACGGCCGCACACCCTTGTACTCGATGTCAGGTATGAGCACGTTGAACGTACCATCGCTCTGAGCTCCTTCACTCTTCGTTCGATCGGAAGTTACTGTTTGCCCGATGGCTGGAAGTGCGTTTGCACCCTGCTCTTTGATCATCCTCAGGAACCTTATGGCTAGGGTACCATACCACAGATTGGGCTGGTCTATCGCAACGTCGATAAGCCCAGACTTTATCATGCGCAGAACTTCATTCCCGGCATCGACTCCAGCGACCCACACGTGTCCTTCCTGTCCTCTGGGTATGTCCATTTTCGCGCTCTTTAGTCCCTCCACCGCGCCTATGAGTTGAGTTAGATTCGTCGCCATGACTATTGCTGGCTTCCCTTGTGACTGAGCTGCCTCGAATATGGCGGTTTTCGCTTTCTCTTGGTTAGACTCCGTAGCGTACTCGATGATCTTGAGGCCGGGATGCTTTGACATCACGCTTAGCATGCCATTCTTTCGATCAGTCTGAATTGGATTGATTTGTCCATGATATGACATGAAGAGGGTTCCTTCCAGCTTTCCTCCGCCAGCTTCGATCTTCTTGACGAACGCTTCTGCACATTGCGCGCCCAGTCTAAAGCCATCCACTCTAATCGCCATGTCAATCGCTGAAGTCTTGGCGTCACCGTCGTAAACGCAAATGGGAAGGCCTTTCGACTTCACCTGCTCGAAAGCTTTCACAGCTCCTTCCGGCTCGATCGGGCATCCCATCAATCCGTCTATGCCCACTTGCAACATGTACGCGATATCCTTGGTCTGCGACTCAAGGTGCATGTGAGGATCTATCGTCATCATTCTGTCGCCGAGATGTGTTGCATAGGCGAGGGATGCACGGTTTAGTGTCCAATACCACTCCTCTTCCATCTCGAACGGTGTATCGCCCCACAAATATCCGAGTTTCTTGGTCACTTCGGTGGTCACTTGGGTGGTTTGGGTGATAGTCTGGGGGGTGGGCGGTTGAGGAGGAGGCTGAGTTGTCGAGTAGATTCCGTACCCCGCAGCCGCAATGGCTGCAGCGGCGACGGCTCCTCCAGCGTACTTTAGGTAGTTACGTCTAGTCATTTTCGATTTTTCTGCTTCGGTCAAAGAATATCACAATGGAACAAGGTTGCCCCGGTTTTTATTTAAGACTTACGCACGCTCCGGCTTTGGGACACTTTTCTTGGTTAGGATAGTCCTAGCTTCTTTTGGTCGCTTGACTCCAGTTCTATGGTTCTGATGTAGTATTCGGCTTTGTACTCTTTCAGGAATGCTTCTACTCTAGGTGCGTC
>Ga0315280_10004292_pt1 | contig 21184 bp, 18 predicted proteins | sample YL17G06_40_MG_FD_203697 | JGI IMG/M metagenome (GOLD analysis project Ga0315280, IMG submission 203697) | Sediment microbial communities from Yellowstone Lake, YNP, Wyoming, USA - YL17G06_40 | ecosystem: Environmental > Aquatic > Freshwater > Lake > Sediment | place: USA: Wyoming | collected...
GGAGTTGGAAGAGTTTATAAGAGTTGAGTCGGCAAGAAGGGAAGGGGAAGCGGGGTAGGGCAGCCAGGTTAGCCCGTGGGGCTCATAACCCCAAGGTCGGTAGTTCAAATCTACCCCCCGCTACCATCTAAAATCCAGATATAAAGCAGTTTTTAAGCTTGTTTTTGGCAGATATTCGATATAAATTCTATATTGTTTATGCCTTTTGGAGAGCTTTCACTTCTGGGTTCGCACTAGCAACCTTCATAAGACTGATCTAAATCCTCTATAATCATGGCACCCTGGCATCCGACCGCTGATAAGATTCTTTCTGTGCTTAGCGACGGAAAACCAATGACATCAAAGGAAATATCTGATGAAACGAGGTTGACCCAGCCCTCTGTTTGGAGAGGTGTTCTAAGGTGCTGGGAGAAAGGTCTTGTTCTTCGTTCCGAGAAGCCGATATTTGAGGTTGTTGAAAAATTGCGAGGGAGGCTGGGATACAGGAGAAACACATCAAGTTTCTATTATTATGTCGTGAATCCTCGGCGTGTTGAGTCTCTGGCTATCAAGGGACAGAGATTCGTCGCCTATGATAAGAATTACCTGGATGCCAGAGGCTCGAAGAAGACGAGTAAGGCCCAGCTTATTTTGACCTTTCTGAAGGAGAACTCGGCTAGGGCCCTTTTTTCAAAGGAAATCTTTGATGCTTTGACCGATAAGGGAGTGAAAAACCGTGACGTTATGGGGACAGTGCGTAGGTATAACGGGCTCATCTACGTCAGGGGGTATAGGTCTGATGAAAGGCAGACACCGTTCAAAGAAGGTTACTTGATCACCTGGCTTGACCAGAACAAAACGAGAGAACAGGCAATCGAGGAAGCCATTGAAAGAACGGACAAGGCCTTATCCAACAGGAGTACGACAAACCCGGTCATAGAAAGAATCCATTTCATCAGGGACCGGATTCTTGAATCATCAAAGCTTCGGGATCTCGCCAGTGTCGCTTTCCTTCAGAGCGAGCTTGGTTTAAGCGAATACGAGATAGAGAATGCTGTCAACCGAACATTACAACTTTATAGTGACCTAAAAGAGACCAAATTATTCAACACTTACAGATATTTCTACCATGATTCTTTGAGCGGAGAGGAATTGAAGGCTTCAATAGCTATGAAAGAGAATTATGTCAGAAAAACTAAGGGAAGGGAAAACAGAATCGGTCATAACTGGGAAGCGGTGCCTGAGTGGTTCCTCGACAAATTTACGACAGGAGCCAAATTTTGGACACAGGAGCACAGGCTGGGTAGGATGGACCCGCAAAGGATTACCCTTCATTTGTTGAAGCCTGTAGGTGGGAGAAGGAACAATGCTGAAGTTGACAGGGTTTGGGAGGTTACGCCAGGCCTCTTTTCTCAGCCTATTACGTATGTTCTGGAATGTAAATGGGGATTGATCAAGAAAAAGTATATCAATGATTTTTTTGAAGTTCTGAGATGGAGCAAAGAGTTTGGAACGGACACACCTGATGGAAGACAGGTCAAACAGGGGATAATAGGAGTTTTCGCAGGTAGTTCTTTTGACCCGAAAGAGAGCGTTCAGTTGAAGGATGAAACAAAAATTAATCTTTCAAGTTATGCCTCCAGAATGAATGTTCAATTATTGAAGGCTTCTGATTTTAATGAAAAACTCCGAGAGAAAGGTGTTCAAAAGGACGTCACTGTTCAGAAAATCTGTAGAGTATCCAAGGGTGAAAAAGAAGTTCGTAGTATATTAGAAGTGATATGGAATAATCCTGATAAGAGCGGTGAAATTCTAAGTAAAGTGGCTGCAAATAATGAGTCAGTATACGAATTTGAGAAAATGCTTGAGGAAAAATGAGAAATAAAGAACATTAATATATGTAGTAAGAAAGTTCTAATCTCATTATAGGTGATGATATTTCAAAGGTTGGTTGATAATTCTTCCTCTTCTTCTGAAAGCTTACCTATTGAAGCGATTTCTATTAAAATCTTTTTGGCTTTTTGCCTAAGTTCTGACCTTTCTGTAACAATACGCTTCGTTTCATAGGAAATTTTGTCCCTTTGATTATTTTCTTTCGGAATAGGTAGGATGATCTCTGTAATACGTCCTCCTAATGTATCGATAATGTCTTGAGTAAACTGTTTAGCCCTGATCTGCATTTTAACTATAGGAGTATTGAGTAAAGCGAAAAGTAAAAATGGTGAAAGTATTTCAGGTTTTAACACCCTCAAACGATAAATATGACTTTGGAACAATATTTTTGTATCATATTTTGTAATCATACAACTAGTTCCTATTAGATATGATCCATCTCTTACTAATAAAATATCATTCTCTTTAACGCTTGTTTTTTTACTATATTTTTGATAAATTTCTTCATTAATTCCATGCTTGGGATCAATCTTTAATTCCCAGTTAGAAATATCTGAAGTTCTGATAAAAGGAACCGTTCCAGTACCGTATGATAATTTCCCGATCTCTACACCTGTTCCTATTGAGATTATTTTTTTATCAATTAGATTTTGGACAGTCACAAGATCATGAGATTGAGATAATTCATTTAAACCATGTTCTATATCTGGATTATAATATTTAGGTATTAAAATGTTATTCTTAAAATCAGAGATACTAATAATAAATCCAAGCCTATTATAATCCTTTATATTTTTCTCAGAACTTGGATAGAGACTATGATAGATAGAGGAAACTAGGGGGATTTCATCGTATGGAATAGGATTCCCTCTTGAATCATGACCACACCATTTAACAATGGACATAAACATAATGTCATCATTTTTCTGTACTTCTTTTTGAACAAATAAAACACAAGTTTTATTATGTGTATGAGGTTGAAATAATTCCTCCGGCATGGAAACTAAGCCAATAATTTTTGCATTCTTTCTAAGATATGTTACAACATATCCGTGACTCGGATTACCCAACAAACTCTCTGGTAGAATTATAGCCATTCTTCCACCAGGTTTTAATAATTGCAAACACCTTTCCAAGAAAAGAACTTGGGGCGATTGCTGACTTCTTATTTTATTTGTCATAAACCAATCATTTTTTGTTTTATCTTTTTTCCAAACTTTAGAGAGATTGTATTGTTCGAGGATTTCTTCTCCTTTAACTGGAATTTTAGCTCCATGAGGCGGATTAGTTATTACTATTTCGAATTTGTTAAGTTGAATTTTTTCCTGTGCAGAATTACTCCACTCTTTTGGATTCTTCAGACTATTTTCACAGAATATTCCCCCTCTGCCATCTCCAACAATAGCCATATATGCCTTGGTAACTTTTGCCAAAAAGGAGTCTTTATCTATTCCACGAAAATATTTTGAAGCTATTTCGCGTTTTTGAATTGCTAGTATCTCGGAAGACCAATTCTTTCTTTTTCCTTCTTCTTCAAGTTTTTTCCATATATGTTCAATAGCTACTATAAGGAACCCACCAGTACCACATGCCGGATCAATTATAAAATCTCTGGGAGACGGATCAAGTACGTCCACGATCATTTTGACAACATTTCTAGGTGTGAAAAATTGACCTTCAGCTCCTCTTAATGCAGGTCCAATAAAAACTTCAAAAGCATCTCCGATTGCTTCTCTTTGTGCTTCTGTTATACAATAGTTTTGTAATTCTCCAACTACATAACGTATAGAGTCTTTATCTAGTAATATTACATCCTTTTTATCAAAAACATCAGAATAATCTATTTTAACATTCTTTTCAAATAATTCTATTATACGCTGATTTATCTGTTCTGGAGGTTCATCCACCCCTGCTCTAAATTTTACCTGCTCATTTGGAGCCGTATTTATTTCATCATAAATTTTACAGAAAAGAAGGTTGATGATTTCTTGTGCAAGTGTCTCGTCCCGTGTTATTCCAGTTGTCATGCCAGCGAGATGATTTCTGATGTCCCTAAAAGTCGCTTTCAGATTAATAGGAGGTTTCAAGTCCTTGCGTTTGAATTTACCTATATCTTCAATTCTCTGTCCAAAAGTGGGTATATTTGGTAATTCTCTATATATTATACTACCCTCTTTGTTTAATATTTTTTGCAAATAGATATGTTCTTGTCCATTGAACCAAACTCCGATTTGTGCGCTTGATAAGCCAAGATAGATTTGGAGTTGGTTCAATCCCTCTAGTCTATTTTTTCTTTTACATTCTACGATCATGAATAGATTATTGTATGTTTTTTTATCATTAGAAAAAACAGCTATATCTATAGAATATAATTCATCTCCAGATGGTGAAGCTTTTATCCGAAACTGTGGTTTTGTTTGTATATGAGCCCGAGGGTAACCAAATTCTTCAACTAATCTTTTAGAAAAAATTTGAACCGCATCTATTTCTTCTGGAAGAGCTTTTATTTTTTGTCCTGAAATATAATCTATAATATATTCTGACTTTTCTTCTAATTTTTGTCCTGAAAGTGTAATTTGATTTAGATTTTCATTGTTTTTTTGTTGCATAGTAAACCCTTGCAGGTCCAACTTTTCGAGATTCTACATCTCCTTCATCTTCCATAGCTTTAAGGTAACCAGATAAAAAAGTCCTGTTTACTTTTAGTTTAATAGAAAGCTCTTTAACTGATTGACCAGGCATTTCCACTAAAAAATCTTTTATTGTCTTTCTTAAATTTCGTTGAGCTGTCAACATAAGTTTACCTATATGTTAACACTTGTGTTTGCATATATAAATTTTTCACGGACAGTCTGTTAAATGGCGATCAAATCATTCCAACAATATCTTGGCATCTTCGTAATTCTTAATAATTCGAGAAAGCATTTTTCTTGTTTCTTTTATTGATAAATTACCCTGTATTCGATTACCTTCTTCTGAAAACCATCCAATATTTTGATAAGTGTGTCCTGATGTTGGGTCATCAGTCTTTAATTTAAGTGGATTAAGATGACCAACATGAAATATAGATTTGCCGTGAAGCGGTTTTTTCACTTCGTTTTCAAATTGTGGAAAATTTAAAGGCTCAAGAGTAACAGGACATCTATAAACCGAATTGGCCTCCAAAATTATTTTATCTTTAACCAAATCAAAAATCTCTTTTGGAAATTCTACAAAAAAACTTAATTGAGATATTAATTTTCGCTCAACAAAAAAACATTCTCTTCGAGACGCAAAGTGTACTGATTCTGGGTGAACTTCCCAACGCTTTTCTCGATTCGTTTTATGAACTCCGGTCTGAACCCTATCAGTAAGATAAGTCTTCACCTTTATTTTATCTTTTAAGATAGATGAGAAAAGATCTGATTTTGTGTTTTTTGTTGAGTCCATTAATATTTCTCTTAATTCTAAAGTCTTTTTATATGTTTCATCCCATATCCAATTTATATTATTTATCGTATGTATATGCGTTATTGAATGATCTGCTAATGGAGAACGCATATAATCCAATGGTAATTCGTAAGGTAGTATATTATATTTTTGATACAATATTAAGATAGTTTTGACCTCATCTTTATCTATTGAAGAACGAAGTTCTTCCAATAATTTTAAGAATATTTTTAAACAATCTTGAAAAGAGCAAAAACGAGGATCTGTATTGTCATACTTTTCTTGTTTTTTACCTTTTGATTCTTTTATTACCCAACGAACCTCCATTTTTGTTGAAGATATGTCATCGTTTACAAGTTCAATAAGGAATATATTTCTAATTAAACTTGTTAAGATATATTCATAACATGAATCACCTAATATATTTTTAATTTTATTAAGCAACTTAGATGTTGATCCTTTGTTTAATAATATATTTAGATCATTAAACATTTTTTTTCCACTAAATCTATCTTGCTCACATAACTTTTCTAAAACAGACCTAATTTCATCCATAAAATTGCACGTAATAAACTAAGAATAAAATTTAATTTATCTGTAGTTACCAAATGAATGTAACTTGATAATCAATTGGTAATAATCAATATACCTAAAGCTTACCAATTACATTTGAAAACAATGACATGGCGAGAATACGGTTATGTTGTCGCTAGCAAATACAGGGTTAAGACCGTCCAAGTCTTAACTTCCCATCCGAAGACTCCTAAGGAGATTTCAAACGAAACACATATGGCTTTATCGCATGTTAGCAGAACTCTTAGAGAGTTAACAGAAAAAGGATTAGTTATTTGTATAAACCCTGATGAAGTTAAAGGCCGAGTTTATGAGTTAACGGATAGCGGAAAACGAATAGCACAAATTCTCGAAACAAATCGTAAATTTAATCAGTAGAGCAAAAATCATCAATTTTCTTTATCTGTTTGTCCACATATTTAATCTTCTTGTATCTATAATCCCACTTTGAGAGATCATTGTTACACAAATATTAATTGATGTAACATAAAAAAAATTCGCTGAAAAGAATAAAAAATGTTTATTAATTTGAAAAAAGCAGAAAGGAAAGGAATTCCAATTAATCTATGACCCCAATTTATAATGATGTTTCGAGAAGCGTTCATCCTTTGAAATTTGAAGTGCACCTGCCATTATGTCATGTATTACCGTGTTAAGCATTTCTTCGCTTACTCCATCGAGATCGTCTGTTGTTATGAGGTTGTCGTAAAAGCCGTTGTCTTGAAAATCTTTTTTCCTTTGCAACCATTTTTTATAATAGTCTTTTGCATCCAGTTCCCCCAAGTGCTCCCAAAAATATGTTTGTCCGTTTGACATGATTGAGAAATCTGGATGAATCGGATATGATTTGTTTTTGAAACGAAGCTCCTTTTCGTATTGAAATTCGATCCCCTTGGATTTCAGAGCCGTATAGATGATATATTCTATCTTTGATTTTACGAATATGCCCTTGTCTGGTTGGTAGATGCCTTTACTATCCTCAGGCTCTTTGAACAGTGAAGTATTTCTAGAAAGAACGTCGGATCGTTTTCTTGCAGCAATAAGCGGATTTCCGTCCTTTGACAGTTGTATGAACAAGATTACCCTATTTTTCGACCTGGTTAAGGCTGTGTACATCAATTCTTTGGATAGCAAAGTCGATTTCTGAGGGATTACTAAGAAAATGTTCTTAAAATCACTCCCTTGCGACTTGTGAACAGTAATTGCGTATGCTAATTCGAAATTCTCTTCGTCGTCAATATTTGTAATCGGTTCTGGCTGGTCCATGAAATAATAGATTCTGTAGAATCTTCTTGTTTCCCTGTTCGGCTTGTTGTTGATTATACCGATTGAACCGTTTGAGAGCCTTAGACGTCTTGCCCCCTCTTCCCAGATGTACTCGTTGTTAATCCTGATTATCTTGTCAGCATGGTTGAAGGGAGAAGAGGCAAAGCGATAGGTATCAGCATGATGTATATTCCTAAAATTGTCCTTCATAAATTCGTTGATGCCCAACGAACCAAAATACCCTGCCCTGTACGGCGTGAGTAGCTGAAGATTGTCGAGCTTGACAGTGCTGATGGAGTTCATTTTAACGTTGCCATTCTCGTGTAATCCAAAAAGAAGATTAATTCCGCTTGCCTTATCTACAGGAATTGGTATATTAGTTTCTGTAAGCTCTGTGTTTATGCTTTGGATGATGTTCTTATCTAGATTTTTGTTTAATTCATCCTTGTTCTTCCAAAACTCTATGTTCAATCCTAAAGAGATCTGTCCTCCTTTGGAAATTCGATCAATTATTTCTTCATAATACCTGTTTTTATCGGCAAATATATCTGCAAGCTCAAGAATCGTAGGATCAAACTTCTGTCTGCAATTTGTTTTTAGCCTGATATAGTGGTCCTTATACTTTTCATTGGAGTGGATAAAATCAATTATGTCTATAAAGGGTTTTCCCATACCTATGGGTGGCAGTTGTTTTTCATCGCCAACTAGAATAATTCTCTTTATCCGAGGCGGTTCTATTGTACTTATTATCGAAAAAAGAATGGCTAGTTTCTGAAGGTCAACCATAGAGGTTTCATCTATGATTAAGTTGTCTATCCTTTGCTTTTCAACGGTTTTCAAAATGATGTTTTCAAAATCATCTAAGAACGGGGAATAACCGTTTTTATGGAGATACATATCGATAGTCTGAGCACCCTGGAAACCTGTCTGCTCTTTAAGCCTTAGCGTTGCTTTGCCTGTTGGGGCTAATAGAGTTATTTGTTCACCTCTTCGTCTCAGTTCAGGTAATATTTTTGCAAGAACGAACGTTTTTCCTGTGCCTGGTTTTCCTGAGATGATGAAGAAAGACTTCCTGAGCACATTGTTAAGAAGCCTAGTTCGCTCTTCTCGGAAGAGGTCTTCTTCAAATCTAGGAATTTCTTTCAGTTTCCCTATCTCTTCATTTACATACGTTCCAATCCAATCGATGTTTGTCGGATAGTCAGGCCTGTTTAGAAGATCTAGAACTGTTTTTCTGATCACCTTCTCTGCATGATATACCTCATTAAGATAGAAGAAGGACTTACCCTCATTCTCTTTTATCGTTAACCTATCTGAGAAATGTTTTTTATACGGGCCTTCATCATCGGTTAATTCGCTCTTGTCAATATTAAGCTCCTCTTTATAGAATATAGGGTAATTAATTAAGGCTTCACACACGTCATCAACAGTGCCAAAGCAATCTCCGTCATTACCTCTCGATTTCAGATAATCTATTATAACAGCTCTCAATCTTTCTGGGCTCGTCTGTGTTAGGTTCTGTAAGTCGTTATTCCTAATCTTCAGATATTTTTTGTCAGGCATCATCCCTATGTCTATTTTCAGAACATCGATGTCGCCATCCAAGATCTCATCTTGGTCCAAATCCACAATACCGGGAACATAATTCTCTGCTATTAGGTAGGGATTTGAGACTATATCCTTTAAACTGATTGTCTTTTTGAAAGGATTGCCTTTTGCGAAAACGATTCTCTCCAACTGGTGTCTTGTCAAGTTAAATAGGGTTAGCTTTTCCATGACTTCCAATTTATTCTTGAGGTTTCCTATGTTTTGCCTTATATCACTAATCTCTGACGTGAATTCTTTCAAATAACTAGGAACTGTCTTTTTCTTACCTGTTATTAGGTCAAAAATAAAATCTATGTTTTCAGCAACGTATCCCTTCTTCTCTTCAATTTTATCTAAAATCTTCTTACCTATTGATTCGTCTTCTGGAGGGTTATCAGCCATTATATCGATTATTGATCCGAGGGAAGGGTAAATTCCCCTTTTATTCCAAGTCATTTCAATGAGTTTATCAATCTTCTTTTGCTCTTTACTGACATTGAATTGTCCGTGCTCTTCGATAATTCTTAGCGATTTCTTAATTTTGTAAAGAAGGTAAAGACATTGGTCATCGTCCAAATGGGCAGCAACATACTTAAAGTTCGGTATGATGCTCTGTTCGTCTATAATGATGCGCATTTCCTTAAGCCTTTCTTCCTCCTCAGGATACTTCTCAGCTCTTTCAAGATACTCGTGATAAGGTAGAAGAACTCCCCATTTTTCAAAATCATGGCTAACTTGAATAGCCCAATTGCTCGTGCCCAAATTCTTCATTTGTCTGCTGCTGTTGCGGATTCTTTCAAGGTGTCCGTCCTTGTCATCAAAATAATTAGATTTTCCAACCGAGCTTATCACAGAACAGCCAAGGAGAACATACTTTCCTTCGTTAGCCGATATCGGATTGTCATAGTTAAGATAGAAGAATACGATGCTTGCTCCTTTCTCTAAGTTGCCGAAAAAATCCTCAATCCTCCTGTCCACAAGTTCTGGAGGAGGGTATGAACCCCATTCTTGTTTCTTCTTTTTGCTGTGGCTAAAAGATAATCGGAAAGGCCAAGAGAAAGCAGAATATGGAAAAAGAACCTCTTTTATTTCATCGATTTTAACATTCACGAATGGGTGTTTATGTTTTATTTTGCATTTCCTATTTGAAAATGAATTGCTCGACCAAAAACAAGGAGGCTGGTAGTCTTCAATTAAATCTATCTTTTTTCCAGCGTTCTTCTTTTCAACGTCAATGTTCTTCTCTCTTTCAATTCTAGATGACAGTAAAGAATGAGTTCCGCTGCAATAAATGTTTGACTCAGGATCTTCGCAGATGCTACCATCCCATTTATTGTCGTGCCAGGCTAACCTGATTGTTAAGTGCTTTGTCATCCCGATTCCTAATAGAATTATAGCTACGATAACCTTTTAAAAAATTGTATGGGTTATAGGAATTTTTCTGATTAATTTTTTTTGGAAGTGAAACTACGTTTCCCTTTCACCCTTCCTTAAGTCAGCCTCGCTCATTCTCCTCTTCCCTCTGCGAGGTCGCTTGTGCTAAAAGGTGCGTTTTAATAGCTGGCCGCTTATGATTTTTGCGAGGGTTTATAATATTGTCAAAAACATTCAGAATCCCCGTTCATAGAAATATAATGTGTCCTAAATGTAAGATTGGGATTAGTTATGGAACAGACATCATTAATAAAAAAGATTTGAGGTGCCCAAATTGCCAGCATATTTTTAGTTACGATGATGGTTTCATAGAGTCTTTGGTCAATAAAACAATTGATGTTCTTTTAATTTTGCCCATCTATATTGGAGTAGACCTAAGTGGACCCTTCAAAACAAGAGTTGGAAAAGCAACCAAAGTACGATTCGAGAATCCTTTGTACGAAGTTTATGATATTACATTTGGAACATTGGTGGGGATAACCGATGAAAAATTATTTGAACAAATTGAATTCAAGGCTATAGATATTAATAAGGAAGGGTTTATTGCCATAAGTTCGTCATTTAATGATTCAATAATTAACCAAAAAATTGATGTCGCTTATATTGTTAGAGGGAGAGATTTTTTGGAAAATGTTCCTATTTGGCATAGGTTCCTTCAAGATGCTATCAACTCTATTAATTCAAACCGATATGGTATGGCTATAGTAGAATCAATTTCTGCATTCGATGCCTTTTTTGATGAATTTCTTATGAATCAGTTATTGAATAAAAGAGGCTATCCAATAGACTATGTAAAAAGAATCGTCAGGAACTACCAAAGACGTGACAAGTTATTTTACTTCTTATTTTGTGTGACTGGAAGATCCTTTGAAAACAGTCCATATAACAAGAATTTAGCAGATATTGCTGAATTAAGAAACAAGATTGTCCATCCCAAAGAATACGAGTTCAAAGAAAAAGAATTGACTGAGGATAAGGCAAAGGAGATATTACAAACGGTGATTAAAAGTATCAAATGGATAAACGATACAAAGAACTAATTCATCTTATATTTTTTACACACTTTACGGTCACAAAGAATATTGAAGTATTTACTCTCAAAGTCCACTCAATGCTTGTGGAATTAAAATTACTTTTGCATTAATGAGTATAGGATGAATATCATTGATATCCTAGTTTGCGTTATCGGTTCTATTTTTGGGACATTGTGAAAGCTTCTATATGGATTCTATATATGTTTAATTTTGACATTACCATTCTCCCCTTGAACATGTTTTTTTCAGTAGAACAATTTAATTTGATTTTGAAGTCAAGGCATCTTCTAATCCCTTATGATACGAGTCGTCTCCAAATCTGCCCATTGTAGGATGCATCAGATCTGTTAAGAGATTCATCCCCCATTGTCTTAAACGTGCACGTATTGGATCAGGGTTGGGGCTAATTAGGGCAATCTGAGGACGATCGGTCTCTTTCAGAGGCACCAAAAGGTTATTCATTAGGCTACAGATACTTCTATCTCGAAAAGAAAATCCTATAATGATCCATATGTCATCTTCACTCAATATTTTTCTAAATAAACTGAACATTTCTAAATTTGGACTCTCAATTACATATTTGTATCCGCCAAATTCTATTGGCCAATGTATAAAGACTTCTCCATATTCTTCTGTCAGTATCTTGAGGTCTCCTAAGCGATAGTCAACTTGTTGAATGTGATCACCTGATCTGTAAAGGTCTATGGATCCATGCAACTTGAGTACTTTGATATTACCTTGACGTTTATTGTATGAATCTACAACAAACAGATTTCTGCCAAAAATTCTCTCGATCCCATCAACAAATTCTATCTGCCTTCTCCTTAAATATTCCTCCAAACAAGTATCATAATTTGTTGTGACAATCGATACTTTGCTTTGTATCGGAATAACTCCATCTCCAGAAAATATGGGATTAGCTATATGCTTAGAATGTATCTTTGGTCGTATATTCTCAAAAAATCGAAAGAAATCATCATATGGTTCCATGAAAGATTTTGACTTTAAAGCTGCTATACATCGTTGTCGTACTATCTCCTTCATTCGTTCGAGAAGTTGAGCTATTTTTCTCTTGATTTCTTCATCATGGATAAATTTCATGGCTTCTTCTCTAGACTTTCTGAATAAGAAGTCCGCTGTCTGGGGGGATAAGGTTTCAAAAATCTCATTTCTTGGCTTATTTAGATCTGAAGGTACAGTCATGGCAACTTCCAGATCCAAATCATGCCCAAAGATATCGTTGAGACTTTTATAAAGTTCTTCGTCCCTAAATTCTCGCTCGAAAATCTCAACGAATTCTGGTATTGTTGGAATACCAAATGGTTTCGACGCCCCAGCGCCAAGAAATAGAAGCATATGTAATTCACTCCTTCACCTTTTATGGACGCTATATGAAACTTTAACATATCGATTTTTAAATTGCTAGATCTGAGCAAAGTGTAATCATCAAATCTTACGAAATCTTTTCGCTTATAACTTGGGAATTAACAGTTTAGCTCAAAATCAACCGACAACCTACGGTTTTCCATTAACGGCTTTCCTCCTTGGTCAGCTCGCTCATTTTCCTCTTCCCTCTCCGAGGTCGCTTCGCTAAGAGCAGATGGCGGGCTTCCTGGAATTATCGTTTGGAGGTGGTTGTATGCTGGTAGTAAATGGAAAAGAGAGGGAGATTATCGGCATGTTGAGGGGCTTTGGCCTTTGTAATTACGAGGCAAGGATGTACTGCACCTTGCTGGCTATGGGAGAAGCCAAAATCGTAGAATTAACTAGGAAGGCGTCTGTCCCTCAGAGCAAGGCATATGATGTATTGGACGACTTGGCTGCAAAGGGCTTCGTGGAGCTGATTAGGGCTGAAAGACCTAAACTCTATCAGGCAAGAAGTCTTGAAAGTGTCAAAAAAATCAGGATAAGGGAAAAATTGAAAGAGATTCGAGAGCTGGAGAAGGGCCAAATAAAGCTGAATAAAATCTTAGAGCGTCATACCCGCTCACAGGAATTTTTACGGGCTGAGGCTTTTCATGCCGTCCTATCGGGGCAGGTGATTTTATAGACGAAGCCGAGTCTGGCAACATGATAGAGACTTTGAGAGGGTTAATCCCCTCTCTCTAAGTTAGATAAATATTCTAATCAGTAATTCAATTTAAATTAAAACAGTAAATTTTATGTTTTTGTCAATGTTAATAAAATATGGGGTGTTATGTTGGCTGTCAGACCTTCATTTTATATTAAAAAAGAAGGCACTAACCATCAAGCAGTAAAAGAAGGCCTCGCATGGTTACACCAAAACTCTAAAAAGAAAGGCTTCTTGGCCGTTATGGTTTATGGAAATCTTGAAGGCATCATTAGCGACATTTTGGGTGAAGAAACTGTTAAAAAATTCATAAAGGATGGCGCTTTACGAATTAATGGCAAAGAGATGGTTCTTGTTACAATGAAGAAGAGAATATATAGCGGTGATAATGAACCAATTTTACTTGTCTATCCCAATGAAAAATTCTTAGATGAAATTGATTCAATTCATAACGTTTCAGCAATGTTAGTAGTCCCATGGAATTTTCAAGAGATTGAACTATGGATAAAGACGCACAATGCCACTGAATTAGGGCAACCTAAAAAAGAGGAGCCTGAATTAATTCGTAATAAAGTCGTTGTTCGAGCCCTTGAAAGTCTGGTCAATCATATAAACATATCAACAGGCATTATTCATCCAAGTGATAAAGAAGCAGCTATTTGGACATTCACAATTTTAAGGGATGGTGGAGAATATTTTAATCCTGATGAAATAAAAGCGTGGTTGATACGGTATGGTAATATGAGAGCGTCATATGCCCAAGATGTCGCTGATATAGCAAAAGCTGTCCTTGAGGGAAGGAAACTTAAAAAGGGAATTCGACATTGGAGAGATGATATTTTAGAAATTTGGAGAGAAGAAGCTAAAACAAAACAATCCTAAAATGTTCACCCCTCCTCAAAATTTTTCATATTGCTCAACTGGACGAGCTTCAGGTCATGCTCGATAATTTTTTCATTGAACGCCCTCAAAGCCTGTATGATGGCATCGGTGTAGGTTGTTATCAGGCCTCGCCTCTTCCATTCCTCAAGCCAAGAAGCGGGCTCGCCCTCAACAGTCATGTTGATTCTAACATGCGATTTTTTAGAAGCGACCTTCAAAGCATATCTACCTCGTCTGCGTCAAACAGTTTTTCTTTATTTTCGGGCATGGTCTCATCAGGAGGTAGCCTTCCTCCAATCGGTCAATCATTTTATTTCAAGCGCCTCTTCGCCATCGCGGATAAATTGCCCATCTCGCATCGTTCCCATGATAACATTGATATGCGTCAGACCCCCCCGGGTATTTCGGTATCAACGATGAATAACAGTTCGAAATCTCAGATAATCCTCTGGACCAACGCGGAATGGGAAGCCACACGTATAGGCCTTTACGATCGCGATGACGTGGTGCGTCCGGAGCCTGTCGAAAGTGGAGGTATGCCCATCGAGTTCCGTGACCTCGACGCCTCGACAGCCCAGTTCTGGCATACGGGCAAGATCCAGGTCACATACTCATCTGATGCTGAACTGGGGAAGATTAAGGCCGCCCTTCGAACTGTACTTGTCCCACCTGCTGAAGAGATGCTCATTCTTGAGGAGGTGGGACATGTTCCCTCTTTCAGAGGGATCAGCACCACATACGACGAGCTTAAAGCTGCTGTAATGATGCTACCGTCAGGTTCGGGTAACTCGACGCCTCGGATGCACGACTATTCCGGCGGTCGCCTCAGAAAGATCCAGGAAGCTCTAAGAACTGGGTCGAAAATAGAACCTGGGGAAATAATAAAATTATGATAAATATTAAGAAGGTTGGCAGCTATACGTGAACTTTTTGCTCTCGTTAATTAATTGCTGTTGCTTCGGAAATGCTCCCCTAGCGCGTCGCGGATATCTTCCTAATAATAATTAGGAAAAAGAAATAACATTTAATAACATATTATAATAAATTATAACTACAAGTTCAGATCCTATAGATTTTGACGACGTCAGACATGTCGAAACCGTGGATCAGACAGGTCTTATCGGTCAAAGTTCTACAGGTCTAAGACTAAAAGTCGGACCGGTCTGATCTCAATAATCAGATAAATTCTGAATATTAACACTAATTTTGGTCGGTCCGACCTCGGTCCGACCCTAGGCCTAGGCTAGGCCGAGCATGGACCGAGAAAAACCTAATTTTTATGGTGCCTCTGATAGCCACGGTCTGTCTCGGTCTTGCTCCTTATGGGTCTCGGTGTTCATCGGCGTTGATAGAGCTCACGAGAGGATATCTGGATGGAATTTGTTCGTCTACATGTGAAAGAGATTTCATGAACTTTGCTCCTCTGGAATCATCGATCTTCCGTGAAAACATGTCCAAAGCGTTCTTTAAGGTCCTGGATTACTGTTCTCGCCGTTTTGAATATTTAGTATGTATTTAGCTCATGGACGTTGATCTCGAATATCTGCATCTATTTCATCGAAATATGTTTAAATTTTGGCGTTTTTCCTCACCTCTCATAAATCCCGTTAAAGCCAAAATTGGTCTTAATATAGCATTTAAAGCCTATTTCTCGGTTCTTGTTTCACAGAAGCTAAATACATACAATATTTATAGTCTTTAAAGCTGTTTATACGGCCTATTCTAAAATGGAAAGAGTGAAAAGACTTACACAATACTGCTTCATCCTGGACATCTCAGAGAGTTTGGTGAATGGTTAGTGAAGATCTATAAACGGCGACTCAGGATATACTTTCCCAAGCTTGACAATGAAGAAGAGGTCGTCGAGCTGCTGAGGAGCGGAGAGTGGAAGATCTATTCGTCGCCGGAGGGCTGTGCTCCGGGAAAGGCGCAACTCCTCCTGCGCAGGGCAAGAGGGATCGGGGTAGGCGGCCACGCCATAAAGCTCGGTGTATACAAGGACGAGGACGTCAAGGAACTCAAGGAAAGGCTAAAATCCAAAGTGCAGAACGCCTGAAACATCATTCCTAATTTATTTAATGCCCATGGTCACTCCCTCATAAAAGCTGGCGGAGACGCTAGAGTCAGCATTGAAATATTGGCAAAAGCTGGAAATATAGCTGATTCAAGGTAATTGGATGGGATTGATATTCGTGAGATTGAGGTAGCAATATCTGAAATCAACAGGTTTGAATCCCTCTATCCAATTCAAAAATTGAATGAGCATCAAAAGACTATTATGAAAGTTCTAGGTCAATATAAAAGAATGAATACGGGGGACCTTTATAGGGCATATTCAAAACTTGTTTCAAAACCGGTTGTTGACAGGGCTTACAGAAAATATATGGTAAAAATGATGAATCAAGGATTGATAAAATCTGATGGCAAAGGAAGATGGAGATATTATGAACTTATATTATAGAGGTAATAAACTTGAAGAAAAAGTTTAAGTTACAGGATATATTTATAGATATCAGGTCAAAATCGGTAGATTTAGATGAGCATTCAAAATTCACGGAGGAATACGCTAATAGAAAGCTAGATTATGATGCATTTTTAGAATCTTGGAAAATTGTTAAAAATTTAGTGGATTCTAATATAAACAACTTACCAGAAGAAGATAAAAAAGCACATAAAATTGTTCTTGATGATTATTGGATAAGATATAAAGATCTTAGAAATAAAGAACGTCCTTGTCCAGGTGAGCATGAGGCTATTGAATATGTAAAAGAATACGACATACTTCATACTGATTGTGAAAAATGCTGTAAAGTATTAGTGTTCGATATTGATGACAAATGTGTAAGTGTAATAACTAAGGAGTTCCTAGTAAACCACTTTAATTTTAATTTTAAAATTGGCAGAGACTTGGGAGTTTTAGTGGCTTATGCTAGTGGGGATAAATCTAAAGAAGAAATAATTACTTTTTTGGAGAAATTTTTAGCGAAATTTGAATTAAGTGGAAGGATCCAATGGAGACTCGCAGGAAAGTACTTGCAGTTAGCAGCACCACATTTATTCAAATCAGCAAAAATGTTAAATTATGATTAACTTACATATGATAGTGATGAAAAAGCTTTTTCCATCATATGCTGACCCAGATAGATGGAGAAGTCCTTCTGAAAAAACGAAACTTCAGTCCTCGGATTGGAAGGAAATCAGATTAAAAATCCTAAAACGGGATGATTTTACTTGCCAGTATTGTGGTTACAGAGCAGAAAAATACCAGATAGTGGATCATATTGATGGAAATCCTAACAATAATGAGGATAATAATCTTCAGACAGTGTGCCAGATGTGCAATCTGATCAAACACGCTAGTCAGGGTTGTGTAGTAAAGGGTATTGTTGAGTTGTATAAAGAATCAAAATATACTCAAAATGATATTATTAGAATTACAAGAGAAATGAGAGACCAAGGAAAGACAGATGAAGAAATTATCCAATTTTTAGGTCTTGAAAATAAATTTCCATTTAAAATGGATCTAGAGTATCTCAAAGGACTTTGTGGATTTGTAACCTCTAGATCTTCACGTTTCGGAGATGACATGTACGATAGATGGAAAGATTATCACAATTCTGTAATAAAGAAAAAAGGTGAGAACTGAAATGGTGCTTTCTTATATAGACATTGAAACCTATTCACCCGGCCCAGAACCGAAATTCAGCGATAAAGTTATCCTGATTTATTACAAGGAAGAGGTCGGGGGAAGTGTAAAAGCGGTATTTAAGGAATGGGAACAGGGAGAAAAAGTCATTCTGAAAGATTTTTATGACCTTCTGAAAAATAGATTAGAAAAGGAAAAAGTAATAACTCTCATAGGTTTTAATCATGTTAGATTTGATATACCATTTTTAACATATAGACTTTTTAACCATAACATAGATGTTCTAGAAAATATACTAGAAGTTTTTAGAAAAACATATTGGAGAGATTTACGACTTTGCCTATTACCATTCAACAAGTATAGTTTTAAGGGCTTATCCTCTGATGAAGTAGCAAAAAAGTTCAAGATTGACCCTCCAAAACATTCAAACAAAGATATAAAAATATTCTATGAAAACAAAGAGTATAATAAGATAGAAGAGCATGAAGAATCAGATATGAAGTTATTGAGCAATCTTTCATGGAAGATGCTAGACTGTAAATCGATATTAGAGGCATTCTCAAGGTGATTTAATGTTCTATGAAGAATTACAAATTAAACTACTTAAACTATTACAAAGTGATTGGAACAGAGTTATATCATTTGATATGGAAACACATGTATTAGACCCAACTCAATTTTTAAAAAATGAACGAATTTTATCTATTAGCTTTGCAAGAAGGGTATCAGATAGATTTACCGAAGGTAAAGGAATTGAAATTAAAAACCTATTTTTAGAAAAAGAAGATGATGAATCCGAAAAAAAGCTCCTAAAACAACTTGATGATGAATTATCAATAATTAAACCCTTAGGTGTAATTGGCTATGGACTTCGCCAATATGATATTCCTCTTTTAATAATAAAAAAGCAGCATTACAATTTACTCCTGTGGAAATTAATAGACATGACCGAGTCTGCAATTCATATTGATCTGTATCATTTACTCAAATACAAACGCTATAAAAAACTAGATCAAGTTATTTCATCCTCAGAATTTGACCATCTCCCTCTAAAGCGTACAAAGAATATTGTTCCTTCTGATAGGTCTGAAAAAGGAAAAGAAATATACAGACTTTGGAAAGAGAAAAGAGACGACCTTAAAAAATACGCTGAAGGCGATGCTCATGACTTGTTACTCATAGCTGAAAACATAGCTTTCAAATAAAAGAGTGATATAAAAATGACAGATTTAGTAGAGGAACTTTATAAGAAAAGTACAAAATACTTTCAAATCTATAAAACGATATCTGCTTACTGCCCTAGATGTGGAAGCCAACTCGTTATAAAATATGCTAGCAATCCAGGTCATCAAAGAAAACTAAGCATAATTATTGCTTGTATAAATAATTGCGACAGAAAGCTTTGGAACACTGATGCACAAAGTGGATTTACTCACTGGTGGCTCGATGGCGACAGAGATCGAAAAGGATACTTAAAAATTGTAGAATCCCTCCCAAAAAATGAAAAGAAAATGGTCAGAGAACTCCAGAGAGGTTTACAAAAGATAAATAAAATAAATTTTTAATATAATTCAAATTATCTTAGTGATTTATTAGTATCATTGCCTGCTCATTTTCCTCACGAACACTACGAGAAATAGAGAAATAAGAGCGATGCCAATAAGTGCTTCGGTTTGGATGAGCCAGTGACCGGATTCTGAGATTTCGAAGGATAATGCCTTCTGTTCGTATCCCAGACCTGATAACGCCCCAATACTAATGTATAGACAATCAATAAAGGCGAGTAATACTGTCTGATGACTCGGTCTTACGGAAAAGAAAAATATGATAGCAAATGATATCCATGTGAATATAAAAGTTCCCAGAATGTACATGACCTTCTCTCCGAAACCACATATCAGCCAAGCCAAGGAAAGGAAGAACCAATCGAATAAACAGGTTTTCTTACCTTTCTGATCACAGTAGTCATTAGCCTTTTCTTCATCCTCGCTATTATTAGATTTGAACATCAATCTTGCTTTAAGGAGTTTCATCTCTGCGCGTCTTTCTCTATAGAAAAAATCTGATTCATTCTTATAATCACCCTCAGCGCGTAGTCTCGTTTTTATGAAAAAATATGTTCTAACAGCATTACGATACTTCTCGATTTTATCTAAACCATTTTTCAAAGTATCGGCATTTCTTTCATCATAAAGAATGTTGTTTTTTGGCCATCGGGTATCTCTGAGATTTGAATCATTTAAAGTTGCAGAAACAAAACTGGCATCCAAATAAGCATCTGAAAAAGACGCTTTTTTTTCGAAGACTGCTTTATTGAAGTCGCCCTGCCAAAATCGTGTATTATCTCCACGAGAATCAAAGTTGCCCTCCCAAAATAGTGTATTGTATCCATAAGAAACATCAAAATCAGCCTGTCCATTGAAAACAGCAAGACCAAAATCCATTATTGAGCTTTCTGTACCTAGAAAGCTGGCGTTGCCTGAGAATTTCGCACCCCAGAAGTATGCTCCTTTTGTGAATTGTGTGTTTGCGAAGTCAGCTTCTTCTAATCGTGCTCCTGCGAAGAATGCTCTGTCTGAGAATATTGCTCCTGAGAAATCTGCCAATTCTGATAATTGTGCATCAGTGAAGTATGCTCTTTTTGAGAATTGTGCGCATACGAAGCCTACTCCTTTTGTGAATTGTGCTCCAACGAAGTCTACATCTTCTAAAAATGTTGCTTTATTAAAATTCACTAGTTTTTCGAAGATTCTTTCGTGAAAAAGTTCTATTTCTGGAAAGTGGTATCCCTCAAAGTGATAGTCGCCTTGTTCAAGTTTCTTATTCACTTTATTCCTGATTTCATCAGCGTGTGTCTTCCAAGCCTCCTTATCATGAAAAATACAAAGGCTCTTATCACCATCCAATGCAGGTTCTTCACATTGCTTCGAGCTCGAGCCCCAAAAGATGTATGAACATTGGGTCATACTAACACCTTCAAATTATCGACACCCAACGAGCATCATAGTTCTCGTCCATGGCTAACCCATATAGGTTTTTGAAAAGTTAAATGATTACATGAAGTTTCGCATTATAGATCGTTAATTTCACATGGGAGATGCAGGTTACTATTAGGCGTTTTTTAAAAAATAGCATTTTCCTCCCATAAAATGTTACCAGTCTAAACTATGTGAAGCCATTCCTCTGTGCTTTTTAATTTCGATTTGAAATTATTGACAAAGACATGTCAAGCTGAACTTGATAGTGAAAACGCTAGTATGGGGCTACCCCCCGCTACTAATGTAAACTAAAAACGCGTCCATTTCCCGTGAATATCGAGTTATTGGTTGTTTTCCATGAACTGTTCCATCCGGAATGGCTTGCCGTGCCCGGGGTAGACGGTCTTTATCT
>Ga0315280_10004293_pt1 | contig 21171 bp, 22 predicted proteins | sample YL17G06_40_MG_FD_203697 | JGI IMG/M metagenome (GOLD analysis project Ga0315280, IMG submission 203697) | Sediment microbial communities from Yellowstone Lake, YNP, Wyoming, USA - YL17G06_40 | ecosystem: Environmental > Aquatic > Freshwater > Lake > Sediment | place: USA: Wyoming | collected...
TGTACGAAGACGAGTTCATGATCGCCGTGGACAAACCGGCGGGCGTGGCCGTCCATCCCACGGGCAGGAAGCAGTCCGGCACCCTCATCCAGGGCATCCAGGAGCGGTACAGGGACGAGATCGAGCGCAGCCTGGCGCGAGGCGACCCGGGCTGCTATCCGCGCCTCATCAACCGGCTCGACCTTTTCACCAGCGGCGCGGTGCTCGTGGCCAAGAAACGGGAGCCCCTCCTCGCCATGCAGGAACTGATCGCCCGGGGCGGCATCCACAAGCGGTATCTGGCGCTTGCGCATGGAATCGTGGAGCCTGCCCGGGGGATGATCGATCTGCCGCTTGGAAAGGCGGAGGGAAGCAGGATCGACATCAAGCAGGCGGTAAGGCCGGACGGATCGCCCTCCGCGACCGAATACGAGGTTCTCGAGCATCGGCAGGGCCATACGCTGCTCTACGCGCATCCCTTGACGGGCAGGCAGCACCAGATCCGCGTCCACTTCGCCGCCCGCGGTCATCCGCTCTGGGGCGACCTCATCTATGGCCATGAGGAGCTGTTCCTGAGATACTGCGCCAATGGCTGCGAACTGGATGAAACGCTTCCTCCCCGCCAGGGCCTCCATGCGGAGCGCCTGGCCTTCAGGCATCCGCTCACCGGGGAGCAGATCGAAATCCTCGCCCCCCTGCCGCCTGATTTCAAGGCCATCCTGCTAGGGATATCCCCGGATTTTTTAGGTAGCAGGTGAAATCCACAAGTTTAGCGTTTTTTGGCAATTAACTGTACCGGCCTTATTTCGCGCCTTTCTTTTTTTCCCCTTACACCGGGGCGATCGATGGTATAGTGTCTGAGCTAACGGTGATGATGCGCTTTCCCCTGATCGTTGCCCACGCCGGGTGCGAGAACACACCCGCCCATACCGCAGCCTCGGTGCTTGCCGGATTGCGGGCCGGAGCCGACATGGTGGAGATCGATCTGCGCCTGACCCGGGACGGGGTCCCGGTCCTCTACCATGAAGCGTACCTCGACGCCGCCCCCGCACCCGTGCGGTTGAGGGACCTGAGCTACCTGGAGCTTTCCGATCTGGCGCGCCAAGGGCGTATCCTGCTTCCCCCCGCCGAGGGACGGCTCACCCGCCTGGAGGAAATCCTTGACATCGTCAAGAGTTTCGATAAAGCTATAAATCTGGACATCAAGGAAGACGAGGTTATAGGTCCGACCCTGGCCGCGGTGAAGAAGGCGGGCATGCAGGAGTCTGTGATCCTATCCGGCTGCGAGAGGGACAGGGCATGTTACGTGAAGGATCAATATCGCGGCTTCCAGGTGCTCCTGAACGCCAGCCTCGGCCGGGGGGACTATCGCGGGGCGGTGCGGAAGATCTGCCGGGAGGCGGTGGCCTGTTCATGCTGCGGGGTCAACATGCACTACCAGGAGTGCACGGAAGAGCTGGTCGAATACGCGCGCACCCGCTTCCTGCCCGTGTCCATCTGGACGGTGGACGATGAGGCGGACATGGAACGGGTCACGAGGATGGGTATCCAGGCGGTGGCGACCAACCAGGTCGCCGTCATGATGCGGATCAAGAGAGATCGAATCAAAAAACCTTAAAGGAGGTCCTATGAAACGTGTATCGTTCTTCGCTTTTACGGTTCTCTTCCTCCTGGTTGTGGCCATGGCCTTCCCAGCCGGACAGAAGGAGAAGGCGGCTGGTCTGCCCAAGGAGGTGACCTTCGCCGTATGGTCGGGAAACGCGGGGGAAATCGACCGCTTCCGGGTCGAGAATGCGGTGGAAGCGGCCAAGGTGGTGCAAAGCGCCTTGAAGGCCAAGGGTATCGAGATCGCCATCACCGTCAAGCCGGTGAGCGATCCCGCCGGTTGGGCCGATTACAAGAGGAAGTTCTCCCTCGCCGCGGAGGACGGCCAGGCCCCTTACATCGTCGTCTCCGGCCATGAGGACGTGGCCCCCTGGGCCCAGGCGGGCTACATCGTGCCCCTGGCCGACTCGGTCAAGGCCGTCCAGGGACTGCACCCCGAGTTCGCCGACGTGATCGACAGCCTCTGGAACTGCACCATGTGGCATGGGAAGGTCTGGGCAGTTCCCCAGGACACGGAGGCCAGGCCCATGTTCTTCAGCAAGACCAAGCTGAAGGCACTCGGCTGGAGCGACGCCCAGGTAGCCGCCCTGCCCGACAAGATCAAGAACGGGGAGTTTACCCTGGAGGACATGATCGCCACCTGCAAGCAGGCGGTGGAGAAGGCAGTGGTGCAGCCTGGCTACGGGTACTGGCACCGGCCCTTGAAGGGAGGCGACTTTGTCCAGTACTACTTCTCCTACGGCGGCAGGATCTACGATCCGGCTACGGACAAGCTGGTGATCGTGCAGAAGGCCCTGGAGCAGTGGTACAGCTTCCAGAGGCGCTGCGTGACCTCCGGCATCACGCCGGAAAAGTACATCGGCACCGCCTGGAACGTGTGGCACGATTCGGTGGCTAACGACAAGGTCCTTTTCTGGAACGCCGGGACCTGGATGTGGAACGACTGGGCCAAGAACTATGCCAAGGGCGGCGAGGAGCAGCTTTGGAAGAACATAGGCTACGCCCTCCAGCCCTCCGGCATCAAGGGCAAGCCGGGCGGAACCCTGTCCCACCCCCTGGTGTACATGGTCACCAGCGAGAAGGCCTCCGGTGACAAGGTCAAGGACTTGATCGCCAAGATGACCACCAAGGAGCTGAACACCCGCCACGCCCTCGAAAGCACCCACCTGGCGATTCTCAAGAGCCAGCAGAACTACCAGCCCTATGCGCAGAGCAAATTCCTTTCCAGCGTGACCTACATGCTGAACAACAACTACTACCAGCCCAACCACGCCCAGTACGGGCCCTGGTTCGACGCCGTGTTCAACGGGATGGTAGCGGCGGAGCAAGGCGAGAAATCTCCCGCCGATGCGGTCAAGGAAGTCGTGACCAAGCTGAAGCTGGATCTCGGGGACGCCCTGATCGTGGAATAGGTCCAGAGTTCGATCGGGCCGGGTCCGGAGCCTTCCGGGCCCGGCCCTTCAATGGGGAGGAAGCGGTGCACGCAAGCAATAGCCAAAAGGCGGCTCCGGGGAGCTCGGTCGAAGCACTCGCCAGGAGGAAAGGCAGCCTGGCCTGGTTCTGGTTCCTCCTGCCCTCGGCCTTCCTGGCCATCGTTTTCTTCTTCCTGCCGGTTCTCATCACCCTGGTCATTTCCTTGACCAACATGACCACCGCCACGGGGCTGAGCGGCTGGACGTGGCTTGGGACCGGGAACTACCGGAAGATCCTGGCCAATCCCGACACGGTGAAGTACCTGTGGGCGACCACCCGCTACGTGGTCTTCACCCTCCTGTTCAATGTGGTCATGGGGCTGGTGATCTCCCTGATCACTACCCACATGCCGCAGCGCTCCGGGCTCCTTTTCCGTGCCATCTGGCTTCTGCCCAGGATCACTCCCCCCGTGGTCTACATTCTTATGTGGAAGATCATCGCGGCCAACCTTCCCTACGGAATCCTGAACCAGCTCATCGTCAAGCCCCTCGGCCTGGCCACGATGAACTGGATCCCGGAGGCGGCCTTCCTGTTCGTCGTGCTCGTCAACGGCCTGGTGGGGGCTTCCTTCGGCATGATCATCTTCACCTCGGCCATCGAATCGATTCCCAAGGACATCATGATCTCCTCCCTGGTGGACGGCGCCTCGGTGCTGCAGAGGATCCGCTACATCATCCTGCCCCAGCTGCGCTGGCCCCTGCTCTTCGTGACCACCTACCAGACGCTGTCCCTGCTCACCTCCTATGAGTACATCCTCATCCTGACGGATGGGAACTTCAACACGGAGGTCTGGGCGCTCTGGGCCTTTCATCAAGCCCTGAGCAACTACTGGGGCAACTTCCAGTACGGCATGGGGGCGGCTCTGGCGGCGATCCTGGTGGTGATCGGCGTAGGGATGGCGGTGGTCTACCTGAGGTACTTCAGGTTCGGCGAGCTGGTCCAGGAACCTAAGATCGACCAGCTGTGAAGGAGGCAGGCGTGAGAGTGAGAGCGTTTTTGCGAGGGCTTATCCCCTTCCTGCTGATTATCGTGCTTTCCCTGCCCATCCTCGTGGGCTACCTGTGGATCCTCATCTCCACCTTCGCCCAGAGGACCTACGGGCTGCTGCCCATGGACGCCGACGGCAGGCTCGGGGGGATCACCCTCAAGAACTGGGTGCTGCTGTTTCAGGATCCGAGAATCTGGACCCTGACCCTGAACACCCTTTTTCTCGCCCTGGGCCTGACCCTCGGCGTCCTGCTCGTCTCCTCCCTGGCCGCCTACCCCCTGTCGCGGATCAAGTTCCCCGGCAGGAAAGGGTTCCTCTCCCTGACCTTGATCCTCCACGCCTTTCCCAGCGTCACCCTGCTGATCGCCATCTTCTTCGTCCTGCGCTGGATCGCCAAGATCCCGATCCTGGGCAAAGGGATACCGTTGATCGGGGGCTTCGGGTACAACACCATCGGCGGGGTCACCCTGGTCAGCATCGCCCTGCAGCTTCCTCTCGGGATCTGGTTGATGAAGGGGTTCTTCGATACCATTTCCTGGGACATCGAAAGGGCCGCGCTCATCGACGGCTGCTCCCGCTTCCGCACCTGGCGGCAGATCCTCCTGCCCCAGATCAAGCCGGGGCTCGCCGCTCTCGGTATCTTCTCCTTCATCCAGGGCTGGAGCTCCTTCCTGATCCCTTATACCTTCATCGTGGAGAGCCGCAGCGCGGTCATTTCCACCTACTTGAACTTTCTGACCAGTGAGAACAGACCGATCAACTACGGCCTGGTGGCGGCCCTCGGGCTCTACCAGCTACTGCCTATACTGATTTTCTATGTTTTCACCCAGAAATACCTCCTGCAGATCTTCAGCGGGGGCATGAAAGGGGGCGCCTAGATGAAAGTCGAACTGGCCAATTTGAGCAAGAAGTTCGGCAATGTGACGGCGGTGGACGACGTCAACCTCGACATCCGCGATGGAGAGTTCGTGGCCTTCCTCGGGCCCTCGGGCTGCGGCAAGACCACGACCCTGCTGATGATCGCCGGCATCTACCGCCCCAGCGCGGGAGACATTTTCTTCGACGGCGCCCGGGTCAATGAGCTGCAGCCCAAGGACAGGGACATCGGCATGGTCTTCCAGAGCTACGCCCTCTACCCCCACATGAGCGTGTTCCAGAACATGGTTTTTTCCCTGATATTGAAAAAGCGTCCCAAGCAGGAGCTGCAGCGCGAGGCACAGCGGGTGGCCAAGATGCTTGGGATCGTGGAGCTTCTGGAGCGCAGGCCGGGACAGCTCTCCGGGGGGCAGCAGCAGCGGGTCGCCCTGGCGCGGGCGCTTATCAAGCAACCCAGGCTGCTGCTCTTCGACGAGCCTCTTTCCAACCTGGATGCCCGGCTGCGCGTCTCGATGCGCGGGGAGATCAAGAAGCTCCAGGGCGACCTGGGCATTACCAGCATCTACGTGACCCACGACCAGATCGAGGCCATGACCATGGCGGACCGGATCGCGGTGATCAAGGACGGGCGCCTGCAGGCCTACTTGCAGCCCGAGGAGCTCCACGACCGGCCGCGGACCCTGTTCATCGCCCAGTTCATCGGCAACCCGCCGATGAACATCTTCACCGTGGAGCTGAAGAGCGCGGAGGGCGGGCTGTGGACGGAGTTGGGAGGGGGCGTGGCGCTCGCGATTCCCGCAGAGCGGCGGCCCAGGGACGGCAAGAAGACGGTCAAGATGGGCATCAGGCCCCAGGACATCCACGCCTCCGCCAGCGGAGACATCGGCGCCGAGGTTTCCCTGGTGGAGCCGATGGGGCGCGACGACCTCGTGTTCTGCAAGGTGGGCGGCATGGACATCCAGTTTCTGGAAGACCCCGCCCTGAAGCTGAAACGGGGCGCATCGGTGAGGCTCAGCTTCGACATGGGGAAGAGCCAGTTCTTCGACCCGCAGACGGAGCGCTCCCTGCTCTGGGAGTAGGGGGGATCGGCGTCCGGGTGCCGCTTCAGCCGGAAACGGTGAGAATCTCGTAGTTCCAGCTGATGATCTGCGGGGAGTAGCGGCGGCAGTGCTCCTCGAAGAGGATCTCGTATCGCTTCCTCACCCCCGCTTCGCAGCTGCTGCGGGGAACCACGATGCAGTCGTAGTCCTCGAGGCTCCCGTACGGATCGCAGCCTTTCAGGGGCGTATCGCAGAACTCGTGCTTGGTCAGGACCAGGATCTTGCGGCCGGAGCAATTTTTCAGGATGGCCTCTTTTCGCGCTCGCTCCTGCTCGGATTCGATGTAGAGCTTCCCCTCGCACACGCAGCTGGTTCCCTGGACGATGAAGTCGTAGCCCCTCGAGGTGAGCAGGGCGTTGTCCCGCTCCAGGATGGTGTAGGTGATCGGATCGACCCAGCCCTGGGGGGTGAAGACCTCGAAGTTGCGGTGGTTCACCCGGGGGTCGATGAACTCCCGCAGGCAGCCGACGTTGTGGGTGAAAATGGTGTAGCGGATGTCGTCTTCCCAGGACTTGTTCGCCAGGATGCCGGCCAGGAGGTAGAGGGTGGTCCCGGCCCCCATGAGCATGGTGACCGGCTCGCCCCGTTTGACCTCCAGGGCGAAGTTCTTGATCTGGTCGTAGACGCCGTTGGCCACCTTCAACTTCTGGGTCACGTACAGGTGCTGTTTCTGGAAGAAGGTGCGGAAGGGCTGGTGGATGGCCAGGAAAAAGTTCTGCTTGTCCTTCCCCCCGCAGTCCTTGCGGAAGAGCTTGACGCCGAGCTCCTCCTCGTAGCGCTTCAGCTGGGTGTAGACCCAGTGGTTGCTCTTGTAGGTGATGCTGTGCTTCTCCTGCAGGTAGTTCTTGATCCCTTCCATGGGGATTTCGATCTCCCAGATGGATTCCGCGTCGCTACGCTCGAACTCCTCGGAGAAGAGGCTGAAGATGTTGGTCACCAGGTCCCGCCGGCGCAGGCGATGCTTCCGGCCCGGATTGTTCGGTTGCGCTTCCATAGCAAGCGCCAAGAAGTATAGCAGCATCCGGGCGGAACTGCAAATCTGAAGCGGAGGCCTCATTCTCGACTCCCGGACAAGCGGACTTGAATACATGTTCGGGGTCAAACGGGGCTTGCGCCTGATAGCGACCGATAGTAGAATCGCTGAGGAGCTGGGGCAGCGAGCAGTGTCACCACCCTGCCCGCCTCCAGGATGCCCGAGGGCGATAATTGTTACCAGGAGGGAACATGGCGTTTATAAAACAGAGGGACATGAAGCCCCAGCGCATTGCCGAAAAGCGCACGCGCTGCCTGGCTCATACCGAGCACCTGATGATGGTCCAGATCGATTTTGAAGACGGCCCGCACCAGAAGCCGGATCCCCCCCATACCCACCCCCACGAGCAGATATCCTACATCGTTTCGGGAAAAGTGCTTTATTTCCTCGGGGAGGAGCAGTCCGTCCTGGAGGCGGGAGACATGGTCACCGTCCCCGCCCATATCCCGCACACCATTCAGGTGCTGTCGGAAAAGGCGAGGCTGGCGGACGCCTTTTACCCCTTGCGGGAAGACTTCCTCAAGCCCTAGGTTCGCGCGCTCTGGTACCATCGGGCAGTCACAGCCCCCGGGCGATCTCCTCGGTCTCCAGGGCGATCACCGGCTCCTCGTTGGTAGGCACCACCAGCACGGGCGCACGGGCTGCCTTGACTTTTGACAGGTCCCTCTTTACAGTGGGCTCACACTTGGAGCGTGTGTCTATGGACAGGATCGTCCTTCATGACCTGCGGGTGCGCTGCAGGATCGGCGCCGAGGAGCAGGAGCGCAGCAGCCCCCAGATGCTGCGGGTTCAGCTTGTCCTGTACGCCGACCTCGGCCCGGCCTGCCGCAGCGACCGCCTCGAAGACACGGTGGACTACGGCGCCGTGGCCGAGGGGGTGCTGCGCCTGGCGGAGGGCTCCTCCTTCCACCTGCTGGAGCACCTGGCCCAGCGGATCGCCGCTTCCTGCCTGGAGCAGCCCCGCGTGCGGAAGGTGGAGGTGGCGGTGGCCAAGCCCCGGGCCCTTTTCGCGGCCCGCGCGGCGGAAGTGCGCATCCTCAGGGAGAAAGGCCAGGACAAGGAGAGGGGTGAGAGCGAGTGAACAAGGAACGTGTGGCAAGCCTGATTCGGGAACTGCTGGTCGAAATCGGGGAAGATCCCGAGCGCCCCGGACTGGCTAAAACCCCCTTGCGGGTGGCGGAGGTCTATCACACCCTGACCCAGGGTTACCGCCAGTCGCCCCGGGAGATCATCAACGGCGCCCTTTTCAATGCCGAGGCCAACAACATGTTGATCGCCCGCCGCATCGAGGTCTACAGCCTCTGCGAGCACCACCTGCTTCCCTTCTTCGGGCACTGCCACATCGGCTACATCGCCCGCAAGAAGGTGCTGGGGATCAGCAAGATCGCCCGCATTGTCAACCTCTATTCCCGCAGGTTGCAGCTCCAGGAGCGCCTGACCACCCAGATCGCCCGGCAGATCATGGATGCCGCTGATGCCGAGGGAGTGGGCGTGGTGATCGAATGCCGGCACCTGTGCGTGATGATGCGGGGGGTGGAGAAGCAGAACTCCATCATCACCACTTCCTCCGTGCTGGGCAGCTTCCACGACGATCCGGCCACACGCCTGGAGTTCCTCAACCTGATCGGCAGGCCCGGCCCGTAGGGGCAATATTTACATTTCCGCCCTCCTGTACTAAACTCGCCCCAACATGACGGAGATCGGTTTCATCGGCGCCGGAAACATGGCCTTCGCTTTCGCCAAGGCGTTCACCCGCAAGGGGCTAGCCGGCAGGATCGAGGTGTTCGATATCCGGCCGGAGCGTTGCGCCCTGTTCGCCCGGGAGTTTCCTTCCGTGTGTGTCCAGGAAAGCGGCCGCGAAGTGGCCCGGGGCTCCGAGGTGGTCATTCTGGCCGTCAAACCCCAGGACATCGCCCCCGTGCTGGAGGAGATCGGGGAGACGGACAGGCTGGTGATCTCCATTGCCGCCGGCGTCTGTCTCCAGCGCCTGCAGGACAGGCTGCCCCGGGCGAGGGTGGTGCGGGTCATGCCCAACACCCCCTGTCTGGTGGGGGAGATGGCCGCCGGTTACGCCCTGGGCTCCCGGGTCACCGAGCGGGACGGGCGGGTGGTGAGCGATCTGCTCTCCGCCGCGGGCAGAGCCGTGGCCCTTCCCGAGGAGCTGCTGGACGCCGTCACCGGTCTGAGCGGCTCCGGCCCCGCCTTCGTGGCCCTGCTGATCGAGGCCTTCGCCGCGGCGGGGGTCAGCCAGGGCCTGCCCGAGGCCGTCGCCATGGAGCTGACCCTCCAGCTGTTCAAGGGCACCGTCTGCCTGCTGCAGGAGACGGGGATGAGCCCCGCGGCCCTGGTGGCTATGGTGAGCTCCCCCAAGGGCACCACCCTGGCCGGGCGGGCGGTGATGGAGCCTTCGGCGTACCGGGAGGTGATCGCCCAAACGGTGGCGGCCGCCACCAGGAGGAGCAAGGAGCTGGGACAATGAGCATGGCCGAGCAGGCGGCCCGGGCCCGGGAAGCGAGCTTCCGGCTGGCCTCGGTGCCGGGGGAGCTGAAGAACCAGGCCCTGGAGGCGATCGCCAGGCGGCTGGAGGAGCGGACCGGGGAGGTCTTGAGCGAGAACGCCAGGGACCTGGAGGAGGCCCGCAGGGCCGGCCTGCCCCAGGCGCTGCAGAAGCGCCTGGCCCTGACGGAGGAGAAGATGGGGCAGATGGCGGCCAGCCTCAGGGAGGTGGGCCGGTTGGAAGACCCGGTGGGCAGGACCCTGCTCGCCCGGGAGCTGGATGAGGGCCTGGTGCTGACCAAGGTCAGCGTGCCGATCGGCGTGGTGGGCATCATCTTCGAGGCCAGACCCGAGGCCCTGGTCCAGATCTCCAGCCTCTGCGTTAAATCAGGAAACGCCGCCATCCTCAAGGGCGGTTCGGAGGCGGCGGGCTCCAACCGCATCCTCTTCGAGCTGATCCGCGGCAGCCTGGAGGGCACGGATAAGGTGTTCAAGGACAGCCTGCACCTGGCCGAAACCCGGGCCGATATCGCCGAGATGCTCAAGCTGGAAGGGTTGATCGACCTGGTCATCCCCCGGGGCTCCTCCCGGCTGGTCAAGACCATACTGGAAAACACCAAGATCCCCGTGCTGGGCCACGCCGAAGGCATCTGCGCCCTCTATGTGGATCGGGAAGCGGATATCCCCATGGCGGTGGAGCTGGCCTGGGACGCCAAGTGCCAGTACCCGGCGGTCTGCAACGCCATCGAAACCCTGCTGGTGCACCGGGAGATCGCTCCCGCCTTTCTGCCCCGCCTGCGGGAGCGCCTCAAAGAAGTGGAGTTGCGCGGGGACGAGGCCACCCGGCGGATCATCTCCGCGCGGGAGGCCACGGAAGCCGACTGGGGCAGCGAGTTCGGGGATTTGATCCTGGCGGTGCGGGTGGTGGAAGATCTGGAGCGGGCCGTCGAGCACATCAACACCCATGGCAGCCATCACACGGACGCCATTGTCACCCGCAGCCGCGAAGCCGCCGAGCGGTTCATGAAGGGGGTGGACTCCGCCTCGGTCATGTGGAACTGCTCCACCCGCTTCGCCGACGGCTTCCGCTACGGCTTCGGCGCCGAGGTGGGTATCGCCACGGGCAAGATCCACGCCCGCGGCCCGGTCGGACTGGAGGGGCTCACGAGCTATAAGTATAGGCTTGCCGGCCGGGGCCAGACCGTGGCCGAATACGCGGCCGGCCGGCGGCGGTTTACCCACAGGAACCTGGCATGAGGCTGCTGATCAAAATAGGCAGCGCCTTGATCAGCCGGGGCGGCGGCATCAACTTGGAATGGCTGAAAGACAAGGTGGCCGAGATCTCGAGCCTCCATCACCAGGGGCATGAGATCCTCATCGTCACCTCCGGCGCGGTGGCGGCGGGCATGGAAATCGAGGGCCTCAGGCAGAGGCCCAAGGATACCCTGAAGCTTCAGCTGCTCTCCGGCGAGGGCCAGATCAGGCTGATGAAGTGTTACCGGGACTTCTTCAGCGACGCCGGCATCCTGGTCGCCCAGGTGCTGCTCACCCACCACAACTTCGACACCCGCAAGGAAGAGGAGACCATCCGCACCATCATGGAGGCCTACCTCGGGCAGCGGACCATCCCGATCGTCAACGAGAACGACCTGGTGGCCAAGGAGGAGCTGGAGTACAAGCGCCTGTTCACCGACAACGACATCCTGTCCGCCCTGGTGGCGGTAAGGCTTAGGGTGGACCTTCTGGTCATTCTCACCGACGTGGACGGCCTGTACCGGGAGGACCCCAAGCGGAACTCCAAGGTGGAACTGCTCGAGGAGGTGGGAAAGATCGACCAGCGGATCAAGCGCATGGCCTCCAGGGAAACGAACTCCCTGGGCCTGGGGGGAATGTACTCCAAGGTGATGGCCGCCGAGATGGCCGCGGGCAGCGGCATCCCCACCATCGTGGCCAACGGGAACTTTCCCCTGGCCGACATCCTGGAAAACAGGGTCAAGCGGACCTTCTTCAAGTCGGCGGCAATTCGCGCGTGAGGAGCTTTGGCATGAAAGCGCAGAATAGATACGCATTCTTTCTCCGTTGGGCTCTAACCCTCTGGGCCTTGGCCTCCTGGCTGGCGCCGGGGCCCCTTTACCCCCAGGAGGTGGAGGAGGACACCCTGAGGATCCTGGTCCCGAACACCACCTCCGCCCTGCCCCTCCTGCTGCTGGCCGAGCGGGACCCCATTCCCGGGCTGGACATCCGGGTGGGCGTCTACCTCAACCACCCCCAGGCCCTGGCCCTGGTGCTCAGGGGCGAGGCCGATCTGCTGCTCACGGGAACGAGCCAGGGCTGGGAGAACTACCTGGCCGGCGGGCCCCTGGTGATGATCGACACGGGGGTTTGGGGCCTGTCCTACCTGGTCGGCCTGGACCAGTCGATCCGCAAGCTCGGTGATCTCAAGGGCAAGCGCCTCGCTTTCCCCTTCCCCGGGGCGCCCCTGGAGGTGCAGACCCGCTACCTGCTGAAGAGGCAGGGCCTGGACCCGGACCGGGATCTGCGGATCAGTTACTCCCCCTTTCCCCAGGCCGTGGCCAGGCTGCTCAGGGGGGACCTGGACGCGGCGCCCCTGCCGGAGCCCCTGGCCAGCGAGGTTACCCGCAACCAGGGGCTGAAGCGGCTCCTCGACTACAAGCAGGCCTGGGCGGAAGTTTCGGGCGGCGACCCCCGCTCCCCCCAGGTCAGCCTTTTCGCCACACGCCTCACGGCAAAGCTGAGGAAGCAGACCCTGGCCCAGCTGGACGCCCAGTGGGGGTTCGCTTCCAGGGAGGTGGGGGAGCGCCCGCAGCAGGCGGCCGAGCGGTTCGCCCTCGTTCTGGGCTTGAAGGCGGAGGTCCTGAGCGAGGCGGCAGGCAACACCCTCTACGAGGTCCCGGGCTTCGCGGAGAACCAGCGGCGCGTGCTGGACTACTATGAGATCACCCGGGACGTGGCTGCCGAAACCCGGCCCGCCTTGAAGCCCGATTTCTTCTTCGCCCCCTGAAAAGCGGCGGCTGGGCATGAGGACCGCGCGCGGGACCGCGGCCCCGTTCTGGCCCTACAGCCTGCTCGGCGCGGGCTCCACCTGGCTGCAGATCCTCGTCACCCTGGGCAGGGTAGGGGCGGGGTTCCTGCTCGCCTTCCTCTCCGCCGCGCTTTTGGGGCTGCTGTCCGGGGGGAGCCGCAGGCTGGAGACTCTGTTCAACCCCCTGGTCCTGCTGCTCCAGGGCATTCCTCCCCTCCTCTGGGCCATCCCCCTGATCCTCGTCTTCGCCCCCGGGCTCTACCCCAGGCTGCGGGAGCTGGTGCTCCCCCACCTGCGGCCCTTCCTGGCCTCCTCCCTTAGGCTGGGGATCGTGCTGGGGATCAAGGCCTCGGTGATCGGGGAGTACTTCGGCGCCAACGATGGCATTGGTTTCCAGATCCAGGCGGCCTTCCAGTCCATGCTGGTGCGCAAGCTCTTCGCCTGGGGCGTGCTGCTGGTCCTGCTCATCGTTCTCGCCGACAGGGGCTTGAAGCGCCTGGAGCTGGCCCTCCGCAGGGCCTCCGTGCGGCTCCAGGAGGCCGCCGCCGGGGTGGTGAGGGTGTCGGACACGGGCATCGGTATGAGCGAAAAGGAAATGCCGGACCTGTTCAAGGAGTTCTACCGGGTGAAAAACCCCAAGACCTCCGGCATCGGGCTGGCCACCGCCCGGCGCGTGATCGCCGAATACAAGGGGCGCATCGAGGTGAAATCCACTGCGGAGCGGGGGACCACTTTCACCGTGACCCTGCCCCAACACCCTGCCCAGGCCTAAGGGGTTTTTCCCTCCCCAAGATCTGGAGTCGTAGCAATTTTTTCCAGCTTCTCCAGCCTTGTTTTGAGCGACTCGAGATCCTCGGCCATCTTCCGGCGCTGGCGGCTCAGGTACGCGGCGCGGATCAGGGCCACGGGCAGGTAGGAGAGCAGGGCGATCAGGACCCTGTTGAGCATGGCGACCAGGTCTCGCTCGTGGGTCTGCGGATCCAGGCCGATCCAGGCGAAATGAAAGAAATCCAGCCGTGACAGCTGGCGCATGAGGCCGGTGAAGCGGATGAGCAGGGGCGGGAATAGCTTGATGAGGTAGGCCAGCAGTATGAGAGCCAGGGCCGCCCCGTTATAAAGGACCAAGGCGAACGTGTAGAGCTTCCTGTACTCCCGGATACGCAGCCAGCGGCAGAGGAGCAGGGCCAGCCAGACCGCCAGGGTCAGGACGTCGAAGGCGACTATGCCGACCAGGTCCAGCCGCAGGAGCCCGGCCCGCTGCCAGCCGGCCAGGGCCAGAAGCAGGAACGTGCTGCTGGGTCCCAGAATGAGCAGGAAGCGGGCCCCGGAGCCCTCGGGCAGGCCCGCGTGGTCCGCCCAGGAGAGGTAGGCCCAGACCGACCAGGTCACGGTGAGCAGGCCGGTACCGGCGTACAGGGCAGTGTCCACGGTCCCAGTGTACGCCATGACCACCCTTTCTTGCCAGCAAGGGGAAGAGAAAATATTTACCCGCGCGCCATTATGGTGAAGCTGGTGGTGTTCACCCAGGAGATGGAATGTGCCTTCTGCCGGCTACGAGTTCATTTCCCTGATGGAGAGCCTGGAGCTGGCCGCCAGCGGGGATTCCGGATTGACCAAGCTGACCCGGGAAAGGCTTAAAGGTCTCGCCAAGCCCCTGGCCCTGCAGGTCTTCGTGACTCCGACCTGCCCCTACTGCCCCAGGGCGGTGGTCCTGGCCTTCAAGCTGGCGGTGGAGTCTCCCCAGATCACGGCCTCAATGGTGGAAGCCTCGGAGTTCCCCCACCTGGCCAACCGCTACCAGGTCAGTGGGGTTCCCCACACCCTCATCGGGGAAAGCCCCCAGCCTATGATCGGAGCTTACCCGGAGCAGGCGGCGGTAGACATCATCCTGGCCGCCTCCGGCGCTTAAAAATGGTTGACAGCCTCTAAAAATCCAGGTAAAGTGCTGTCCAATGTTTCACAGGGGCTTGGGAACGGCGCCCCTGGGGAGCCGCGGGCGATTAACTCAGCGGGAGAGTGCTACCTTCACACGGTAGAAGTCAACAGTTCAAATCTGTTATCGCCCAGATAATTCCTTATATATCTGATAATTAGAAGCTACCCTTTAAAGGGCGGCTTTTTTTATTGACGAGTGTAGACAAATTATAGACACAAAACCAGGAGAATGTTATGCGCCATCCCCGCCCCTATCGCCTATGGCAACGCGGCAACTACTTCTACTACTGCCTGGCCACGGGCGGCCGCTGGCGATCCACCGGCAAGTCTACGGAGATTAATGCCCACCGCTTCGTCATCGACCTCCTCTCCCTGAGAGGAGGAGAAGAGACTGCAAAACCATCCGTTTCCATGCGGCAATACCTGGATCCGTTCTTCATCTGGGACCGGTGTCCCCATATCCGCCAGCTGCTCAATGATAGATAGCCAATCACTCGACGTTATGCGGCTACCCGCCGGTATCTGATCGAAAAGCATATTCTGACAGATCCTCTCACCGACAAGCCCCTTTCGAAGATCCGAAGGGCCGATGTCTTGGACTTTCGCTCCCGGCTTCTGGAGAGAGCAAGCCCCGGTACCGTCAATCAGGTGGTGGGAATCCTCAAGATCGCTTACAAGGAAGGGATCTACCGAGAGGAACTGGAGAGAAATCCCATGGCAGGGATCGGCCTTATCCATTACCAGAAGCAGGAACGGGGCATTTTGACCATAGATGAGCTCCAACTGCTTTTCCCGGCGGAAGCCCTGGGGCCATGGAAGGACCTGGTCGACCATGCGTGCTTCCTTTTCGCGGCCAGTACGGGCATGAGGAGAGGGGAGATCCTGGCGCTGCGGTGGGGGCAGCTCCACTTGCAAGATGGCTACGTGCTGATTGACAGGGCCTGGAAGGATGCGGATGAAGAGGGCCCGCCAAAATGGAACCACGTGCGCTCTTCCGTCTTCGCAGTGCTTCGGGACCGCGTGGAGAAGAGCCTCGAGGAGCTTCATGACGCCTCCCTGCATACCGCCCCCACGGATTTCTTGTTCTGCTACGATGACGGGGAGCCCCTCGGCTTCACCTGGTGGAAGAAGCGCTTCGAGACCGCAATGGAGCGCTTTGGAGTGGACCGCAAGGCCCGCCAGCTCTCGCCTCACAGCTTCAGGCATACCCTGGCCTCCCTCCTCCGGGGAGCAGGGAAGGACCCGGCTCTGATCCGGGCCTCCTTGGGTTGGAGAAGCAGCAGACGGCGGAGAACTACACCCACCTATCCGTGCAGGACCTCGCAAGGTTGAACATAGACTGATTCCTCCTCCCCGGAGGTCTCCTGCGGCAGTTCATGGGCCACCGGAACGAGGAGATGACGGCTCTCTATTCGAGGCCGCATATGTTAGACAGGATTCGTGTTTACCAGGCGGAGAGGGAGAAAGTGGAGAAGTTTTGGGGGAATGATAGATTGTTTTAAGAATGTCGCTTTTTTTCCTAAACTGCCTGATTCTATTACGGAAATTATGTCAGTCGCGTAAATGTCGTCGAAAAAGTGGCTTTGCAATATCTTTTTATTGTGGTATAATAAACAAATTCGCGAGGAAGGGGGAAAGAGATGAAGGCAAGGGACCTGATTCTTCGGATCCTGCAGGTCCGTCCTAACCTTCCCACGACTCGCTTGGCTAAGCTCTGCTACCTGTTTGACCTGGCTTGCGTACAGCTATTAGGAAAACAAAAAACTGAACTGCCTTACGAATGGCGCTACTACGGTCCGCACTGCGTAGAGCTCGAGCGAGCCGTTTGGGACTTGAAGGAGGCGGGAAAGATCAAGATTGAGGTATATCGCACGGAGAAGCAGTACGACTGCTACCTACATTCAGCAATAGATAATAAACCTCCTGAGTTGAGCAAAACAGAGGCCAAAATCTTGGAGTACATCATCTTGCGCTTTTCAGAAGTATCGACGGAAAAACTGCTTGAATTCGTATATTCGACACCACCGATGGTCGAAGCTCAGCACAAGAAACAGCAGTTCCACAAACTGAACATGAAGTCCAAGGAAGGAATATCGGCTAGACTCCTTGATCCCGACACGGCCAAGATGGTCCTGGCCGCACGTGAAGACATCAAGAACCGGAAGACCTCCTCTCTGGACACGTTTCTCAAGAAATGGGAGCACCAGAAAGTCTCTGTCTAAGTGGCAAAGGTCGAAATCCCTGACGTTGTCCAAGACTACCTCATCGATAAGGGCCGAGAATACAAGCTTAATCCCAGCCAACGGGGTGTCATCATCGAAATGCTGCGGGAACTGGAGGAAGATCCATCGAAGGGGCGACCTGTGCCAGTTCCCCTTGGCGGTCCATTATATGTCGAGCGACATATCGGCGAGAACATATGGGCCACCATTCATTACGACATCAGAAAATATCGGAGTGATACAACTGTCTATATAACCGCGATTCGGCTTGGCTACAAGATATAGGTTTGTAGAAAGCACCCATCTGAGAACGACAAAATATCTCGTTTAGATACTACTGCTAACTTTACACGGTAGAAGTCATTGGTTCAAATACAATATCGCCCAATACCCAAATATTTATCTAGGCAGGGGTTACTTACCGCCAGCTTCTTTCGATATAGCCTCAATCAAACCTGAAGACTCTTGGCTCACCGCCGTCCTGCTGACAAGAATATCAACGGGAGTAACCTTCTTTTTATAATAGGCGTTGTTTAGCTTCTCGCGTACCTTGACTATGGCCCCGTCAAGAGAAATCCCGCCGTACAACCCTTTGGAGCGGGCAAAGCTGATAATATCCGCGCTGAGATTGGCTGTCGAAGCCGCCGCCCCGACCCCGACCGGCCCTGCCGCTACGCCCACATCAGCCCCTAGCTTGAGGCTGCTGGCCAGGAGCGAAGTAACGCCCCTCTCGGTCATGGCCAGGAGTATGACTTCGGAGGATTGACCTCCAGCCTGGAAGCCGAAACTTGCCTCACCCATCGTGTAGAAGGCAGGACCCGCCCACTTTCCAGTTTCTCTGTCGCGGGCCAGAAAGACCCCGCTGCCACCGGAAGCACCGATAATAAAAGCCCCTTTCAGGATCTGGGGGGCAATAAAAACGCCCCTCGCTTCCTTGAGAAGATTGCGAAAAGCCTCCATTTCCCCGGCCTTGAGAAAGTTCTCAAAGCTCATGCGCGCCTTTTCGACCAGTTGTATGCTCTCCGTGGCGTCATCGGCGAATATCAGAGCGTTCATAAGAGGAATTAGGAAGAGCACGGCTGCGATCGGTATGATCCTGGCGGTTTGGAAACTACGGTTTCGTGTTTTCATGGTATTTCCTTTCTCTGGCATGCTTTTCTGAAGAAGGGTGTTGATTCAAGACGAGATGAACCGCGCACACCCCGCTCAACTGCAGCAGCCCGGCGTTCCTCCACCGCAGGCGCAGCTCGGCTCGGCGCCGTCCAGGGCTCCCTTGAGGATCGTCGCAGCGCAGCCGACCCCACTGCGCACCTGGATCGCCCCGTATTGGCAATTGGCCGCGCACGCTCCGCATTCCATGCAGAGATCACGGTCGGTGAGGCGCGCCTTCTTGCCCTCGGAGACGAAAACCCCATGGGGGCAAACCTCCCAGCAGCGACCGCAGCCGGTGCACTTTTCCGCCTCAAAGCTCAGGGTGACGACGTTCAAGAGGTATCTCATATCAAGCTCCACTGTCTCAGTTTGGAAAATACCACGGCCGCGACGCTCAAGACAAGGGCCGCGACGAAGAAAGGCAACGAGAGTCGGATCTCCTTTTTGACCCCGGAAAGGCTGGTGAAGGGTGTCGCGCCCGTGAAGTTCAGGGCCATGAAAGCGCTCGCCGCGGGAAAGAAAAGACAGCAGGCGGCAACCAGGAAGGGATCCAGGCGCGGCGAGATGCCGGCCCCTTGAAGGAAGGCGGCTGTCGAGAGGAGGCCTACGCTCCAGCCCTTCAGCGAGAAGGCTCGAAAGGGGATGAAAGGCAGGAGCAGGGGCGTGAGGAAACAACCGCAGAAGATGGAAATGAGCCCCAGGAGGAAAAGGGGAATCCCTCCGGTCCACGCTGCGCGGAAGAGGACGCCTTTGGGCGTGAGGCCGGCGATGATGAATGCGGTCAGGACAAAGGCCGGATAGTACATCAGCCACTGGCTGAGCTCCATCGGCGTCAGCACGAGCCTGTCGCCGATGCCGAAGCGGATACGCCGCATCTGCGCCGAGGCCGAGTATCCGTTGCTCAAGTAGGCGGGGAGGTCCCGCGCGTAAACCGGCCCGAAACGGACGTGGAATCCCGTTCGCTGTTCGACGAGATGGGAGCGTACGCCGGGGGCGGCGAGCTGGGGAACGACCAGGGTTCTGTGGCGTACGATCTCAGCGAGGCGGGTTTTTTCGATGCGGCTGATGAGCTCTTCGCTGTCGAGTGTCCCCTCGCCTGCCGCGCACCATACATTGATCCCCTTGGTGTCGAGAACGAGGATCCATCCGTCGCTGTTTCGCAGCGCGCCCCTGAGGATGTCGAAGCTCAGCTTGTAGTTCGCCGTCACAAAGACGGGGGAATCTGAATCGGGGTTCCCGAGAGCGTAGAGGCCGGGAGACACCTGATAGCGCATGCGCAAGCCGCCGAGCCGGCAACGCACCGCGCCCCAGCGGTCTTCAAAAGACCAATCCGAAGCTACCCGGCTGAACGAAGGTAAGGTGAGCATCCTTTTCGGCACGGCTGACAGTCTATTCAGGCGCTGCCGGGGTGTCAACCAGGTGAACGCCCCTGCCTACAGGGTTTTATTGAAATGCGCCGGCTGGAAGGATATCTGCCCTCCCGGTTAAAGGGCTTTTCTCAACTCCGGTCGAGGATCTCCCTTACTTTTTTAAGCAACCCCTGCGCGCTGAATGGTTTGGGAAGGAACTGGATTCCCTCCTCCAGAACGCCGTGCTCGGCCACGACCTCTTCCGCGTACCCGGAGATGAAAATGACCTTGAGTCCCGGGCGAATAGCCGCCGCTTTCTCGGAGAGCTCCTTTCCCCGCATGCGGGGCATGACCACGTCGGTGATCATCAGGTCCACCCGGAGCGGTTGCACCCCCAGAACCTCAAGAGCCTCGACCCCGTCCCGCGCGTGGAGCACGGAATAGCCGCTCTTCTCGAGAACGGTCCTGGCGAAGCTGCGCACGGCTTCCTCGTCTTCCACGATGAGCACCGTCTCCTTGCCCTTGAGGTCTGTGGGAGAGGCGGGGTTCTCCGCCGCCCCCTGCGGAATATCGGCCAGAGGGGGGAAATAGATCGTGAAGGTCGAGCCTTTGCCCACCTCGCTGTCGCAGAAGATGTAGCCGCCGCTCTGCTTGACCACTCCGTAGATCATGGCCAGCCCCAACCCGGTGCCCTTGCCCTTCTCCTTGGTGGTGAAGAAAGGCTCGAAGAGGTGGGAGAGGATCTCCCCGCTCATCCCCTGCCCGGTATCGCTCACCGTGAGGGTGACCCACCCTTCCTCCTTGCCCTCGGGCCGGCTGCGGGCGTATTCCTGCGGAAGCTCCCCCTCGCCCGTAGTGATGCTCAGCCTGCCTCCGTGGGGCATGGCGTCGCGGGCGTTCACCGCCAGATTGACGATCACCTGCTCGATCTGGCTCGGATCGGCCTTGATGCACCTTAGGCCCGGCGCCAGCAGGGCCGCCAGCTCGATGTCTTCGCCGATGACGCGATGGAGCATCTTATCCAGGCCGGAGACCAGGGAGTTGAGGTCGATCACCTTCGGCTGCAATATCTGCTTGCGGCTGAAGGCAAGCAGCTGGGAAGTCAGCTCCGTGGCTCTCTGGGCGGCGCGCTTGATCTCTTTCAGATCGGCCTTCAGGGGGCTGCCTTGCTCCAGGCCCTCCAGCGCCAGATCGCTGTAGCCGGTGATGATCGTCAGGAGGTTGTTGAAGTCATGGGCCACTCCCCCGGCCAGCCGGCCTACCGCCTCCATCTTATGCGCCTGGCGCAGCTGCTCCTCGCTCCTCTTCAGGGCCCGCTTGATCTCCTGCAGCTCGGTGATGTCCTGGAAGGCGCCGACAATGCGGGTCGCCTTTCCCTTCTGGTCGGTGAAGATCTCTCCGATCGCGATGCCCGCTCGCTCCGAGCCATCCTGCCGGAAAAAATTAAACTCGATCTTATAGAGCCCGGGATGGTGGAGGGGGGTTCGAATCGCTTCCTTCACCTTTTCTCTGTCCTGCGGGTGGACCAGCTCCAGAAAACGCCCCAGGGTGGGGGGGAAGGATTGCGGCGCGAAACCGAGTATCTGGTAGACCTCATCGGTCCAGCAAGCGCTGCCGGATTTCAGCTCCCAATCCCAGTAGCTGAGATGGGCGAGATGGGAGGCTTGGGCCAACTGGGATTCCCTTTTCCTCAGCTCCTCTTCGGCCCTTTTCTTCTCCGTGAGGTTGTGAACGATCTCGCCGAGCCGGAAACCCTTGGCTGTCTTGATGGGAAAGACGGTCTGCTGGAAATCGATCAGCGTTCCATCCGCGCGTTGGAGCACGGCTTCATGCGTCCGGTTCATGAACGATCCCTGACCCGTGCGCAGCGCTTCAATGAACAGTTCTTTATCGCGTTCGATGATTGCCGGGGTTCTCCGC
>Ga0315280_10004294_pt1 | contig 21169 bp, 18 predicted proteins | sample YL17G06_40_MG_FD_203697 | JGI IMG/M metagenome (GOLD analysis project Ga0315280, IMG submission 203697) | Sediment microbial communities from Yellowstone Lake, YNP, Wyoming, USA - YL17G06_40 | ecosystem: Environmental > Aquatic > Freshwater > Lake > Sediment | place: USA: Wyoming | collected...
TGCAACGTCGTTCTCATCAGGCCGATTAGAGACCCTGCTCCCGTATGAATGACATCCGTTTAGTTCATGTGTATTTCCATACCTCACATATCATTGAGGCAGTTTTGAGCGGAGAAGATCATGGAATTGGTATGCGTGGCTCTCATGGTGCGCACCCACCACCACGCATAGGTCAACGATTACCGTATCGTGCACATACACCAGCTTGATCATAACCCGCTCAAGTTCGTCCGGGGCTTCATCGCCTACTGTTCGGATATGTCGGCTGCGATAGCCTTACTCAATCTCAGGACGTCTTCGGTTCTCAGCTCTAGAAGCCTGCTCCTTGTTCCTCCCCCGCAGAAAAGAGTCTCGTGCGCTAACACACTCTTGTCGACCACTACGTTCAGAGACGTTTTGTGGCAGACAGATGGGGTTCCGCCTGGCGGATAGCCGCTGACAGCCTCAGCCTCGCGGAAACCCAGCAACTGAACATTTCGAGCATTCAAGGCTTGAGCTGCTCTTTGAAGGTTCACCCTCCGGTCTCCAGGGATTACTAGCAAAGCGTATCGTCCTTCCGAGGTTCTGCATACAAGGTTCTTTGTAATCCTATTCAGGTCGATGCCAGTCGCACGTGAGGCGTCCGCTGTATGCACAGTGTCAATCTTCTCCAAAAAGCGATGCCAGACACCCGAATTCTTCAGATACGCCTCTAAATCCATCGAATCCCTTTCCGTCGAAAGCAACCCTCCTGTCTTTATTGGGTCATGTCTCGACACTGTGACCTAGTGCTTCCTTTTTGTTATCGGTCAGATAGATGTGGCTCCCTCTTTGATGTGTGACGTAGAAGCCTTTCCGTCTCAACGCCTTGATAATCTTCCCCCATCCTACACGAGGGAGTCTCCTAGAGGTTAACCTCTACCACTTCTTTCTTTAACTTCAGTCGTTCTGCTTCTTCGGGAAACGCTTCGAAATAGCCTTGTATGGCTTCCTTGATATCCTTCAGTGCTTCTTGCTTGGTGTCTGTTCGCTTATGGCGCCGGGCAGCTCGAGGCATTGAACGGAGTAGCCGCCATACTGTTCCTCGCAAAGAATGACTGTGAAGGTGCCTTGCCCGACCTTAGTCTTGCGCATGGTGTGATTTGTCTTCAATTCTGCTTATCAGCGCTTATTCGGGCATGCACGAGTGTCTTGAGTGCACGCTGGACTTAGGATCCTGTCCCGTACGGGCTCAAGGATTCGAAACCCCTGCATGCTCAGGTGTGGCGTTTCATAAACTCCTCGATCGCGTTAAACGCCTCTTCTAGTACGCTTTCCTCCGGAAGGAAGACTGCCCTAAAATGATCTTTACCGTACACTGGATCAAAACCTGACCCGTGAACAAGGAGAACACCAGTCTCTTCAAGGACTTCGCTAACGAAATCTTCATCACCCTTCCACTTTTGGCTGGCCGAATGAATCCTTGGAAAGAGGTAGAATGCACCGGCAGGTTTGTGCGCGGTAAGGCCCGGGATTTCGTTTATTCGTTTCCAGGAAAAGTCGCGACGCCGCCTTAGCTCTGAAACCATTTCTCGAATATGATCCTGGGGCCCTCGTAGAGCCTCGACGCCGGCCACTTGGGTGGGTGTGTTTGCGCAAAGTCGAATCCGAGAAAGCCTTTGCACACCATTCCATACACGGCCCAGCTTGCCCTCTGGATCTTGTAGGTACATGTACCCTAAACGCCACCCAGTCATCAAATACGCCTTCGAAAATCCGTTCAATCCAATTAATGGGACGTCCTTCGCTACCGAAGCCACGCTGGTGAAAGTTCCATCAAAAATGATCCTGTCGTAGATTTCGTCCGTTGCCACCGGAATATCATGAGAAGCAGCTAGTTCGAGGATCTTAACCAGCTCGTCTCTGGAATATACCGCGCCACATGGGTTGTTCGGATTAACGATCAGTACGAGCCTTGTCCGCCCGGTTATCTTTCTCTCCATGTCTGATAAGTCTGGGATCCAGCCTTTGTCTTCGATCGTGCGGTAAGTTACCGGTCTTCCTTCAAAGAAACTGATGTAAGTCAGATAAGGAGGGTAACATGGCCCTGGTAGAAGAACCTCATCGCCGGGGTTCACAACCGCTGCCATCAAGTTGTGGATTGCTTCCGATATTCCCGTCGTGACTACAACATTGTCAGGGTCCACTTGGGCGCCGTTTACGCGGTTCTCCTTTTCGGCCACTGCCTCTCTGAGTTCCATTAGACCCTCTGAAGGTGCGTAATAGTTCAGACCAGCGTCAACAGCCTTCTTGAGTGCCTCCTTGATATGGGGTGGTGTGTCGAAACCGTATTGGACTGGATCGCCGATATTCAGGTAGATGATTTTCCTTCCGCTTCGCCTTAATTCCTCTGCCCTGACCATGACATCTCGAATAGGATATTCTAGTGCCTCTGCACGTCTTGATGCTGCGGTAACAGTTTGCAAAATCCAGGCCGAAAAACCAGCATCGGGTAACTGTCCTTAAAAGTGTTCTAACGTCTTCCGAGTTTTGAAATCACAGTAGCATATGCCAAGCACTCGCTTCCGTTAATCCACCTTCAATACAGCACGTAATCAATCACTCGCCGAGCCTTCGCGACCATCTAAGTGCTTCGGGAGTCCAGTGGGGACCAACATGCGCGTTCTTCTGAAGGGAACAAAGAGGTTCGAATCGCATCGGATAGGAAACCACCCCCCATTGCAGAAGGTCAAGAACTCTCTCGTACAGGTTCTCCGGGTCATCGATGTAGTTAAACAGCGTGTACTCGACGATATTTCTTGCGTTCACTCCATGCGCCTTGAGTCGCTTCGTCGCTTTATGGACTGCAGGGCCGATCCCATGATAATCGTAAGCTAGTCGGACCTGCATAGAGGATTTTCATGGTCATCCTCTTTTGCCTCCTAGCTTCCTCAGTATACTCACGAGCGCTGAGAATAAATCAATTCTCATCATAGAGGATTTCCCACATTCTGCAAGCGAGGTTGTTATAGGACTACAGTTCGAAGAGCATATCAGATGGGCTTTTAGGTTAAGATCAGCAGCTATCGTAATGGAGGCGCCTCTTTAACGACGACACGTGCATTCTTCGTGACTGATGTCCACGGTTCCGAACGTTGCTTCCTCAAGTTCATCAACGCTGCTAAGTTCTATAATGCTAAGATCCTGATTCTTGGGGGAGACATAACTGGGAAGATGGTCATCCCGATTGTTCGGCAAGCAGATGGAACTTGGCACAGTCAACTGTTCGGCAGCGACATGATAGCAGAATCCGAGGAGCAAATTTCGAAGCTCGAAAAAATCGTCCGCGATAGCGGATACTACCCCTACCGGACAACCGAAGATGAAATGACTGACCTAGAAGCGGATCGACGCAAGGTTGACGCACTCTTCACACGTCTCATGTGTGAATCAACCGCCCGCTGGGTCGAGATCGCTAATCAGAGGCTTGCGGGAACAGGTGCGGTATGTTACATTTCTCCTGGCAATGATGACAGGATAGAGATAGACGCCTGCCTAACCAACACCGAATCTGTGATTAATCCTGAAGGAAAAAGAGTCCAACTTACTCCCCATCACGAGATGATCACGTTAGGGTTCACCAACTATACTCCGTGGCATACTGCTCGAGAAGTTTCCGAGGAAGAGTTAGCTGTGAAGATCTCACCGCTAGTTGACCAAGTTGGAGATATGGCCAATGCGATCTTCAACTTTCATTGTCCGCCCGCGAACACACTTATCGACCAAGCGCCCAAACTTGATGCAACACTTAAACCAGTTATGACCGGTGGACAAATGGAGTGGATATCAACCGGCAGCGTCGCCGTCAGAGCTTCGATAGAGAAACATCAACCGCTCCTAGGATTGCACGGCCACATCCACGAATCCAAAGGTGTGGCCAAGCTTGGGCGCACTGTTTGCCTTAACCCGGGAAGCGAGTATGGGGAAGGTATTCTGAGAGGAGTCATATTCGAACTAGGCGACAAAGGTGGAATCAAGAACTACATGTTCACGTCCGGCTAGGCACTCGAATATCGGCTGCTCTGTAGCGGCAGAGAATGAACGGGTCACTCGAACTTTATGGTTTTCGGGACTTCAGGTAGATCGTACCAGCTCATTTTGTCACCGATCAAGCTCCTAGTTTTCCATTTCATGGATTTGGGGGCTTGTTCTATGGCCTCTGCAAGGGTTTTCATTTTTGCCTGCGCAGCTTCCTTTTTCGAGTCTTCCAGACTGAGTTTTTGAAGGTAGGCTTGAGTCTTTTCGAGGTTTTGCGTGAACGTCCTGTAAATGCCCCAATCGTTTGAACATATGTCAGCGATGTAGTCTTTGTTGATCGTATCCTCGGCATCTGAGCTTGCCAGTTCATGATCCAAAACAATGCAGACCATGTCTTTGTAGTCTCTTTCCTCAATTTCCACGACCTGCAGCTTCGTCATCAGAAGATCTGACAAGGATACGGAGAAGTCCTCTACCTGCAGTCTGTTGCGGAAATCGAACCTGTGACACATCTCAAAAAAGTCGAGAAAAACGTCTCTTCTAACTTGGCTGTTGGGCTCAAAAAACATCAGTCTCTTGTTACCATGGAGAGCGTTGAACATTTGTGATGGAGTATAGGACAAGTCAGTAAAGACTCCTTTTATTGCATTTGCCTGCTTCGAAAGCCCAAGGAGGTCGATATCAGCAATGCGCCTGGTGAGAAGTGGCTGACTAGCACTTGGGCAGTGATACTTGATCGCTATGCCCCCGAGAACTCGAAGAACCACGCCTTTCTTGGTAGCTTCTCCAATCAACGTCTTCGCTTCTTCAAGTAGGTCTTCATCCAAGGTCTTTCTACTACTCCTAAACCTCGTGTCCTTTTGGGCATGTCTCTAATGCTCCAATAGGCGTTTGCAGTCTTGCACGTATAAGGCTCATGCCTCTAAGAAGAATGAACGCGCGATAGACTAGTTGCCAGATGGCCTCACAGGTTTTCTATCGCCGACTCAGCTCGAACTCTTGTATGAGAGGGCCTTCTGACATATTTGGTTTCCACCGAATAGAGTACTTGACAAATCAAATTAGGTGGCGCGAGGGCTCTTTTGTTGAAATCTGGAGCAGCCTAACGAATGGCAGTCGAAGCAATTTCAGTCGGATACGGCATCATTTCCGTTCTGGGGTGGGGCTTTGGAGATTTCATATCCAAGAGAATCGTCGGGTCCTTAGGCTACTACAGGTTTCTGCTCTACGTTCAGTTAGTAGGGTTAGCCCCGTTGTTTTTGTTGGCTGCAATGTTCACTCCTCCATTGCCATCATCACCGAGCACTATTGCACTGATCCTTGCGACAGCGATCACCAGCGTTGTGTCCTTATCCTTCTTCTTCAGCGGGCTAATCGTGGAAAAGGTGAGTATCATAAGCCCCATTACTTCAGCTTCGGCGATTGTAGCAATCGTTCTGTCATTTACAGTTCTTGGTGAAACTCTCAGCGCTTTGCAGATCGCATGCATCGCTATGGTTCTAGGTGGTATACTCGCCCTCTCTATGAGATCGAACTCCCGTGGAGGATCGAACAAGGGGATTCCTTATGCAATTGCGTGTATGCTCTGCGCCGGCCTAAACTCTGTCCTTCTCAAGCTAGTTTCCATAGATATAGGCGAGATCGGGACCTTCGTCTTTAATCGAGGGTTAGTGGCACTCCTGCTCTTGATGGCGATGCCATTCTTTGGGAATCCATTTTCGCGACATGCTGAAAGAAAGGTATCGATGAAGACGATAGTCGCGGCCGGCTTGACCGAGTTTATGGGTTTCTTTGGTTTCATCATTGGTGTGGGGGTGGGCCTCGTCTCGATTGTTGCCCCAGTATCTAGTGCGTCGCCTGCCGTGACGGTCATTCTAGCGCAAGTCTTCCTAAAGGAGAAACTTGTTTATAGGCATAAGATCGCCATTGTGCTGATTATGCTCGGAATCATTCTCCTTTCGATTTTGCCGGGTTGATGGAAAATCTAAAGTTCGGCTAAGCTATGACGCGTGGCCGGCAACAGGTTTTCTACTTGGATTCCTTTGCAAAGTCGAGGTAGAGTGAGCGCAGTTGTTTAGCTCTAGCCTCGCTCTCATCGATTCTCAGGGGCTTGCAATCGTAGCCTAACATCTCTTTCATTATCTTCACCGACTTGTCGGTGTAGACTACTGTGCCGTCATTCTCTATCATCTCAATCCCGTCGAACTTCTGGGCCTCCTCGTTGATCTTGACCGCCTGCTCCAGAGTCAACTCCTCAGGGAGGACCACTTCGACTCCCTGCGAGTTCAAACGGATCGGATAACCACCCGGCAGCCCCCTCGGTCCGGGTGAATGAGTTATCTCATTAGTGTCGTTGATGATAGCTGCTATGTTCTTCACCGCTGAGGCAGCGACCCTCTGATCAGACTGGTTTCCCGGAGGCGTCGGCGGACACGCAGCCCAGAGCTTATCCAAATCGAACTGGCCGGTAACGTTTCTATCGCCCAGCATAATCTTCAGGAAGTACGGCGCCCCCATCGTTGTTCCAAAATCTTCGACTCTGACGTCGTGGAAGTGGTGTCCCAACATGAAAACGGAGACATTGCGCATAGGAATATTCAATCGTTCGCTCACATACTTCTTGACGATGGGTATGAGAAGATCCATATTGCCGATTCCAACAAGAGGCGCCAAGCCAACCTTTCCGAGTATCGGATTTACCGCATCTGGAAATGAGGAGTTGATGACGTGGGTTGAAATTCCGGACTTCTTGACCGCCTTCATCAACTTGTGCGCCAAGGTCAAATGCATTGGAATCCACGGGCCGAGTCCAGCCTGCAAAAGCTTCTCGTAGGTTTCTTTTGGTAACTGCCCTATCACCCACCAAGATTGCAGAGTCGTCGCATTGTACACTACCTCAGGATTCTCCTGCTTCAGGATGTCGGCGGCTTCCTCGATGTCGTTTAGGTCGATCTTTCGGAACTTCATGTGAGGGTAGTATCCCTGAGTGGCGGCTCCGAGCTGGGCATTGTTAACTTTCCTAACACCCCAATCCTCGTTGTAGTCCGCGGCCACTATAGACTTAATGCCAGGTGTACGTGCGAGAAATTCTAGCACGTGTCCACCAAGGCTACCTAGTCCTACCATCAGAACTTTCCCGTTCAATTTGCTCTCACTTTGACTTGCACGTGGTACTGACTTCATTTATTTAGAGTCTTGCTACAGGAGAGATAACGTAGCCTGACTTGCTCTGCGCTTTCGCACGGCCTTATTGGAATTTATTGCAATCGATTTTGCCTAGGCGGAAATTGGGTAGGTTTTTTCTGAGATCGCGAGGCCTGTCATCAGTAGAGCGAAAAGCGATGTGAAAACGAATGTTAGCTGGATGCTTGTCATTGCAGCTACTAATCCTGCCATGAGAGGACCAATTGCGAATCCCGCCCCCAATATAGTTTCGTATGAGCCCATCGCAGCGCCTCTCTTCTTTTCCGGGAAGAAAACTGAGATCAGACTGATCGTGAGTGGGAAAATTACGCCGAATGATCCGCCAATCAGAACAGCGGCTAGTAATAGTCCAAAAAGGTTAGGAAAGACTGGTATGGTCAGTATGCCCAATGTAAGGATTCCAGAGGCAAATGACAGCGCCGTCTTAACACCGACTCGCGAGTATCTTTCCGACATTGCGAACATTGCGACTCTTGCGATTCCGAAGGTCGTGAAGATTAGTCCAATCATTGTTGGTATTAGGCCTTCAGAGTTAGCATATCCTGGAAGCATCGTGACTATAACCCCCATAACAACGGAGTAGGATATGGTTATCATGTAAAGTGGTACAACTTTCCTTATGGACGTGGGCTTGGTTGCTTCGGCAACTGCATGCCTCGCCGTTTTCCGCTTGTATGTGCGAGCAAGGAGCAGAGCAGAGGTGGCAACTGCTGCTGAAAGCACAAGAGCGGAAACCAAGAAAAGCGATGTGAAGCTAAACATCTGAATTACAAATCCCCCAACAAAGGGGCCGGTTAGAAGGCCTGCTCCCCAAGCGACGCAGTACGATCCCATTTCTCTAACCAGATTGTCGGAAGTTGCGAGATCTGCCGCTAAGACATCAGCCGTAGGCCAAAAAGCCCCGGACGCTAATCCCGCAAACGTCCACAATATCATAATATGACGCACAGAGCCGGAAAGACTGAGAATGATCGTAATCAGAATGTTGAGTATGAGTGCCAAGGTAAGCATCCAGGCACGGTTACATCGATCAGCCAAAAGTCCAATCAGCATAGCGCTCATGGCGTAGGCGAAGGCGTTGGCGCTTCCAATTAACCCAAGATCAAGAAAAGTCGCCCCAAAAGACTGCGCGAATACGGGTACAAAGTAGATGTACATGCCGAAACCGAGGTTGGCGACGAAAACAGAGAGGTAGAAGTTTACCTGCGATTGATTCAGCAATTGTTCCACCGAAAGACGCAGTGTGATGGGCCAGCTGTCGAGCAACGAAGGGGTTCAACGTTCACAGGTCTTGTAAGGGTTTGCCCTAATCAGCGATGTCAGGAACGGGCTACTTCAATTTGCTAGCGAACTTGACGTAACTTCAGTTTGCTAGTGAAGTTCACGTAAAGGGAGCGGACTATCCTCATTATAGTCTCCGGCAACAATCGACTTAATGCCAGGCGTGCGCGCGAGAAACTCTAACACATGTCCGCCGAGGCTTCCAAGCCCAACCATCAGAACCTTGCCGCTCAATTCGTCCCACCTTGAACGGCGCCATAGGGAATTTACTAATTAAGAGTCACGGCCAAAGACAAAGAGTTGCAATAGCGAGGTCCATAATCACGCATCCGAAGTTTGTCGTTGCTGACGAGCCGACTTCAATGCTCGATGTTTCAGTCAACGCTCAGATACTCAATCTGATGTCGGGACTGAAGCAACGTTATGATTTGGCTTACCTATTCATTACACACGACGTGGCTACAACCAAGTACATCTGCGACTGGATTGCAGTAATGTATCTCGGCGAGATTGTTGAAAAAGGCCCCTTCGAGGAGGTAACCCGAGCCCCAGGCCACCCCTACACAATCGCATTGCTATCAGCAATACCTATGCCCGATCCGAAATTGAAGCTAAAACCGATGGCGACAGAGGGCGAAATTCCCAGCTCAATCAATCCTCCAGGGGGATGCAGATTCCACCCACGCTGCCCTTATCGCGAGGCAGTATGCGAAAAGGAGCACCCCACTCTTACTAAGTATTCGGATAATCACTATGTGGCGTGTTTCAGAGCAGACGAAATGAGGAGAGAAGCCGGAAAGTTTCTGGAGTATCTGCAACTCAGGAAAGGTTAGCTTCAAATCCATATTCGCGCTCTGCAGCTTAGAATAGACCACTTGAGAGGGTGAAGTAGCTGAGGCTCGCGCAGAGAGTTCTGAGTAAGCGTGACATGGAGATGATTCATATCGCTACTATGGAAATTCTGACCCGTGTGGGAATAAAAGTCTTCCATGAAGGAGCGCTGAAGATTTTTGCAGAGGCGGGAGCTTCTGTCGACCCGAAAGAAAAGGTCGTGAAGTTTCAAGAGTATATAGTAAAGGACGCGGTGAGAAAGGCGCCCAGTTCATTCTCACTCTTCGGACGAGATCCAAACTACAAGCTGAAGTTCGAGAGAGGACGGGTATACTATGCGGCTCAAAGCACATCGCTCGATAAATTGGATTATGAGACTCGAGAACGTAGGAAAGCAACCCTCAAAGATCTTGAGGATTCCTTTCGCCTGATGGACGCTTTGCAAAACGTACATCATGCATCGGCTGTATTCTGGCCGAGCGATGTTTCAGAGGACGCAGCCCATGCCTACCAGCTCTTTACAGCTTTCAAGAATACTGTGAAGACCGTCGACGGATACAATCAGGGACGATTGCCTTCCATGGACAGCATCAAGATGGCATCTGTTGTAGCAGGTGGCGAGGAAGAATTGAGGAGAAAACCGAGACTGCTTGGTTTCATCAACTCGACTAGTCCTTTGCAGCATTCTTTAGAACAAACGGATGGGCTTCTCGTGTACGCTGAGTACGATCAACCTTTGATAGTGGCGTCGGCCGCGCTGAGTGGAGCGACGGCCCCAGCGACCTTGGCCGGCCTCCTTGTGCAGCAGAACGCTGAAGTCCTGTCGATCATCGCGTTGGCGCAGATGGCGAAACCAGGCCTGCCCGTCCTTTACGGATCAGGTTCAGGGGTAGCTGATGCGAGGATCGGAAATATGTCCCTTGGGTCGGTGGAAACCGGACTGATTAGCGCCGCCACGGCAGAGCTGGCACGGTTCTATGGTATCCCGAGCAGGGGCACTGGGGGAACTACGTCATCCGTCCTCCCTGACGCACAGGCCGGTCTAGAGAAGATTATCACTCTCAGTATCGCCGCATCTGCAGGGACGAATCTAGTCTATCACGCAGCAGGATGCCTCGAGTCGACATCAATGGCCAATCTCGAACAACTCGTCATAGACGATGAGATATGCGGAATCGTGACCAGGCTGCTAAATGGAATTGAAGTGGATGAGGACACTCTTGCCAGAGACGTGATCTCATCTGTGCGTTTTGATGGCAACTATCTGGGTAGCAAACACACCTTGCGATACATCTCCAAACAGCATTTCATTCCAACGATCCTTAACCGAGACACGTGGGTGGCTTGGGAGAAGAAGGGGTCAAGGGATATCGTAGCAGTAGCTCATGAAAAGGCTGCAAGAATTCTTAAGGAACATAGTCCCAAACCACTTGAGCCATCAATCGAAAATGAGCTGAAGAAAATCATCGTACAAGTTGAAAAAAGAGAATCGCAGCTAAAAAATTGAAACCTCTAGGCGTAACCCAGAAGCTTGTCGATTTCGTCATCGGACTAAGATACGAAGACCTACCTCCTAACGTCGTTGAGACAGCCAAGCTGTGTCTTCTGGACTCGCTTGGCTGTGGGCTTGCCGGGCACAGGACCGAGCTGGGTCGCATCATTCTCGAACAGGTCAAGGAGATGGGCGGCGCCAGACAAGCTACCCTTCTAGGCGACGGAACGAAGGTTCCCTGCGCGCAAGCCGCTTTCGCAAACTCAGCAATGACGAATGCGCTCGACTATGATGAGACCTTCGAGAACCTAGGCCATCCCGGCTCTACTCTGATTCCGGCTGCGATGGCCGTCGGTGAGCATCTAGGAGTTTCGGGCCGAAAGCTCATCGAAGCCATGGTCGCGGCCTATGAAGTGTCGATCAGGATCGGTGCTTCAATTCAGCCGTCTCCAGAGAGATGGAGAGAGGTTTGGTTTGTGGGGACGTGGCACACTTTCGGTGCGGTTGCTGCAGCGGGCAAGCTTCTCGGGCTTGACAGCATGCAGCTAGCCAACGCTTTCGGTATCGCGGGGGCCACCTCGCCTGTTCCAACCGGAGGCCCCAACGCATGGGGCCCGAGACCTCAGACTTGGGTCAAGGAGCCTACAGCGTGGCCTGCGCATGCTGGAGTGTTGGCGGCCCAATTGGCCAAGCGTGGGTTTAGAGGAAATCGTGCTGTGCTCGACGGCGAGCATGGATTTTGGCGAATGGCGGGCTCTGATCATTGTGATTTCGATGCGATGGTTGAAGGATTAGGACAAGTTTACAAAATCTCTGACATCTCTTTCAAACCCTACCCATCATGCCGATGGATACACTCGACCCTTGACGCAGTCAAGGAGCTTGTAGAGAGAAACAGGCTTTCTCCGGAACAGGTAAAGCAGATTATCGTCAGAAGTTTTCCACAGCATGTAACTGATCTAACCGACTATGAACCAGTGACTCTGGTTGACGCCGAGATGAGCACACCCTATGGGATTGCAATGGTACTTATGGGCGTGAAACCGGGGCCCATCTGGTTCGATGATCGAAATCTTCGAGATCCAAACGTTTTGAGTTTGACCAAGAGGGTAACGGTCGAAATTGATGACGAAGCGACCCGCATTTTCTTCGATGATCATCGCATGGTATCGACTGTGGAGATCTGGACTCAGGACGGACTGAAGATGACAGCCCGGAAAGAATACGCTAAGGGCGACCCCAAGTATCCGATGAGTAAAGATGAGCTTCTTGAGAAATTCCGCGCGCTTGCCACGCAAATTCTTGCAGGAAACAAAGTGAAGAAGCTAGTGCGCATTGTTCAGGCGATAGAAAACTCAAGCGATATATCACATCTGGCGCGCTACGTTCAATAGTGTAGCGCGCTCGGCTCGTTCTGCGACTAAATCCTCAAAACTTGTCCCGGCAACGACTTACCACACGCTTGACTTCTGCGCAGTATAGGGAATTCAGACAGTATATACGAGTCTAGAGGGGCTCTTTTATACGGCTTCCACTGACGCCCCCTCGCAGAAGATGTGATCAGAGTGGAAAGGGTCGCAGTTTTGGGTTGCGGTGCGGGTGGTCCCATAATGGCAGCGCTGCTGACATCGAAAGGATTCAAGGTGAACCTTTGCGACCTCCCCCAGTTCTATGACGCAAACATCAAACCCTTCCAAGAGCGAGGCGGAATAGAAGTAACCGGAGACTCGTTCAACGGATTTTTTGAGCTCAACACGATTACAACCAACATAGCCGAAGCTGTGAAAGGCGTCAACATAGTAATTGTGATGTCTCGCGCGCAGGGCCACATGCCGCTGATCGAAAGCTGTTTGACAAGCCTAGAGGACGGGCAAGTTCTCGTGATATACACGCCGTTCTTTACAGCCCTGAGGGCTGCAGATAGATTGAGAGAAAGGGGATTACGTAACGTTGTCTTGGGTGAGGTACAGATACTTCCTTGGTCATGTAACCGTACAGGACCCACAACCGCATATCTACGCGCCACGAAGAGCGAGCTACTCGCCGCAGCCATGCCTGCCGAAAACACTCACAGCCTGCTTAGCACATTGGAGAAACTCCCTTCTCCTCCAAGATACGTTCGCGCAGCCAACGTGTTAGAAACGACTCTCGGCAACATAATGCCAGCTCTTGTTGTTCCAATTCCCCTTCTGAATATTGGAATGTTAGAGAACACGAAAGTCAGCCTATACTACGAGCATGGCCTTACACCTCCGGTTGGAAGAGTCGTAGATTCTCTGGACAGCGAAAGAATGGCGGTAGGTAGAGCGCTGGGATTGAAATTGGAGTCGCTCGCTCAATCAATGAGTAAGTGGTACAGTCGTTATGGCTGCAGAGGGGAATCCTCGTTCGAAGTATTCGATACGCTTTGGACTCACGAGTGGGAGGTTCCCGCTACAACTTTGCGATATGAGATGGAGCGCGGCGAACTAGCTGAAAGTATCCCTTACTTTCTTGTCCCGCTCAGTCACCTGGGTCATTTGCTAGGCGTGCCGACGCCGGCAACCGATACCATTATCCATCTAGCAGAATTAATCACCGGCATCAACTATCGACGCGAAGGCCTCACGCTCGAACAAATTGGTGTGGCCGGCTTGACGAAGGAACAGATGATTTCGTATGCAAACACGGGCCAGAGGCGGTCCAGATAGACCTAGCTTTTGCGTCTCACCTGTGAATCTACTAGATTAATGGATCAATGGCTGCGACAATGCGTGAGGTGTTTTGAATTCACATGCTCTAGGATGCTACCTGCCTTCTCCGGATTTTGTCCAGTAAACTCTCAAGTTCGCTGTCGATGGTCTTGTCTAGGGGCTTGACTAAATGCCCGTCCAAAATCTTCTTGACCGTTTCAGAGGCCACCGACCTGGATTCTCTTGAGCCAGCCTTCTCCCAGGCTTCCCAGGGCAGTCTATCGAAAATCACCGGCAAATAGTGTTCACTTCGAAAGAAGTTTTGCGTATGCTTTTGTGAAAGGTAGTGACCCCCGGGACCTACTTGATTGATTACCTCCGTCGCCATGGTCCTCTCATTCACCTCGATTCCACGAAGGGCTCGCAAGACCATCCCGCATAGTTCGTTATCGATTACCATCTGTTCCAGGCTGGCAGTTCTGCTGGCTTCCAGCAGGCCAGTAGCATCATATATGAAATTGATTCCAGCCATAGCGGCCATGGACAGCGTCAACCCCTTCTCAATTCCCGCCTGAATGTCGGGGGTCTTTGAGTTTGTCCCGCTTCCTGTTCCTCGGGTCGGTAGACCGTAGTATTTCGCGATCTGGGCCGTGGCAATGTTGATTAGTCCTGTCTCGATGGCGCCCAAGGCTATGTTACCTGTTCTCATGTCCGTGATGCATGAGACTGTGCCGTAGAGAACTGGTGTTCCAGGTTGTGTGAGTTCGCTGATCAGTATTCCACTCAGGACTTCAGCATTCTGTTGAACTAGGAGGCCTGCTAGAGTCACAGGAGCTGTGGAGCCGGCTTGGGCTTCTGGAGCGATCAGTGTCGGCTGGTTGTATTCTGCGAATACTCGCAAGCCCTCAGTCATTTCTCTGGAGTGTTCCAGGGGGCTTACCGGGTTGACAAAACCCAAGAGTCTCGGGTTCTTTCTTAACTCCTCTTCCCCACCCGCAATAATGGAAGCCATCTCAATGTTGTCCATGGAACGTCTTTCGCCATAATTGTAACCATCCAGCGTCTTGGTCGTGTTTCGGAAGCCCTCTAACAGTGCATATGCGTGAGCAGTGTTCCCCGGGACGTCGCTCGGCCAGACAGCCATCGACGCATGATGGATGTTTTCGAGAGCATCTGACAGTACATAAAACGATTCTAGATCTTCAAGGGTGGCTTTTCTACGTATTCCCGTTTCAAAGTCCAGAACGAATATCGATGATCCCTGAGAAGAGAAATATGTTCGCCCGGCTTCAAATCGAAGTTTGTAGTCGCCGTCGCGTCCAAACAGAGTGAAGGAGCTTGGAGCTTTCCCGAGGCCCTCCTTCAAAATGTATTCGGGGATTCTCACTACAGAGGACTTTGAATCCACGGTCGCCCCTGCGTTTGCAAGCGTCTGCAATGCCTTTGGATCAAGTATTCTTACGCCGGTCTCCTCTAGTACGCTAAGTGTTGCAAGGTGAATGTCGTAGATCTCGTCTCGTGACAATATTTCCAGTCTAGGCTTCACAACTGCTCGAGTCGACTAATGCAAAAGACGCTTGATTAGAGACTTTCGCTAGATTCAATTCCTGCGATCATCAACAGTTCCTGCAGCAGTCATGCATCCAAAATGTCGAAAAGCCCCTCGAATCGGTACCCCGGCCGTCCTGGATGGGATTCTGGGGCAATTTGGTTTGGATTATGAGGCCGTTTTCACCACTCTCACGAGTGGTTAGGGTATTTGGTAATTGCTCTATTTTGGGAGGTGTTAAATTCGCTTACGGGCAGAATGGTGGTCCGAGGTAAGACGTGTCATGCCTCATGGGGGAGGTGAATGAGTAAAGAAAAAAGAGTCTTCTTGAGGGAAGCGACTGGCTTGGTCAGAGAGGCAGGTCCTTTAGACCTCCTCGCTTTGGCGTCCTTAAACATTAGTTGGGGGCTCAGCGCCTTTTGGTTTTTCTTCTGGGGTCCATACTATGCTCCGGGTGGTGACCTTAACGCTGGGATAACTCTAGTGGTCGTTCCCATGATCTTCGGTTCTCTCGCATGGGCCTTCTTGGCATCCGTGATGCCAAGGTCAGGTGGAGACTACATTTTCAACAGCCGAATACTTCACCCTCTGCTGGGCTTCCTGTCAAGTTTGGGATGGGTCGCTGTCAACTTCATCTGGTGTGCCACGCTGTCGGCGTACGTTGCTAGCCCTGCGGGATCAATGCTCGCTTATATCATGGGGTGGACAGGAGCAGGTGATTTCCTTTCTTCCGGTTTGGGAATCTTCCTCGTGGGAAGCTTTGTCATAGTGTTCTTTGCAGTGGTGCTCATCTGGGGGATGAGGCCCTACTTAACAATTCAAATGATCATGTTTGCCTTCGGCGTCCTTTGGTTTCTGATCATATGGGGCCTGGTGGGTGCCGCCTCTCATGCAGATTTCACAGCAGCTTGGAACGCCTTCAGCGCCAGGTATGGGTCAGGATCTGTCGATCAAATAATCAGCACTGCGCAGGCGGCCGGAGTCTCGATCACCCCATCACTCGGAGCCACGCTTATTCTTATGCCAGTGGCTTTTTGGGGTTTGGGCTACCCGTATCTCGCTACTTACATTGCGGGAGAGACGAAGAGGGTTCACCGAAGCGTCCTCATTGGCGTGCCAGGTGCACTGATACTCTGCGGCATATCCTGGTACATCACGAATTTCATTCTGCAGGCAAGGGTGGGTCAAGAATTCATGGCGGCTGTATCGTATGTAGCCGGAAACGGAGTTGAGCCCTACAAAATACCGTTCTACCCAATGATTCACTTATTCGCAGCCGTCTTAACTAACAATTGGATCCTGCTATTCTTGCTTGGCTGGGGTTTCGTCGCCTGGAACTTCGTCTATGCAGCTCTGTCCATAATGCCGCAGTCTAGAATCGCGCTGGCTTGGTCCTTCGATAGAATCGTCCCGTCGTTCTTCGGAGATGTAAGCGAAAAACTGCACACACCTGTCAAGAACATTATCTTCATGGCAATTGGCGGAGAAATAGTACTATTCATCTACGCCTTCTTCACTCCGAGCCTTCTCGTCAGTTACTCGGCGCTGATTCCACAGATACTGACAACGTTCATACTTACAGCGATTGCAGCCATAGTCTTGCCCTTCAGGAAGAAATTGAAGACGGTTTACGAGGCTTCGCCGGTCAGCAAATACAAACTAGGCCCAATCCCGTTCATAACTATTTGCGGAGTCATCTACCTTAGTCTTCTAGTGACTGTGCTTTACTACTTCTTCACAAACCCAGGCTTAGGAGCTATGTACTACCCGTCGCTCGAAATAATGGCAGGCATATACGTGTTCGGCACAATATACTTCTATGCAATGCGCGCCTACCGAAAGAGGCAAGGGATCGAAATCGACCTCGCCTTCAAGGAACTTCCGCCGGAATAAATTCCCACCTTTCTTTTTTCAATCCGAACGGCAGTGGCAACTCTGTTAAAAGGTAGAAGTGAGGGATGAGTTCGGCTGAAGACCTGCTGAAAGAAGCCAAAGCGCTGATTGCAGAAGCGAGATTACAAAGACATTGTGTGCATCCTTGTGGACCATGAACTCGGCGACTCCGATGCCCAAGATGCAATAAACAAGAACTACATAGCGGACGTATGCTCGAACGATTGGGGAGTCTACAAGAGTTTTACACAAAGCCTCAAAAAGACGGTCGGATATCTTGAACAGTTCGATCTGAAGGACTAAAGGAAGGCCGTCAAGGAACGGATAGGCGTCCTTGGAGGCACAATTGAAAGAGTTCCCAAATCGTCGAGATGGAGGCTCGGGAGTCTAGTTGGCGCGAGAATGAGCTGGTACGAAGAGCCCGAAGTGCCTAAAACGATTAAGTACGCCGAAGAGTAAGGAATCAATCGGTGTAGCATGTGTATGCGCTAGGTTTGAGGTGCACCAACTGTAAAACCGTTTTTCCCCTGCAAAGTCAGTTCTTTGTCTGTCCAAATTGTGGAGTAGAAAGGATCAAAGGAATTTCGATAGTACGAGGAATGACGGAGGTAGAATATGATTATGAGACGCTTGCCAGCAGCATCAGCAAGGAACAGTTTGCCAATAGGCCGTTCGGTCTGTGGAGGTACAGGGAGCTCTTAGGATTCAGAGGAGAAGACGCAATCGTAACCATAGGCGAGGGCGGTACTCCCCTAGTAAAGTCCAAGAGACTCGCTGAAGCACTTGGCGTCAAGAACTTGTGGTTGAAAAATGAAACCCAGAATCCAACGCACTCGTTCAAAGATCGCGAAAGCGCCTTAGCCGTTTCGAGGGCGCTGCAGGAAGGCGCTCGCCGCGTTTCATGCGTATCTTCTGGAAATGCGGCGGCTTCGCTCGCTGCATATGCGGCGCGAGCGGGACTGTCATGTTTCGTGTTCATGCCAGCTACCGCATCTGAACAGAAAATACATCAGTGCGCAGTGTATGGCGCGAAAACGTTGCTGGTAAGTGAAGCATACGAGGAAATTTTCGAACTCTACATCGAAGCGATCAAGGGATCCGGAATCCTTGACTGCAGTTCAGGATACAACAGGTTCAGACCAGAAGGTGACAAGACCATCGCCTACGAGATTTCTGAACAACTGGGATGGCGTTCTCCCAAGTGGATCGTGGACAACGTAGGCAATGGGACCCACCTGTACGGAATGTGGAAGGGATTCAAGGAACTGCACAGGCTAGGCCTGATCAGAGACTTGCCAAGGATGGCTGCCATAGGTCCTACGGGGGGCTCGCCTATCGTGAGAGGTTTTAAGGAAGGAATTGCCCTCCCGCTCACGGCTTTTCGCAAATCGATCGCCGAGGGATTGGCGGGCAGATGGGATTATGACGCACCGCTTGCCCTTAGAGCGCTCAAGGAATCTAACGGACAAGCAGAGTACGTTTCCGACTCAGAGATTATCGAAGGGATGAGATTACTGGCCCGCTTCGAGGGGATCTTTGCCGAACCCTCCGGTGCGGCATGCATAGCAGGTCTTCTCAAGGTGCTTAAAGCCGGAATAATTAACTCAGAAGAAGATGTTGTGTGCGTGGTAACTGGGAGCGGGTTGAAAGAGCCCGCACCACCGAGAAGAATGACAGAAAAACCAACTCATCTTAGAGCGAGCATGAGTGCAATAAGAAACGCTCTTGAGAAGGTCACGTAAACATCACTTACCCTACTCAGTTCTGACGATGATGTCCTCTTCTTAACGTGTGGCGTGCAATTTTTCGTGTATAGGAACAATTCATTTATTCGGTGAATGCACCTAGAAGATGGATCGAGTTGACGATGTTCAAAGCAGGGCGAGCCTACTGCGGAAAGATCCTCAAAGTCGGTCTTTCGGAAAATCAGATTCTTGAGGAGCCGCTCAATGAAGAATGGACAGAGAAATTCATAGGGGGTAAAGGGCTCGGCATCCGGTACCTCTTCGATCTCGTGCGGCCGGAAACCGACCCATATTCCCCTGAGAACATCATCATACTTATGACCGGTCCACTCACAGGAACTATTGCCTCCACAATGTCACGCATGGCAAACGTGACGAAGTCGCCTGCCACTGGAACGATGAGCGACAGCTACTCCGGGGGGTACTTCCCCGCTGAATTGAAGTTCGCAGGTTACGACGGCGTCATCATTAGTGGCAAGGCGCCGAAGCCCGTTTATCTGACAATCAAGGATGGACGAGCCGAGCTCAGGGATGCAAGCCATCTCTGGGGCAAGAGAGTATTCGAAACTACTGATTTGATCATCCAGGAGTCTGGGGAAAGACCGCGACACTACCAAGATGGTCCCAAGGTCGGCTGTATCGGACCAGCGGGAGAAAACAAGGTCAGGTACGCAGCCATCGCGTACGACAAGCATCACTTCGCCAGCAGAGGAGGAACTGGTGCCGTCATGGGATCAAAGAACCTCAAGGCAATTTCCGTTCGGGGGACAAAACAGGCGAAAGCACTCAGCATCAATTCGGAACCTGCATTTCTAGACATGGTTAGGGAAGTCATCAAGAAGGATATCCAACAGAACCCTGATGAGGAGATGCTCATGAAAGTGGGAACGCCGGGCATAGTCAATCTGAGCCAAGCAGGCGGTCTTCTCCCGACGAAGAATTTCCAGAGCGGGGTTTTCGCCAAAGCTGAACAGATAAATTCAGATGCATTGTTCGATCAGATCCTGGTCAGGCATGCGTCGACATGTTACAGCTGCTCGATAGGGTGCCGTAACATAACCAAGACCAAAGACGGTAAGTACGCCGGCCTAGAAGGCGAGGGCCCAGAGTATGAAACGTTGGCGTTATGCGGCTCCAACCTAGGTATAGATGACATTCGGGTTGTGATGAAGTTCAACGAGGAGTGTTCGGATTGGGGCCTCGACACAATATCATCAGGTAACGTCTGTGGCTGGGCCATGGAACTCTTCGAAAGAGGAATCCTAGGGAAGAAGGACACAGGCGGCTTAGAATTCAGATTCGGAAATTCGGAAGCGGTAGTAGCTTTCCCACGCCTCGTGTCATTGAGAGAAGGTATCGGAGACGTGTTGGCTGAAGGCGTCGCGAAGGCTTCCAAGATGATCGGCAAAGGCTCAGAAAGATATGCCTTGCACGTCAAGGGCTTAGAGTACCCCGGTTACGACCCCAGAGGAACATTCGGAATGGCGCTAGCCTACGCTACCGCGGATAGAGGAGCAGACCACAACCGCGCTTGGCCGGTGGGCTACGACGCCTTTGGAAAGGTCGACCCATATACGGCCGAAGGCAAGGCTGAACTTTGTCGAACTGATCAAATCAGAACGAGTGTAAAATGGAGCACAACGATGTGCGATTTCTTGACTGCTAACCTCGCCCTCTGTGCAAGGCTCCTGAACGCGGCATGCGGAACCAATTACACTGAAGATAGCCTGAAGGTTTTCGGAAGGCGCATCTGGACCATGACTCGGCTCTTCAACCTCAGGGAAGGTCTCACAAGAAAGGACGATTCGATGCCGCCCCGGATCTACCTCGACCCACTGCCAGAAGGCAATCCGAAAGGCAAGGTCGTTACTAAACAAGATTTCGAGAAGATGCTCACAGAGTACTACCGCCTATGGGGTTGGGATGGCGAGGGAAGACCTACCAAAGCAACGATCGAAGAACTTGGACTAGTCGATTTAGCGGGTCCGTAGGGAAAACGGCAAGTCACCAACTCCTTTTCCCCCGTCTTTTCGTTAGGAATATCTTATGCCAGTGGGTTTTCGTTAAGGCAATCTGCGGGAGTGTGTGTGCGGTAGTGTGTGTGCGTCCCACTGCTTACAGGGACATACACAGGTAGAATAAGTCGAGTTGCGCAAGAGTCATGAATTAGAATTGAGAGCACATAAGACAGTTACACAAATAGGTGTCCCATCTTGAGAGTGAGAGTGAAATTCTTCGCCTATGCTCGAGAGATAACAGGTACGAGGGATGAAACACTGGAGGTCGAAGATTCCGCCACAGTATTGGATCTTCTTAAAGTGCTGGTAAACAAGCATGGGGATAAGCTGAACGAATATCTCTTTGATCCAAAGACAGGGACACCACGATCTCACCTCATGTTCTTCGTGAACGGCAGAGAAATTTCCTTGTCGCAGGGTTTCGATACAGTGCTTACGAATGATTGTAGTCTCACCATAATTCCTCCCGTATCAGGCGGATAGTTCAC
>Ga0315280_10004295_pt1 | contig 21161 bp, 16 predicted proteins | sample YL17G06_40_MG_FD_203697 | JGI IMG/M metagenome (GOLD analysis project Ga0315280, IMG submission 203697) | Sediment microbial communities from Yellowstone Lake, YNP, Wyoming, USA - YL17G06_40 | ecosystem: Environmental > Aquatic > Freshwater > Lake > Sediment | place: USA: Wyoming | collected...
GGGTTTAAGCCTCTGAACGTTTTGGGAGAAAGCTAGTAGCGGGAGTTCGAATCTCCCACCCACTACCAAAGATTACTACTGCATTCAATTGACTTCACAAATACAGGTATAGCTTAATGGATAGAGCCTCATGCTTCTATTCTACTGCCATAACACTTATATACTTGAATCGACATAGTATTATCAAGTGATTTGGTATGACGAAAGAACGTAGAGAAATAAACCGAACATATATGAGTCGAAGACGAGAGAAAAGACAAACTCTCTTACGTGAAAAATTCGGTGACAAATGCTCAATATGTGGAGATACATATTACCTTCAAATACATCGTAAGGATGGAAAGAAACATAAGAAGGTTAGAGATATGTCGAACGCCGAATTTAATGCTCTAATGAACGGAGATAATTTCGCTCAACTTTGCTTCAACTGTCATAAGGCGGTTCATTGGTGTATGGAATATCTAGGTCTTTTATGGAATGACTTAGAAACAAAGATTCATATATCTGGAAAGAACAAATATCATAGTTAATGACAGTAGAGAAGTAACGTAGAAGATGGGGGTTCGATTCCCTTTACCTGTGCTGTGCCGCTATGGTGTTAAGAGTAGCATGAGAGTTCTGTAATGACCGAAAGACTTAAATATCAGATTGACTATATACATACTTAGGTGATATGTAGATGCAAAGTCAACAACGACATCGAGAATATGCACGACAATGGATGAGAAATAAACGATTAGGACTCCCAACAAGAACCACAAAGAAGTTGACTGAGGAAGAAAAATATGAACACCGAAAGACTAATAACTTGAAATATGTCAAGAAAGAAAGAGAAGAACGAAATAAACTCTTCGATACAGTCTTTGGGAATACCTGTTTCATCTGTAAAAGGGGTCATATTCACTATAAAAATGACTCACTTGGTCGGACAATACTTCAAATACATCGAATAGATGGAAAGAAACACGAAATCTTTGTGGATATGTCAAAAGAAGACTTAATGAGAGAGATAAATGAACACAAGAATGAATATGTTCGTCTTTGTTGGAGATGTCATAAATCAGTCCATTGGTGTATGGAGCATTTCGGTTTCGATTGGGAAAAAATTAAGTTGTTAATCACAGAATAACTCTGGGTCCAGATGCAATTTCTGGTAGCGGCTCTCGCTCCCGTAATCTAACAGCAAGGAGCAGAGGTTTTCGCCCTCTGAGTCTGGATGCAACTTCCAGCGGGAGCACCTTGCTTCCGTAATCTAATAGTAAGGAGCAAAGGTTCTCAGCCTTTGAGTCCCGATGCAAATTCGGGCGGAAGCACCAATATGGGCGCGTAGTGTAAAGGTCGCACGAGTGTCTTGCAAACACTAAGTTGGGGTTCGATTCCCCACTTGTCCACCAATCGCGCGGGAGTGTTGTTAGTGGTAGCATACGAACTTGCCGAGTTTGGGGCGCGGGTCCGATTCCCGCCTCTCGCACCAATAATGCGGGTGTGGTGTCAACGGTCACATACGGGTCTTCCAAGCCTATGTTTCGGGTTCGACTCCCGACACCCGCACCAGTAAAGCTCGTGTCGCATAGTTTGGTCAAATGCACCGCCCTTATAAGACGGACATCGAAGGTTCGAATCCTTCCACGAGCATTATGCACCTATAGCATAGCAAGGTTAGTGCAGAGGACCTTTAATCCTCGGACACGGGTTCAAATCCCGTTAGGTGCACTTTGGACCATTAGCATAGCAAGGTTAGTGCAGAGGACCCTTAATCCTCAGACATGGGTTCAAATCCCATATGGTCCACTCAACCGATATGAAGATATATCGGATAGGTCGAAAAATGGTCTATCCGATAATAATTTGTATCGGTTACGTGACTTGGGAGCTACGGTGGCAAGGTGGTCTGTGAAGCCACTTTAGACGGTTCAACTCCGTCCCCAAGTCCTATGCCGATTTAGGCTAAATGGGAGACCGCCCCGCTGAAAACGGGGCATGGTGAAGGTTCGATTCCTTCAATCGGCACTCTGCCGCTCTAGCATAATGGTAGTGTACCGCCCTGTTAAGGCGGAAGGTGTTGGTTCGATTCCAACGGGCGGCGTTGGGGGTATCGTCTAATAGATTAGGATGCCCGCCTTCGAAGAACAACAGCAACCAAAAGGTTTAAATAGCTGTTCGCCACTTATATAAGTGGCGATACTATGACAAAACCAGAATCCATATACAACAAAGAATGGAGATGGAGAATAAGAAGAAAAGCAGATGAAGTATTTGGAACAAAATGCTTTTTCTGTGAAAATAGAAAAAAACTTACTCTCCACAACAAAAAAGGAGAACGACACCCAACTTGGCTAACTGCTCGTCTAGCCTTGAGAAATCCTATAGAGTGGGTCCGTCTATGTCATAAATGTCATAGAGGGGTACACTTCTGTATGGAAGCGATGGGTATGGATTGGGAAGAAATAGAGACTGTTGTTCGAAGTAAGCGGTAAGATGAGAGTGCAACTCTCTCTATCTCCACCAAATATGGGGTGTTCTGTCAATAGGAAGGCTCTGGTCTCCAAATATAGGTAGCCACGTAAAAGGGCTATTTGAAAGGATATGAGAACGTAAAGGTGGCAGTATCCGAGTAAGTAGAATGTGAGAATCATTACGCCTATAAGGAGAAAACCAGAAACAGAGGTTCGAATCCTCTACTACCCCACCACGGTCCATTAGTGTATCAGCGGCACGAGACTCTTACAAAGTCTTAGGCTTGGTGCAACTCCAAGATGGACCACCAATATGGGGATTTGGTGTAACTTGGTAGCATCGGTGGCTTGGAACCATCAGGTGAAGGTTCAAATCCTTCTATCCCCACCAATCGCCCTCTCATGGTGTAATAGTAGCATACGCGGCTGTAACCCGCTTGGTCTTGGTGCAATTCCAAGTGAGGGGACCAATCAATGGGTGTGTAGTGTAGTGGTTAACACGCCAGCCTGTCACGCTGGTAGCGCGGGTTCGACTCCCGCCACATCCGCCACTAACCAAAAGGTTTATATAGAGGTATTAACATATAATAAGGCTAGTCTCGGTCCACCACTCCTTGCCTGTCTGCGGGGCGACCCATAGGACTCATGGCTTGGGTTGAGATGGACCTGTCATATGCGGGCGTAGGGAATCAGAAAACCCAGAGAACAAAAAGTCTGGATGGCTTAAATCTGGATGGCTCAAATCCGTAGTCTGGATGGCTAAGATTCAATTCCCGATGAGCAAACCCCTTGCTTTGTGCTGTGGGAGTGCAAATCTCCCCGCCCGTACCAATAACCAAATAATGTGGGACGTAAAATCCGTTGTAGCTAAAGTACAAGGCGATGACCAACGTGGGAAGGAGCGATTCTTTCCCGCCCCAGCCCAGTAATGCGGGATAAGATAACGACAGTCAGTTGGACTCATAATCCAACAGCGACAGTTTAACTCTGTCTCCCGCAACCAAAAGATTTATATACTTGTTTTACATTATGTTTGTGGTAAGTGATTGACGTGATATTCGAAACTCTCCCTAATTGTCACGACTTGGGTATCAGTAGTCAGTCCACTTGTTATTCGTCAGCCTAAATTTTTTATCCGTTTGTGACAGGGTGGCAGAATCAGGTATTGCACCCGTCCTGAAAACGGTGTTCCCTTATGGGAATAGGGGTTCAAATCCTCTCCCTGTCGCCATTGATGGTAGGTTGACCGAGTGGTTTAAGGTACTGGTTTGCTAAACCAGCGTTCCTATGTGGAACCGAGAGTTCGAATCTCTCACCTACCGCCATTAACTTTGCGAGTATGCCGAAGTCTGGTTTAACGGGGCGGTCCGCAAAACCGCTATTCGGCGGTTCAAATCCGCCTACTCGCTCCAATTAATCAGTTGATTAAATAAATGTCAGTTCACAAACGTGAATGGGCTAGACCGAAAAGTTTATATACTACTTCTACCATATATTATCCCTTAGATGTGAAAGATTATGGGTCATGCAGAAGTTTGCCCAATTTGTCGTGGAAAAGGAACAATACCAACAGAAGACGGTACTGGTGCTACAAGAACTTGTTATGGATGTAATGGAAGAGGCTGGGTAGAAGTAAATGATACTTTTCCAATTTATCCGCGAGACCCTGTTCCGCCAATTTATCCGTGGTGGGGCAATCCAATATACTACTGTTGCAATCGTTAATTCTTTGGCTGATTTAATTCGTCCTGTTGCCATTTTTCATAGAGCTTTTTTCGTCTGGCTACTGCATCTTGTGATAGGTCTTCTTTGAAAGGATGAATATCTTCCATTGACTCTATCGGAATCATCGTTGCTCGAATTACATCTGTGTGCTTGTTGATATATCGCTTGAACTTTTTTCTTCTATTTCTTCTGGTGTGTCGTTTTCTTTTATTTTCCCTGTGTGAAAATCCGTGCTTTTTGGCGTGACATCTTTGGCATAAAGTGACCAAATTATCTGGCTCATCTGTTCCACCTTTACTCTTTGGAATTATGTGGTGAACTTCGAGATGTTTATAATAATTGCATTCTTGGCATCTGAAATCATCTCGCAAAAGAATTTGGCTTCTAACTTCCAGCCAATGTTGAAGGTCCATTCGAGCTTGTATAGCTTTCGGAGACATATGTGGTCTGCCAGTTGGTGGGTGGCAAATGAGGTCGTGGTACATTTTCTCGTATTTTTTATACTTGGTTCTATAGTGAATAGCAACTGCTAGTCCACTTATTAAGGCAAGCAAAACCGCAATGATTTCTCCAATCATTCAATTACCACGGCATACCATTTAGGAAGTGGTCTATTATGAAAATTATGATTGTCGTGATTATAGGAGAAGCAATAAACGCTATTGCCGCCCAGTATATCTTCCACCGAGCAATCCCCTCTTTTAGTTTGTTTACCTCATTTTTGGTTGATTCTACTTGCTGAACCAAATCAGAACGCCGTTTTTCTAAGTCTAAAACTTCTTTGCAAGCGTCATCTACTTTTTCTTTAAGTTCTGCGAGTGATGCTTTAGTTTGTTCATCAATAGCGGTTACTTTAGTATCGACACGAGCAACAGAATCGATAAGTTTTAGAAGACGGTCTATTTCTTTTTCTTTGCCGTTTTTCCCGTTTTCGCTGTTCGACATTGTTTAACCTCTACATGTTCATTACCCAAAATCCCATCTATGTGATTCTCTAGCTCCCCTAGTTTTTCCTCAATTGCATTAAAGATAACGGCTTTATGTTCCCTAGATAGTGGTTTACACATAGGCAACACTACGAGATACAATGTCATATGCCCTATATAAACCTTATGGCTGATTAACACAAATTGTGATTAATTTTTGGGCAAAAAACGGTCCATAACACATATTCCAATAATATCTCTGTCCCAATCTATGCCTAATGGTTCTAGTATTTGTATGAAAGTGCTTTTGAAGTATGCAATGTATTTTGAAACGTCTATGTCATCTGGCTTGGCTAGGGCTGTAGGCTTCACCTTGACCTTATCCTTTGTTTTGACGAATGAAATGTCGGACCCCTCTCCTATATCGAAACCAGCCACTTTGAGTTGTTTAGCCGCTTTAATGTGCTGTGGCTCGCTGTCATAGTCATCGACATCTTTAGAGGCAGTTACGTGAAATGCTAAGTCTTCCATATTTCCGAAGTCGCGCGTTTTCAGTTTAGTATAGTTGGTCTTAATCAATTTCAAGATTGCTTTCTTTGCTACTTGAACGTCATTCTCATTATAGACTTGAGCCAGTAATTTCTTTGTTTCCTCAAACGGATTTTTGATTATCTGAGGCGTATGCTTTTTCTTTCCAGTTAAACCTTTGACATCTACTGTGCCGTCCTTCAAAACGCCCAAATAGTTTTTCTTGCGGGCACTTAGGCATACATATCGATATTCTTTGTCGAGTTCAAAGTCAATGTCGAACTGGGCTTTAGCCCAAGTTAGTAATTGGTCTAGCACTTCTGCTTGTGGATTCTTAATGAAGATGCTGTCGGTGTCACCGTAGATGACATTTAGACCCAACTCTTGACCGTGTTGAATAGTTTGAGTGATTATCCATCGTCCGATTCCTGTGACATATTCTGGCATAGGTGGACAATACAAGACAAATTTCTCGTCCCCGAACACTCCGTAAGAAGCATTACAAATAACTTTTATACTCTGTTCGGCTACGGAGTACCACGGTTTTAATGGGTTGTTTTTGTCTTTCGCCATCTTTTTGTACCATTTTACTCTCAAATCTTTCAAAGTACCAATTAGTTGCGATTCAATTGCCCTATTTTTTAGACAAATCCAATGTTTCATACCAGCGAATGTATTAGATTTACATCCATCGTGTGGACAATTGACAGTAGCGTATCCGAGATTCCAATTCTTCATTATGCTCGGATATAGGCTGGCGAAGTCGCCAACTTTGACGTTAAAATGGTATCCAGCGACAGGATTAACAACAATTGCACCCTTATACTTCTTTCCTTTTATGAGTGCGGTAGTTTCTGCTTTTCCCTTCATCATTTGAATATCTTCTGTACGCGGAATAATTGTATTTCTCTTCTTATGTTCATAGTAAATGAAACTTCGAATCCATTGAGAGATGGGTTTGCGGCTTACAGCCTCAATAGGCAAATAGCTTAGTCTGGCTAAAACAAGAATTAAGTTCATTACTACGTTATCGCTGTATGTAGTTAGCTTAATCGTGAGACTAGCATCACCAAGACAATAAGTAAGAAGTTCCTCATAGGTCATGTCGTTTACCCATTCGTGTTCGCCTTTTATTTTACCCTCTTTAATTAAGGCTCTTGCAACCTCATCGAGAGTAATATTTTTGTACTTCTGCTGAAACGCATAATTCTGCATTGATTTGATTGAGAAGAATTTGTATAGGTCTATGTGAATAGCATCTTTCCAGTAAGCAATTTTTTCTTTTGGATTGTGAGTTATCGGAATTTCTTTTATCGGTATTCCAAGTCGAATCGCTCGGTTCATTAAATAAGGAAGGTCAAAATCATCGCCGTTGAAGGTGATAATAAATGGGTACTCATTACCAAATTTGAATACTGCTTCTAAAAGTTCCGCCTCGTCCGAGAACCAAGAAATGTTTGCTCCTTCTGGACAAGTGAATGGTTTATTTTCTTGAATTAAAATAAAAGCAAATTTCTCGCCAGTATTCGTCATGAAACAAACACAAATTACTGGTAAGTTTGCGGCAGATGGGCTGGGGATTTTGTTTCCCTCATTGAACACTTCAATGTCAAGAGAAGTACGTTTGAATTCTGGTGCTGGGTACTCAAGAAGCATAGCTAATTGTTCACAAATAGTTTGGTTGTAAGTTTCTGGTTTGACTAGCTCAGTTATTTCCTCAATACGTTTTCCAGCATTCTTATCCATGTTGAGAATAAGAGTTCCACTCTCTCGGATATATGGCATACCCATTTTAATGTCGTTGTCGTATATGTAGCGCATTGTGAATTTGATGTGATTTTCCCAAATTTCTATATTTTGGGTTTCCCAACTTTCAATTTTTCTATTGAAATTTCTAATCACGTCTGGACCTTTTACTGTAACTTTCCAGACTTTTACTTGCTCATCGTGAAGCGCGTCATACCGTTCTACAAGTTCTTGTTTGATAATGCCCTCGAAATTCTGTTTCTCTTTTGAGTAGAAATAAGGTTTAAACACAGAATCATAGTAATACTCAAGTCTGCCCGTGTCCGTATTATACAACTTGAGAGCTATACAGTTCAATGAATTGTCATAATCGGCGGAAACGATGTAAAGCATTCTGCATTCACTACGTATCAATTGTCTTACAACTATATAAACCTTACGCCCCACTTAATCAGTTGATTAAAAAAGTGTAAAAGTTGGGTTTCGCTCCCCCAATCCCCCACCTACCTAGATGGTGGTGTGGTATTCGTCACTTATAAACATTACGGAATGAGTTAAATATGTTCGTAAGACTTATATAGGGCGATGAGAATGGCATTAGTAGGTGAACGTTATGAGGCGGGTAAGAAAAAACATATCCGTCATCGTGGACATGAAAGAGGAAGATGTAAAAGTTATGGTGGACGGAGTACAAGCGGCGTATGCTCAGTTCACTATTGATGGCTCTCAAATCATGGTTACAAGTGTAGATACAGAAGAAGTGTATAGAAGATGTGGTTATGGGCGATTGCTGTTTGACGGCGGGTTAAAATGTGTTTCCACACAGAAAAAGTTACCCCTTATTTTGTGGTCATCCGATTATGCTCTGGGAATAAAATTCTATGAAAAGATAGGGTTCCTTCATCTCAATGACCCAGAAGTTCAGAAGCGCGTCATATTTGGAAATCTCAAAGATGTATATGATATTACATCTAAGGTGGATGATGACGACTTCATCTGGATACCGCAAAGTTTAAATAGGCGGAAACCCATCATTTACCTGTGATTATCTATGCAACCAGAGAAAGTATGCCCTAGATGTGGAAGCGGGGATATTTGGGAACTAATGGGCGAATGCAATTATTCAGATAACGTAAAGGACCCAAAATATGAGAAGAAAGCTGGTCATACTTTTGAATGTCAACATTGTGGAAACCGATGGGATGAACCGTGAATAGAAATACATTATATAGACTTCAAGATATTCGGCAGAAATTCAGTTGGTGTCCCTGTGGGTTTTTCTGCAAAGATTGTTTAAGAGAAGTAGTTCGTGAAGAGGGTCCAGCCAAAGGAATATTTTGGCACATTCTTTATCACACACTTATAGGAAAAATTTACTATGAGTGGAAATACAGCCGACCAATAGAGGGAGTAGCCTCAAACGAAGTTTATGAGATGATTATAGATTGAAGATAGAACTTAGAATTGCGGACTCGGATTTGGGAACAGTTTTGAATGTTATTTTCAAGCCCTCTAAACAATTCAAAATGCGAATTTTTCCTCTGCCGCCAGATGAGTGGGTCGGAGAACAGAAATGCCAGAATTGTAGTGGCAAACCAGATTTTCTCACGGAAGATATGCGTCCGATATGTAAGAAGTGTATTGCGGTCTTGATGGTAGGGTTGAATAAGAAGGAATCCGCTCAGGCAACTAGCATTCCTATTACTTGGGAAGTTGTTTCTCATGCACGATTCGAGTGGTCTTTAGATAGCGAGAAGTGGTACTCGTTAATGGGCAGAAATATCAAAGTTGAGAGAGTGGATTTGTTTCTAAAAGAGTTGAAGAAAAGTATTATAGAAAAGCAATCAATGAGCGTTGAAGCGGACTACGAAAAAGAAACTAAAACAATGACAATTACGCTTTAAGTTCCTTTTAGTAATGCTCCATAATGGGTATCTGTATTAAATAGGAAAATGTATTTTCCATCATAACTAAAACTTATTGCAATCAAATCAGTAGCGTCCCATTCATAGAGGTTGGTTAAATCAATTGATTGAATCAAAGTACAGTCTTGAAATATTTTTAGAGTTAAAGCGGAAGAAACATTTTCTATTAATGCCACATATTTTCCACGAGATGTAGGTCTATCTGCACCCCATCCAAAATGTCTTTGATTGGTGTATAGTGTAATTATTGCTCCTGTTGCCAAGTTTAATATTGCCGCGTACCCCTGAGTATAAGACTCTCTGACCATTAATTTGTTTTGGTCTTCATTAATACTCCATATAGTTATATCATAGTTACCAGAAAATTCGGTGTAAAGAACTGACCATTGTGATGTCCACGTAGTATAATTTCCTTCTAATGCCGCTCTTATTCGGGCGTTATATAGGTCTTCGCAATCAGTCATCTAACATTCCCCATTATTATATGGTTGTTCTCCCTTATAAATCTTTTGGTAAAAAGGTTGTCCTTTCATGTGGATAACTTTCATGGAGAGAACATTAACTGTTAATCCTTTTTTCTCTAACTTTTTCCACATATATTCACATTCACATGGTTTGAATTCTTGACCTTGAGTAAGTCGCCAATCGTAAAGTTCTTTAAGTTGTTCTGTTCTCCAAATGCTATTTCCGAATCCGCGATGATGATTGTTGTTGAACGGTTCAGCGTACTCAGCAGTAACCGCCCCAATTTCTTGGTGCGTTTCTAACATTCTTATGGCTTCCTCTATATATCCTTCTGGAAGTATAGTGTCGGCATCGAGATTGAGAACATATTTTGTCTTGACAAACTCTAGTCCAAATCTTCGAGCGAACCAGAAGCTAGTGTCTTGGTCGAAATACTGGATGTTCATATTTCCTTGTTGCTCAAGAAAAATGAATTTGTCTCCGCCTTTTTTGTTCACGATTACTAGAGGGTATTTGACCAAGATTTTATAGTTTTCCTGAATAGAACGTTCTACTATTTTATCTTCTTCACAACAGGGAATTAAGATTGTCAAATCAAGCATCTTTATACACCGCTGTTATTGTCCCGCTATGTTTTGCAAGATGAAGTATAGTTGCTTGGTTATTTGGATTATCAACTGTAACCGCACCAGTTACTTCCCAATGGTCGAATATTTTTCCACTACTTAATGGGTTCCAGTTAATGTAGAAAGTATCTGGTGTGTAAGGACCTGTCCAAGTTGTTGGTAGAGGATATTCTGGATAGCCGTCATAAGGTGGTGGTGGTGGATACCATTGGTGCTCTATTTCTCCCGCATGTGCACCGCTAGTTATATGTCTTGAATCAAATCCTAAAGTAATTGGAGTATAGAATCCTTCTAGTGTTCCGTTGCCTCTAATACGCATTATTGTCGTCTGTGAATTGACATTATCAACTGTGACTCCGCCGCCTACTATCCAATGGTTGAATTCATAAGTATTGCCGTACATCCCAGTTGGGTTTCCATCTATAACACAATCATAGTCTCCAAAGAATTCAAAGAATGAAGTTGGCGTTTCATATATAACCCCATTGATAGTTATGGATGCAGAAGAGCACGGATTGTCTATATTTGTTGAGAGGTCCACTTGATAATCTACCAAGTCCTCATATACTGCTCTTATCCAAGCTATTGTTCCACTATTCATTTTGAAAGTTGTAGAAGCGGAATTCACATTTGTTATTGTAATGTCTCCACAAATTACTTCCCAATGGTCGAATGTAAAATCTATGTGTGATGGGTCTGGGTCTATTATCCAGCTTAGGGCATAAGTAGAAGCGTGTTCGCCTACTTCAATTGCACCAACAAAGTCTGCTGGTAAACCACCAGTTTCCAGAACAACGTCATCGATTGCTGTGTCTGTTGTCATGTATTCGCTGTTAAAGCGTATAGATAGCAAGTTTCCGCCCGCGCCCAGAGAAGTCATAAGAGCTTTCAAATCAAATTCTGTCCAAGATGTAGAGAGAACATATTCGTCTTCTCCGAATCGGTATTGATAATATTCAGGACCACAAGGACCTTCATCTGTACCAAATGTAACTGTAAGATTATCTGTTTCGGTGCATCTTGCCCATACTTTGAATGAAATTATTTCGCTAACTGGAACTGGGTAAGGAAGAGTTTGAGTTATGTCTATGTACCCGATACTGCTGGCACAATGAGTTCCAGAGTGAGGATTATTGGTTGAAACTTCTCCCTCATAAAAGCTCCAATCAGTTTCTCCATTTTCGAAATTGCCATTTGATACCCAAATAGCATTTTCTCCTTGAGGTATTCCAGCGATGCTTATGATTCCAGCGTTTACATCTATTATTGTTGGAATGTATGAAAGACTTACATCATCAACATAGAGGTCATTATCGGCTTCCTGAATTATTTTGATTTCTGTCAAAGTTTTTCCGTCTGGGAAAAGGTCTCCACCCTCAATTGCCGACATAGAAAGAATGTCCCATTGATACCAATCTGGTTCATTGGTATGGTCATCACAATTATGAGACCTTGTGCTTTCATCATCGAAAGTAAGAATTATTTTGAAACTTAGATATGTACTTTTTGTCCATAAAGTAAAAGCCTGAGCTTCTGATTTTGCAATTGGTCGAGCCAATACTTGGTCAATATATCCTGTATCCATAGTAGTGATGTCTGCACTATAAGAGCCTGAATGAGATTCTGAGGAAGAGATTGTTGCATCTAATACTGTCCAGCCAGTAAAGTCTCCGTCTTCAAAATCTGGATTAGTTATTGCCTCATTTGCACTTCCTGTCATCTTGGAATCTAATGCGATAACGACACATGAAATCGGTGCTGGTGGATAATGCCATCTAGCATGAATTGTAACATCTCCATATATGAGAAGTGTAAGAATATGTTCTCCACCAATTCCGTATGCGTTATCTCCTTTTATATCTAATGTTAGCGCGTCACCCCACACTTCCCAACCGTTATAATCTGTTGGGTTTCCATGTCCATCATCATGACCCCAAATTGTACTATTTGGTTGGAAGAAATAGAGCTTGTGAACACCACATTTTTGTATAGTAGGTACTGGATACGAAAATATATCTTGAGGCAACTCATCAAGATACATATTTCCACCATTACTATATGAAGCTGAAATAGTTACATTTGCTGTTCTGTTTTCTGTTTCGCTGTTGTTGGCTTGAAGTGCGATTGTAACTTCCCACGGTTTTATCCAATTGGTTGGACTATATTGAGCTTCTATACTTGAAATCCACGCTCCACTATCAGTTACTATAGACACCCAATCTATTAGTCCAGCAGTAGAAGTTTCAGTTCCATCTACCAATATTTGAATAGCTGTTATTGTTTTTCCAAGAGTCAAAATATTTTTGAAGTTTCGGTTTACCCACGTAGCGACTTCGGCTGATGTAGTTTCATAAGTTATTTCACGAGTTGATGTATCGCTGAAAGTAATTCTGACTGTGAACTGTGTTCCATGTCCACTAGCATAAGTGCCATATGTCCATACAAAAGCAATTTTCACATTATCACATTCAACTGGGTTTGTTAGTGTTTGTGAGACATTAAATATAACTGGGCTTGTAGAAGAACCTTTTATCCACCAATCTCCATTAGGTGGAGTTGGACCTGTTTCATCTCCTTTGGCGTTAGAAGAAATCCAATTATCGGGTTCCCAGCCGCCGTCCCCGTCATCGTGTTCATCCTCAAAACTGTTGTTGAGTATTTGTTCTCCGCCAGCTTTTGCGTGAATATTGTGAATGTAATCCTCATATATTACTTTTTGGTGAGCTTGTAAAAGCAAATCCATATGATACTTTTCGGCGTTAGTCATTCTGCATTTGTATGAAGTATCGAGAACACATTCGTTCCAAATGTAACTGTCAACTTCTGCAAGTTGATTAACCCAGTTTGGAATCATCGGCGGATGCTGGTCATCTCGTGAAAAGTCTATTACGTGGTTAAGGCGTTCGTCACCTATTTTCACACCTTTTGCCATTGGGTCGTAATATCCATGTCCTGTAACTTTGTATGATGGTTTCCACATGTTATCTTCAGAATATTTTGTGAAGCCGAAATATGGATTAGGAACTACAATTGTTGGTGGGGTAGAATCCCAAGTTGGCAATGTAGAAAAACTTCCAGAAAAACTTTCAACATCACATATCATTGATACTGTCCACCAACGAACATATCTACCATTTTGGTATTCATATTCGAACGAATAACTTTTCTCTCTTATCCATACGAAATAATGCCATGTGTAATATGGTACAAATGTGTTGCTTGACGATATATATTCATAGTAAATCAAGTAGAAGTCTAAGTTATGGTTTGTTGTACCTACTGCTAAAGTTGATGGATAATCATAGATTGTTTCAAACATATCTTTTTCTCTATCGGATAATCGTATTGAACATTCTATTGTTCTGGGTTGAAGAACCCAAGTGTCGGCATCAAGATATTCAGATTTAGCTAAAGGAATAGGTCTGATTGCTGGACGGCAAGTTTGGCTTTCTTTCCACTTTATAGGTCTAGTCCACAGAGTAGCAGAAACACCGTTTGTTATCTTCAAAGTATCTGGCACTTCTGCTGGAAGAGTTGGTGGAATCAAAGTTTCCAGTATAACGTCCACACTTGTTGTTGTTGTCACATCCAATTTCTTGAAGAGAACGTCTATTGAATCTGTAGCAGTAACTCCAAGTTTTTTGAGTATGAGGTCTATTGAGTCTGTTTTGGTTATTCCTTGTTTTTTCAGTTGGGTGTCAATAAGATATGTCACCCACACAAAGAAAGATAGGTTTGTATCTATTGAATATTCTGAAGTTGTTCTTATTGCCAATAATGTTTCAATATCGAAAGGTGCAGTTATGCCGAGTTCTTTTAATAGAACATCAATGTCATATGGAAGTGGTGGTCTTGCGAATATGGCATCTATATCATAAGTTGTTGTTATCCCTAGAGTTTTGAATAATGTATCTATGGAATTGGTTTTTGTTAAACCTAATTTTCCAAGAAGAACATCAGTTGAATATGTTACAGTCGTTGGTACTTTTCCCTTTAGTGTAACTATACATGCAGAAGTTTGAGTACCAGCACCAGTTGGGGTTAATGCCGATGAAGCTGTTCCTGTTGAAGAAACAATTTTAGCTACAGCGTTTACTGCTGTCCAGTAAGTAACGCCAGTTATTCTTATTCCGTCATAATGAGTGAACCCATTTGACGCGCCAGTATAACTTTCATTTTTGTAAACGTAAACACAACCTACCCACAATTCGTCTGCTTGTGTAGTTGTATCTGTAGTTCCTGTAGATGGCGGATTGAGTAAACCGTGATTTGTGGCTGTTTTGTCTTTAAAACTTGAAGTGGCTAAACCACTATATTCAAATACATCTGCCGCCGCACCTTCTAATGGTGTTGCAGAAAGAGTAATAGTTAAACTTGTAGAAGCCCCCGAACCTACTATGCCGACCCAAACTGAAGATTCCAAAATATCGCCTGAGCCATCATTATACTGATAACTTATTTGTTTGCCAGCACCACCACTTGACCAATTCACTCCCGTTTGAGTAATGCTGTTTGCCGTTACACCAGAATAATCGGCGCATCCTACAACAGCGACTAAAAGATTACCCTGTGTAGGTGCAGAGTCTAAAGTAATTGAGATTGAACTTGTAGTTGATTGTGCTCGTTTCGGTCCCTGAACTAAAGCTATCGTCATTTTAGACCACAGCCCTCTCACATTTTATGTTGTAGAAATTCATTTGACATCTGAAACCGTTTGCGCCTTTGCCAGACGCGAAAATGTATATTGGTCTTATTACTGTACTTTGAAAAACGGAAGTTGCTCCACCAACCATAGAAGGTGAATTGAATTTGGTGAAAACTGCATTTCTGGATATTGGACTTTCTGCCTCTTCATCTACTACGCTGATTATAACTTCTGGTAGAGGATTACCATACTGAGCACCGTTATACTCTACTGTTATTGTGGCTTTATATTTGTTGTTGAAAGTAAGATTTGTTAGCAATTTGGCTTTTCCAGCGGCTATCATTTCTTCTAGTGAAAGTTCATAATCTGTTGCTTCAGTAGCGCAATATATTGCATATGCTTTGAACTCATTTGTTGTAGAACATACTACTCGGATTAGAAACCCTGTTGCTTTTCCTTGATGGAACATTCCAAAATCAACGTAATCGTCAGTATTCCATATTTTACCAGTTGGCTGATAGATTTTGAATGAACATGTAAACTTAGGGTCTTGGTCCATTGTAATATCAGTTGTTTCTAGGGCTATTTTAGTTCCACCTGTATTGTATTGTGTGTTGTATTTGGCTTCGACCCATATAGTTCCTTCTGTTGAAGCGTCATCTCCGCCCCAAATACTCAAATTTCCACTATCTGCTTTCCAATCAGCATTATGAGTTTTAGCACTTATTTCCCACATTGGGTCGTCATCATTTTGTGGAGCAATTTCCTCATTTTGTGCTGTTACAGAAAAGAGAGTTGTAAGTTTGTCTGCCGCTACTTTGTCTGATTGTGTGCCTTGTCCAGCCCAATCTTGAGCAATTGTTCCAGCAACACCTAAAGTTTTCAATTGTTTGTAAATATCTTTCCAGATATTGCTTATGTCGAGATATGGTGCTTGAACAGTTAACACCACTTTTTCTCCGTTGTCATCTAAAGATATTTTTGAGTTCCAAATTCTGAGAACGTTGGTATCATTTCCGTTGACTTTTGTAAGAATATCAGTAATTGTAACGTCATCTCCTACATCATAAGTTCCGCTTTCATATGTGTCTCTTCCTATAGTGCAAATTATTGCATTCTTTCTTTTTGGACTAGCATCTAACTGCAATTTTACTTTAGCATATCTGTTTGCTATTCTTCCGCCAGAAACTTGTTTTTGAGTAATTATGTCTTCGAAGAATCCTTGAATTTCATCCATAGCATCTTGGTCATTTTGCCAGAATGAACTACAGTTGTCTTGATTCTTTCCTTCTCCTGTTCCAATTAATTGACATCTCTGGTAAGTATCTCGTGAAGATTTCTGATATTTTACTCCTTCCATATTTACTCCTGTTGTGAATGAAACTGTAGCAGACATATCACTTCCACGTCTTGGACCAATATGAAAATCACCCATACATCGAGATGGGTCTCCAACAGAAGGATAAGTTATCCACCATTCAAATGGTGTGTAATTATCATTTACTTGAACACAGATGTCCCAAAGAATATCTAATAATCTATTCTTTGGAATATTTGTAGGACCAATCATAAGGAGTTCATCTTGAGTAAATATTGATAAATCAATATTTGCATCATCCAAGTAGAGATATGGACCACCCGACCAGACAGATGGTGCGTCCGCTGATAATACTCCGCTACCAGTTCCGCTACCACCATCAGTAGTATATAGCCAAATTGCATCGCTTGATTGTGGAATATAAGCTCCACCAGTTACGTCAACGCGCCATTCATATTTATCATTGTCATAATCAAGAAGTGTTCCTATGTAATTTGCTGGGGCAAAAGAACCGTGATAGACTTTTAATCCATTGTCTGAACTTCCACAATTTACGTAACTACCTGAATTGAAAGTTAGTTTGTACTCATCAGTTAGAGCCGTACAGCTATCGAGCACTACACGATATTTCACAGGGTCGGTTTTGTAAACGTATATTTGAGTAATTTCCCAGCCGTGGTCTTCATTATCATCAGCGTAAATTTTTATGTTAGATATTGTTTGTGGACACCAACTGTGAAGAAGGTCTGGATAGAAGTTATCTGTTACGGTTACTAGAGTTACTTCTGGACCAGCACCAGCATTAATGTCCCCCACAGTATGTGTTTCTGTTAGAGCAGAAACTTCTATAGCATCAAGATAAGTATCATAATCGCTACTATTACCATAGTTCCACCAATATGCCGCTTCATAGTCAATTCTATCTGGTAGTCCATCTGAAGTATTATACAAGTTTTCAAGTTGGCAAAGTAAAACTTCACTTCCACTTGTAATGTTGTAAAGTCGTACATATCCAGTTCCATTCGCAATGTGAACGTAAAGTCTAACGTGAACCCACGGTGGCGGGCTGTCTAGGAGACCATTAGGAACAGGAAAATCTGCCCCAGTTGTACCCCCCGCTGTAATGTCGCCCCATTCTCCGTTTATAATATAACTTCCATGTCCCCCCATGCAATATCTCATATAGTTTTGGGAACTTAAAGCATACATACTGGCTCTGACTGAAACCACGGCGGCACAATCACCAATAGCTGGGTTAGAACCCTTAGAAGAATTGAAAACTTTCAGTAAATCTACTCGACCACCAGAACAAGTTCCATTAAAGTTAAGTTTTACTTGTCCGATTTGGAATTGAGCATAAGCTGGGTTTCCTGTTGTTCCACCATATCCATAATAGGTAAATTTTACTCTTGCAAGGTCCCAATCTCTCCAAGAAGTTAAATAGGAACTCACATCCATTGGAGTAAATAAGTCTGTCCAACTTGTGCTTGTAAATGTTCCTGAGTCTCCAATCGATACCCAATCGTTTAAATGTGCCACATACAAAAAGGCTTGGATTTTTACTGAAATTAAAGTACCACTACCGCCAATATTGTTTTGAATTCTTGCTTGAACACTCAGGTCACAAGGATAAGATGGAATACACGCCTCATACCAACTCTCTCCCCAAGATGTATTCCATAATTCCTCAAATGTTACATAATCATTGAATGCTGTTGGTACGCTAGTTTGTGCTGTAAAGTATAAATGGTTGTTGTTCATATCGCCGCTATCTCTCACATACGGGTCTGCGCCCCATACTTCAAAATGTGGATAACCTACGTGATAGCCACCTATAGGTACTTTCACATCGCCCGATGCCCCTTCAGAATGTGGTGGCGGAGTACGAAGCCAAGCATCTACTTGTACTGTATCTGCTGATGTTGGTAAATCTTTTTCAAAGTAAAAGTATTGACCGTCAGCGGTGCAATGTATTTGTTGGCATCCGCTTCCTTGATACTTTTTAGAAGTGTTTGTTGAACGAGTTGCTGTTCCAGCCGCACTATCCCATTCAGCTATAATATATAATGAAAAGTCATCGAGATATGTTACTGGCTGATTACACATAACTGAAAGTGCTTGCAGTTGGCTTCCATCGTTTCTTAGATGTGACAAAATATCAATGTAGTTCCAACCAGAGGAAGGAGCAGACCAATTAATGAAATCATAGTCCGCTGGTCCGTGGTCCCAATAATACAAATAATAAATACCGTCTGTCGAGCCGCCACCATAAACCCAGAATCCAGCATTTTCTATTGAGTCTTTATCAGCACCACGAGCAATTGATTGAGATATTATTCCATAATTTACATTAACCTTAACTGAATAACTACCTGAGTGTACGTAGGATGGGTTAGAATTTATTACAATATCTCCACTCCATCCAGTTGTATCTCCTGTCTCGAAACCACCGTTAACGAATAACTCTCCACCAACTCCTATAGTTTCCATATTTGCCTCAAATATTTTTGCCCACTCTTCATGATTGTAAGTTATTGCTTGATAGCGATATGTGTAAGGAACGCTTGTTGAAAATGAACGACTTGCAATTTTCTCAGTATCTCTCATAGTTACAGCGTTATACAACCCATAGGTAAGATTTGAACCACTTCTTGTAACATGAAGCCAATATGTTTGACCTATAGTAAGAACATCAGATGTTGTGTAATCTTCTCCACTACCACCGCTTCTGAATCTGAATTGTGGGTACAATACCCCATTAATATTGATGACATCGAAACAAGTGAAATTACCAGACCCATTCACTATAGTGTAAAAATCATTTACCTCATTAGCAAGACACCACGGAATAAATGCGGGGGCATAGAATGGTGAAGTAGTTGATGAACAGGCTTGAGAACTTGATATACTAAATGAAATATACTCATCGAAATCTCCTATAGGGTCAGTATCCCCCTCATGTATTCCCTGTCTGTAGAAATATGCAATTTTGCTGGAATTGTCACTTTGGTAAGAATCAAATGTAATCTTGTCTAAAGCCGCATCGAGAGTGATATAACTGTCTCCGTCTTGTTCTGTGTAACCCTCAAAAAGTTCTATACCACCATTTGTTGTAATGTGATACTTGTTTGGGAATTGGTCTATGTGTTCTCTGCTCTCAATATACACTCCCATACATTCCATTGGATTGAACATTATGTTAACCCATTCACCCGCTTGAATATTTCCTAAACCTACATATCCGATTGAGAGGTAGCAATATCGAATGTAAGTAGAAAGGCTTCCAGTTTCTACGAATCTAATTTTAGCATTGTTTACATCTTCAACTGTCTTGAGAAGGTTAGAAAGGTCGTAGCTCCAAACTTGCCAAGATAAGTAGTTCATATCATATAGTCCGTGTGCTGAACTTCTTCCGCCAAAGTTTCCAATTCCACACCAACTATTCCAAGAATTTACCCATATATAAACGTAACAATTTGAGCCGTCCCACCAATCCCAACTTCCATCTGGTGCTTGTATTATTGAAACAAAGCAACTGTTAATTGCTGTAGCATTGTCACTAGCGTGAAGTGGAGCAAATGTGAATTCAGCGGTATCATTAACGTGAATGTGAGACTTAACATAATTTGGTGGATTTGTTCCGCCATCTGCATTGATATAAGGCGATATACCATGTGGGTCCCAGTTCATTGTTGAGCCGAGACCATTTACATCCCCCTCATAACCTTTAGCTGGATTTGTTGGTTCGTTTGAATTGAAGGGACTTCCAGAATTTGCCCAAAGCATTTCTCGTTTTCTCAAAACAGTAGTATTTATATCTCCATATCCTTCGCCATTACGTAATGCTTCTAAACCTGTGAAATTAGAAATATCAATTCCCCAACCCTCTTTGTTGTAAGGATATATTGACTCTTTTCCTACGCTATCATCTTGAACTTCTGGTAAATCTGAACGTGGAGTTCTGAGAAGAAACTTTATGAGTTCAGCCGCATTTACATTTCCAAAAAATCCCTTTGTTCCAGAAATAGAATTGTTGAAATTTTCTACATATTTCCGCCAAAGTAATAGAGTAATATCTCTTCCACCAAGATTGAGGTAACGTCCATTTTCATCCCAAGAAATTTCTATATCTTCAACAAAACCTTCCCACTCAATTGTGCTATCTCGCTCGAATTTTATTAGGTCATTAAAATTAACAGCAGAATCGTATTCTACTGTTGCAGTAAATTCTGGTGGAGAGTCCATTCTAACTTTTTTGTTTATTTCAAAAGTTTTCCACTTACGCGCTATACCCCAACTAGAATCGCTTTGATGTTTTATGAAGACTGTCCACGCTGGCATTTAGTTCACTACCTATTATTTTGAGCGATGGTTCTTCCCTGTTTCTTGAGAAGTTTATCCATTTCTTCTATGTCCATTTTTGTGTTAACTGTACCAATATGTGTTGAGGCATCTATACTTGTTGAGCCGCCTATTCCATTAGCTAATTCGTTGCCTATTTGAGTTGGTCTTCCAGTAGCGGGATTATAAACAACTTCACCTTGATGAAGGAATCCTATACCAGTTTGTCCAACCATTCTAGTACCCATTTGGTGCTGTGTTCCAGCGTAAATCGCACCAGCTATTCCACCACCAGCCACTCCGATTGCCGCAAATGTAGCTAAGTCTTGCATAGCAGTTGAGCCAAAAGATATTACTCCTTTCAATAAAGCCAAAGCTACTGCTAATCCTACAATTGCCATCGCAAGACCTACAACAAGTCCAGCGGTTTTACCAAACGTAGAAGTTACATAATAAATAA
>Ga0315280_10004296_pt1 | contig 21160 bp, 22 predicted proteins | sample YL17G06_40_MG_FD_203697 | JGI IMG/M metagenome (GOLD analysis project Ga0315280, IMG submission 203697) | Sediment microbial communities from Yellowstone Lake, YNP, Wyoming, USA - YL17G06_40 | ecosystem: Environmental > Aquatic > Freshwater > Lake > Sediment | place: USA: Wyoming | collected...
ATTTTCCATGTTCTGATGTGAACAAAAAGGCTTACGTTATTCCAGATGTAGAGATTGAACCTGACAAAATCAGGGCAATAATGATTTCAGAAGCTCCACCTGAGGATGCGGGCGATTACTTCTATGCAAGAACCGATCCTTTCTACATGCAGACAACTGTTCAAGCATTCAACGATGCAGGCTTCAGAGTCTCTTCTATAAAAGATGTGCTTGATCAAGGAGTCTACATCACTACTGCCATAAAGTGTGCAAAAACTGCTTATGCAATACTACCAGAAACCATAATGAACTGTTGTTTTCGTATACTGGAAAAGGAGATCGACCTGTTTCAAAGAATCAAAACCATCCTGCTTATGGGGGACACTGCAATCAAGGCAATGAACTACGTCACCAAGAAGAACACTGGCAAAAGACTAGTGCCCGGTGGGTCTACGTACAAGATAAGGAAAGACAAATACTTTTACAGGCAATTCAGGGTCTTCCCTTCATACTTGCAGACAGGGAGAAGCTATCTGATTGAGAAATCCAAAAGAAAGATGATAGCAGAAGACATCAAAGCAGCCTTGGACACTTGATCATGTTGAGATTCGACTCGTACACCCAGACTTGCTTAGACACAACGACATACTCCGATGATTGTGTCAGATTCTCACTCTGTGGAAGTGCCGCAAGTCATGAGAACTGGAGCAAAAGAATCTTTTGAAGGTGACTGGGATTGCTTGAGGGCAAGACTGTGAATTTGAGGGTTGTGGAGAAAGAGGACTTGCTGTTAGTCACAGAATGGTTCAATAATCCAGAGCTTGGTGGTGAGTATTTTTCTCCGATACAAAGAACAAGAACAGAGATGGAGAAGTCTTTTGAGAGCAGTCCTTCTGAAATCAGACGTTTCATTATCGAGAAGAAAGATGGAACCAAAATCGGTTTCATACAGCACTTCAATGTGCAGAACCCTATGGGGAAAATCGTAGAAGTTGGCTATGCATTGGTTCAAAGTGAGAGAAGGAAAGGCTACTGTTCTGAGGCGACCACGTTGATGGTTGATTACTTGTTTCTTTCAAAAGACATAGTTCGTGTTCAAGCCTATACTAATGTCAGGAATGTTGGTTCACAGAAGGTCTTGGAAAAGGTAGGCTTCAAGAAAGAAGGGATAATTCGAAAGAGTGGTTTCAATCGAGGAAAATGGGAAGATGAATGCCTCTACAGCATCCTGAGAGAAGAATGGAAAGAACCAAAAATACTAACAAAAACCAATTGAAGCTACTAACGAGCGCGCGCGCTTCTTAAAGCGGAAGTACAAGCTTAGAGCCAAATACACGAGGAAGAATAACTGAATTAGCGCGACCCAAATGACATCCAGACTGGTTAGACCTCCTTCTTCTCAGCAACACATCACTTAGGCTCAGCTATAGCTTTTCCGCAAAAACAAGAGTGCCTGCTAAACGCAGTTGGTTGTTGTTGTTGGATAAAATCTTGCCCCAACCAAAACCAAAACAACATCACGGTGACTCTGGCTGAGCTCAAGGTCGATCTAGCAAAACAATGTAGGTATGAGGGCTCACACACATGTTCTAAGTCAGGGTAAAGTTTTGTCCAACCATCGCCAAATGATGGCGCCCACGCCAAAGATTACCGTGCTTCTCCTTCGCCAAATACTTGGGCATTTCTCCATAGAATCCTCTAGCTTTTGATGAACTCATACTAACAAGAAACTGGGAACCTTATCCGTCAACTGTCGGAGATGGTTATGGTTTCTTTGTCTTGTTCTTTTCTTTCTTCTTGGATGCTGCTTTCTTGGCTTCCACGGCTTTCTTAACCAATTCTATTCACGACTACATAATTGTGTGATGCTCTTTTAAGAATTGCCTTCGGCTGCCTTCCACGTCAAGCTTTTCGTTTGCTCCAAACGCAGAAAGACATTCAAGGCATACTGTCGAGAAGGAGAACTGAGCCACACCATACCCAAATCCAAGTAAAACGCTGCCACAAAGCTCTAAACAAAACGAACCCAGCAATCTCCTATTCGAAGCAGAGTTCTGGGGCATCCCAAAAGAGATGTGGGATCTATGAGTATCGCATTTGGTGCTCTACAGCTCGACACTTCCAAATCTCAATTCTTCTCATTCGTTCTTCCATTTCCTTAGCATTTTGCATATTATCACCTCGAGTCCTTTTCAGCAGACGTGCCAAAAGCAAAAACGGAATACTCCGATCTCACGATTTCGCGGGCAAAAATCCTGCCTGCTCCAGCAGAACGAGAAGCGCGCATATTAACCTACTGGATTCAAGATCAGTATTGGAACCGTGCGATGCACATCATAGCTCGTGCATCATCTTCACTATGGAGGCGCGCAGAAAACGCAATTGAATTCTTCAAATTCGGCACAAAACTCTACTCATCCAGCCAACGAAGCTTCGCTAGAAGCTGGAAGGAAAAGACGCGCGTTGCTTAGACTCGCGCACTCTTCAAATCCCGTTCAACGCTTGTACCATGCGCGCGCGTGTGGACGATAACGCGGGTCTGAGGAATCAGCACAGATTTCTTTGTCTGGTCCGCTATCCGCGTGGCCCATCTTACAGGGTTGATATTTTCCGTCATTCGTTCTTGCAAGATAGTTGCACGTTTCGCAACATCCCTTGGAACTTTCACCACTTAGAACTCTTTGGAATCCTTCAGCCCTTTCAGCTTGGTCAGCCTTGACTTTTTCCCTAGCCGAATCAGCCTTGTCTTCTTCAACCCTTTTAACGCGCCTGGCCTCTTCCTTACTCATTCAATCACTTGATATCATTACTAGCGGAAAAAGAATTTAAACTCATCGCCATTTCCCAATCAGTGCATGCTTATGCAAACCACCCGCTCCCAAACGTTAATAGCGGCAATGCCCAGAAAGAATAAGAGGTGATTAGATGCCTATCGCATACGTGTTACTGAGCACGGAAGAATTCGACCCGCAGTTGATGAAAGAGCTGAGGAATATCAAAGGAGTCGAAGAAGCCTATCCTCTCTACGGCGTCTACGACATAATCGTAAGAACAGAAGCAGACACGATGGACAAAATCAAAGAAATCCACAACAAGATAAGGAAAATGGAGAAAGTCAGACAAACATTGACAATGATCGCGCACGAAGAATAGAAATGGCTTCTTAGTTCATTCGAAGAAAAATCTTCAGACACGTCATGAGACTCGACGCCAGTGTAGGCCTTGTCAGCATCAGCGCAGCAACTGGCTGAACTTGTTTGGCTGGAGTGAAGTTATTGTCCCGAAAAGCTTTCAGCGTCTGCACAGAACTACCTGCTTGCGTTCAGGGATTCAATGTATACGTAGAGGGCAAGGTTTCATCCAACCACAATGCCATAGTCTCGTCTACTTGTGAAAAAGCAAAACGTTTCATAAAACATCATTTCCGCTGCTCAACTAATCGCGATGTTCGTGGGATTCCTCTTCGGATTCTTCTTCGCGCTCTTCTTCTTCGTCGGTGGCTTCTTCTCCTGCAGCTCTTGCCTTTTCTTCAGCTTCTCCCTTTGGGGGATGAGCCTCATTCAACCAAACTCCAAACTGCTCTTTGCTTTCAGGATCGGAAAACGCCCACTCACATAGTTCGCTGACGATGGTATTGAGATCAATTTCGTGATCGTCGGCCAAATGCTTCAGAAACTGTTCCCACTTTATAGGCAGAGATACCGTAAGCTGAACCATCTGCATTTCACCATTGTCTCGTATCATTCAAGTCGTATTTAAGCTTCAGCGTGTGCGGCTCTAGTTCTTACTGTCTATCTTCATTCTTTTCGGAATCGTTTCTCTTTCTCTTCCATCCTCTTAATAGTATTGTTACGTGCTTAATCAGTTAATTTCTTAGAGATTCCAGATCCTAACTCGAGACGCCCAATCTAGGTATGTCCGAAAATCCGATGAAAGCACCAAGGAAGGCTCTACATAACAGTGGAGACTGCATTTTTTGCAGTTGTGTGTTTCTTTCCAGTCAAATCCAGAGATTGCAGTCCTGATGTCGGTTTCAAGAACAGAAACGCTAGTTGCATACTCATTACGAACATAACAAGGTAGGATCAAATTTCCCGTTGGATCTACGTTAACTACTGCCCAAGGTCTGCACTTCCAATCCTTTTCTTTTGCCATGACCTTAAAATAATCGATTGAATTCACAAGGGGATAGCCCTTTTTCTTCATCTCAACGAGTTTTCTGGCTATCTCTGCAATTTCATCAGCGGCAGGTGCAGACACATTAGCATTACAGTAATCGAAAGCTACAGCCACGGACATTCCTGCATTCAATTCCTTTGCCAGCTTTACCATGTCTTCTATCTCAGTGAGATTTTCTGTCATTATCGTTGTGTTGATTGTCACATGGGCCTTCCCTTTGGACGCGATTATGCCTTCTATCGCTTTTCTAAAACATCCACTAACTCCTCTAATCCTGTCATGAGTTTTCTCTAGGCCATCTAACGAAACAAAGATGGCGCCGTTGATGTATGGTGCTATCTCATCTATTCTGGATTTGAGGAGAGTTCCATTAGTGACTAGGCTTGTATGCAAAGGTAGAGACCGGGAAAAAGCAAGAATCTGGGCCAAGTCACTTCTCAGGAGAGGTTCTCCTCCTTCAAATGCAATCCCACAAACACCTGAATCATGAATCTGCTTCAGAATTGCTTTTTCTTTCTCAAGACTGGAATCCTTACTGGATCTTTTCCAGAAGGGGCACATTTTACATCGGAGATTGCAGTCATAGGTTAGCTTGTGTCCACAAAACAGTGGAACCTTCGTTCCAAAGAAGTTCGAGAATAGCCCACGATAGAGCCTCAGCCCCAGCCACAACGTTTCCAAGTAATAGCGAGCGTTCTTTTCTTCACTGAAATAGTTGGAAACTCGCCTCATCCTCAAGATCACTTGAATCTACATTTACAGATCCATGCTAATAAAAAAGAGTTCGTTTCTTGGCACCGAAGCTACTCATGTTTCTCCTTTAGCTCCAGCGCGCGCTTTCGGACATAACGAGTTCATACAAGTTTCAGGCTATTCCTTAAAGGCTCACGCTAGAATTCATGCATGCAAATGATTTATATCCTACTTTCCTGGACTCTTTCTTTCGAGAGTGTGATTATGCCGGTATTTTTGATAATTTCCAGGCATTCCGCAGAGAACTGTCCGCTGAACAATGAGAAAATGAAGGCTATGACGCTGGAATTGCCAGACAAACTGGACGGATTGGAGAAGAAACATGGAGTCAAGAGGGTTGGAGCATGGACTGTAGTTCCGGAACATCTATTGATTTGGGTGTATGAAGCCCCAAGTTCAGACGCTCTGCAAAAATTTTCAATGGAACCAGAAATTGTAAAATGGATGGCTTGGAACACGAGCGAAATCAAATTGGCAATGAGTCTCGAAGAAAGCATGAAATTACTAAGACAAGCCAAATGAGATCACTACTTCTATTTCTATTCCCAAGACCCTTTGGCGTTTGTAGTAGACGCGCACTCCTAGGATTTCCTGAAAAAAGGGATAGACTAGGTCTTATCTTTGTTCTTTCAACAATTGCAATCTCTTTGCGATCTCTTTAGAGATTTTTTCAAGACCCCTAGCTAAATCCTCACCGGTACCCACATCTATTGGATGCACTCTCCCATCCTTATCGACGAATGCAAGTTCCAACTTCCTATCTGCCAATGTTTCACCCCCATTCAGATTCTATCATTTGCTATTCTAATTTCCCACATAAGCTATTTTCGCCCGTCTACGTTCCGCTACCAAGCAAAATGCAAAACCTAATCAACAGACTAGTCCCTCTTCTGGCCTCAGCCCTCAGAAACCGGAAAGGCCGCACACGCGCAAAGTTCCGCCACGATGTCAGAATAAGCAAATTCGTTCTAGTGCCCACAAGTGGCTGGTGGGAAATCGGCAACTTTGGAACAATGCTTCGAATCGTCAAAGAGCTTGCAAAGGACGCGAGCGCCGAGTTTGCAGGAGCACAGCTCCGACCCCACGCAGCATGGTTGGCTGAAAACAAGGAAAAAGCGGAAGAAGTCTTTGGAGCAACCAAACAAGCCGGATAACCAACTTGTAACCCGAGGAAAGATGCCCAAAAATCTCCTAGGTGCTATCAGTCAACCGCTCACTTCTAAGCCGAAGTGGTGGCGCTAGTATAGGCATTGGAGTACTGCTTTCTTTGCCACGCGCCACGACAGGAACTGGTCGGTGGTGACCGGAGAAGCCCTATACTAACGAGCTATCAGCTTCCATTGCAGAAACGCTTTCTTGCATTGAGCCTCATGCATACGTAGGGGAGAGGGCAGAACCCCTGAGAGCTCTATAACAGCACTTCTCAAAAGACATGTTTGGATCATGATATAGGGGCTATGAGCTGTGTCACGCGCGACAAAGCTCAAACCATACTTGCCCGAATCCAACAACCCATTAAAACTGAATAGTCTACGGGTACGTTGGTCTGATGGCCTTGTTGGGACATGCGTCTGCGCACTTCATGCAGTAGATGCATTCCTCATGGCTGAACTTCTCCCACGGCTGATCCAGTATCGGCACACGCATCGGACACACCTCCACGCACAAACGGCACTCAGCCTTCGCACAACCCACCAGATCGCGCCGCAAACCCAAGAAGCTGAACCTGTTCAGAATAGCCATGATCGCACCATGCGGACAAAGGTACTTGCACCAGCCACGAGGCACGTACGCAGCAAAAACCAATACTCCGATCATGAGCGCAAATTGAACCCAGAACAACGGCGGCAAGTTCGAAATCCCATACAAAATATCAAGCGACGGATTCGCAACTATGGCGTTACGCAGGTCCAGTATCATTCGCGGCAACGTGGCGAACAACGTTTCAGCCGGACTCAGCGCCGTGAACGGCGCGGAAGTAAAGATTCCCAACGCTCTCTCGTAGCTGGCAGTGCCCACAGTCAGCTTCGAAGCCGCAAAGGTTACGCTGATGAACAGCGCCACAACCATTACGCCATACTTCACATACAGCGTGCTCTTGTGAGTCCTCGGCGAGAATTCAGTCTTCTTGCGCTTTATGAAGCCTACCAGGTCTTGGATGAAGCCGAATGGGCAGACCCACCCACAGAGTGACTTGCCAACCAAGATACCCGTGATCAGGAACGAGGCCACCGCGAGCCACGGAAACGCGAAGTAAAGACCTTTCCAGTTTCCCAGACTCAACTGCATAGCCGTGAAAGCATCGCCCGCAGTGTTCTGGTTCAGCCCCCATGTCCACATTACCGGCAACAGCATCGGCAATTGACCGAGGTTGAAGACTATGGCGCTCAGGAATATGAACGACAGGAGCTGGGCTATTCGGCGTGGCGTGTTGTATTTGAGCAGTTTCTGTTTGAGTTGACCTTTCAATCGGAAGCCTCTCCCATGGTGTATGGCGGTCTAGGTTATTTATTTTCCGATGACTTTAACGTTTTCCGCGAGAATCCATGGGGCCACGAGCTGGCCTAGTTTGCGCTGGTTGTTGGCCAGTGCCGAGACGTTGTTTAGGACGTCAAAGATGCTGCCTGCGATCATGACTCCCGTGGTGGCATGAGTTATCTGGCCCTTCTCGATCCTCCAAGCGGGCGTAGCCACGACCGAGAACTCTCCACTGACAGGATTGCTGCTGTGCGCACCCTGCAAGTAATAGACGATAAGGCCATCGTCCACTTCGCCGATGAGCTGCTGTGGCGACTTACTTCCGGGTCTAATGTGGAAGTTTGTGGCCTCCACGTTAGGCGTGGACAAATACCCGGCTCTCGAAGCGTTTCCCGTGCTATCCCTTCCCTCTTTCTGAGCCGTGTAGTTATCGTATATGAAGCCACGGAGCACACCCTTCTCTATGATGGATGTCTTCTGCTGCGGAACGCCTTCAGCGTCGAACAAGCGTGTACGCAGACCACCGTCCAGCAGACCGTCATCGTTGATCGTGACAAGCTCCGAGGCCACCTTTTCGCCTATTTTCCCTTTGAAAGCTGACTGCCCTCTCTGAACAAAGTCGGCCTTCACCGCGTTGACCAGCGTATAGTAAAGAAGCTCCTGCAAAGCAAACTGAGTGAAGATCACCTGATAGGTTTTCGTCTCCATTTTCTTGGGCTTCAGTGCTGAGACCGTTAGTCTGGCGGCTTCCTTGCCGACCCATGCTGGGTTGATATTGAAGCTTCTTTCGGCGTTGAATTCGAAGCATATGGGTGTGACTTCGTTTCCTTCTCGGGCTATGGCGGCCACGCTGGCCTCCACAATGGTTCCGTGGTCGAAGCCGGCGACGCCGTTCGAGTTGGTGACGGCCACGGAGATGTGCGAGGCTCCAGCGCCTCCCTCGATGGGGAACACCCGCCTGTCCGTGCTCTCAACTGCATCCAGCATATGGGAGGCCATGTCCACCAACTCCTCAGACCGAAGCTCAACTATCCGCTGATCGTAGATGTTCTTCACTGACGGCTTCGGCTTGTCTGCCGGAAGCCCATGCCAGTCTTGATCTGGCCTACTGGCTCTAGCCGCGTTCAACGCTCTGTTGATCGCTTCGTCTATTGAGGTTTTTCCTTCGAGCATGTTCGTGTAAGAGAAGCCTACGGCCTTGTTGACGGAGACTCTGACACCTATGCCCTGATCGATGATTCTTGAGCTTCGGACGATCTGGCCTCTTTCGATATTGATGCCTGTGGCTTGACCCTGGTAGACGTATGCCTCAGCCATGTCCGCACCGGATTTCATAGCCACGCTTACTGCTTGCTCGGCTGTGCTCTGCAACTGCTCTTTCTTATGCGCTGCCACCGACCAGAACCTCCTTGACCCGCGTGTGCGGACCACCGTCACACACAAACGCCTCCTGGCCTTTTCCACACCTGCCCGGCCACAGCGAAAAATCCTTGCCAACAGCGTCCACATTGAACAACGTTTCAAGCGTGTTGCCACTTATCGAAACATTCCGGACTGGCTGACCCAATTCGCCTTCGACTATCTCGTAGGCTTCTTGGACGCCCACCTGAAACGTACCATCCAAATTCGCCTGGCCACCTCTGAAAGCCTTCAAATAATAGCCAAACTTGACACCTTCAACCAACTCCTCAAAAGAGTGATCTTTCGGCTCCAAGAACGTGTTCCGCATGCGAATAATCGGATCAACTCTAAAGTCTTCAGCTCTCGCGTTGCCTGTGGGTTCAGCGCTGAACTTGCATGCCGTTTCGATGTTGTGCATCAGACCCACGACTGTGCCACCTTTGACAAGCGGCGTCTTCTGCGCAGGAACCCCTTCGTCGTCATACTTGTATGAACCGAACGCTCCGGGGATCGTCCCGTCGTCGTAGATGTCTACTAGGCTGGAGGCTATTTTCTTGCCCAACTTGTCCGATAGAACTGAGCCTGCGAGTGTGAGGTCCGCTTCGGCCAGGTGGCCGAAAGCTTCGTGGACGAATACTCCGACGATGTTTGGCCCTAGGATGATGGGGAACGCGCCGGCTTTCGGTGGCTTCGCGGCCAGTTGTTCGACTGCGCGTTTCGCCGTTCTCTCGCCCACGATTTCGGGCGTTTCCTTGTCGAATATCTCATAGCCTGCGGTGGAGCCGATTTCTTCGCGGCTCACGGTGGATTGGCCTGCTTCGCCTGCCGTGGCCATGACTCTCGACCACACGTAGAGCTTGTCCTGCTCGACATACGTGCCCCTGTTGTTCATAAAGTAGCTCGTGCCTGTCAGATCAAGATAGTCCACAGTGCAGCTCTTGACACGCTTATCATAGTTCAAGATTGTGCTGTTCAGGACGGATGCTGTCTTGATCTTTTCTTCCATGGCTATCGAGGTTGGGTCCTTCTGCGGCTTGATCGTAACCCTATCCTCAACTGCCTTGGCTTCAGTCAGCTTTATCGGATCCTTGAGCCTCGCGCTCGCAGCCTTCGCCATTCGGCACGCGTCAGAAACGGCTTCAGTCAGCACTTCAGCGTTGAACGTGCCGACCGTGGCAAAACCCCACGAACCTTTGACCAGCACACGCAAGGCCACACCGTTCTCAATGCCCTGCTTGGCAGCCTCAACGCGTCCTTCCTTCAGAGTTAACGCCGTTTTGAAAAGCCTCTGCGCACGAACTTCAGCGTACTCGGCAGCGAACCGCTGAACAGCAACATCCACGATCTTACCAAGACTGTCTTTCAAATTCCTTCCTCTCTAAATAGCTACGTTGCGAGAAGGAATCTAAAAGAACCGACTCATAAATCCTTATGGCTTCTCAGTCCCTACGAAAAGAAACAGAAATCTAGAAATCACACAGAGGGGGAGCGATGGTGCCTACGCTCTCTGCATAAGTAGTTTCATTTGACCTACAAAGTCGGCTTCGCTGTTGCCTCTTTCTAGCTCAAGCCTGCGAAGAAGACCGCAACTGGAGTATATGTCTTTAAGAATCTTCTGCTCAATCACGTACGCGCCCGAACGCAGAAACTCTTCTAGACCTTCGGCGAACACGTCGATCTTTTCGGCAATCTCGTCATGTTTGAGGCCGTGGTCCTGCTCTAAGTGGCTGTAAATGAGAGAGGTGGCTTGTTCTCCGAAGACCTGCTTCAACACGCGGTCGATAACGCGGGCCACGCGATCGTCGGCTTTGGTTTGCTGTACTAGGGTTTCCATGTGCATCTCCAGCTTGATGGAATATCGTGACTGTTACGACTTAATAAGGCTTCTCGTAGACACGTCATACACAAATACACAACAAACCCCAACAAACACCATCAACCAAAGAAATCCGTAAGGTTAAGCTGTTGAACTCGTTCAGGCACCGCCCTCTCACTTGAATCAACCTCAGACACGTCAAGCCGCCCATAGACACCATCATAACCCGGCACCACCCGCACCCTCCCCTCCCGCACTTTCACGATCATCTCAGCAATCCTATCATCCGCAACAGTCCGCAACTCCCCGAAAGGAACATCCATCAATACGTTGTACTCATTTGAAAACTTGTCAGTCAACGCATTGTAGACGGTCCAGACCTTCTGTGTGGAAGGCGAATCGCCGCCCTGCACGCTGGCAATGATCTCAGAAAGCGGAAGCAAACGTCTAAAGCCAATAGGATTTTCAGGTCTGAAATCTGGTGGGCGGTCCGCCAATTCCTCGACACGTTGCTCCACGCCTTTCGTGAGCTTCCGTCTGCAGACAGGGCAGATGTTGCCAAGTTTTGTGGCTTCCTGCGGCGATAAAGCCACGCGGCAATTGCGGTGGCCGGTCCAATGATACTTCCCGTAAGCGGGGTCAGTCTCGATGGTGAACTTGAACCTCGTTTGGTCTTTGTGGCGGATAGCATCCACCATCTCGTGGTAGCTGGGCTGCGGCAGCTCGAAGACGTTGGCCTCTCGACCGATGCGCCAAGGCCAGTAACTGTGGCTGTCGCTGTTCGAAACAAGCGCAAATCTGTCCAGCTTGCTTAGTCGCCAGTTCATGGGTGGATCAGACGACAACCCTGTCTCCAGCGCGTGAATATGCTTCGTCATGTCCTCGTAGCATTCCTCAACGCTGTTGAAGCCACTGAAAGCGCCGAAAATGCTGAACCACGGCGTCCATGCGTGCGCCGGAAAAACCTCGTTCTCACCTGAAACCTCCATGACCTCCTCAACCAAGCTGGCCGCATTCATATTCAACATCGGCCTACCATCAGACGCAAGATCACCATACTTTGCGAGTCTATCGTTGACCTGCGCGGCCGTTTCTATTGTGGGCGTCAAGATCACGTGGTGGACCTTCTTTGACTCGTTCTGAGACATGAATATGGTGCAGACTTCGCTGGTCATCATGAAGCTGATAGACGGTTCGCGATTTCCCGCAAGCCTGTATAGCGAGGCATTTGGCTCCGGAACCAGTGACTGCTTCAGCTCGCTGAGCCACTGAGGATGTGTGAAATCACCCGTGCCCACGACGTTCAGACCTTTAATTCGCGAAAACCGCGCAATCTCCTCAGGACACATTCTCTCGCTCGTCGCCCTACTGTATCGACTGTGAATATGAAAGTCAGCTATGACTCGCAAGCTCTTCCAATCGTCCTATGGTTGCTGTCTTTTGGTGCTCACTTAACCTTTTCTGTGGAGGATAGTAGCCTGCCTCTCTTCTCTGCTATTCACGCTGTTTTCAGCCAATGCGGAACCTCCCCCCTAGGTTTTTTGGGTCTTCGCGTTCTCTTCGGCTTCCTTCTGCGCAAGATGCTTTTCGAGGCGTTTTTCCCAGTCGACCTTGAACATTATGAGGAACACGAGTGCAAGCAGGACTAGCGCCATGACGACGCCTATCAGCGCTGTGACCCAGTCGCTGTCCACGCCGAAGATGCTGTTGATCGCTTGCAGGGACAGCCGACCGCTGTAGACCACGATGAAGTTCATGCTTATCTTGCCAATCAGCGCCGGAATGAAGGCTTTGATTATGCTGAATCGCATTACGCCCAAAGGAATGAAAATCAAGTCGTCTGGCAAAGGCGTCAACGCGAATATGAAGATCACCACGGGTCCGTATCGATTGAAGACTCTGGTCAGCACGTCTATCTTTCTTTTGTACTTCTCGCCTATGGCTTTCCGTCCGCCCAGTCCGACTACATAGGCTGAGAACTCGCCGATGGCAGAACCCAGACCTGCCGCTAAAGCAATCAAGACTGGATCAAAAACATACGCGCCGCCAGCTTTGAGTCCTCCCAGAGTGAATACCACTACAGTATACGGGATCGGGACAAATATCGATAGAGCGCCTATGAGGGCAATGAGGAAGATGCCGAAGTAGCCGTACTGCGTGGCCAAGGTCTGCATCCAATTGGCTATGTCTTGAAGCTGCAAACGAAAGGTTCTCCGCCCAAAGATGTATCATCCATCAGCTTAAAGGAGTTACCATACCACAGACACCACGCTTAAATCACACAATCCATCATAGACAAACTTCACAACATTCTGAGGGCAAAGGAATTGAAAAAGAAAAAGGAGCCAATCTGGATAGCCCGAGAATTCACGAAATGCAGCGGCTGCCGCAAATGCGAAATCGCCTGCTCGCTTTCCCACGAAAAAAGCATCTGGCCAGAAGCCTCAAGAGTGAGAATATTCATGCTCGTGCCAGGCGCCGAATTCCCACATTTGTGCGCCCAGTGTGAAGACTATCCATGCGTGAAAGCATGCCCCGTGAATGCACTGTCGACAAGCGAGTACACAGGCGCGGTCCTAGTGGACAGCAAAGCATGCACTGCTTGCGGAAAATGCATAACCGCCTGCCCAGGCAGAATCCCACACATGCACCCCACCGAAAAACGTGTCCTGATCTGTGACCTATGCGACGGAAACCCACAATGCGTCAAAGTGTGCCGAGAAGGCGGCTGGAACGTCTTCAAAACGGTCACACGCCGAAATCGCGCCTACGAGCTTTACGCGCGGAAGCCCGAGGAAGTCACGCGGGATCTGTGCGCCAAGTTCTACGGCGAAAAAGGAGAAGAATTTGTATGATCAAGGGTTATGCTGGCAAGCTTCTGGAAGTCAACCTCTCGGCTGGAAAGACGAAGGATGTCGAGCTTGACGACGAAGTGTTGAAAGACTACATGGGCGGCAGAGGCTTAGCCGCGAAGATACTGTGGGACAGGCTGGGCCACAAATGGGAAAAAGTTAACCCCTTAGACCCTGAGAATATCCTTCTATTTCTTACAGGCCCACTGACCGGCTATTTCCCTGGTGGCAGAATCTGCGTTTCAGGCAAGTCGCCACAGAGCAACGGCGTCATAGGCTCTACCGTGGGCGGCGAATTCGGCGTTGAGCTACGATGCGCCGGCTATGACGGCATAATCGTCACCGGCAAAGCCGACAAGCCAGTCTACCTCTTGATCAAGGACTCTGACGTTGAAATCCGAGACGCCAGCAATCTCTGGGGCAAAGATGCCAAACAAACCATGACACTCCTAACGCGCGAGTGCAGAGAGCTTCTGAAGAAGCGCTATCCGCTGTTCGGTGAGTGGCGGGAGCCCGCCATGTTGTACATTGGACCTGCGGGCGAGAATCTGGTGCGGACGGCGGTCGTAGCTGCAAAGTGGGCTCACGCCGCCGGTTATGGGGGTTACGGTGCTGTCATGGGTTCGAAGAAGCTGAAAGCCATAGCCGTCAAGGGCACGGGACCACTGCCAGAAGCGGCCAACCTGAAAAAGGTCGAGAAGCTGATCGACGAAATCTGCAAGGTCATTTATGAGGGTGAGCTTTGGAGGCGCTGGGGCACTGGCGCAGGTGGGTACGAGGTTGGTGCGAAGACAAGCTCTGAACCCGTGCGCAACTGGCAGGAAGAGTGGCATGACGAGAAGAGCTTCGGCGTGGACAAATTCGAGGACAGAGTCTGGGTCAAACAGTGCTGGAGCGACTTCGGTTGCCCCACCAACTGCCTAAAAGTCGCCGTCGTCAAAACAGGAAAATTCAAAGGAGCAATCACCGACAACCCAGACTACGAACTCCAGGCCTACCTAGGCCCGAACCTGGGCATCTTCACGCCAGAAGGCAATGTGTACATGGCGTCGGTGGTCGACGACCTGGGATTGTGTGGCATACAGACGGGCAATGTGCTCGGGTTTGCGGCTGAGCTCTACCAGAGAGGCATTTTGACCAAGGATTACTTGGATGGTCTGGAGTTGAAGTGGGGTGACGCTGAGGTTTTTGGCGCTTTGACCAGAAAGATCGCATATAGAGAAGGCGTAGGTGACTTGCTGGCTGAAGGAACATATCGTGCGGCCTTAAAGCTGGGCAAGATGAAAAAGATGGATTTGCTGCCTTATGCTGTTCAGTCCAAGGGTATAGGCATTGGCGCCCACGGAATCCGCAGCGGCAAAGACTACCCAGACGTCATTAGCTATGCGGTTTCAGTTCAGGGTGGAGACCACACGTCAACCGCTGGCCTCCCACTAAACGGAGGAGGAAGCGAGCTCACCGAAATATTCAACGATTCAGCCGTCTACTGCAACTTCAACAGCTTCGGAATACGCCGAACACTCAAATTCGAGTTCTACAAAGCCGTAACAGGCCTGCCAATGACCATGAAGGAATGGTTCGGCAAAAGAGCAATCAAAACGCTGCAACTGCAGAGGGCGATGCTACTACTCGGAGGACCAGACACGAAATGGAAGCCGAAAACCGACGACGTCAACCCGCCCAGATTCTACGAACCGCTGCCATCAGGACCATACAAAGGAAAAACCGCAGACGAAGCCGCAGTAAAGAAAAAGGTAAAAGACTACTACAAAGCAGCAGGCTGGGACAAAAACGGCATACCCAAATCGACGACTCTCAAGAAGCTCGGATTGCAGGATGCAGACGAAGCTTTGCAGAAACTGCGCGCCCTTCAGAGCTAATGCTTAAATAACAAGCCCTTCGTAGTCAATGTATCCTTCATTCGAGGAGTGAAACAAATTGGCTGACCAGAAAAAGTGGGCGAAAGAACTGAGTGCGAAATGCGGCGTGGACGCGAAAGTCTTGGAATTCGCTACCGAAGAGCTGAGTGAAAGCTGCGGAGGAGACTCGTTGACTTCTAGAAAGGTCATCGAAGAACTTACCACAAGCTGCCATCTCAACGAGGAAGAGCTCAGAAAGTTCATCAAGGACGTTTCCAAGAACTGCCCAATGGACGTGAAGAAGCTACACGATGAAGTTGTTGAAGCCGAAGGAAATAAGGAATTGGCCTTCAAAGCCGCATACAAGGCATCAGGACGGCCACTCTAAACCTGCCCAAAAAAGCCACTCACCCAGATTTCTTTCTCAATGTCTGTCATAGCCACGCAAGTCTGCGTTGAGCTAGACTTCATTTCGCCGAGCAGTCGAGATACAAAAGAAAACGAGAAAGAAAGCTAGATTATGTGGAGTTCCTTGCCGATCTTCTCGAATGCGCGGATGGCGAATTCTAGGTCTTCGCGTTTCAGTGCTGCGTTCATTATGGTGCGGATGCGTGCTTTGTCTCGTGCGACCATTGGGAAGACTATGGGCAGTGCGAATACTGCTTCTTCGTATAGGCGTGCGCTGAGCTTTTTGGCCACTTGGCTTTCGCCCACCATGACTGGCGTTATCGGCGTGGTGCTGTTGCCAATGTTAAAGCCGAGGTCTTTCATGGCTTTCTTGAAGTAGTTGGTGTTTTCCCACAGTGTCTTCACGTGCTGTGGCTCCTTCTCAAGCACATCCACGGCTGCCAAGCATGCTGCCGCGACTGCGGGTGGATGCGAACCGCTGAGAAGCCACGTACGCGACTTGTTAAGCGCGAAGTTCTTGAGGTCTTGCGACCCTGATACGTGGCCGCCTACGACGCCGAAGGCCTTCGAAAACGTGCCCATTTCCACTTGCACTTTGTCTCGGCTCAATTTGAAGTGGCTGACGATGCCTCTGCCGCCTTCTCCGAGGACTCCTTCGCCGTGGGCGTCGTCCACGTACACCATTGCGCCGTGCTCCGCCGCCAGCTTTGCGACGCCGTCCAAAGGCGCCACGTCGCCGTCCATGGAGAAAACGCCATCAGTGATTATCAGTATCCGCCTGTAAGGCGGATCATGTTTCTCCACTTCGGCCAGTACTCTTTCTAGGTCTTGCGTGTCCGAGTGCTTGTACACGGCTCTCTCTGCATGAGCCAGTCTGACGCCGTCGATTATGCTTCCGTGGTTGAGTTCGTCGCTTATTATCAAGTCGCCTTTGCCCGCCAGTTGCGGGATGAGGCCTGCGTTTGCGGCGAAGCCAGTCTGATAGACCAGCGAAGCCTCAGCGTCTTTGAACTTTGCCAAGCGTTTTTCGAGTTCGACGTGAATGTCCATAGTTCCAGCGATAGGTCTCACTGAGCCAGAGCCTGCGCCGTGAGTCTGTACCGCCTTGACTGCAGCTTCTTTCAGCTTTGGGTGGTTGCTGAGACCCAGATAGTTGTTGGAGCAGAACATCAGAACCTTCTTTCCATCAACGTTGCACCACGGTGTGCTGGGTCCTTGGAGTACTCGTATCTTCCAGTCGAGCGCATTATTTACGAGGTCGTCGTATTCCTCTCGTAGAAATGATGTAGGATCGCGCATTTCCATCATACCTCTTTTGCCTATCTTCGGGGGGTTCTATTAATCCTTTCTCATGTTAATGAGGAAGCCTCTTGGAGAGCTTCTCGATCATGTCTTTGGTCATCGATGCCAAGTCGCAGGAGGGTTTCCAGCCCCAGTCCCTGCGGGCCACGCCGTCGTCTATTGACATAGGCCACGAATCCGCAATCTTCTGTCTGAAGTCGGGCTTGTAGTCGCATTTGAATTCAGGTACGTATTTCTTGATTTCTGCGGCGAGTTCGCCTGCTGAAAAGCTCATGCCTGCCACGTTGTAGCTGTCGTGGCGCTTCACCTTGACCGGGTCGGCTTCCATCAGATCTATCGTGGACTTGATGCAGTCGGGCATATACATCATGGGCAGCACGGTGTCTTCGCGCACGAAACAGGTGTACCGTTTCTTCTGTATTGCCTCGTAGAATATGGCCACGGCATAATCTGTGGTTCCTCCGCCAGGCAGCACTTCGCTACTGATTATGCCGGGATAACGCACGCCACGCACGTCCACGCCGTACTTGAGGAAATAGTAATTGCACAACAGTTCGCCAGAGACCTTGCTGACCCCATACATCGTCGTAGGAAGCAGAACCGCTTCCTGAGGCGTATTCTTCCGTGGTGATGAAGGCCCGAAAACAGCGATGGAACTGGGCCAGAACACTCGCGTCAGCCCGTGTGTTCTTGCGATCTCGAGAATGTTGATGAGGCTTCCCATGTTCACGTTCCATGCAAGTTGAGGATTTTGCTCGCCCGTGGCCGAAAGCACGGCAGCCAAATGATAGACCGTGTCAGCATCGTATTTCTTGACAAGTTTTTCGGCTGCTTGCATGTCAGCAAGATCCACTGACTCAAACGGGCCAGAATCCAGTAGGGCTCCGCTGGGCGGTCTCTTGTGTCCAACGGCCACGACGTTATCGTGTCCACACTTCTTGCGCAGTTCAACAACCAGTTCCGAACCAATTTGGCCTGTGGCTCCCGTCACTAGAATCTTTTTCATAGTTTTGCCAGTCACGTGAAGGCTCTCCTCTGTCGTGGAACGTTTAGAGACGTACGAATATAAGAATTTAGGGAGAAGCAAATGAAGAACAGTTTATAGCTCCGCCGCCGAATCATGTTTTGATGCAAGTATGAGGATGGGTTTCATCGTTAACCCCGTGGCGGGGATGGGCGGAAAGGTAGGCCTGAAAGGGACAGACAACGTTCTCAAAGAGGCCATCAGAAAAGGCGCCGAGCCAGTGGCACCCAAACGCGCCACCGAGTTTCTGCAGAAATTGAAAGAACGATCGGACGAAGCAAACATAGAAGTGTTGACCTGCCCGGGAATAATGGGACAAGAAGAAGCAGAAGCAGCAGGCTTCATAGTTCAAACCTTGCCCTTGCATATCAGAAGCCAGACCAGTGCTGTGGACACAAAGGCTGCTGTGGAGCATTTGGTCGCGGCGAAGGCAGATCTTATCGTGTTCGTGGGCGGAGACGGCACAGCAAAAGACATCTTTGACACCATGCAAGGTTTGAGTACGTTGCCTGTCTTGGGCGTTCCGTCTGGCGTGAAGATGTACAGTGGCGTTTTCGCAGTCAGCCCAGTCGACGCCGTGGAGGTAGTCTTGGCCTTCGCCCAAAAGAACGCTCAAATCACCGAATCTGAGGTCATGGACGCAGATGAAAACGCGATCAGAAGGGACACATTCTCGGTGAAGCTTCACGGATTTCTCCACACGCCTTTCGTGCCTCTGCATCTACAAGGAAGCAAAATGATCAGCCCAGAGACAGAAAACGAACGAGACAATCAAACCGCCATCGCCAAGTTCATATCCGAAGGGATGGAACCTGACGCCACGTACATTCTGGGTCCAGGAAGCACCGTCAAATGCCTTGCAGAGCTTCTAAGCGTGGACAAGACTCTGCTAGGAGTGGACATCTACCGAAAGGGCAAGGTCGTGCTTGATGTTGATGAGAAACTGCTTCTGAGCGAAGTGAAGGACTGGAGCAAGGCGTGGATTATTCTTTCGCCCATCGGGCATCAAGGAATCCTGCTGGGAAGAGGAAACCAGCAAATAAGCCCACAAATCATCAAAAACGTCGGAAGAGAACGAATACTTGTCCTAGCCACGAAAAGCAAGCTCCAAAGCATCGAGGGCAACGTTCTGAGAATCGACACGGGCGACGTCGAGACAGACGAGATGTTAAGGGGATATGGAAAAGTCGTCACGGACTACAGGGAGTGGCGGCTTGTGGAGATACGCTGATTTGCGTGGCTTCAGCCAGAGTTGATCAGGTTTAAATATCTCCATGAAAGAGGGTATTTCCCATGCCAAAACGAGGCATTCGCAAACACCGAAACACGATACTGATATTGGCAGGCATCGTCATCATCGCACTGTTCGCGGTTTTCAGCTGGAACTACAAGCCGCCCAGAACAGGCGCAACCAAAGTGCGCCTTACAACAAATATGGGAAACATCACTATCCTACTGTTTGACGACGTGCCTATCACAAAAGCTAACTTTTTGAATCTGACGCGTATGGGACTGTACGATGGAACGGCTTTTTACAGGGTGGCTAAGAACCCTTCTGTTATTCAAGGTGGCGCCGCTTATGGCAACACGGATGGGGATCCCAGAATAGCTAAGATACCTGATGAAATTGTGGTCAGCAACCAGAACCTTAGAGGCACGGTAGGCATGGCGAAAAAGGGCGCGAACACCGCACAGGACCAGTTCTACATCAACGTTGCCAACAATCCCAGCTTGGACAAAAGCTATACTATTTTCGGAAAAGTAACTGAGGGTATGGATGTGGTTGACAACATAGCAAATGTGGCGGTGGACAACATGACCAAACCCCTCAACGATGTTATAATAGTCAGGGCAGAAATGCTGCCCTCGACCACTGTGTTGAGCCAATTCGCAAGCATGATTGCGTGTCAGCGGAAAGGAGATAGATCCGCAGTTTTAGGCTCCGAATTTGTGAGTTTTGCCGAGCAGGTTCATGAGTATTGGCATGAGGTGCATGCCTCGTATGCGACCGAGGCCGCCTTCGGCGCATGATCGTTCGTCGTATTCTTTGACTTTGTCGAAGCGGACGTATGGTCCTGTTATAGCTATGGGGACGGGGTCGCCTTCGTGGTTTCCTGTAAGGCATGAGGTGGTGTGGTCGGCTGTTACGGCTACGTATGTCTCGTTCGGATTCACGCGGTCCAGCAGGTAGCCCATTAGGCTGTCGATTTTCTCGATGATCTCAACTTTCTGTTTTGGGTTGCCGTCGTGACTGGCCACGTCGGTGGCCTTCACGTGCAACAGTACGAAGTCACAGTCTTTCAGGGCATGAACCACCGCCCGGGCCTTGGCCACATAATCAGTCTGAGGCGTCCCAGTTGCACCCTTCACATCGGGCACTTTCATGCCCACAGTCTTGCATACGCCTTTGACAAGCGGTGCCGCCGCAATGCCCACGGCCTTTATGCCGTATCTCTGCGAGAGTGGCTTCACGTTAGGGATCGTGCCTACGCCGCGGCATAGAACTATGTTGGCGGGTGGTAGATTGCGCTTGATTCTGTCTTGATTGACTGGGTGGTTCTTCAAGACTTGATGGAAGTCATGTGAAAGCTCGTTGACTATCTTTGCTGTGAGTTTGGCCTCGGAGCTGCCGTTCAGCGGTTTGACCTCTGCGGCTTTCTCGCCGACCACGCCTGGGTCGGAGTCGCTGACAGCCGTTGACAGCTTGGGTCCGCGAATCACCAGAACAGTGCGGTGTTGAATGGTGCTTTTGAAATGGAATCTGGCGTTCGAGGATTTCTTGAGTTGGACTTTGTTAAGGCTTTCAGCCAGTTTTGAAGCGTCCTCGTTCACGATTCTTCCTGCACGGCGATTCACCACAACCATGTTCTCGTTGACGGTGGCGAAGTTACATCTGAAGGCCACGTCGCCGGGTAGAACCTTCACGCCTGAACCTAAAGCCTCCAACGCGCCCCTTCCGGAATACACTCTAAGCGCGTCGTAGCCCAACAAGGCCAGTGTGGCCGTGTCGCTTCCAGGCGGAACACCGGGCGAAATCGGATCAAGAATGCCGCAGATTCCAGCGTGGGCAAGCCGATTCAAAGACGGCTTGTTAGCCACCTCCAACGGC